>Ga0070717_10000536_pt1 | contig 24036 bp, 19 predicted proteins | sample LARL113metaG_FD_71366 | JGI IMG/M metagenome (GOLD analysis project Ga0070717, IMG submission 71366) | Corn, switchgrass and miscanthus rhizosphere microbial communities from Kellogg Biological Station, Michigan, USA - LAR L11-3 metaG | ecosystem: Host-associated > Plants > Roots > Rhizosphere ...
TTCCTTCCCACCCGGCCGCAGCCGAATGACAAGGCGAGTGTCACCCACCCGCTCGTGTTCCAACTCGCAACCGATCGCGGCCTCGGGCTGACCCTCGGCCACCAGCAACCGGTTGTCGCTCGCCCGAAACGAGCGCAGCGCGGTGATGAAGCCGATCGCCTCCAGCAAATTGGTTTTCCCCTGCGCGTTCTGCCCGAGAAAGAACTGCTGCGCCCCCACCAACGAAAGGTCGGCGAACCCGATGTTTCGAAAATGCTGCAGCGTGATGCGACGAAGACGCATGGCTAGCCGAGACCTTCCGAGAGAGCAGGGCATCCATGACGACCAGATTCGATCCACTTGACAGAAGATAACGAAGGAAACGAAGCGCGAGACCGCAGGTGATCGCTCTCTTGGTTTTCTTCGTTTTCTTCGGTAAAAATGAGTCGGGTATTCATGCTTTTACTACGTTGCCCATTTCCTGCCCAAACGCTCGCGCGACCTCGACCAAGGCCACGGCCAGAGCCTGCCAGTCTGCACGCGTGGTTTCCCAGCCCGAGCTGATGCGAATGACGCGCTTGGCCTGCTCGGCGGTGTAACCCATGGCGGTCAGGACGTGGGACGGGCCCTCCTTGCCGGTCGCGCAGGCCGACCCGGTAGAAACCTGGAAACCGAGCTTGTCGAGTTTGGTCACCCAGCGGTGGTTTTCTCCCTGCGGAACGAGGACCGAGACCGTATTCCACAACCGCTCCGCCTCGGCCGCGACCACGCTCGCCCCGGGCAGGCTCGCTAGCACCGCGCGTTCGAATTCGCGGCGCCAGGTCAGGCGCTCGGTCTCAAGGAAAACTTTTTTCTGCTCCGCTTCAGCCAGCGCCACCGTCATGGCCCAAATGCTCGGCAGATTTTCCGTGCCTCCGCGCCGACCGCCTTCCTGCTCGCCTCCCGGCTGAGCGCGGAAACCGTCCGCTTGCGCCGCGCGCTTGAGAAAACCCACGCCCTTAGGGCCGCCGAATTTGTGCCCGGCGCCGATCACCCAGTCGACCGCGCCCAGCCCCGAGGCCGGAAGTTTGCCCAGCCACTGAGAGGCATCGCAGACGTACGGCACGCCGCGAGTCCGGCAGAGTTCGGCGATTTTGGCCCAAGGTTGGAGAACACCGGTCTCGTTGTTTGCCGCCATCACCACCACCGCCGCGAGTTCGCCCTCGGCCAGAACTCGTGAAACCGCTTCCGGTGGAACCAAGCCATTGTGGTCCGTATCAAGCCAAACAATACGACCGCTAAAAGAGGTCCGTGCCGCGCCGAGCAGGCAGGGATGTTCGGTGCGATTGACCGCGATGCGCGAGGTCGAGCCGGCCTGCGCAGCGAGGTAAGACAAAATTGCATGACTCCCCTCGGTCGCTCCCGAATTGAAAACCAAAAGGTCCGGTTTCGTCCCCAAAAACTCGGCCAGCTGATCGCGTGCGTTGTCCAAGCGGATTTTGACTTTGGCCGCGTCGCGATACGGGCTCGACGGATTTTGCCAATGTTCGTCGTTCGCGCGCAGCCAAATCTCACGCGCAGAGGCGAGAAGTGGCGAGGTGGCGTTGAAATCGAAGTACGGCATGGCGATGCCGTTAGCCAACGGATCTCGCCCGCGAATGCAATGCACCGCACCGAGCCCAAGCCGAAAACGCCAAACTCCAAATCCCAAACGCCAAAAAGATCTGCGGGCCGCGCGCTGGTTTTTGGAGTTTGGCCTCTGGAGTTTGGCGTTTCCTCAGCTCGTGGTTAAAATCGCGCCGAGGTTTTTCCTTCTCCGCGCCGCCTGGTTCTCCGTAGGATAGGCCGATCTTTATGTCCTTCGACGCCACGTTAGCCGAGACCGTTAAAACCTTTCAGGCCCTGACCTCGATCCAAACTGAAATCGATCGAGCCGGCGCACTGATTCTCAGCACCCTCCGAGCAGGCAAAAAACTGTTGATCTGCGGCAACGGCGGGAGCGCGGCGGAGGCGCAACATTTTTCGACCGAACTCGTGGGCCGCTATTTCAAAAACCGCCGCTCCTTGCCTGCGATCGCGCTCAGCGCCGACGGATCGCTCCTCAGCTGCATCGGGAACGATTATGGCTTCGAGGTGGCCTTCGCCCGCCAGATCGAGGGCCTCGCCCAACCGGGTGATCTGGTGATCGCGATCACCTCGAGCGGCAACTCCGGCAATATTCTCGCCGCGCTAAAAAAAGCGAATGAGCTAAAACTGCCCAGCATCTCCTTCCTCGGCCGCGGCGGCGGAAAGGCTAAAGGATTGGCGACGATCGACCTGATCGTGCCCGGAGACTCAGGCCGCACCGCGCAAGAAGCGCATCTCTTTTTGATCCACCACTTCTGCGACCTAATTGACGCGGAATTCTGAATACACTCGTCAGCCGAAGAAGAAAACAATCCCGTCTTAATCAATGTAGGCGGGGTGCCCTCACCCCGCTTAAACCGGTCTATCGTTAATTGGGTTCTGCGCGCTGGTAGCGCGTCGCGGGGTGAGGGCACCCCGCCTACATGGGGACTGATTTCACCCGAGTAGCTTTTCCACCGTGATCGGCAAATCGCGCACGCGTTTGCCAGTGGCGTGGTAGACCGCGTTGGCCGCGGCGGCAGCAACTCCGGTGATTCCGATCTCGCCGACGCCGCGGGCGCCGAGGGGATTGAAATTCATGTCGGGCTGGTCGATGAAATGGATATCGATCTCGGGAATGTCTTGGTTAACCGGGAAATGATACAGGCCGAGGTCACTCGTGATCCAGCGCGCGTTCCGTGGATCAACGACCGACTCCTCCATCAACGCCATGCCCAGTCCCATGATCACCCCGCCCATGATCTGGCTGCGGGCTGTCTTGGCATTGAGGATACGCCCGACATCCATCACGCTTGTGACTCGCGCCACCCTCACCTCGCGGGTGAGCGCATGCACGCGGACCTCGATGAAGTGCGCCCCAAAGGAATGAAACGAGAATTTTTCCTTCTCGTCGCCCTGGGCGCTCACCTCGGTCGCCTCGAGCTGAGGCACAGACGAGCGCTTCAAAACCGATTCGATCGTTTCGGAGGCGTCGCCGGCCGAAATCGCGCCGTTCCTCATCACCAACTCGTCCATCTTCCGATCGGCCAGGGGTGCCCCCGAACCGCGTAGGGCTAATTCAAATACCTTTTTTCGGACCGAGAAGGCCGCGGCTTGGACGGCCGGCAGCACGCTCGCGACGGACGAGGAACCGCCGGCCAGTGAGGCCGCGGGCAAGCTCGAGTCGCCCAGTTCGGCTCGCACTTTTTCCATCGGCAGACCGAGCGCTTCGGCCGCGACCTGCGTCATGACAGTGTACATACCGGTGCCGAGTTCGTGGGTGGCAGCCGACACCACCGCCGTGCCGTCGGCCAACAAGCGCACGCGGGCCGATGATTTCATCCGATAACCTGGATACAGCGCGGTCGCCATCCCCCAACCCACCAGCCACTCGCCGTCCTTCATCGAAGCCGGCTTGGGATTGCGTTTGGCCCAACCAAATTTCTCCGCCCCGACGGCGTAGCACTCGCGCAGGTGTTTCGCCGAAAAGGGGTGTTTCTCCACCGGGTGAGCATCGGCGTGGTTTTTCAATCGAAGCGCGACTGGATCCATCCCCAAGGCCACGGCCAACTCGTCCATTGCCGACTCGAGGGCAAACATCCCGGGCGCTTCCCCCGGCGCGCGCATCCAGCAGGGAGAGCCGAGGTGCAGCGGAGCGATCTCCTGTCCGACTTCGATGGTGGACACGTGGTATAAAACCGCCGAGGTGCGATGGGCTGCGGGCTCGACGAATTCGCTGGCGACCGAGGAACTGGTCAACGCGTGGTGCCGCAGCGCGAGCACCGTGCCGTCTTTTTTCGCGCCGAGCGTGACCTGTTGACGGGTGGCCGGACGATAGCCGACCGAGTTGAAAGCCTGTTCGCGGGTCAGAACCAATTTGACTGGGCGTTGCAGCCGTTCCGCCGCTCGGGCCACGACCGCAGTGTGCATCCAGATCGGCGCTTTCGACCCGAACGCTCCACCGACGAAGGGAGAAATCACGCGGATCTGCTCCTTGGGAATGCCGAGGACCTGCGCGAGCTGGGCCTGTTGTCCCGTCATCCACTGCGAGGGATTGTAAACCGTGAGCTGTCCCTTCTCCCACACCGCCGTCGTGGCATGCAGCTCGATCGTGCAGTGGTGCTCCGGCGGAGTTTCATAATGCGCGTCGACCTTCACCTCCGCATGACCCAGTGCTTCGTCGAACGAAGTAACTCCGGGAGCGAGATGTGTATCCGTGGCAGGCGATCCGTCGACCTCCTTCGGAGCGTGAGTCGGCGCTTTTTCGAACGAGGCCTGCGGAGCTTTCGGCGTGTAGCGCACCTTGACCAACCCAGCCGCCTCGCGCGCCTGCTCCAGTGTCTCCGCAATCAGGATACCGATGGTTTGCCCATAGTAGAGGACCTCCGCCTTTTGCATCGGCAGATAATTCTCGGACAAAACCGTTCCCTCCATGAAATTGCCGTCCGGTAGTTGAAATTTGAATCCACTGCGGTGATCGAAAACATCGATCACGCCCGGCGCGGCTTTGGCGGCAGAGGTGTCGATTTCGGCGATCTCTCCGTAGCCAATCTCGGACTTGAGAAGCACGGCGTGCCCGAGATTTTTCCCTGGCACATCGGAGGTGTAGCGCGCCTGGCCGGTGACTTTGAGCCGACCGTCGACCCGATTGAGCGGCTGACCGATGATGGTTTCTTCCACGGCTTTCATGACAGACCTCCGATCTCGCTCAACGCGCGTACAATCGTGCGCTCCAGAAGCGTGACTTTATAGGCGTTCTGCGCGTGCGTTTCAGCGCCTTCGCCCGCGAGTTTCGCCGCGGCTTCATAACTGGACCGGGTATTGGGTTTTTCGCGTAACGCCGCTTCCACTTGGGGCAAACGCCATGGTTTCGCCCCCACTCCACCCGCCGCCAAACGAACGTCACGGATCTTGCCTCCGTCCACGTCGAGCGCCGCGGCCACTGAGACCAAAGCGAATTGATAAGACGAGCGGTCGCGGATTTTCACGTAGGTCGAACGGCGCCCATAAGGCAGACCAGGCGCTTCGATCGACACGATGATCTCGTCGCTCGCGAGGGACGTCAGCCGCTCCGGGGTGTCGTTTGGCGCGAGGTAAAAACGCGAAAGCTCAACCGTCCGCTCGCCGCGCGGACTGCGCAGACGCACCGAGGCGTCGAGCGCGGTCAACGCGACCGCCAAATCGCTAGGATGTGGAAACGCCACCCGGCCTCCGGTGGCGAAGATCGCGTCATTGCGGGTCGGATACAACGGTAGCTTCCTCAGTTCCGGACGGCGATAGGTGTCGCTCCGCGGACGCTGCAGGAGATTGCCGCCGAGAGAGGCCATGTTGCGCAACTGCGCCGAAGCGGCGAGGAGGAGAGACTTGGCGACCAAGGGATAATGGCGAGCCAAGTCGGGATGATCCGCCGCCACCGCCATTCGCTCCAACGCGCCGAGTTGCAGCTTCTCCGGCGTGGCTGTGACACCGCGGTAGGGCAGCGCATTGATGTCGACCACATGTTCCGGTTGAAGCGCTCCCATTTTCCAGAGGTCAACCAAGGTCGTGCCCCCGGCGATAAAAGAGGAAGAAGAGCGAGCCACGGCTTTCAACGCCGCAGCCTCGTCGGTCGCGGCCTCAAAGGTGAACGAGTTCATGCCGCGCCTCCTTTCATCACGGGGGCGGCCTTTTGAATTGCGTCGCGAATATTTGGATACGCTCCGCAGCGGCAGAGGTTGCCCGACATGAACTCGCGGATCTCCGCGTCGTCGCGGGCGTGGTTTTCGTTCACACAGCCGACCGCCGACATGATCTGGCCCGCGGTGCAGTAGCCGCATTGAAAACCGTCGCATTCGAGAAAGGCCTGCTGCATCGGATGCAATTGATCGCCCGCGGCCAAGCCCTCGATCGTGGTGATTTTTTTGCCCTGTGCCATGACCGCGAGGGTGAGGCAGGAAACCACCCGTTGACCGTCGATCAACACGGTGCATGCACCGCAGGCTCCATGGTCGCAGCCTTTCTTCGTGCCGGGCAAATCGAGGCGCTCGCGCAAGGCGTCGAGCAGCGTCACTCGAGGCTCGAGCGCCAGGGTGTGCGATTGTCCGTTGATCTGAAGGGTGACATCGACCGCGCCGCTCACCGGCTTCGTTGCCGTGCCGGGAGCCGCGTCGTCGAGCGAAAGTTCGGAAAGGGACGAGGGCTTGGACATGAGGTCGGGAGGGACGAGGGCGAGACTGACCAGTCCGGTGGCTTGCTTGAGGAATTCCCGGCGCGATTCGCTGAAACCCGGAGGAGGAAGGCTCATAATGGATACACGCGTTGTGCGACGACGGAGCGAGAAGGCACAACCGTATCCAAAATAGCAGTTATTCAAGCTGCTCGGGGGGAAAGACCGAAATTGTCACATGCACGCAAAGCGCGCGAGGTTTCCGCTCCCCGCTCCCAGGTGGCGCGACTCGTCCCCCGGGCACAATGCCTTTGGGTTTGGAGATCGACGCGTCCCTGCGGTGAGCGTTGGAGGACGACCGAAGTGTTCGCTTCGATCATCGACGATCAGATCACGCGGCAGTCGACGTCGAGATCAGGCAATCGACTGTTTCCGTGGCAGAGTCCAACTCGCGCATCGGGACTCGTCGCGCCACCTTGATCCGAATTCGCAAATCCCGGGGTCGGCGCCCCCGGCCACAATCGCGCGTCAGCGCCGCATTCGCACTTTCGCGCCTTCCGACTTTCTCACTTTCGCACTTTTCAGCGCCCTACTTCTGATTCACGCGATTGCGGAGAAACGAAAGCACATCCTGGAATTTTCCTCGGTTGCTTTCGTCGGTCGCGACCAAGTTTTCGTGCGCCTCCAAGACGAGCCGCGCGTTCTCGATTTCTGTCCGCTCGCAGTCATGCAAGGGCATCGTCGCTTGACCAAAATTCATCGGAAAATTTCCCGCGTCCACCGTGACCAGCCGGTGAAGGCCGAGGTTGCGGATCAATTCGAGATTCCGCTCCCCCACCCGGGAGAAGATCATCTTGCCGGGGGGATTCAGTTTCCGGAGCTGCAAGGCCGCGCCGGCGAGCACCCCGAGGAAGGTGCTGTCCATGCTCGTGCAATGGTCGAAATCAATGATGTAACGGATCTTCCCCTGCCGCGTCATCTCGACGAAGAAATCGTGCAGGCAGGAACTGTTCTGAAACGAGGCACGACCGTCGATGCGCACGATCACAGGATCGGAGTACGCATCGATCAGATAAACGGGTTTCGCAGCGTCAGCCATGAGTTAGATAACCTAGCAGGAAAATCTCGGGTGGCGAGCTGCGCGGAACAGGTGGCGCGCAGCTCGAAAGGACAGGGACAGAGAAGAGTGTGTCTAGTTCTTGGATACGATTTGCCGCAAAACGTAGGGCAGAATTCCACCGTGCTGATAATAGTCGATCTCGATCGGTGTATCGATCCGGCATCGCACGGCGACCTTCTCCTCCACTCCGGTGGCGCGATGAATCACGAGCGTCACGTCCTGTTGTGGACGGAGATTTGCGTCCAGACCGAGCACGTCGAACGTCTCGGTGCCGTTCAGTTTCAAGCTCTGCGCGCTGGTGCCTTCCTTGAACTGGAGCGGCAGCACGCCCATCCCGACGAGATTGCTGCGGTGGATACGCTCGAAGCTCTGCGCCACCACCACCTTGACCCCGAGGAGGTTCGTGCCTTTGGCCGCCCAGTCGCGGGAGGAACCCGTGCCGTATTCCTGGCCGGCAAAGATGATCAACGGCAGTCCCGCTTCGCGGTAGCGGACCGCGGCGTCGAAGATCGCCATTTTTTCTCCGGTGGGCTGGAAAAGAGTATTTCCGCCTTCTTCGCCGCCGAGCATGAGATTTTTGATGCGGACATTGGCGAACGTCCCGCGGGTCATGACCCGGTCGTTGCCGCGGCGAGATCCGTAGCTGTTGAAATCCTCGAAGGAAACGCCGTTCTCGAGCAGGTATTTGCCGGCTGGAGACGACTTCTTGATCGCGCCGGCGGGCGAGATGTGATCGGTCGTCACCGAGTCGCCGAAAATCCCGAGCGCGCGCGCCCCCCGGACGTTGCTGATCGAGCCGGGCTTCATTCCAAAGCCAAAGAAGAAAGGAGGCTCTTGGATGTAGGTGGACTGGGCTTCGAACGAATAAACGTTACCGGCCGACGACGGAATTTCGTTCCACTTCGGATTCTGCGAAGCAAAATCTGAATACAGCCTGCGGAAAACCTCGGGCTTGAGCGCGGCCTGCATCTGATTGCGGACCTCCGCCAGCGTCGGCCAGATATCCTTGAGGAAAACCTTCTCTCCCGCTTCGTTGATCCCGATCGGCTCGGTCGTCATGTCGATGTCGACCCGGCCGGCGAGCGCGAAGGCGACGACGAGCGGCGGCGACATCAGAAAGTTCGCCTTGATGTTTTGGTGAACGCGGGCCTCGAAATTGCGGTTGCCCGAGAGCACCGCGGCCGCGACGAGATCGCCTTTGACCACGGCGTCTTCGATCGCCGCCGGGAGCGGGCCGGAGTTGCCGATACAGGTGGTGCAACCGTAGCCCACCAGATTGAAACCCAATTTATCGAGGTAAGGCTGCAGGCCGGTTTTATCCAGATAGTCGGTGACCACACGTGAGCCCGGAGCGAGCGATGCTTTCACCGCCGGCTTTACGCTCAGTCCTTTTTCCACCGCCTTCTTCGCCAACAAACCAGCGGCCAACATGACCGAAGGATTGGAGGTGTTGGTGCAGCTCGTGATCGCCGCAATCAGCACGCTGCCGTGGCCGATAGCGCCGCGCGAAGGACCCACCTGAGCTTCGACTTGATCCGGCGTCGGACGATTGTTCGCCATCTCCAACTCCGTCGTAGGATTGGTGTTTTGGGTCGTGGATTTTGCCAACGACACCGGATGCTGCGCGCCGCCTCCCGGAGCCGCGTGCTGATTGGTCGGGTTCAGCCAGGCGACGTGATCGTAATCTTCAGCGCGTTTTCCAAAACCGTTTTCGCTGACCGGACGAGAAAAAGCGCCGATAAACTCTTGCTTCAATTTTGGCAGCTCGATGCGGTCCTGCGGGCGCTTCGGACCAGCGACACTCGGCACCACGGTGCTGAGATCGAGTTCGAGGTCGGTCGAATAATCGATCTGGCCTTTCTGCGGAATGCCCCAGAGGGCTTGAGCGCGATAGTAGGCCTCGTAGGTCGCGAGCAGCTCGGCGGGACGGCCGGTCGCGCGGAAATAGTTAACGCATTCGGCGTCGATCGGGAAAAAGCCCATCGTCGCTCCGTACTCCGGAGCCATGTTGGCGATCGTCGCGCGGTCGACGACGGGCAGCGCCGCCGCGCCCGGGCCGTAGAACTCGACGAATTTGCCCACGACCTTGGCCTTGCGCAGCAACTGAGTGAGCGTCAGCGCCAAGTCGGTCGCGGTCACGCCCTCGCGCAACGCGCCGGTGAGATGAACCCCGACCACATCGGGAGTGAGGAAATAAACCGGCTGACCGAGCATGCCGGCCTCGGCCTCGATCCCGCCCACGCCCCAGCCCACGATGCCGATGCCGTTGATCATCGTGGTGTGCGAGTCGGTCCCGACCAACGTATCAGGATAATAGATACCGTGGCTGTCGTGCAGCACGCCCTTGGCCAGATACTCCAGATTGACCTGGTGGACGATGCCGATGCCGGGAGGCACGACCTTGAAGGTATCGAAAGCCTGCATACCCCATTTCAGGAAGGTGTAGCGCTCGCGATTGCGCTGGAATTCGATTTCCAGGTTTTTCGCGTAGGAATCCGGCGCGCCGTTGAAATCCACCTGTACTGAATGGTCCACGACCAAATCCACCGGCACGAGCGGCTCGATGATCTTGGGGTTCTTGCCCAGTTTCACCACCGCCGAACGCATCGCCGCCAGATCGACCAGCAGAGGCACGCCGGTGAAGTCCTGCAGGACGATACGTGCGACGACGAAGGGAATTTCCTCCGTCCGCGGCGACTTCGCGCCCCAGCCGGCCAGCTCGCGAATGGCCTGCTCCGAAACCCGTTTTCCGTCGCAGTTGCGCAGGAGCGACTCGAGCACCAACCGGATGGAAACCGGCAGGCGGGAAATCTTACCCACGCCGGCCTTTTCGAGAGCAGGCAGCGAGTAGAACTGATGAGACGCTCCGTCGACCGTGAAGGTTTGAAGCGTGTTAAACGGGTTGGGAAGGCTCATGGAGGTCGTGGAAAAGAGAAGCGGACCGACTCGGGCCGCAAGCGGGAGGACTCAATCGGAACGGAGACTCAGGCCAGCGGGCGCCTATTTAGAAAGAGCGGCTTTGATCGACTGGAAATTGGGCAAATCCTTCGGCGTGGGGGTCTGCTCCGCGTATTTCACCACCCCGTCTTTGCCGATCACAAACGCCGCCCGGGCGGCGGTGTCGCCCACTCCCGCCAGCATCGGGAAAACGACGTCGTAGGATTTAATCACCTGCTTGTTGAGGTCGGACAAAAGCGGAATGCCGATTTTGTTCTGCAGCGCCCAGGCTTCTTGGGCGAACGGGCTATCGACGCTGATGCCGTAGACCTCGGCGTTCAGACCGCTGTATTGGGAAAGTCCCGACGTGATGTCGCACATCTCCTGCGTACACACCCCGGTGAAGGCGAGCGGGAAGAAGAGCAGGACCACCTGCTTTTTCCCGAGTTGATCGCTCAGTTTGACGTCTTTGAGACCTTCGGCGGTCTTCGTCTTCAACGTGAAATCAGGTGCTTTGGAGCCAACAGCGATGGGCATGTTCTTTGAGGGATAAGGTTTGCAAGTCTTCCGAACGCGGATGCGACGCCGGAAAGAATCGGACCCTAGAGACGCTCGCCGCCGTTAGACAAATGGTTTTTCCCAAAAGAAGCGGGGGTTCTTTTGTGCGGGTTTCGGAAATTAGAGTCACTTGCGCGGGCGAGACCGCGCGAATCACGGCTTGGCCGTAGCCAACGATCCGGAGAACGCGGTGCTTTCCTCACTCATCGTTGGTTTGGCCTCACTGCTCCGGGGTTTATCCCACCGCTCGCGCTTGACGGATAGAACCGCCCGACCCTTTCTGGCCGTCAGACCGACAACAGAATGACCATCCTCGAAGACCTCAAGTGGCGCGGCCTGCTCGCCGATTGCACCGACGAAAACGCGCTCGCCGAGCGCCTGGCTCAAGGACCGATCGGTTTGTATTGCGGCTTCGATCCCACCGCCGACTCGTTGCACGTCGGCAACCTCGTGCCCCTCCTCGCACTCCGACGGTTTCAGCTGGCCGGCCACCATCCCATCGCGCTGGCCGGCGGCGCCACGGGGATGATCGGTGACCCCTCGGGAAAATCCAGCGAACGCAATCTCCAAACCGCCGATCAAGTCGCGCACAACATCGCCTGCGTCAAAGAACAACTTTCGCGTTTCCTCGACTTCACCGTGGCGGGAAATCCGGCGCGTCTGGTCAACAATGCCGACTGGACCGCACCGATCTCCTACCTGGAATTCCTGCGCGACGTCGGAAAACATTTCACCATTAACTGGATGGTCGCGAAAGATTCCGTGCGTTCCCGGATGGAGAGCGACACCGGCATCAGCTACACCGAGTTCAGCTACATGCTGTTGCAGGCTTTCGATTTTTATCACCTCCGCACCACCCTCAACTGCGAGCTCCAGGTCGGCGCGACCGACCAGTGGGGCAACATCACGGCGGGCACGGAACTCTGTCGCAAAAAGGCGAGCGCCTCCGCCTGGGGTCTCACCTTCCCGCTCCTGACCAAGGCGGACGGCACGAAGTACGGCAAAACCGCGAGCGGGGCCGTCTGGCTCGACGCGAAACGCACCAGTCCGTACCGCATGTACCAGTTCTTCGTCCAGAGCGACGATCGCGACGTGGTGAAACTGCTCAAAGTCCTGACTTTCCTCTCGCACGAAGAAATCACGCGGCTCGAAACCGAACTGACGACCAATCCCGGAGCTCGCGAGGCGCACAAGACCTTGGCGCGCGAGGTGACCACCTTGGTCCACGGAGCTGCCGCTTGCGCCGACGCGATCCGAGCCAGTGAAATCATGTTCGGCGGCGCGCTCGACGGCATCGGCGAAGAGCTCTTCAAGGACGTCGTGGGCGAAATCCCGACCAAGGAACTGGAACGCGCCAAGCTCGACGGCTCCGGCCTTAGCTTGATCGATCTTCTGGTCCACGCCGGCCTCTCACCGTCGAAGGGCCAAGCGCGAAAGGACATCGAAGGCGGCGGGATCTACGTGAACAACCAGCGCGAAGGGAATATCCATCGCGCCATTACAACCAGCGATCTGCTCTTTGGCCAATACGTCCTCCTGCGCAAGGGCAAGCGCACTTACACCGTCGTCTCGGCCCGCTAAGCGTTAGGGGGCTGGCGGAGACGGGTGATTTTGGCGATCGGGGCGCGACACGAATCGAAACGGTTGCGCAGGCCGAGTCTCACTAGCGCCGCCGGGACGCGTCGCTCCACCTTGGACCCGCAGCGCGCCCTGAACTCGACTTCCTGTAAATGAATTGAGTTATCCTTCTCTAACGAAAGAGAACCCCGTAACAGGTTTCCCACTACACAGCGGCCGGGTATTTACTTATTGGATAAATTCACCCGGACATGGGTTTTCAACCCAACCGCTTTTCCCTCGAGAACCGCGCGTAAAACCGGGCATTTCACCCTAGAAAAGAGATCTAATTTTTTTGGGGAAACAGTCTTCGTTCCGGGGTCCTATTTAGTTGACGCGGACACGTGTTCCAATTTTTCATTCGCCTTACGCGATTGGCTGCATTCCTCACTGCACCCTATCGTTCCCCCTGGCCGGTGGCTGGGCAGCGCTTCTACCTCACAACAGCGCCGTCTTCGCCGCACTCGCCCTTCGCGAGTTTACCGCGCTTTCCGGAGCGCCCCTGTGCTCCGTTCACAACTCGTCTCAGTCCGTGTCTCCAGCTTCACCCCTGCTTCGCTCTCCAGGCGGAGTTTTTAGAACGCCATGAACACACTGTCACCCATCCCCTTGACCTTAGCTAAACTCGGCAAAGCTTTTTCGTTTTGCCTTCTTGCGGCGTTCGCCGCCGCCGCGGCTACACCTGCCTCGGCCGCCATCTCCTTTGACCGGTCGAATTCGGTCGGCGGATCGAGTATCACTCAACTCAGCTGGTCTCACACCCTGGGCGGCGCCGCCGATCGCGTGGTCGTCGTCGGCGTCTCGGCCGAAGATTCGAGTACGAGCGACCTCAATGTCGCCAGCGTCACCTTTGGCGGACGCGCGATGACGCCGATCAACGGTTCGCTGAGCAGCGTGGGCAGCTCGACCGTCAACCGTTCGCAGCTCTTCTATTTGCTCAACGCCGGCCTTCCCGCGGCGGGCAACTATCAGGTGCGGGTCACCTTTTCCGGTTCGGTTTCTACCGCGACCGCCGGCTCGATCTCCCTCGCCGGGGTGAAACAAATCGCGCCAACTGCCACGGCAGTGAACGGCGCTGCGTCTGCGAACACGATCTCGACCAACGTGCTGGTCTCCTCGCCGGATTCCTGGGTGGTCGATGTCGTGGGCAACGGCGCCGCAGGGGTCAGCTTCACTGCGGGCAGCGGTCAAGCCAGTCGTTGGAGTCGTTCTTCATCCGGCTCGGGTGGAGCCGGTTCAACTAAGCCTGTATCGGCCGCCGGTAACTCCGGCCTGAGTTGGACTGCCTCCCAGACTGCACAAATGGTGCACTCCGTAGCGGTCTTCGCTCCCGCCGCAGGCGGCAGCAGCAGCTCGTCTTCGTCGAGTTCGTCCTCCTCCAGCTCTTCGAGCAGCTCGTCTTCCAGTTCGTCGAGCAGCAGCAGCTCCAGTTCTTCCAGTGGCTCGGGCTCAGGATCCTCTTCTTCCTCGAGCAGCGGCGCTTCTTCCAGCAGCGGCGCGGGCGCGGCGATCGGTTTCGGCCGCGGCGCAACCGGCGGAGCAGGTGGCCAAGTCGTCACCGTCACCACTGCGGATGAGCTTTCCAAAGCAGGTCGCCTCCCCGGCCCCACCATCATTCAGATCCAAGGAAACTTTGAGTCCGGCAATCCTCGCATCTTCGCCAACAAGACCGTGATCGGCCTGGGCAGCGGCGCCGGTCTGATCGGCGGAGTGTACTTGGATGACCGAGCCAACAACGTCATCGTGAAAAATCTGAAGATCACCAGCACCGGCGGCGGCGATGGCATCACCGTTCGCGGGGCGAAGAATGTCTGGATCGATCACTGCACGTTCTATGACTGCGCCGACGGCTCGGTCGACATCACCGTCGGAGCCGACTTCGTCACCGTCTCGTGGTGTAAATTCTACTACACGACGAACCACGGCCACGATTTCGTGAACTTGATCTCCGCCTCGGACAGCGATTCCAGCGAGTTCAACGTCACCTTCCACCACAATTGGTGGTCCACCCTTTGCATCGAGCGCATGCCCTCGGTCCGCTGGGGCCATGTTCACGTATTCAATAATTACTACAACGCTCCAGGAAACAATTACTGCATTCGCACCCGCATCGGGGCGGAAGTTTTGGTCGAGAACAATTACTTCGAAAACGTGCAGAACCCCTGGGAACGTTTCATCACCACCGGAACTCCGGGCAAGATTCACGTTTCCGGTAATGTCCGGGTGAATACAACGGAAGTCACCGCGCCCGACCGCATTATCCCCGACGGCACCGACACCGTCTTCACTCCGCCTTATCCTTACACCCTGGAAAATGCCAACACGGTCAAGGACAGCGTGATGGCCGGCGCCGGTGCACCTTAACCTTTAACACCGAACTGCGCTGCGGTTGCGGCGCAGTTCTCTCGCATCCGACCCGCTGACCTTTTGATCGCGACGCCGGCCCACTTTTTGGCCGGCGTCGCTTCTCCCCCGCCTCTTTCCCATGCAAATCCTCCCCTCTTCGTTCGTCGCCCGCCTGCGGCATGCGCGCCTTTGGGCCGCTTCCTCCGTGGTCCTCGCGCTTTCCGCGCCTCAGCTTTTTGGCGCCATCACTTTCGACCGCGCAAACTCGGTCGGGGGTTCCAGCGTCAGCCAACTCAGCTGGTCTCACCCGCTCGCCACCGGTTCGAACCGCGTCGTCGTGGTCGGTGTCGCGGCCAAAGACACCAACACCTCTGACCTGACCGTCACGGGCGTCACCTTCGCGGGGCAGCCCATGACCCCGGTCAACGGCTCACTCAGCAGCCAAGGCACCTCGACCGTTGTCCGGTCTCAGCTCTTTTATCTGCTCAACGCCAACCTTCCGACCAGCGCCGCCAGTTATCAAGTTCGGGTGACCTTCGCCGGGTCGGTGCTCAGCGCCACTGCAGGTTCCATTTCTCTCGCCGGCGTCGCTCAAACTGCTCCTTCCGCCGCGACCATCGGAGGCACCGCTTCGGGCAACGGCGTGTCCACCAACTTGTTTGTTCCGGTCGCCAATTCTTGGGTCGTCGATGTGGTGGGCAATGGCGCATCCAGCGTCAACTTCACCGCGGCCTCGGCCCAGACCGAGCGCTGGGATCGCTCCTCGTCCGGCTCCGGTAGTGCTGGATCCACTACGGCAGTGGCAGCGAGCGGCAACCTCACCCTCAGCTGGACCGCGTCCCAAACCAGCCAGATGCCGCATTCCCTAGTCGCCTTCGCGCCCGCAAGCGGCGGCGGTTCGTCTTCCAGCAGTTCATCCTCGAGCAGTTCGAGTTCCTCCTCCTCTTCGTCCAGCAGCTCGAGCTCGTCGAGCAGCAGTAGCAGCAGCTCCAGCTCCTCCTCGAGTTCCAGCAGTTCCTCGTCCTCGTCGAGCAGTTCTTCCTCCTCGAGCTCGTCTTCTTCGTCCTCCTCCTCCTCTTCGAGCAGCAGCAGTTCTTCCGGAGGCGGCTCCTCCGGCGGCAGCGCTATCTATGTCGCGCCGACCGGGACGGACGCCAATCCAGGAACCCTTGCCGCACCCACCACGATTTACCACGCGGTGAGCCTGGCGGGTCCGGGAAGCACCATCATTCTGCGCGGCGGCACCTATTCCTACAGCACCACGGTCAACCTCGCTCAATCCGGCACCGCCACCCAGCGTATCAGCATCGTGAATATGGGCGGCGAACATCCCGTTTTGGACTTCTCCACCCAACCGCTCAATCCCGCCAATCGGGCCTTTCTCCTCACCGGCAATTATTGGCTGATCAAAGGCATCGAGATCGAAAATGCGGGCGACAATGGGATCAAAGTAGAAGGCAGTCACAACCGGATCGAGGCCTGCGTCCTCCACGACAACGACGACACCGGAATCCAGATCGGATTCGCGCACACCACGGTTAACGACGGTTCCATGGGCGCCTTCAACGAGATCATCAACTGCGACTCCTACCGCAACTTCGACGTCGCGGCCAAAGGCGGCAACGCCGACGGTTTCGCCTGCAAGCTCCACGCCGGAAAAGGCAACATCTTCATCGGTTGCCGCGCCTGGGAAAATTCCGACGACGGCTGGGACCTCTTCGAAAGCGATTGGCCGGTCACGATCCTGAACTGCTGGGTCTGGCACAGCGGCGATCGTGCGCTCTTCGACCCCGTTTACCTCGCAAAAACCGGCACCAAGATGAGCTCGTTTTCCGGCAATGGAAACGGTTTCAAACTCGGCGGCAACGGCACCGGCGGCTCTTCCAAGGGCACGCACGTGTTGAAGAACTCCGTGGCCTTCGGTTGCAACTTCGGTTCGAAGAAAGGCGTCGACCAAAACGGCCACAAGGGCGGCGTGATCGTGTACAACTGTTTGTCCTTCGCCAATGGATACAACTTCATGTTCAAGGACAGCTCTGATTCGGGCATAACAAGCCAGTTCAAGAACAACGTCTCCTTCGGCCACCTCGCCGCCTTGGACCACCAGTTCGCCTCCGACATCCTCGAGGTCAACAACAGCTGGGATCTTCCGGTCACGGCCGACGCGAACGACTTCCAGAGCCTGGCTGAGGCATTGGCCAAGGCGCCTCGTCAAATCGACGGCAGCCTGCCAAACAACGCCTTTGCCAAACTGGTTCCTGGCAGCGACCTGATCGACAAGGGCATCGACGTCGGTCTGCCTTTCAACGGCGCCGCTCCCGACTTGGGCGCGTACGAATCGCCGTAACCAAAAACCGGTTACCGGTATCTCCGAAATCGGATCACCCGCAGGGTTTCCTCCGATTTCGAGAAGCGTAGGCCGGACCTCTCTTCTCCCTCGCGCGAGAGCACGTTCTCTCTCGCGATGGAGACGCAACAAAAAGCCGGTCGCCTTTCGGGGCGGCCGGCTTTTTCAATTTACACGATCAGGCCTGCGTGAACTAGGCCTGAGAGGCTCGCTATCGTCGCTCAGTCGCTGCGACGACCGCCGGAGAGTATGCTCAGCAGGTAGAGCAGGTACCCGAGCGAGGAGACAAAGGCGGCCACGTAGGTCAGCGCCGCAGCGTCGAGCGTCTCGTTGACGCCTTCCATTTCGTCGCGCTCGAGAATCCCGAGGTGCACCAGTTGAGCCTTGGCGCGGCGGCTGGCGTCAAATTCCACCGGAAGGGTCACAAACTGGAACACAGTCATCACGACCAAGGCCGCGATCCCGATTTGAAGGAGAATGCCGCCCCCGCTTCCGAGCAGATAAAAACCGAGCCCGGTCAGCAGGTAGGAGATCGGCGCGGCGAATCGAACCGCTGGCACCATATTCTGGCGCAGGGTCATCATCGAGTAGCCAACCTTGTCCTGAATGGCATGACCCGCCTCGTGAGCCGCCACGCCGACGGCCGCGAGGCTCGTGCCGTGATAGTTGTCGCTGGACAAGGCCAGACGCTTTTCCGACGGATCGTAGTGGTCGCTAAGCTGCCCGGGAACCTCGACAATTTCGACCCCGTTAATCCCGGCGCTGCGCATCACCGCCGACGCCGCTTCTGCGCCAGTCAGACGACCACGAGAGGGAATCTCCAAGTTCTTCTGATAGGCGCTGGTGACCTTCATCTGTGCGTAAAGGCCAAACAAGATCGGGATGAGAACGAGAATGAACCAAAGTCCTAGATGCATAATAAAGAGAGTGCGATAGGTGGGAAAGAAACCGAACTAGGCAAAATGAGCAGACCTTGGCCCATTTTTGCAACTGCACCCGGTTTTCTATTCACCCGGCTATTCGATTCTCTCGCAACGAGATATGAAAGCATTATCCTCGCCTGGAAACGCGGCGATCCCTTGTAACGGGCCTCGCCGGCTCAGCGTGATTCGCTCTGACTCACTCTGTGTCGCACCGCTGCATTGTCCGAAGCGCGCGAGCAATTGAATCGCAGCGCCTAGAGCTTCTTTTGGAGCAAGCGTTTCTTCCGATCATTCCCCGCGAGTTCGAAGCGCGGGTTGGTAAGGCGGCACTTCGTTTGCTTTTTCGGAGAAATAAGGAGCGAGCGGATTGCCTTTGAGGCTCTTCAAGCCGGCGATCACACAGGCGGCGTTGAACTGAGCTCCGGCGTCGTTCGTGTGGGTCCGAGCGTCGGAGAAAAATGTATCGGCTTTTTCCTTACCGATTTTTCGATAACCGTCGCTCACCACCAGCGTGAGGTCAAAATAGAGCGCGCCGTGAGCCGCAGCGACCTCTTGATCCCACTGCGCGACGTTGGCGAAATCTCTGGATTTTTCCCAGGCCTCCTTGTGCGGAATCGGCGAACAGAGGATCACGGTCGCACCTTTCTCTTTCGCGTCCGTGACGTACTTCGCCATGTACCAGCCGAAGGTGTGGACCAGCTCCTCCGTTCCATCCGGTTTCGGATCGTTCACCGTCTCCGGGCCGGTGCCCTTGCCCGAAGCTCGCCTCTTCATCGCCGGATCACCGATTTTCCCACCGTCATTGTGACCGAATTGAACAATGACGAAATCGCCCGATTTCAGCTGGGCCAGAACCTTGTCCCAGCGCCCTTCGGTGAAAAACGTCCGGCTGCTCCGGCCTCCAATGGCGTGATTGACCAGATTGATCTTGGTCGGATCGAAATAGGGCGCGATCCGTTCCCCCCAGCCATACGCGCCCTTCTGGCCGCCACTTTTCACCGTGGAATCGCCAACGATAAAAAACGTGGGCAGCTTTGGATCTCGCGGTTTCTCCGCACTGACTTTGGACCCATCCACGACTGGACGATCGTCTTCTGCCGCGTGAAGCGCGACGAAGGCGGTCAGAACCAAACTCAAGAGAAAACGGGGGAACAGCATTTTCATGGGGAAAAAAGAAGGGGCGGAGAAAACACCAAAAAATCAAAAGCCCGCGTGGCGCGGCCGCGAGCAACCACCCACTCGGCTCGTCAGATCGAGGTGCGAAGCCCTAGGCATTGGACGGCGTAGGCCAAACTCTCTTGCCACAATTCGACTTCGCCGGGGTGTCCCTCCTCGCGCAGGTGAGCGGCGATCTCCGTTCGGCTGGGTTCGATCACGCAGTGCTTCGGATCGGCACGTAGTTGAGGCAACACTACACGGGAAATTTCCCAACAGGCCCAGGCGCGCCACTTGCGCTGTTCGCGCCGTGGCGCATTCATCCGATCCGCGTAGTGTTGAAAATGGACTCGCGGATTGCCGATGAACACGCCGGCCGGAGTAGACGCGAGGATCCAGGCCATCGCCGCATAAGGGAGTGGCCAGTCCTTCAAAAAAGCTTCGGTGCCGCTCAGATCAGCTCCAAAAGCGCGGTCAAGGCAGAGAATCGCACGAGCCGCAAATCCACGCTGCCAAAGGAAATTCCCGTATTCCAAAGCCGCCAAATAAAAGTTCGCGCCCCGTTCGGACCGGTGGGCGGAAAGGTTTCGCCAATCCATTTCCGCCCGGGGAGTGGGAAGATGGGGACACGGGGGCAACAAACGGGGCATGCGCGGTTGCTGTGCGGAAACCTCGCTGCTGCCAAGCCGTTTTTGGACCACTCGCACCACGGTCGCGCAGGCGCGCCCGCGCTTGATGCTTGGCGCGCGGCGCTTCATCAATGACAAACGCCCGTTGAACTCGCCCGTTTCCTCCCTGCCGACAAACCCTGAAGAAACCCGCCCCTCGCCTCCTCCAACCTCGACGATTTATGGGATCCGTGGCTGGCGGCGCCTCCTCTTGCTTCCGTTTGGGCTGTTGATCCGCCTCTGGGGCGCGTCGCTCCGTTTCGAAACGTCGCCCGAAACGAAACGGTGGCTGCAGAAGATCGACGAACCGGTGATTTTCGTTCTGTGGCATAACCGGCTCTTCCTTGTATCCGAAGTCTTCCGACGCTACCGGCAGCGCAGGCCGATTTACGGACTGGTCAGCGCCAGCCGCGACGGCGCTTGGCTAGCGGCGTTTTTCTCGCTGGTGGGAATCCGCAGCGTGCGCGGGTCGAGTAGCCGCTTGGGCCGGGAAGCCGTCACCGCGCTGGTCGACGTGATTCGCGACGGCAACGACGTCGGCATCACCCCCGACGGACCGCGAGGACCGCTCTATGATTTCAAAGCGGGGGCCTTGATTGTCGGCCGCCGGACGCATGCTCCGCTCTTACTCCTCGGAGGAGCTTATGAATCAGCTTGGCAACTGAAGAGCTGGGACCGTTTTTTTCTCCCCCAGCCATTCTCGCGCGTCCGTCTCTCTTGCGTGCGAGTCACTCCCGAAGAACTGAAAGACCGCGATGCCGCCGCCGAAACTCTCCGCGAGCGCTTACTCGCTTTGAGTCCCGATGCGTCAGGATTCCGCGACGGTCCGATCGTATGAACCGGTTCCGTCGGCAAAAACGACCGTTATAGAAAGACGGGCGTGACGGTTACGGTCGTTCCCGGCTGAGCGACATAATCGTCGCCGATGCACCACGTCTGGTCGTTGATCAGAAACTTGAATACGACCGGTTTGGAGGTTTCCGCCAGAGAGATTGCCCACTTGTCATCCGCCACGCAGTCCAGTGGAACGCCTTTTTCCCAGCTCAGTCCCGGACCTTCGCCCCGAACGTAAAGCGTGTTTCCAAACCCGACGTCGATCTGGGCCACGACGGCGGTGGACACCCCTGAACTGGCGAACTGCCTCACTGCAGGAGCAGGCTCGTCGATCGTCAGGGTGGCGGTGGACCGCGCCTGTTTGGTTTTGGTGGAGAGCTTTTCTTTGGTGACCGGTGAGGGCGCCGGACTCGCTGGGGTAGCGGGTTTCGCGGCCTTTGCCGCTCCTGATTTAGTAGGTTTCTTCATATTTTTTCCTCCTCAAGACAGGACAAAAAGAACAAATCGGCCGCGTTATTCTCGACTGCTCATCGCCCCTCGCAACAGCAAATTGGACGCCAGCTCGTGGATACCGTGAATTTTTCCTTCCCGTCGCATTTAAGTTTGAGTCGAGCCACGCGCGACGACGACTCCGCCCGAGCCGAAAACGAGGGTGCGAGGCGGGGCGGTGAAATCGCGAAAATTGGAGTTTACTCCGATGCGGCGATTGATCAAAACGACCCACTCTGTTCGGGGCAGTAGCTCAGTTGATAGAGCGCGTCGTTCGCAACGACGAGGTCGTCGGTTTGATCCCGATCTGCTCCACCAGTCTTCGCCAAGTGCAACGCAGGCGAAGACTGCCGCGCCGAAGTGCACGGAGGCGGGCGTTTTCCCGCCCTCTACTCCGCCCCAGGGACCAAGCGTGCGAAAACCATTTTTCCACCGGCCGAGGGAAGCACACTGGAGACTTCCACTTGGACGCGTTTCCCCAGCATCGAGCGCGCATGGCTCACCACCACCATCGAGCCGTCGTCTAAAAAGCCCACCGCCTGGCCTTCTTCTTTGCCCGCGCGGACCAACTCCACTTCCAAGGTTTCACCCAGGCTAAGCTCGGGACGGAGCGCGCGGGCGAGGTGATTGAGATTCAACCAAACCACGCCGTGAAACTCCGCCATTTTCGCGAGATTATAATCGGTCGTGAGGAGCTTCGCGCGCATCGACTGCGCGAGGAAAACCAGCTTCGCATCCACTTCCTGCCGTTTCGCGACTTCGCTTTCGTGAATTCGAATATCGATGTTTTTGATCTTCCGGAGCTCGCCCAAGACTTCCAAGCCTCGGCGTCCCCGGGTCTGTTTGGACACTTCGGGGGAGTCGGCCACGGCTTGGAGTTCATCGAGGACGAAACGCGGAATGACCAAGGCCGAGGTCAGAAAGCCTGCTTCGTAAACCCGCGCCACTCGTCCATCGATCAAGGCGCTCGTATCCACCACGACAAGCGGCACCTCCACCTCCTGAGGAACGAAGCGGACGTACGGAATGACCAGGTTGAACTCGTCCTTTCCGCGCAACGCGATCACGGTGCAAAGGTAGGTGATAACCAGATACAGCGCCAGCTGGGCCAAGTATACACTTTGTGGATCTCCACGACTGAACAACGGCGATGTGCTCACCAGGTAGGAGATGAGGGTACCGACCAGGAGCCCAAAGGAGATCGCGGAAAGGCCGCGAAGCGAAAATCCCTTGAGCAACACGTCAGTCAGGACCACCAAGGTTCCGATCAAAAAACCGATGAAGGCAGCCAGCACCCGGTAATGATCCCACTCCAATACCGAATAACAGACCAGCCACCCCGCCGCCGCACAAAGAGCAACGAATGTCGCGCGGATCGGCAACAGAGTTTTATTCATCAACGGGATTAATCGACTAACGCACCAGGAAATAAATCACGAAGGGGGCCACGATCCCTATGATCATACATCCATATAGAATTCGAATGGCCTTGCGAGCGTTGGCCTTTTCAACGGGGGACTCGTCCATCTCAATAGAGTGCATAACACCGTATCATTCATGACAACGCAATACTGGCTGGTGAAACAGGAACCCGCCGCCTACGCCTGGGAGACGTTTCTCAAGGACGGCCGCACCTCTTGGGACGGAGTTCGGAATTTCCAGGCACGAAATCACCTCAAGGGAATGAAGGTGGGCGATCCCGTTCTCTTCTACGCCAGCGTCACCGGAAAGGCAGTACAGGGCATCGCCGAGGTCAGCAAAGCGGCGTATCCAGATCCCACAGCAGACGAGGGAGAATGGGTCTCGGTCGAGCTGAAGGCCAAGCGCACCCTCAACCGTCCGGTTTCCCTGGAAGAAATCAAAGCCACTCCCTCGCTCGCCAAAATTTCTCTGCTTCGCCAAAGCCGTCTGTCCGTCATGTCTCTTTCCCGCTCTGAGTTTGAGCACATCCTCAAATTGAGCGAAAAAAAGAGCGGCTGACCTCCTAGGCGAACGAATCCAGAAAACGGTGACAGGGTAAGTGCTCACGATAGGAGTCGACGTGAAGGACGCGGCTAACGACCCGCACAAACTTCGCCCGCCGCGCCTCTCGGTGTGTCTCCCGGCCGCCTCGCGTTCTTAGCTCGGCCTATTCCCCGTACCGGGATAAAAAATACAGGGCCGCCTAAACCGCTTCATCAGGAAAGTGGGCGCCGCTCGGTTTTGAGTCCGCTCATCGCCGCAACCAAGACCTCGGCAGTGGCCAGGTTGGTGGCAAGCGGGACATTGTGGATATCGCAAACTTTCAGCAGCGCAGCGATGTCCGGCTCATGCGGATGCGCCGTCAAAGGATCGCGCAAAAACACCACCGCTTTGATCTGCCCCGTGGCGATCAGCGCACCGATTTGGAGATCGCCGCCGAGCGGGCCAGAGAGCATCACCTCCACCGTCATCCCGGTGTGTTCGCGGATCATCGTCCCCGTGGTCGAGGTCGCGACCAGCGGCTGGCCGCGCAGATAATCGTGATGACGCCGAACGAAAGCGACCATCGTTTCTTTTTTGGCATCGTGGGCAATGAGCGCGATCGCGCGGGTGTCAGCAGGCATGAACCCGTATTGCCCCGCCCGCTGACCGGGGCAATACGGAATGAACTGCCGCTCCGCGGAGTGACCAGTGCCCCATGAACAATGACCAATGGATGCCGGAAAAATTCCTCCCGTCGTTCCGCCATTCCCACTCGCTCCCGCCCCGTTTTCTGCTAGCCCGCCCGTCCACTGGTCACTGGTCACTGGTCACTGGTCACTGGTCACTGGTCACTGGTCACTGGTCACTGGTCACTGGTCACTGGTCACTGG
>Ga0070717_10000537_pt1 | contig 24012 bp, 26 predicted proteins | sample LARL113metaG_FD_71366 | JGI IMG/M metagenome (GOLD analysis project Ga0070717, IMG submission 71366) | Corn, switchgrass and miscanthus rhizosphere microbial communities from Kellogg Biological Station, Michigan, USA - LAR L11-3 metaG | ecosystem: Host-associated > Plants > Roots > Rhizosphere ...
CATTGACCACGGTTTTTCCAATCGGATTTTGAAACGTCAATGCGTGATGTAGCATGGCTTACGTGTCCACCGACAGCGAACCTCCGTTCTTCCCCACGGGAGCAACACGCGCCGAATCCCTGCAGAAAATGTCTCCGCACCTCGTCGCAGATGTCTATCTATACCCGACATCCGAAGGCGGCAAGAAGTTAGCTGTGCTGCCCGGTTGGGGCTGCCCCTGCTCACCCTCGAAATCTGCTGACGCTCTCTTGTGTGATTGTTGGCCGTTGCTGGAAGGCCCTTTTGCACCCGGAGAACGCAGACGAGTAGGTTTTGTCTTCCTTCATGGCAACGGCATCACTAGGGAAGATATTGTGGCTGCTCTGCGCCGTGCCGGAACTTTTTACCTCTGGGAAAGCCACTTCATCGGAGAAGCTGTGGTCGTGGCCTAATCTCGGAATGAGCGGTTCACGATGACATGGTTGGCTATAAATCGCGATTACACTCAAAACGCCATTTTCCCGGTCAATGAGTGCTATCGCCTGCTTACAACAGTTAACACCCACTTGATCCCCGATGGTGTCTAATACCATTGTGAGCTGCAATAGCCGCATGCGAAAATTCTTTTTTTGGTTAGCACTGTTCACGTACATCCAGGTCTTCGCCTCGATTTTTGTATCGATGAGTGCCGTAGGTTTCGCTCAATCGAGCCGGACGCAAATCTCGTCCTCTCCTTTCACACACGACGAAATTGCGGTCTATCAAGCCTTTTTGGCCGACTACGGCCGAGCAAGCGGTGAAACACTGAACGTCGCCGACCTTACTGATATTTTGCAACCAGATGAAGGCGACTATGCCGGTTGTATGAACCGGTTTGCGAAGTCCGCGCCTATTAACGTCGTTCATCGCATCACCCCCCAGTTTGCTGCACAAAACCACCTGCACCTCGTTGACAGGAAGACTCACAAGGTCGATGACCCAGAAGATGCCATGCTCATTGGGCAGTCCGTTGAAAATGCGACCGAAGCAGGTTTCAGAAGCGGCGTGCTGACGTTGTCGCAAGTTATTTTCGATAAGAATCACAAGCGTGCGGCCCTTCATTACTCTTTCGTTTGCGGCCGCCTGTGTGCCCATTCCGAAACGGTCGTCTATGAAAGGAGTCGCGGCGCCTGGAAGGCTTCGGGTCAGTCGTGCGGATACGGAATCAGCTGACGAGTGTTGGCTGGCGTAATATCGCGATAGCACTCATTGACCAGCTGGGCACTTCTCAATGAGTGATAACGGTCACCCACGGGCCGGATGCCGAACCCGGGATCAACCGGCCGCAACATAGCCACCCTCACGGGCAGGTTATCTGGGCCGTGCCCGAAACATTTTTCGTAAACATTGTCATCTTAGAGAGCGGGATGTTCGTATCCGCCGGGGCGGTCGCAAACACGCCGCCGGTACCGACAAAGCCGCCTGCGACGCACTGCGCCATCCCCGAACTGTTCAGCATGATGTTCGGAATCGCAGTCTCGGTAAAGGGTCCATTCAGAGTCCAAAGCGCCGTTACTTGGGACTTGCTTCCATCGGAAAAGGTGCCCGTGGCCGTGAACTGGACTTGCCCATTAGGGAAGTTTTGAGCATCCGCGGTGGCCGGGGTAACCGTAATTGACACCAACTGACGTGCCGGATCTCCGCAGCTTGTAGCCAGTGCCGCAAACAGAACGACGAGAGGAGTGAACTTCATACACAAACCTCCTGAATGGCTTGATGCTTTTCAAATTCACCTGAGTTGTCTGCCTGCACAGCAGACCCACGGCTTCCAATACTGGGAAAATTAGGAGAATTCTTCCAGAAATTATAGGGCGGTGGTGTGGTCAAGGCCGGGGAAGGAAACCGAGTGCGCCAACCGGAATCTCCCCGGGGGGTCGGCTAATTCTCAATGAGTGCTATCGCCTGATTTCGACAACTGAGCCGTTCAGAGAGTGATAATAGGTGAACCTATGGACGGCAAATCCCACAGACCCTGGACAATTACCAGTAACGTTTTCTGGGCCTCTTGTCCGCATGCTGCGTGATGGTGGTGATTGGTGCCATAGTACCAATGTCTCAGCCGCGCATCCCGCTGAACCACATGCGAACCGCACACTGGATTTTCCAATTGACAGTTGCGGAACGGCATTACGCGGAACGGTTTCCAGCGGCTGGATTTACATGTAACCTGCATCAACTTGCGCAATTAGGAATTGTTGACAAAGTGTTGGGGTCGGGGGAGAGGGCAGACTATCGCTACCAACTGCACGGGTGCGACACGACCGCTCCAGTGTCAGTGTTCCTCTATTTCGGCTGTACCGATAGCTCAAGGAAGAACTGGCGAGTCGCTTTCTGCAAACCAAGAAGGAGTGGTTTGGTACGCTAAAGGCGGGTCTGCGGACGAGTGTTTCGAGGCGCGGATGAGATGGCCTAAATCAGACTATCTGATTTGATCGGTGAGAATCCGGCGCGCAAGCTGGTCAACCCGGAGACAAAAGAATCCGAAAAGCACGTTTTGCCGAAGCCCCAGGCCAGACTTCTGATCGAGTCGCTGACGTTGCGCGATCGGCTCATTGCCATGACTGCGGCATTTTGCGCGATGCGGCCCGGTGAAATTTTTGGATTGCAATGGTCCTCCGTGGCGCCGGGATAACTTCCACGTGGAAGGGACGGCATGACGCGGCACATCGCGGCCAGGTAGAGCCAAGACGAGAGGCAGCAAGGCTCCAGTTGCGATTCCCGACATTCTTTCTCCGCTGATCGAAGCATGGCACGAGGAGAATGGTCGCGAAACAACGGGCCTGATATTTCTGAGCGAGAAGGGAACGCCCATGCGTCCTGAGAATTGGTTGCGCCGGAGAATTAAGCCACACGCTCAGATGTTGTGGATATTAGTACCGGTGAATTTCCAAGTGCTCCGTCGCACGTTCGCGACGAATGCACAGAGCCATGGCAATGCGAAGGACGTTCAAACGCACTTGCGACATAGCGACATTGCTACCACGCTCGGCATATACACGCAGCCGATCGATGAAAGCGTTCGCAAGCTAGTGAACGCGGTCGCTGAGGACGTTATGAGTTCGAAAGAACTCGAAGCGCAGGTTGTCACGACGCCAGTGCAATGATGAAAGGTCAGAAAGTTTTGAACACAACTGAACACACAACTCTGATGAGCGACACGCTAAGTAGTTGGAAAGATGGAGCGGGAGACCGGGATCGAACCGGCGACATCCAGCTTGGGAAGCTGGCGTTCTACCGCTGAACTACTCCCGCTCAGGACTACGATTTTAGCAGTCACAAAGAATCGTGCAAGATCGCCGGATGGAAGGTATCACCTGAAGTAGAAACTCTGAGGAAGAAAAACCGTGGCGACCGTGCCGGACGTGATTTTATCCGGCACCTCGAGGGGTGAGTGCCGTTCCGCCACGTCCGGCTGGTCCTGCAACTTACGTCGATATTGTCACGTGTCTGTATTTTCGTCTCAGGAATACCGATCCTGTTACAAAAACAGAACAGCAATTAAGGCGTTCACCCAGTAACAATGATGGAATGCAGCTCTATAGCGGGTGATTGTAGCAGCGGAGCAAGTTCGATCCGATTCCTCAAGCCCCAAGCGCGGGGCGTCATTGCAGGAGCGGCAAACTTTTTAAAATTGCCTTCTGCTTTGAGAGCAAAAGCTGAATTCCCTTGCGCGCTAATCCCATCATCTTCTCAAGCTGAGCATCGTCGAAGGCCTGGTGCTCAGCCGTGGCCTGCACTTCCACAAATTTTCGTGCAGCAGTCATGACGAGATTCATGTCAACGTCCGCGCGAGAGTCCTCCTCGTAGCAGAGATCCAGCAAGGGCTCGCCGTCCACGATGCCCACACTCACCGCCCCAACGAAATCCTTGAGCGGTACCGACGTCAGGGTTCCCGCTTCAACTAATTTCTGAAGTGCCAGACCGAGCGCCACGAACGCGCCCGTAATCGAAGCCGTGCGCGTTCCGCCGTCGGCCTGAATTACATCGCAGTCAATCAGCACGCTGCGTTCGCCCAGCCGTTGTAAATCTGTGACCGCGCGCAGTGAGCGTCCAATTAGCCTTTGAATTTCGTGCGTACGTCCCCCCACCCGGCCGCGCGCCGCCTCCCGCGGAGTTCGTGTCAGCGTTGCCCGCGGCAGCATGCCGTACTCGGCTGTTACCCAGCCTCGGCCGCTGTTGCGCAGAAATGTGGGTACGATCTCTTCTATTGAAGCGGTACAGATCACGCGGGTGTTGCCGACTTCGATCAGCACCGATCCTTCGGCCGTAGAAACGAAGTCGGCGATGATGTTGACCGGACGCATCTGGTCCGGCGCCCGATTATCGGAGCGATAGAACATGCTGGGAATTTTAGCAGGGCACGGAGAAGAGCTTGAGTCCCGGATAAGTCGAGACGAAGAAAAGCTTCAGTTCACTATGGCGACAACTCCTTCGCCACCTCCCCTACTTGCGCAACCTCATAAAATCCCGATAAATCGGCATGACCGGCGAGGGTCTCGCGCTGTTTGCCATCCACCAGAATTTTGACTTGTGTCAGCCCCGGAACATTGGTCGAGAGTGTCTGGATAATCGACGCCATGGTAAGTTCCTCGGCCAGCACTCCAGAAACTTGCCCATCGACCAAGGCGGAGTTCAAATCAAGCACGGCTACTCCAGGATCAACCAAAAACACCTCGCGTACTTCAGCCCCAGCCGCTAAGGGATGAGGTGAATTCTTGGCCGTGTAGATACTTATCAGCGCAGCGAGCAAACCCTCCGCCCGCTGCTGCCGCCCCGATTCAAGCGGAATCGAGATCGACTGCGGCCGTAGCTCTCCCGGGTCATCGTACGCCACGTAAACCGTGACTCGTTCCATAGGACCAGAGGTCGGCGGGGCTACGTGCTCCGCTTTGGCCGCAGGCTGGGGCATAGCCGCCTCGCGTCGCTGAAGTTGCCATACGTACACAGACATAGCGATGGAAAGCCCGAATAGAAGCGTTATTGTAATCAGGAACTGGCGTGGAATCACCGCGAGGCTCCTGGATTCGTTCCCAGCGATGACAGCACCTCGGCTATGCCATTCGCCAGCACCGCCGCCATATTCTGTTGGTAATCGGCGGACATGAACTGCGATACGTCGGCTGTCGTGGGTGCAAGCTCGATTCCGAGCGCCGTCGTTGTCACATTATTGAGCGGCCGCAAGGGAGCCCGCAGTGAGCGAGCGGAAATCCCACTCTTTTGAATCGCCGCCGCCAGCTGTTGCTGTGCGGAACGGCTGCTGGCCAATGATGACGATTGTGCGGTGTTCCAGTCGACGAAGGGGCCGTTGTTCTCTTGTGCTTCGCCGAGCATAGCCGAGTAGATCTTCATCCCGCCGGCCTCGGAAGTAGCATGCAGACAAATGTAGAGGACCGGGTGTTCAGAGTTCGCCTTGGCGGCGCGATCATCTGTGGAGAGAGTTATGTCGCCATCACGCACCAGTTCTGCCAAAATTCCGTGGGCGTTAAGATCCCCGCGCAGCCTCCGTGCCGCGGCGAGGGTCACGTCTTTTTCCAGTATTGCCGGGTTCAGCACCGCGCCAGATTCACTTCCACCGTGTGCCGGATCAATCATCACCATGGGCTTAGCAGCTGGAATGAATCCAGGGGGTGCCTGAACTGGCGAAGACGGTGTCGCCGGAGTTTGGGGTGAACCAGATCCCTGTAAGCCCGGCGTGGCAGGTGTAGTCTGCGCCCGCATCAAGCCAATCGTCAGCAGCAGCGGAATTGCGTTCACGGCCAGCCAGCACGATGCCCAACCGCTGAGCTTCTTGTTATTCGAGCGCATAAATCGCCAGACCGCTCAGCAGCTTAGGATAAAAATCGGTGGACTTTTGCGGAAGAACTTCGCCTCCGAAAGCGATGTCCCGAACCTGCTCCATTCGCACTGGATTCATAAGAAACGCCACATTGGCCTGCCCAGCGCGGGCCAGGTTCAAGGCTTCTCCAGCGTCGCGGACGTAGGTGATATTTGCCTGGTCTCGAATAGCCGCTTCGGAAATTCCCAGCACATGCTCCAGGAGACACTTGTGAAGCTGTACAACGTCCAGTCCCTGCTGGCGGATGGAAACGTTCTCAAATATCGCCTCGGCGGGTTTTGGATGGCTCAACAGAAACGCTCGTTCCCGTGTTGCCGCCAGGATTGCGGTGCCCGTCTGACCTGCCTCCCGCAACCTGGCCATTGCACGTTCAGGGCTGACGTCGAGGTCAGTTTCATCCACGGTGAAGAACTTAGCTGCACCTGCGCGGAAGGACTCCGCGGAAAAACTTGACAGCCCATGAACCACGCGATGGGTGGGCAGAATCAACAGACCAGGGCTGTCCATATTCACAAAGGTCATCATCGCGAAGTCGTAAGGCCCAGGTCTTTGGTCCGTGCGCTCCTCGGCGCCCTTTGTGAGCGAGCCTCCGATATCGGTCCTGCGTTCGTTCCTGTAAGTCAGGGCGGTTTCGTATCGGTGGTGCCCATCTGCAATTATGAGCTTCTTATCGCGCATTTTATTGCGCACCCGCTCAATGGTCCCGGAATCCGAAATCCTCCACACTCGATGTAGCACTCCATACTCGTCGCGCATCTCCAAGTCAGGTGGCTCTGAGGAGGCGAGCGCTTGGTCGATTTCGGCACCGGGATCGCTGTACAGCATGAATATCTGGCCAAAATGGGCCTTGGTTGCCCGAAGGAGGTCAAGGCGATCAGCTTTCGGCTTGGCCAGGGTTTGCTCGTGACGGAAAACAATCCCGGCGGCGTAGTCCTCAATTTTGCCGAGCGCGATGAATCCGTGGCGTTCAAATTGCAGCGCACTGTTCAGTGCGTTTGCAGGAGCTGCGAATTGCTGTGAGTAGCCGTAGATGGACGGCTCGGGATCCTGAACCAAGATGCCCTCCCGCCGCCAGTCCCGGAACGAAGCTGCGGCCCGGGTGTACGGATTGTCGCCGGGACTGTCACCGGATAGACGCTTGCCTAGGATGATTCGGACCAGATTGTAAGGGCTGGCGGAGTAATAACGTTCTTGCATCGCCGGTGTGATTTTGTCGTAAGGCTGCGTGGCCACGTCGGCGGGACGTACCTTGGCGGGGTTATAGCGAAGAGCGCGAAAGGGTTCTATGTGGGCCATGGAAAATGAGCCAACGAATTGTATCAAGCAAGCTGCTCTCGCCCCGTTTCGCGAGCGGAATTGGATTCCCCCCGTCTCTGATTTCCCAGCATCTCTCGCCTGCAGACAAACCTTTTCCCAACCTGGGAATCCAAGTCAGAGCACGCGAGTATGTGACAAAGATTTAACATGGTTGGCCGAAACATGTGCTAACATCCTGCGTGTTGGCGGGGATTATATGGCGCGCCAAAACGGGCGCGGGGCCTCTCGCCCCTGGGTTTTAACTCGTAAAGCACGGCCTAAAAACCCATTCTCGGTTTCAGCAGGGAATTGCTCGCGAACATCCCTTATCTGTCTGCTTTCCTTCATCGTGTTGGCTGCAGCATTCGCATTTGCGCAGGACTCCGACATAGACAATATCCACGTTTCACCTCGGATCGAACCCAGTAAGATCGCACCAATCGAAGCCACTAAAATCGGAGTCAATACCACCGGTCAGCAGGGCGCAATCGAGACCGAGAGCCTTAGATCACGTATCCCGCTGGTTAAGTCTAAAGTGGACCTAGTCCTTGTTCCGGTGACGGTGACTGATCCAATGAATAGATTGGTGACTGGACTCGACAAGGAAAATTTCCAGGTATTTGAGGGCAAGGAACAGCAAGAAGTACGGCATTTTTCCGCGGAGGACGCGCCTGTCTCATTGGGCGTCATCTTTGACATGAGCGGCAGCATGAGCAGCAAGATTGAGCGCGCTCGTGAAGCTGTTGGTGAGTTTTTCAAGACCGCCAACCCTCAGGACGAATTCTTCTTGATTACCTTCGCGGACAAGCCAGAAGAAGTCTCAGACTTCACCCAATCAGTGGAAGACCTGCAGGGTAAACTCGTCTTTACCGTACCCAAAGGGCGAACCGCCTTGCTGGATGCCATCTATCTCGGCGTCAGCAAAATGCGAGAAGCAAAATATCCGAAAAAGGCCCTGCTCATTATCTCTGACGGCGGCGATAATCACAGCCGCTATACCGAAGGGGAAATCAAGTCTCTAGTGAAGGAAGCCGACGTGATGATTTATTCCATCGGCATCTACGACCATTATTTTCAGACCGAAGAGGAGCGTTTAGGACCGGCATTATTGAGCGACGTCTCAGATCTCAGCGGCGGTCGCTCGTTCACCATAGATAATCCGAACGATTTGGCTGACGTAGCTACAAAAATTGGAATCGAGCTACGCAACCAATATGTACTCGGATACCGTCCAAAGAACCCAGGGCACGATGGCAAGTGGCATAAAATAAAAGTTAAGCTACAGCCGCCAAAAGGACTGCCACCGCTCCATGTATATGCAAGAACTGGGTATTACGCTTCTTCGCAATAAGTCTCTCATCAGCAGAGTAGCCGCTGGATTGTTGCTGCTTGGGGTAGCCGCAGCGCAGAGCACACCTGCGCCGCAAGGTACTTCATCCACGCCAACATCCCAGGGTGGTTCGTCTGCTGCGGCCGCGCAGCCGGCACAGGCGCCACAGGGTGCCCCGGCAAATCAGCCGCCGGCCGGGCAGTCCAATGCCGCTCCGCCATCGCAGGCGCCGGATCAAACTGCTCCGCAGGCTCCCGCCGGCACAGACAACGGCGTGTTTGTGTTCCGCGCCGAAGCGCGTGAAGTCACTCTGCATGCCACCGTTGTCGATGACAGGAACCACTTGGTAAGCAATCTCGACAAGACCGACTTCACGGTCTTCGAGAACGATAAGCCGCAAAAAATAACCCATTTCCACCAGGAGGATTTTCCGGTTGCGATTGGCATCGTGATCGACAATTCCGGCTCCATGCGCGAGAAGCGCGATGCAGTCAACAAGGCTGCCCTGAATCTGGTTAGGGCAAGCAATCCTGACGACCAGGTCTTTGTGGTCAATTTCAATGACGAATATTACCTCGACCAGGAATTTACGTCGGACATCAAAAAGCTCCAGGCCGCTCTCGAACATGTGGAGGCGCGCGGCGGCACCGCGCTGTATGACGCGATCGTTGCTTCCGCAGACTACCTGACACATTCTAAGTTGCAGCGCAAAGCTTTATTCGTGGTCACAGATGGCGAGGATGATGCAAGCCAGGAGACTCTCGAACAGGCAGTCCACAAGCTGCAGCAGGAAAACGGTCCGGTGGTTTATTCGATTGGTTTGCTCGGTGAAGAGAAATCCCGTCGGGCAAAACGCGCTCTGGAGTTAATCTCTGAACGTACCGGCGGCATTTCTTTCTTTCCGCCAACCCTAGACCAGGTGGATGAGATCAGCCGCACCATCGCGCACGATATTCGCAACCAGTACACCATTACCTATGCACCGTCCACTCCCAAAACTGTGGCTGGCTACAGAACTATCCATGTGGACGCCCATGCCAAACCTTACAAGAAGCTGATCGTCAGGACTCGCACCGGGTACTATCCTGGGCAGGAACAACAGGGAGCCGGCGGAAACAATTGAACCTTGAAACCTTCTAGTTCTTTAGTGATTCAATCCTTCCATGACTCAATCGGAGTTCAATTGACGCTTTCGGTTCCCTTTCCGTAACCTGTAGGGTGCCGATCCTTTCCAATCCATGCCTGCGCGTCGCCAACGATATCACTGAACTCGTCGGTCAAACCCCGATGCTTCGACTGAAACGCTTGGTCCCTTCGACGTCGAGCGAGGTTTTTGCCAAACTGGAATATTTAAATCCTGGCGGCAGCGTGAAAGACAGGGCTGCCATTGGCATCATTCGCCGCGCCGAACAGGAAGGCCGCCTGAAGCCGGGCGGAACGATCGTCGAGGCCACGGCTGGAAATACGGGGATTGGCTTGGCGCTCATCGGAGTAAATCGTGGTTATAAGGTGGCACTGTTTGTGCCCCAGCGCTTTTCTGAAGAGAAAGTCATCATCATGCGCGCTCTAGGAGCGCAAGTCACGCGCACTCCGGACGATCAAGGCATGCTGGGCGCGATCAAACAGGCGCAGGAGTATGCGGCCAAGACTCCCGGCTCATTCATGGGCCTGCAATTCGATAATCCTTCCAACCCTGATTACCATTACCAAACTACCGCCGAAGAGATTTTCGAGCAGATGGAAGGCAAAGTAGACGCAATCGTCATAGGCTCCGGCACAGCCGGTACTTTCACTGGTGTTGCGCGATACATGAAGAAGAAACTGCCGCGTGTGCTCACGGTTGCCGTCGAGACTCAAGGATCAATTCTGGGAGGCGGACCGCCGGGCAAACACAAAGTCGAGGGCATCGGTGCCAGTTTCATTCCCAAGAATTTTGACCGCTCCGTATGCGACCAGATTTTAATGGTCAGTGACAAAGAGGCATTCGACACCGTGTCCGTGCTGGCAGCCAAAGAAGGAGTGCTCTCCGGTTCGAGCGGCGGCGCGAATGTATTCGCAGCATTGCAAGTCGCACAGAGAATCGGAGCAGGGAAGCGCGTGGTCACTATGATTCCCGATTCCGCCGAACGTTATTTATCGAAGAAGATCTTTGAAGGTGGAATATAAGAGCTGTGGGTGGTTGATGATTGTTCATTATTTTTGGCTCTGACATAGATCGACTTGCGTAATGGAGGCACGGGTCGTCCTGGCCCGTTCAAAACACTGAATGAGTAAAGCATCTGGCCAACGACGGACGACCAACGACCAAGGGCGCTCCTCGCAACCTGGTTTTTCCACTCGCGCCATACATCATGGCCAGGAGCCTGATCCATTAACTGGTGCTGTCACAGTTCCTATATATGCGACATCGACTTATGTGCAGAAGGAACTGGGAAAAGATATACGGTACGACTACGCGCGTGCCGCCAATCCTACCCGTGATCGGCTGGAAACCAATCTTGCATCACTCGAAGGCGGCATCGCCTCGCGTGTTTTCTCGAGTGGCATGGGCGCGATCAACTCCCTTTGCGCCATGTATAAATCCGGCGACCACGTCGTCTGCGGGCACAACCTTTACGGCGGTGTCCCGCGCCTGTTTGATCAGGTCCTCTCCGGCTACGGTTTCCAATTCACGTACGTCGATACTTCTGATACTAAGAATGTCGAACGTGGCCTCCGCAAGAATACGCGCATGGTCTATGTGGAGACTCCAACCAATCCACTGATGGCGCTGAGCGACATTGAAGCTATTGCGCGTATCTGTCGGGCTAAAAAAGTCGAGCTGGTTGTGGACAACACGTTCATGTCGCCCTATTTTCAGCAGCCGATCGCGCTTGGTGCAAATATGGTCGTGCATTCCACCACAAAGTTTCTAAACGGTCACAGCGATGGCCTGGGGGGCGTCGTCGTGTGCACACGGAAAGATCAGGCCGATCAGCTTGCTTTCGTGCAAAAAGCCGCGGGCGCGATTCTTTCTCCCTTCGAATGCTGGCTGGTTCTTCGCGGCACAAAAACCCTTGCCGTCCGCATGTTGCAGCATGATTGCAACGGCCGCCAGGTTGCCGAATTCCTCGCAGCCAACAAGAAAGTCAAAAAAGTTTTCTATCCCGGCCTAAAGGATCATCCTCAACATGAGCTCGCGAAGCGTCAGATGTCCGGCTTTGGTTCCATGATCACTTTCGAAACCGGCTCTCTCGCCAACGCCGCCAGAATGCTCAAGCGCGTGCGCGTGTGCTCACTCGGAGAATCTTTGGGCGGAGTAGAAACCCTGATCTCCCATCCCGCCACCATGACTCATGCTGCACTGGGAGAAACGGGAAGGAAGGCCATCGGCATCACCGACGGCATGGTACGCATCTCGGTTGGCATTGAAAATGTAGAAGACATCATCGCTGATTTAGATCAGGCGCTCGCCTAGTCTCCGATTCGGGACGCGCAGCCGTGCCCCGCCCGCGCTCACTTGAGGGCACTTGAGAGTACCCTAGGTCTCGTCACTCCGGCGTCTCGCAAAACCCGCAAGACAACCCATATAGATCGGGGAAGATCGCACGAGAATATTTGACCCACACGGTCAGTGCTATTAAGAAGTGGGTGCTCATTCGCATGGGGCAGACATGGGAGCAGCGGAGTCGAGCTTCTCGGTGAAACCAATTACGCGCGCGAATTTCCAGGAACCGTCCGGCTGGCGCTTGATAACTCTCAAGACCTTGCCTCGCATCGGCTTAGTATTCGCGGATTGCTTGAATGAGAAATAGCCCGATTCAAATGCCCAGTCGCCGGGAATCTGCAAATCCTTGATCTCTGGTTTATAGCGAAGACTTTGGCCTTCGCCGCTGGCTTGCTCGCGCTTGTCGGTCGCGTAAATCGCTGCCTTGCCGATCTCCGCCGAGTGACCGGGCCCGATGCGAACAGCTTCATTGTCCAATAACTTTGCGAAATCATCAGCCCTGCCGGACAGGGTTACGTCGGTATCCTGCTGATGGAGGCGTTCGATTGCAAGTCTGTCCTGTTGCGCCGAAGAATTAGCGCGTGCCAACAATGTGATTGCTGCGCTCTCGCTTAATGCGCAAGCGACGGCCATGACCATCGGCCGAAATCGTCGAGTCATGCGGTTCTCCTCGTAATAACAAATGGACGAGCGGAAAAAGCGAGGTTAGCTCGGTTGCCGTGAGGAAATATCAGTAACAGTGGGCATAGAAAAACCTCATTCCTCGCAAAGGAGGCGAGAAATGGGGTCGCCACCAAGAGGCTCCTATTCACCCGATCAACGCTTCTCTCTTATCAGTGCTTCTCTTTTGGTGGCGGCGGGCCAGGGCGCGCTTCCGGCATTCTTTGCTGCAGCCGCTGCTGCTGCTGGGACTGCCTTTGCTGCAATTGCTCTGTCTGTCGCTGATGGCGCTGCTCCACCTGCTGCCTGCGGGCTTCATCGGCATTTTGTTTTGCGAGTCGCTGGTGTTCGCGCTCCTGCTGCTGCTGAAGTTTTTGCCGATCTTTCTCTTGCCGCGCAAACAGCTTTTCTTGCTGCCTCTCGTATTTCTGGTTCTGTTTCGGATTGCCCGTGTTTGGGGGACCGGGCCGTGCAATAGGTGGAAGCTCGTTTGGATGCAAGGCGGTAGCGCCACCACGGGCGTTGTCCCCGCGCGACGGATTGCCTCGTCCTGCGTTTCTTGGACCTCCATGGACCGTACCGGCCTGTCGGGCGGGAACGACTCCGCGACCTTTAAATTCCGCAGGCCTGGGAGTGGCGGCGATAGGCGGCTTGCCACGGTTTACGGAAGCCCGTAGCTGTGGATCGGAGCGCGCTTGCTGCACGTGCTGCCTTTGATTGGGGACGGGCGGAAGGCGCCGGGCGCGCGCGGCGGCCTCTTCCTGTGGGCTGGGACGCGCGTTTACTCCACCATTTCCGCCGTTATAGCTGACGCGAGTCACCTTGCGTTCATTGACGACGGTAGTGTTGTACACATTATGAATGATGGTAACGTTCACATTATTGACGGAACGGTTGTAGAAAAAGCGGTCTCCCTCCCATCGACCGCCTTCATAACCATGGCCGAAGTATCCGTAGCCATAATCGATTCCGCCATAGAACCCCACTACTTGATAGGACCAGTAACCTTCATAAAAAATGAACCCGCTTCCGCCCCAAGCCCAGTACGCTGGAGTCCACAGGAAACCGACCTCGGGTGCCAGCACCCATGTTCCCGGTACCCAGTAGTAGTCCCCATCGTCGTCGTCCCACGCCCAGAAGCCGGGGGTCCAGATATAACCCTCTCCAGGGCAAATAGGTTGTTCGTAAATGGGCAGGTCAGGCGGCGCGAAGCCAACCGTAATGCCCACGGCGACTTGTGCGCTCGATGATGCTGGCATGCCCAGCATCGCTAACACGAGTAATGCGAATACGCAGCAACGAACGTAGGGGAGGCTTCGCATTGTCTTGCTCCTTACAGATGGATTAATGCGGGAGGTTAGATGCTATCTGTCGGCGGGTGGCCTGGGTTTTCCGAACAAATCTTGAGGTGTTCATCTCATGCGGGAAGGCGGAATCAAACTTCGCATCCCTTCGGCTCAGCTCAAACCAGGCCCTCCCGCAAGACCGCGGGAGGGCGCCCGCACAAAGGTGTCCGAGACGACTGCCAGGCCCATCTGGATCAGTCAGCTGGATTGGCTTCTGCGATCTGGTGAATTGCGCTTTGAGCGGCGCGTAAAGGAACAGAGACGTGTACGGTTTCATCCGGATCGTTTATGTCTACGACAATCGATCCGGCGCGCTTGGTGACCAGAACGTGTTCGCCCGGCTCGACGACTTCGACCAGCACACCGTCCGGACAGTCGCCCAGCGCGGGAATAGCTGCGTCAATAATCGGCAGCGCAGTGCGCAAGTCGTGCGATGAGTCAGCGAAATGGTGCCTGGGGACGAAATGCAGGGTTGCGGGCACGAGCGCAGCGGGGACAAGCACGTTAACGTGCGACCCGCCCGGCTGCTTCTCCTGCACGTTCACATAAATGAAGCCTTCGCTGGAGAGCGCGGCCCCGCCAACGAGCGCCGTTCCCAGTACGCCGATACCAAGCTTGGCAAGAAAAATCATTGGAGTCTCCTATTCCGAGTCGGTGTTGCGCGAATCGATCCAAACGCGGACGTTTTCATCGTGACCGGTCACTCTTACTAACGTGGTGTCGCCAACATTTTCCAGCGCCTTTACCGCGGCTTCGACGTTGAGCTGGTTTTCGGTGGTATCGGAAACGAGGGCCTCAACCACGTCCCAGGGAACGGTAACGTCGACATTCTCATGCGAATTTTTGTCGATGACGTGCACGACGACTTGTCCGTGCTCTTTGGCTACGCGAACATCGTCGCCAGTATTCTGCACGGTGACAAACTCGCCTTCGGGCGCGGTTTTCACGGCGTCGAGAATGGCGCGAACGTTTACGTTGTCAGCGCTGAACTCGCCGATGCGGACCTTGCCGTCACGCAGCTCTCCGTGGTTGATAGCCGGAATGACTTTTTCAGCCAGGGTGAGCGGTACGTTCACGCGTACCAGTTCGTGCGTGCTCGGGTTAGTGACTTTCACGTGAAGATAGCGGGTGGCGGAAGCAGCCATCGCCGAGGTCGCAGCCAGGAGAATGGCCGAGGACAGCGCGAGAGCAGGGAAGATTCTTTTCACGGTTTTCATGGTCGTCCTTTCAGAACGATGCGAGGGCCATAATACGGTCCTGACAGAGTTACGGAACGGAAAGAAAAAAAGTTCCCGCTAGTGCGAATAATAATGTGCAAATAAATGCACTGTGAGCGCCGTGGTCATGTTCAGGAAGTTGAGAATTCAGCAGTTTAGGGGCTTTGCCGTTTAGGATTTGGTAAAAGGCTTGCATCGAATCATGCAAGCCGGAGCGAACCACAGCCGCAACCAGAGGCCGGGTTCCGGAGTTGGAGATAAAGAAATGAAGCATTGCTTTTTCGTGTTCGCGATGTGCATTTTCTCGGGGGTTGGCGCGGTTGGACAAACGATTGGGGGCTACTTGCTGAATGCGCAACCGCAGATATTCGTGATGCCGGAGCACCCACAACATGCCTCTCAAACCGGATTGGCGCAAGAGCAAGACTTACGGGAGCAATCGGGAATTACTTATGGTCGCGGCGAAAGGCCGATGTGGGAACTAATGCCACCGCCGCCCTTTGTCCCTATTGCAGATTTGGCACGCATTCTGAGAGATGAACATGCCAGGGCAAAGAAGGCCGTCATTAGTTGGAGCGATTGAGCTACCCGCGCATCTTGCCACCGCATATCAAGCAATGCGGCTTCAGTACTTCTCTTTCCCACGATTGACTGCGAGATAACGGCGCATCATGCGGAGGGAACACCAAGTCAAAACTGGCCGCTTTCTCCAATCGAAACTTAGAGTGAGCGCATCCCGATGGCTATTGCAATAAGGAATGCTGACACTCGCCTGCTTGCTGCTGAAGATTGCTACCCCTGGCGCTCCGGTCATGAGGCGTGCCGCACCGGCTACGGCGAGGGTCTTGTTCATGCTGCTAGTACTGACATTGTCCAGTCGGGTGGCGGGGGCGCCGCACGAGACGCATGCATTTGGCATGCTGCCCTGTTTGAAAACTGCCGACTCAAACTTTGGGGAGTCCGAATAAGTGGTTGGGTCCAGCGGCTTCACGACCTTGTGCGTGACCGCAGAATATTCGCCGCACTGCTCGCAGCGCAGCAGTCCATTCTTTACGGAGATAGTTTCCCTGAATTGCGCCATGCAGAAGGGACACTGTCCGACATCACTCTTCTTGGTAAAAAGAGAACTCAACAGCACTAAGCTAAGACCGCCCAAAATGTAGCCGGCGACTGAATGCTGGGTATAAAGACATAAGGCCGCAGCTGCGATGAGGATCGCCGCCATAATGCTCAGATTAAGGTTGTCTTTCGCCTTCACTTCGGCGCTGGGCGGCGCGATGCGAGTGGTTCGGTTCGGGACGCCAGAATCAGCGGGCGCAACACCGGTCGGAGTGTTCATTAATTCGATACCTCCCGCAAACAATACTTAAGCCCAAATCGTCATTCAAGCGGCAGCTACTTGTTCTAGGTTACGTTCGTGCTGGCCCCACAACAAAACCCCTCCATTTTTCGGCGGACCTACATCTCATCGCCGAGTTTGCGCTGCTCGGTCGTACGCTTCGATTGCGCTCAGGACGGTCTAGACTTCGCGGTCGGATTCGCAGGCGAACCAGCCGCTGCGCGCGGGCCTACAGTTTCCATTCGGCCGAAGCTGTGCTCTTCCAAAACTATCAACGTCGCTTCCACAATTGCTTCCAGACCTGGACAAGTTCCTGGATCGAGCGCGCGCTTGGGACCCGATCATTCACCATGCGGCAACGGGCGTAGGCGGTGTGGTATGCCTGCAGGGCCGCGGCGCGGCTGAGGCGCGAGAGGCTGCTTCGCAGTTGTTTGAGATCATCAGGGCTCATGATTTCGGGCTTTCGAAGATCGTCCGCGCCGGCTACTTCGTTGCGGAGATGAGGACGGCGAGCCATGGGGGTAAACCAGTTTATTATATTCGCTGTTTGTTCGCCAACAACTCTGGGATTGGCCCCGTGCGTAAACTGCCAGGTGGAGCGCCCCTTACTTTGGACAACATCACAGGCATCGGGCAAGAATGTCCGACCCACATGGTGGGTACTAAGAAAGAGAAGGACAGCCAAACGGCTGTCCTATATAAGAAGCTTTGCTTGGTGACCGCTCACTGTTTAGTGGCGGGTTTTTCTTCGGTCTTCGCTTTTGGCATGGCCTTTGCAGACGCTGCGGATTTCGGCTTCCAGAAATCCGGGTCAGCTTTCACCCACGCATCTGGGGGATAGCTCATCGCCGGACTGAACTGAAAGAGGTTACTCTGAGTGAACTCAACCGCGGACGACTCCAGCTCGCTGAGCTTCTTCATGCCATCTTCCCCCATCGCCTCGACGAACTCTTTATCGTGTTCTATGTTCTTGTCGATCTCGGCGGCTGACTTCATGGGGATAAACACCAGGTAGGTTACGTCCTCTTGCCCATAGGCAGCTTCATACACCGCCCAGTGCGCATCGGGAATTTTGTCGTACGCCACTTTTACCAGCTTGACGATGTCGCCCCACTCTTTGCGATGTCCCGGCCGGACGCGGTACAGATCAATCTCGAAGTAGCGCATGTGGGCAATGTCAACCGGCCCACGCAGACTTTGGTCTTCGTTGTACATAAATACGCCGGCATCAGTTTCACTGAGCAATTCACCGTCGGCAAGGGTGGCGCGGTCTGTTGCCGCAGAGAGGGCGGCGTTCTTCTGCTGCGCCAGACCGTCTTTCTCCCAAGCCTCAAACGATGGGTAGGGGATGAAAAACAAAGTACGATTTTTGCCGGTGAGGGAATTGGCCGCGAAATAATGCGTGGGCCACTTGGCTCGGGCGAACGCCTGAACAAATGCGCTCTCAGTCCTTTCGTGGGCCGCACCGCCTTTGCCCGGTTTCAGAAATTCGCGGTCGATCACCAGTATCTTAGGCGGAGGCGTGGTTCCTTCAGGTGCTTCCTGGGCCACGGCCATACTGAGGCCTGCGCTCAAGAGAATTGCTCCCAACAGACAACTTGCGATGCTCTTCATAGACATGACCCTCCTCGGGGTCGGGAAAATGGGTACTGCTAAAAATGTGGAGAGATTTACGGGGACGCTCGGGCCCCAATGCCAGAGCAGCGCGGAGAGTAACTGAAGGCGCGAGCGAAGTCAAGCGGAGTAGCGGACCGGTTTAGCGTTCGGAGTGGTGAAAGTCAAAATTCCCACCCCTCCCGCAAAAAAAACGCGGGAAGGATGGGGGCACCCGGCCCGATGCACATTGCCAAATGTTATTGCGGAGGCGGCGCTGGCTGCTGAGTTTGTGGCTGCTGCGGAGACATCACCGAATCGGCGTCCTGGCGCGGAGCGACATACGGAATTTTTGGCATGTGCGTGACTTCACCTTTGATCGCGTCGTCCATCACAATGCCAGCATGCTCAAGCAACAAGCCGGTCGCGCGGTCAAGCTCGATTTCAGCTTTTTCGTAGGCCGCCTCCGCGGAGACGAGTTGTGACTCGGCGGCGGCAAGCTGCGACTGATAATTCAATACACTCGTACCTGTCGATGCTCCCAGCCTGAATTTCTTCTGCTCTGCCTCGAGCGATTGTTGGGCTAGTGCCACCCCAGCCTGAGACGCCTGTACCGCGGCCCGGTTTTGGGTCACGCTGAACTGGGCGTTGCGAACCTCAATGCGCACCTGATTCTCGATTTGCTGCAAGCGCATTTGCGCCTGCCGATATTCGAGTTGACTGCGTACCTGAAGGGCCTGCGCCTGACGGTTACGAATAGGGATATTGAGGGTGGCCCCGATACCTTTATCAGGGGCCGACGAATTCACGAGTTCATTCAGGGTTGAACCATAAGAGATCGGGCGGGCGGGTACGAATGTGTTACAAAAACCGGCAGGAGGATTTGGCAAAAGGCAAACATAGTTTGAGTTCTGAGCGCCGCCAACCCCTGAGCCATTGTAGTAAGCAAACAGATCCAGGCTGGGCAACAGCGCATTCTTGATGGCGCGCGTGCTGATGTCGCGATTGACCAAGTCGATGCGCGATTCGGCCAAATCGGCGCGGTGCTGCAACGCCTCGTTCACCAGATCTTCGGTTGGCACTACAGGTTCTTGCTGTGGCAAGGCCATCGTCGTGGTAGGGATAACCTCGGCGTTTGCCAACGTGGGGTCTTGCAACGTACGACTGAGAGCATTCTTCATAAGTAATTGCTGTAAGTCGAGATTGGTTTGCGCCTGCACCAGGTTCTCCTGATCGGTAGCCACCGTATTCTGCGCGCGGACCACTTCAATCGGCGCCAGGCTGCCAATCTGCACTTGCTTCTGATTATCGGAAAGAGTTTTCTGCGCGAAGGCCAATGCCTCCTGTTGAACTCTCACGTTCTCATAGGCAAAAACGAGGTTCCAATAGAGATTCTCGATTTGGTCCACTGTAGTTATGGTCTGAAGCCGAAATGCGACATCGGTAATTTCACGGTTGTTCTTGGTAATGCGAATCAGTCGATCATTCGGAAGAAAACCAAAACCCTGCAAAATATGCTGAGTAAGCTTAAATTGAAAGCCGGAGTTCAGGGCAGGGCTGACGGTCTGAAAAACGTTGTTTGTAGTAGTGCGCGAGTTGGTGAAGCCAACAGACATATTCGTTCCCGACTGAAAGCCTTGCGCATACGCGAAATTCCCAGTTGTCACGTTTTGAGCTGTGCCGGCAAAAGGACTGGTAGGAATGAAATGGGCGTGATCGAACTGCAACGTGCCGCTAACAACGGGGTCATAGCTGTTGACTGCCGGGCCCAAGCCTTCCGTAGTGTTCACAATCCCAGATGTTCCGGCGCCAATGCCACCGGCTGCGGGGGATGTTCCGCCAGGTCCCGAGCCAACATTTCCGTTCAACCCCCCAACGCCACCGCCAGGCGTGTTCTGTACGACGCCATTGTTCACGCCGAGGATTTGATTGACTCCTGATTTCGCGCGCAGAATGTCAGTGTCGGCGATTCCGAGGTTGTAACGCGCGATTCCCATGTCGAGATTGTTTTCAAGAGCGAGAGCCACCGCGTCATCCATGGAAAGATAAATCTTGCCGTCTCGCATAAGCTGCTCGATCCGTGGCGTGTTTGACAAGTCCGGCGGTGGCACAACTCGCGAACTATACGGCGCAATAACGTTGGGAAAGGCCCGCTTAGGCTTGGAATAGTCCGGCAGCACAAATCGATGTTGGTTCGAGGCCGGCGCCTGCGGGAGTGCTGCTGAGGACGATTGCGACGGTGGGCTGTTTTGTTCCTGCTGTGGGGGAGCTTGAGCGTCCTGCGCCCAAAGGCCCAGCGGAAAAGGAAACAATAAAAATATGGCAATCTTATTTCGAATCGCACGATTCAAGGAAGACAAAGACATTCGATTTCTCCATCATTTCTGAACTGCCGCTTCTAATTGCTACGAAGTTCGGTTACGAAATCTGTTATGAAATCTTTTACTGCCTATTACGACAAAATCTCTCGCGAGGTTCCACATTTCTGCCCGCATCATTCCGTCCGGCACTGAACCGCGGAAGGCATGAAGCAGTAGCCTGATTGTGAAAAAGAATTCACCAGTATAGCCGAGCAGCTGGCGCGAACCGGCACACCGCCCGTAAAACAAACATTGGTTGTACTCTTGGATGCAGCTTCATTTCTGAAGATTCGATTTCTGCATGCGCAATCTCAAGTTGACCCTGGCCTACGACGGCACCGAGTTCGCAGGATGGCAGATCCAGCCCGACGCTTCAACCGTTCAAGGGACTTTGTCCTCGGCCATTGGACGGATCACCGGCGAAAAAGTAATGCCGCAAGGGTCGGGACGGACCGATTCCGGGGTGCACGCGCTAGCGCAGGTGGCAACCTTTCAAACCGATTCGGTCATTCCAGCGGGAAATTTTGTGGTGGCGCTCAACGATATTCTTCCAGCCTCGATCCGAGTGCTAGCGGCGGAGGAGGTTGCGCCAGATTTTCACCCGCGCAAATCTGCCCATGCGAAGACTTATCGGTACCGGATTTACCGCGAGGCGATCTGCCCACCGTTTCTGGCTCGGTATGTGTGGCATTATCCTTATCCGCTGGATGAAGATGTGATGCGCAATGCCGGGCCGCTAGTCGAGGGCGAACACGACTTCACATCGTTCGCCGCGGTTGATGCGGAGCGTGGTCGGGAGGGTGCTACCAATGTTCGCCGTATTTTTGATTCGCGGTGGCGGCGTGAGGCATGCGAATTGATCTACGAAGTGCGAGGCTGTGGCTTCCTTCACTACATGGTGCGAAATCTGGTGGGAACGTTCTTGCTGGTAGGGAAGGGAACGCTGAAGCCGGCAGATGTGACTACAATTCTCGAAGCAAAAGATCGGTCGGCAGCAGGCGCAACCGCGCCGGCCTCGGGATTGTATCTGGTAAACGTGGAATACTAAGCGGAATGGTGAAGGAATGGCGACTGAAGTTCAGATCGCACCGCGGCTAATTCATGCGGTTAATCCCGCTAGTGGCGAAGCGCTGCGAGAGTTCTCGTGCGCAACTCCTGCCGAGGTGGCAGAGGCCGTCTCCCGCGCCCGCAGCACTCAGCCAGAATGGGAGCGCACGTCGCTGAAGGATCGGCTCGCGGTCGTTCAAAAATTCCAACGCCTCCTCAATGAACGCAAGCAGCAGATCGCCCACGTCATTAACTCTGAGAGCGGTAAACCTTACGTCGAGGCCCTGCTCACCGAGATTCTGGTGACGCTTGATACGGCGCGTTTTCTTATCGACGAGAGCTATGGAGTTCTTCGCGAAAAGTCAGTTCCTCATGGCAGCCTGGTCACAAAGACGAAGCGCGGCCGACTAGTGCGCGAGCCGTATGGCGTGATGGGAATCATTTCACCCTGGAATTATCCATTCTCAATTCCCGCCACCCAAACTTTGGCCGCGCTGGTGGCCGGAAACGCCGTGGTGCTAAAGCCATCCGAGTTGACGCCGCTCTCGGCCTTGGAACTGGCATCGTTATTGAGAGAAGCTGGAGTTCCTCAAAATGCTTTCCAACTGATAATCGGCGACGGGCCGAGCGGCGCCGCCCTGGCGGAATCGCATATCGACAAGCTAGTTTTTACTGGAAGTGTGAGGACCGGGAAACGAATCGCGCAAATGGCGGCGGCGAGGCTGCTTCCAGTCGTGCTCGAGTTGGGCGGCAAAGATCCGATGGTGGTGCTCGAGGACGCCAATATAGACGTCGCTTCGAGCGGAGCGGTTTGGGGAGCGTTCGTCAACACCGGACAGGCGTGCCTTTCGGTTGAGCGCTGCTATGTTCACAGCAGTATTTACGATGCGTTCGTTTCTTTATGCGCTGAAAAAGCCAAGCAGCTTCGATTGGGCAACGGAATGGATCCCGCGACCGACATTGGTCCGCTCATTCATGAGCGTCAGTTGCAGATTGTCGATCGCCATGTCGAGGATGCCCGCGCTCGCGGAGCCCGCATCATGACAGGCGGCAAACGGCTGACATCACTAGGGCCGAATTTCTACGCGCCGACCGTGCTCGCCGATGTTAACCATCAAATGCTGGTAATGCGCGAAGAGACGTTTGGCCCGGTGCTTCCGATCATGTCGTTCGATTCCGATGACGAGGCCATCCGCCTGGCTAACGATTCCGAGTATGGACTCGCCGCGAGCGTGTGGACAAGAGACCGGTCGCTCGGGGAGAAGGTTGCCCGCCAGATCAGGGCAGGAACCGTGATGGTGAATGACACCGTCTCCTGCTACGGAATCAGCGAAGCTCCGCATGGCGGAATTAAAGCAAGCGGAATTGGACGCACCCACGGAAAGCTCGGTCTTGACGAAATGGTACGAGCGAAGTATGTGGACGTGGATCTGCTGGCGGGAGCTAAGAAGCCATGGTGGTATGGATACGGCGCGAAGATGGCGAATGCGGCCGAGAGCTTTTTGGATTTCCAATTTGCTCGTGGAATGCGGCGCCGGCTAATGGGGGGCATCCGCAGCGTTCCGCTAATTAGCCGGCGCAAAGTCTAGCGATTCGTTTACGTAAGCTCCGTATTATCTGCCCGGGTGCTCCTGGTAATACTTCTCGCCTTCCTGAACTTGCTGGATGGCCTGATTCACAAGCTCCATGGCTTTTTCCCGGTGGCCGCCCTTGTTGGGGGTAGCGCGTTGCAGTTCTTCTTTAGCTTGTTGTAGATGTCCGAGCGCCGCGCTCATGTGTGGCTCGTGCCGAGCCATCTGAGCATTTTGGGCGTGTAACGCGGAATACAAACCTAATCCTACCAAAAGCGTAAGCGTACTAAGTATCGCCGTGAACCTGTTGCGCATGTTTCCTCCAGTGCGTGATTTGGACGGGGAGTGAGACGGTGCTGCTCACGCGCGGGTTGCTCGGGCCGCTCTGGAATTCGGCGTGGCCTGCGCGTCTGCTACACTGTCTCGCTCTGCCGCAGTCAGCATACACGGGAAAGCCATGAATTACGTGCTCGGAATTGATGTTGGCACCGGCGGGACCCGGGCGGTCCTCGCCGGACCGAACGGTGAAATTGTGAGCTCCGCGACCTGCGAACATGGACCATTCGCCTCTCCCCGAATTGGCTGGGCAGAGCAGGAGCCGCAAGACTGGTATCAGGCGACTGGGTCGGCAATACGGCAGGCCATAACGATGGGGGCAATAAATCCCTCTGACATCTCTGCGGTGGGGCTGGCCGGGCAGATGCATGGCGCAGTTCTGTTGGGCGCGGACGATGAAGTTTTGCGACCGGCGCTGATTTGGTGCGATCAGCGCACACAGGCACAATGCGATTGGCTCAACACAAAAGTTGGCGAACGACAAGTTATTGAGCTTACCTGCAATCCCGCGCTGACTAATTTCACGCTGACGAAACTGCTTTGGGTGCGCGACAACGAACCTGAAGTCTGGAAGCG
>Ga0070717_10000538_pt1 | contig 24005 bp, 22 predicted proteins | sample LARL113metaG_FD_71366 | JGI IMG/M metagenome (GOLD analysis project Ga0070717, IMG submission 71366) | Corn, switchgrass and miscanthus rhizosphere microbial communities from Kellogg Biological Station, Michigan, USA - LAR L11-3 metaG | ecosystem: Host-associated > Plants > Roots > Rhizosphere ...
ACGGGCCGAGCACGTCATGCTGATCGATCTCGGACGCAACGACCTCGGTCGCGTCGCGCAGTTCGGGAGCGTCAAAGTGACGGAGCAGATGTCGATCGAGCGTTACAGCCACGTCATGCACATTGTCTCGCACGTTGTCGCGCGCTTAGGCGATGGCCAGGACGCGTTCGATGCGATTCGGGCGACGTTTCCCGCCGGCACCGTCTCGGGCGCACCGAAAATTCGCGCGATGCAAGTTATTGCAGAACTGGAGAAAGCGCGACGCGGATTTTATGCCGGCGTTGTGGGTTATTTCGGCTTCGATGGCTCGCTCGATAGTTGCATCGCGCTTCGCTCCATGGTGCTAAAGGACGGAAAAGCTTACCTGCAAACCGGCGCCGGAATCGTGGCGGACTCCGAACCGGCGCGTGAATTTGATGAGTGCGTCAACAAAGCGAAAGCGATGCTGGAAGCAATCGCTCGCGCAAACAAAAAACTGTAGCGGCAGCCGTGTCGGCTGCGAACTTAGCGCCATGCAGTCGGTAATGGCTGCCACCACAAAACAAACAGAAGAAATAAGACATGCTGCTCGTCATCGATAATTACGACTCGTTCACTTACAATCTCGCCCAGATTTTTGGTGAGTTGGGTGTCGATCTTATTGTGAAGCGCAACGATGAGATTTCCGTCGACGAGATCAGGAAACTAAATCCCGGCCGCATTTGTATTTCACCTGGCCCGGGCCGCCCGGAAAACGCCGGCATCAGTTCGGACGTCATACGTGAGCTTGGATCGACAACGCCGATCCTCGGCGTTTGTCTCGGCCATCAATGCATCGCCCAAGTCTTCGGCGGCGAAGTGGTCCGGGCGGGAAAACTGATGCATGGAAAAACATCAACAATCCGCCACAATCGCCGGGGCGTTTTTGAACATCTGGCCCAGCCGCTCGAGGCGACGCGCTACCATTCCCTGATCGTCAAGCGCGAATCATTGCCCGGTTTACTCGAAATCACCGCTGAAACCGATGAAGGCGAGATCATGGGATTGCAACATCGACATCTACCGATCCACGGCGTGCAATTTCATCCCGAGTCGATCTTGACCGCGGAAGGAAAAAAATTGCTCGCAAATTTTTTACGCCTGTAGCCACGTCGCTGCGCGGCGTCGAACGGCCGCAGGGCCGTGCCTACATCACGTGATAACTTTGTGGATAGCGCACACTTCGCGCACCATTTGCTCATACTCATCGAGTGTAAGCGACTGCGCGCCATCGGAAAGCGCCTCGTCGGGACGGGCGTGAACTTCAACCATAATGCCATCCGCACCGACTGCGACGGCAGCGCGGGCAAGGGGCGTGACCATGTAACTGCGCCCGGTCCCGTGCGCGGCATCGACAATTACCGGCAAATGCGAAATGCGTCGCACCGCCGGCACCGCCGCGAGGTCGAGCGTGTTGCGCGTGTGTTGCGCGAATGTGCGCACACCGCGCTCGCACAACACGATTTGATAATTGCCTTCCGCCATCACGTATTCAGCCGCGAGCAACCACTCCTCCAACGTCGCAGCCATCCCCCGCTTCAATAGCACCGGCAAACGCGAGCGCCCAACGCGCTTGAGCAGCGTGAAATTCTGCATGTTACGCGCGCCGATCTGAATCATGTCACCGTACCTTTCGACAAGATCGGCGTTCGATTCGTCGAGCGCCTCGGTCACGATCTTCAACCCGAACTTCTCTCGAATCTCCGCCAGAATTTGTAATCCTTCTTCGCCCAATCCGGCAAAGGCGTAGGGCGAAGTACGCGGTTTGAATGCCCCGCCGCGAAAAATTTGCGCGCCGCTGTTTTTCACGGTCTCGGCAACGGCGAATGCTTGCTTGCGGCTCTCGATCGCACACGGCCCAGCGATGATGGCCAGCGATCCATCGCCAATTTTTGCGCCGTCGCCAAGATCGACAATCGTACGCTCGGGCCGCAGATCGAGCGTGATTAGTTTGTACGGCTTGGTCACGCGGATGGCTTCCGCCACGCCGGGCAGGTTCTCGAAATGGCTGAGATCGACCGCGCCTCGATTGCCAGTCACGCCAATGGCGGTGCGTGTCGCGCCGGGCATGACATGGGCGCGAAAGCCGAGCGACTCGACTACCCGGACGGCGTTGTCGATTTCGTCTTGCGTCGCGTTGGCGTTCATTACGATGAGCATAGCGGAAAGATCGTTACTTACTTAGACGAATGGCTCGCGGTCAACTTCAACGCGCCGCTGAGATCTAACGCTGCGCCGCGACGCGGCGGCGGTCGCCGTGATATAATGAGAGTAGGGAAACTTCATCCAAACCAATTGACCATGTATTTGTGGCGAAGGCGAGCTACACCGCAGTGGTGGCTCACCCATGAAGAAAGTCTGCGCGCACGATTTGGCGGCAAACTGGCAGTAATCGAACGGCCGAATCGGACACAATTGGAAATCGAAGTCGTATGCAATTCACGGATTCTGGCTAGCCAATTTGGCGGCCGCATAGAAAAACTTCCGCGCGATTGGTTGAAACGGTTTTTGCGACAACAGAAAACTAGACCAGTTCGGGTCGGAAACCGGCAATTGCTCATCCCCGCAGGAGCAGCTTTTGGGACAGGCGAACATGCAACGACGATTCTGTCGTTGCTCTTGCTTGAAAAATTTTCGCGAAAACTGAAAACCGGCTGGTCGCTTCTCGATCTTGGAACCGGCAGCGGCATTTTGGCGCTGGCCGCGAAATCCCTCGGGGCGAAGCGGGTGATTGCTGTTGATGTCGATCCGATTGCAATCTCAACGGCGAGAGAAAACGCGCAACGGAACAAAATCGATCACGTGCAATTTCAAGTTGCGGATGTGCGGGGCTGGAAATTTCCGAGCAAGATCGACCTCGTGATGGCGAATTTATTTAGTGAGTTGCTGATTGAAGTTTTGCCGAAGCTGAAGCGAAGCCGCTGGCTAATTCTTTCCGGAATCTTGAGGGAACAGGAGAACGAACTCCTCCGCGCGTTGAACTGTCAACAGATCGAGATCGTGGAACTTCGGCGGCGCGGAAAATGGATTGCGATGCTAGCGGCAACGAATTAGCGCTTGGTTGGCGACATCACGTGGCCTAAGCTTTGGCTTATGAAAACTACGACATTGTTTCTCCGTTCGATGATTTCGCTGGTTGCGGTTGCGATGTCAATCTTCACAACTGCGCGCGCAGCGGAAGAAAAAGCTGATAAGACTCCGTGGAAAATCACCGGCCAACTCGAGGAAGCATGCTCGTGCGACGCGGCTTGTCCGTGTTGGTTCGATTCGAAGCCGACGAAGATGACCTGCGGCGGCGGGCAGGTGTTGTTCATTCAAAAAGGAAATTACGGCAAAGTGAAACTGGACGGGCTCACCATCGCGAATATGGCGCAGAGTCCGGAAGGCAAGTCGATGATGGAATCGTTCGGCAAATGGAATTTCTCGACGAATTATATTGATGAGAAGGCAAATCCCGAGCAGCGAAAAGCGCTCGAGGCAATCGCGATGACGGTGTTGCCGGCGAAAAACGCGTCGCAGAATTTTGAAACCAAATACGTGCCGATCACGCGCAAGATCGAGGGCAAAGAACACATGATCACGATTGGCAACGTGGGCAGCTTCCGCGGGATGCTCGTGGAAGGCGGTCTCGGCGGTTCGTCCAAAGTCGTTAATCCGCCGGGGGCCGATCCGTTGCATCGCGAATACGCGCAAGGCAAGACGACGAAGATGACCTACTCGGATTCCGGTCAAAATTGGGACTGGGAGAAGTCGAACTATATGTTAGGCACGTTCACGATCGACAGCGCGGAGTACGAGAAATATACAGCCGGTCTCGCGCAGAAGATGGCGAAGATGAAGGAAGAAGGCGCGGCCGAGAAAAAGTAAGATCGACATCGTGCCGAGGGTGGCGGCGAGGGGAGCGCAGTGGCGCACGCGTCCAGCTTGCGTATTATTTGATTCGCAAGCGAGATGCTTGCGCCACACATGCAGAATGACGAACTTTCTTACGCCATCGTCACGCCCTATTCGATGCGCAAATCGCGTACCGGCGGGATCATTGCGCGATTGATTTCGCGCACCGCTCTCGATTTGGTCAGCGGGCGAATGTTTGCCCCAAGCGCGGAACTCGTTAGGCGCTACGCCGAGACGATTGTCACCGAAATCGAGCCACGTCGTCGCGCGACCCAGGAATTGATCCGCGATTACGTACTGAAAAATTTTAGCGGAGAAGCGACCGGTCAGCGACCGCGCGCGTTGTTTCTGGTCTTTCGCGGACCGGACGCGGTCGAAAAAACTCATCGGGCGGTGGGGCACATCGTGCACGAGCGCACCAGCGGCGAGACGATCCGTGACACGTTTGGCGATTACATCACTGACGAATCGGGCAAGGTGACTTACTTCGAACCGGCGGTGCTCGCGGCGTTCGATCCACACGCAGTTGAACACGATCTGAAATTGTGGGCCGAGTTTTCCGCTCGTGACGGCGGGATTCTCGATCAAGTGCTTCATTTTCCGAGCGGCGCGAAAATCGAGAAGACGCTGGTGTTGATTAAGCCAGACAATTTTAAGTTTCCGAATCTGCGGCCAGGCGGCGTGATTGAAGTTTTTTCGCGCACCGGCCTCTACATTGTTGGATTCAAAGTTCACCGCATGAGTGTCGCGCAAGCGGAAGAATTTTATGGGCCGGTGCTGCCGGTGTTGCAGGAAAAATTGGGAGCGGAAGAGGGACGCGAGGCGTGGGAAGACATCATCCAGTTCATGGCGGGCGCGCGGCCGAGTGACACGCCTTCTGAAAAGCGAGACCAACCAGGTAGCGAGAAATGCGTCGCCCTTATTTATCAGGGCGAGGACGCGGTGCGGAAGATTCGCGACGTGCTCGGCCCGACGGATCCGGCAAAAGCACCGCCGGGTTCGATTCGGAAAGAGTTCGGCCAGACAATTATGATTAACGCGGCGCACGCCTCCGATTCCATCGAGAACGCGCAGCGCGAAATGAGGATCGTGCGCGTGGATGAAAACAATTTTAAACCTTTGATTGAAAACTTTTACCGCCGCCAATAAAGTGCGCTCCCCTAATTTTTGGACAGTGTAAGATCGACATGGAAATTTCCGAACGCGCCGCTCAACTGACTCCTTCGCTCACGCTTTCCATCGACAGCAAGGCGAAGGCGATGAAGTCTGAGGGCATTGATGTTTGCGGGTTCGGCGCAGGCGAACCGGATTTTGATACGCCCGAACACATCAAGGCGGCAGCGATCGAGGCGTTGCAGGCGGGGTTCACGAAATACACGCCCAGTTCGGGAATTCCAGAACTCCGCCAGGCGATTGCGGAAAAGTTCGCGGCGGACAACGGACTCACCTATCGCGCCAGCCAAATCGTGGTGAGCAACGGTGCCAAACATGCCTGCTACAACGCGATTCTGGCCACCTGCCAGCCCGGCGATGAAGTCATCATTCCCGCGCCATATTGGGTGAGTTATCCCGACATGGTGCGGCTGGTCGGCGCGGAACCGGTCATTGTTCCGACGATGGAGCGTAATTCCTGGAAAATGCGCGCCGAAGATTTCGAAAATGCGATGACGCCGCGCACGAAGATGCTGATCCTCAACAGCCCGTGTAATCCGACCGGCTCCGTTTACACGCGCGAAGAATTGCAGGCCATTGTCGACGTTGCGGCCGAGGAAGACATTTACATTTTATCTGACGAGATTTACGAGAAACTAATTTACGATGACGCTCAGCACGTCAGTATCGCGTCGCTTTCGAAGGCAGCGTACGATCTGACGATCACGGTCAACGGTTTCAGTAAATCGTACGCGATGACTGGCTGGCGGCTTGGTTATCTGGCCGCGCCGGATGCGATCGCAAAGGCGGTCGATTCAATCCAGAGCCACACCACCGCAAATCCGTCTTCGTTTTCGCAGCGCGGCGCGCTCGCGGCGTTACGAGGCGACCAGCAAGCGCTGGCCGACATGCGCGAGGAATTCGATATGCGACGCAATTACATGTTCGATCGCATCTCGAAAATTCCGAACGTGACCGCAGTCAAACCGCAAGGAGCGTTTTATGTCCTGGTCAACATCAGCCAACTCGGTCTTACTTCGCAAAATTTTGCCGATCGACTTTTGAGCAAGGCCAATGTGGCGGTCATTCCTGGCGCGGCTTTCGGTGACGACCGCACCATTCGCCTCAGCTACGCGACCAGCATCGACGTGATCAAAAAAGGCCTCGACCGATTTCAGGATTTCTGCCGCACGCTCTGAGAGTAATCCCGAGTCGCGCAGTCGGCGAGTGACCTCACAGTCAGCGTTGCGGGAGCGTGTCCTCAGATCGTTCGCCCGTTCACTAAAACGGTTGGCACTGCTTCATGTGTGACGAGGCGGTTTCTGAGAGATTCCTCGCTCCGCTCGGAGTGACACGCTAAAATCCGCAATGCCTGGCAATCTCGCGCTCATTCTCCACGCGCACCTGCCGTTCGTTAGGCATCCGGAGCACGAACATTTTCTCGAGGAAGATTGGCTGTTCGAAGCAATCACTGAAAGTTACATCCCCCTGCTCCAAATGATGCAACGTCTGGCGAATGACGCCGTGCCGTTCAAACTCACGATGTCGCTCACGCCGACCCTATGCGCGATGTTTGATGATGAGCTTCTGCGCGAGCGTTACCTACATCATCTCGGTTTTCTCGTCGACTTGGCTGGCCGCGAAGTGAAGCGCAATCGCCATCATGAACAACTTCGACCACTATCAGAATTTTACCTTGATCGTTTCAGCGAAACACGACGTTGCTTCATCGAGGAATATCAATGCGATCTCCTTTCGGCTTTTCGCAGATTGCGCGAAACGAGCGCGCTCGAGATTATTGCCTCGGCGGCGACTCACGCGGTTTTACCGTTGCATTCACGCGAATCGCAACGCGCTCAAATCCTGATTGGCCGCGATGTTTATGTCGATCTTTTCCACGTCCAGCCGAACGGGTTTTGGTTGCCCGAGTGCGCTTACACACGGGGCCTCGAAACCATTTTGCAAGAAGCCAACATTCGCTGGTTCGTCCTGGACGCGCATGGTTTGCTTTTTGGAAATCCACCGCCACGACGCGCCATTTACGCGCCGGTTTTCACGCCGGCGGGTCCGGCTGCCTTTGCGCGGGATCGCGATTCGAGCCGGCAAGTTTGGAGCGCGCACGAAGGTTATCCGGGCGATCCGGTGTATCGCGAATTTTACCGTGACATTGGTTTTGATCTTCCGCTCGAACATCTCGGCCCAATCGCACGCGGAATCCGAAAATTCTCCGGCGTGAAATATCATCGAATCACCGGCTGCGGCACGGAAAAGAATTTTTACGATCGCGAGGCCGGAGAGAAATCAGCCGACGCCCACGCCAGTCATTTTCTCCAGGAACGGCGCACTCAAATTCGGCAGCTGGACACGCTCGGTGTCGATCCAATCATTGTCGTTCCGTTCGATGCCGAATTGTTCGGGCATTGGTGGTTCGAAGGTCCTTGCTTTCTCGAATCGTTCATTCGCAAAGCTGCATTCGAGCAGCAAGATTTTCGCCTAACGACTCCGAGTGAGTATCTCGCTGCTTATTCGACGCAACAAACAATGGCGCCGGCGGCATCCACGTGGGGCGAGAATGGCCACTTGGGCGTGTGGCTGGGCCCGAGTAACGTCTGGATCTATCCGCATTTGCATGCTGCGGCTCGGCGCATGAGCAAGCTGGCCTGCGCGTGGGCAAGCGATTCCACTCCACCGGCGAATCGCGTTCTAAAACAACTGGCCCGCGAACTCTTGCTCGCGCAAGCCAGCGATTGGGCGTTCCTGATGAAAACGGGAACGGCCAGGGAATACGCGACGAAGCGCACACAAGATCATCTTCTTCGCTTCAATCGTTTGCACGATCGGTTCGTCGCGAACGATCTCGATGAAAAATTTCTGGCCGATTGCGAGTGGCGTGACAATCTTTTTCCCAATGTAAACTGGCAGTATTACATCGAATCCAAATGCTGATTGCTGATTGCCGATCGCCCATATTTGCTGCACTGATCTTTGTAACAGTTGCTGTTGCGCAGGAATCGCCAACTGCCTCTCCCTCGCCATCACCTTCGCCGACGCCGGAGGAAACTCCTGCTCCTTCGCCAACTCGAAGCGTGCGTATGAGTTTTGTCCCACCGCCAGCGGAAGGAACGATCAGTCTCGGCATTTTCGACGCCGACAAAAAATTGGTTCGCGTTTTGCAGCGCGAAGCCAAGATCGACAATTTCACGATCGGTGAAAACTCGCTGAGCACCAGTTGGGACGGGAAAAACGATGCCGGTAAAGATTTGCCGCCCGGAAAGTACCACGCGCGCGGTTACATGGTGGAGCGCCGGTTAAATGTGACCGACCTCGGAGAGCCGGCGGAACCGCCCCCGAGTAACGCATCCGATCACATCGCGGTAAAGCTTGAAGTGAATCCACTGGCAAGCGATACGCGATCCGTAGTCGAGCTTGCCGTTAGCGTTGATGCAAACGGGACTTTTCTAAAGACGATGGACGGCCTGCCCTTACGCACGATCAGTCGAGGTCCAAATGTGGTTCATGCTTCGATTACAAAACAAGGCGATACGGTGGCTAACGTGTGGGAGGACAGTGGCACAAGAATGGAGCGGTTTCAGCTCGGGAACATTCACGCAATGATGGCGTTCGATTGCGGCGATTTTGAGTTGAAGTAAGAACGGCGCTTGACACAAGCGCCGCTACAAGGGAAGCGAGACTGGTAACGGCATGGCCACGCCCGAACTTCAACAGACCCTTGCAAAACCCGCCGGTTTTAGTGGCACATCGCTTCACACCGGAGAAAAGGTTTCATTGAAATTGCAACCGGCACCGGTCGATCACGGGATCAAATTCAAGCGCAAAGATTTGCAGGACGAGCCGACGATTGATGCAAAGATCGACAATCTGAAGACGGTGGAGCGCGCGACCACCATCGGGGAAGGGCCGGTGCGCGTGCACACAGTCGAGCACGTACTGGCTGCGCTGTCCGCAATGGGCGTAGACAACGCCGTTGTGGAGATGGACGCGAATGAGCCGCCGATTGGCGACGGCAGCGCGCAACCTTATGTGGATCTTATCAAGCGCGCGGGCGTCGCCACGCAGGAAGCGCCGAGAAAATTTTTTAACGTGCGCGAACCGATGCATCTGGAATCGAAATCAGGCGCGCTGCTCGTTTTGCTGCCGAGCGACGAATTGCATATCTCCTGCACGCAAGCCGGGCCGAACCATCGATTCACACAGTACTTATCGATTGAAATCACAGCGGCGGTTTTCGAGCGCGAGATCGCCCCAGCCCGTACATTTGTTTATTACGAAGACGTTGAGCCGCTCATGGAGAAGAATTTGATCAAGGGCGGCAGCTTGGAAAACGCCGTGGTCCTGCGCGGTGACGCCGTTCTCAGCAAAGAACCGTTGCGGTTTGCTGACGAATTCGTCAGGCACAAAATCCTCGACCTCATTGGGGACTTCGCACTGGTCGGCGCCCGCATTCGCGGCCATGTCATCGCGGTAAAACCTGGTCACGCGGCGAATGCAGAAATGGCCCGGGCGCTGGCCAGGGAACAAGCACGACGAGAGGCGCTCGCCGTGCCGCGCGCGCTGCCACGGGGCGAGGGCGGGCTTGATTCGGAGGAGATCATGCAAATTTTGCCGCATCGTTATCCATTTTTAATGGTCGACCGCATTATCGGTTTTGAAGGTGAAACGAAATGCATCGGCATGAAGTCAGTGACGATCAACGAGCCATTTTTTGCGGGGCATTTTCCTGGTCATCCGGTGATGCCCGGCGTGATGCAAGTGGAAGCGATGGCGCAAGTGGCAAGCCTGCTACTGTTCAAATTGGCCAAGACAACCGGCCGGATCGGTTATTTCATGAGCGCGGATGATGTGAAGTTTCGGAAACCAGTTTTCCCGGGCGACACCATGTTCATCCATGCCGAACTGACCAAGCATCGCGGGGAACGCCTGGCCAAAGCGAAATGTCATTGCGTGGTAAATGACGCAGTCGTTTCCGAAGGCGAGTTAATGTTCACCTTTCTGGACAAATGAGCGATGAAAACTCATTGCCCAGAGATGAACGCATCCTGCGGGTGGAATGATACGCTGGTGCGCAACTTGCACAGCATTTCCCCCTCTCCCCTTCGTAATGGGAAAGAGGATTGAGGTGAGGGGTCTGCATGGAGGCTGCGAAGATGAACCCTCACGCTGTCCTATCCCTTTGAAAGGGAGAGGTGATGGAGATACGACGCTACTGTTTACCTTCATGCGCAGAGCCTAACGACATGAGTGACCTCCAGATCCATCCGACCGCGATTGTCGATCCTCGCGCGGAGATTGGAGCAGCCTCGGTTGTCGGACCCTATTGCGTGATCGGGCCAGACGTCGTGCTCGGCGACAATTGCCGGCTGCAACATCACGTCACGCTTTGCGGACCAATGCGCGCCGGCGCGCGAAATAAATTTTTTGCGTATTGCTCGATCGGTCAGCAGACGCAGGATTTGAAATATCGAGGCGAGCCGACTTACCTGGAAATTGGCGATGAAAATGCATTTCGTGAGTTCGTCACGGTCAACCGCAGCACAACGGGCGAAGGCAAAACATGCATCGGTCATCGCGGAAACTTTCTCGCCTACAGCCACATTGGGCACGATTGTCAGGTTGGAAACGAGGTCGTTTTCTCAAACAACGGAACACTCGCCGGTCACGTGCACGTTGGCGACAATGCGGTCATTGGCGGCCTGACCGCGGTGCATCAGTTTTGCCGGATCGGACGTTTTGCCATTACCGGTGGTTGCTCCAAAATTGTGCAGGATGTTCCGCCTTTCATGATCGCCGATGGAAACCCGGCTGAAATTCGCGGAATTAATCTCGTCGGTCTGGAGCGCAAAAATTTTCCGCCCGAAAGCGTGAAGTGGATTAAAGAGGCGTTCCGTCTGATCTATCGTTCGAACTACAACACGGCGCAAGCCATCGAAGCGATTCGCAAAGAGCTGCCACAAAACGAAGAGATTCGCGAAATCGTCGAATTCATCGAGAAAAGCGAGCGTGGGATTATTCGCCGCGCGCAGCTCTAAGGTGGCGTGGAAGAAATCAACGGCTCTGGCGAAGGCGCAATCAGCTCTTGCTCCATTTTGCGGAGCAGCGCTGCTGCCGGCGCGTCGGGAACAATTCGCAGCGTGCTGCGCACAACATCGAGAGCGCGCTTCGGCTTGTTTTGCTTGATCCAACCGTCCGCTTCTTCAAGCACAACGCGCAGAATGTCATCGCCTTTGGTGTAACAAGCGCGCGCTTGCTGAAAATAACTCGTCGCCGCTCCAAAATTTCCATCAGCGACTTCCATTAACCCGAGATCTTCGATCATCGGGCCGTTGCGCGCGCGCGAGGCAACTTGCCGCGCCAGCGCCCGATATTCAGGCGCCGGGCGCTCGACATTTTTCAGTGCGAAATCGTGATACATCTTCCATTCACTCGCGCTTTTTCCAATATCCCGCGGCGCATCAATTTGCAGCCAGGAAGCGTACGGCCGGTAAAGCGGATCGCCCACCATGACGTTCATCCAAGACAGCGCTGGCGTGGCCATGTAAGCGCTTTCGGCAAACGTAAACCCGTGCAACAAACGGTCGTTAAACGTATTGAGGTGCGTAGTCAGATGGAGGTATGGCTCGTAAACGTTGCCGAGACTGGCAGCTGCGCCGCGTGAGATAAGTGGCCCTACCCAATTCGCATTTGCATCTCGTAAGGTGCTTGCGCTGTACGAGTGAATGTGAACAGCGACGGCGCCCGTGGCGAAGCGAAAGTCGGATTGCGTAAACGGACCGGCCATACTGCCGGCATACCATCCATAATAAAGCGCGCAATCGGTCATCGGATAACTGTCTGGAAAAATAGCCGGTGTATCCTCGTACACGACCGGAATGCCGACCTTGTGAAGCTGCTGTCGAATTTCGGCCAGCCATTTATCGCCTATCTGCAAACCACCGGAAGTGTTGTGCGCAGCATCGACGTAGGCGCGTCCCCAAAGGCAGTCTTTCTCCGCGGCGATCGCATCGACAATCATCCGGCGCACCGTTATCGCCGTTGGCGCATCCAGCCGGCAAACCAGCAGCAGTGCCGGATTTTGGAAATCACCGATTGCTCGAAAACTCTGGAAATACGGATTCGATATCACGCCGGAAATTTGTGGAGAAAAAGCGCCGAGGACACTCAGCTCAGAATCAACCGACGCTTCATTGCGATTGCTAACCGAGCTGGCGGTCGGCTCATCGCCTGGGTAAGGAGTGCTCGCCGGGCGAATTTTCAACGGCATACCTTTCATCACGGCAACGAAGCGAATCGAAGTCGTCACCACCGATTTCTGCTCTTCCACCGATTCGTGCAGCGTCCACCAACGTCGCTTCTCAAAAATTTCGCGGAGCGGATTGGCAATTGTCGCGTCGTATTCTTCGCGACTGATCTCCTCCTGGAGCGAACAGGTCAGGGCGACGAGATGATCGCGCGCAATGCCGCGCTGCTGCGCGTAGAATTTGGCGAGATCAGCCGAATCGGGAGCGCTCTTGTTGTAAACGACAATTGTTGCCCCAGCGAGCGGTGCCTCGGCTCCGCGCGAATCGAGCACGAATGCAAGCGCGAGCGCCAGCAGGAAACAAGATCGACAATGTCTCATTCTACAGGTTCAACTTGAGACCGTCATGGGCGATGTGTGTTCGGCTCGGAAGGCGTGATTCAGCTGACTGCGGCAACTCATGGGCGATGTGCGTAAAATACGTCTGGTTAGGCCGAACGCGCCTCGCGACTTCCAGCGCCTGCTCGACGTTCAGATGTGTCGGATGTGGTTTCTCCCGCAGCGCGTCAATGATCAAAATCTTCACTCCCGAGATAAGATCAACAATCGCATCGGGGACGGCGCTGCAGTCGCTAAGGTAAGCGACCAGTTTTTCTAAAGCGCGCGGCGAGTCTCTGTTTCTGCCGCGCGAAAAAAGATAGCCGTTCACGAGGGTGTTTCCATGCGGCACGGGCAACGGAATTATAGTTGTCGATCCTAATTCGAATGGGCCGTCGACCACGTGCGGTTCCGGTTTCAAATAGCCGGGAAAGGGATTCAAACCTTTGAAAGCGAACGCAAAGACGCGCTCGAGATCCCGCATTGTTTCCGCGGAAGCATAAACCGGCATGTAACCCCGTGCGTAGGCAAAACGCCGCAAATCATCGAAGCCCATGATGTGGTCGGTGTGCGAATGGGTAAAAATAACGGCATTGACGTGGCGAATATTCTCCCGCAACGCTTGCGTCCGAAAATCCGTGCCGGTATCGACGACAAACGAGCATTCCGGCGTCTGGATGTAAATCGACGATCGCAGCCGCTTATCGCGCGGATCGGAGGATCGACATACATCACAGTCACACCCAATCATCGGCACGCCTTGGGATGTGCCGGTGCCAAGGAAAGTGACCGTTAGTTGAGAGTTGAGGGTTGTGAGTTGAGTTGGCAAGATTTCAAAGCCGCAACTTTCAACTCTCAGCCATCAACCATCAACTTCTGGAATGCCCGCCGTTCTCAATTTGCTCCGCATCAAAAATCTCGCGCTGGTGGAAGAGCTCGAGTGGCAGATCGCGCCCGGCTTCATCGCCGTCACGGGCGAAACTGGCGCGGGTAAATCGATTATTGTCGGAGCGCTGCAACTTTTGCTCGGCGAACGCGCGGACAAATCACTCATCCGCACCGGCGCCGAAGTCTGCACGGTGGAAGCCGTTTTCACGGGCGATAATTTACAAAAATTAAATCCGCAGCTAGCTGAAGCGGGCGTTGAACCTTGCGAAAGCGACCTCATTCTCAAGCGCGCCCTGTCCACGAGCGGCGCCAATCGTCAGTTCATCAATGGATCGCCGACAACTTTGTCAATCCTAAAAAATCTTGGAGACGAATTGGTCGACCTTCACGGCCCGCACGATCATCAATCGTTACTTTCGCCTGAGAAACAGTTGGAGTTACTCGATTCATTCGCTCGCGCCGGCGACCAGCGGGAGGAATATCGAAAACATTTCCGCGAGTTGCAGGCGTTAATCGCAGAGCATGCCGCTCTCAACACTGCAGAAACGGTCCGCGCACAGGAGCTCGATCTGCTTCGCCACCAGATCAACGAGATCAGCTCAGCAAATCTCGTCGCAGGCGAAGAAGAAGAAATCCAAATGCGCTACATGCTGGTGAGCAACAGTAAACGCTTGATCGAGCTGGCGAGCGCGGTCGCGAACAAAATTTCCGACGCGGAAGATTCTGTTCTCTCACAACTCGCGGAAACGCAGCGGCTTTTGCGTGAGCTGGAAAAGATCGACAATTCCGTTTCGCAATTTGTCGCTGGGCACGAAACCGCCGTCATCGAACTTTCCGAGATCGCACGCTCGCTCTCCGATTATGCTGAAAAACTCGATCTTGATCCGGAGCAACTTGCCGCGCTCGAGCAGCGCGTTTCGCTTTTCGAAACGTTGAAACGAAAATACGGCAGCTCGATTGCCGAGGTGATTGAATTCGGTCAACGCGCTGCGGAACGGATGCGCAAAATCCAAGGACGCGACGCGGAGCTGGAACGACTCGCAAACGAAATCAAAAAAGTTCGCGCACAAATGAATCGCGCTGGCGAAGTACTGCGCAAGTTGCGCGCAAAAGCGGCACCGAGACTTTCCGAGACGATTCAGACGAACCTGGTCGATCTTGGATTCAAGCAATCGGAGTTCGAAGCGAAGCTCACTGCGCTGGACGAGCCACGCGCGAATGGCTTCGATTTGGTCGAGTTGCTTTTCTCGCCGAATCCCGGCGAACCGTTGAAACCGCTGCGAACGATTGCTTCCAGCGGTGAGATTTCGCGGTTGATGTTGGCAATCAAATCCGCACTCGCTGCGCATGACGCGATTTCACTCCTCGTGTTCGACGAGATCGACACGAATGTGGGGGGCGAAATTGCGCTTGCGGTCGGCGCGAAGATGCTGGCGCTTGCCCAGGGACATCAGCTCATTTGCATCACGCATCTCGCCCCCGTAGCCGCGGCCGCGTCTTCCCATTTCGTTGTAACCAAGGAGGTGGTGCGCGGCCGCACGTTTTCAAATTTGCAGGAAGTCACCGGGAAAGCGCGCCGCGAAGAAATCGCGCGCATGCTCGGCGGCAAAAGCGAGTCGGCCTTGCAACTTGCGGCGAGCCTGTTGAAGAGGTAGCGGCGATTGCCCTTAATCGCCCGTTGTAGCCGGCGCAATTATTTCTTCACGAGGCCGAGCGGTAGCACAGTTTTGCCGAACAATTCATTGAGCACCTGCGCGAGGCCCGCATACATCGCGGAAAAACCGCAGAAGATTCCTTCATAGCCGGTGAAATGTTTAAAGCCGGCACTCGCGCCGGTGAAATCACCAATGGCAAGCAGAAAGAAGAGAATCGCCAGCGTGCCAAAGACGACTTGCAACGCGCGATTTAGCAGCAACGTGCCGACAAACATGACAGCAGTGAACAATCCCCACATCGCCAGATACGCAGCCATCGCGGTCTCATTCGAAGCTGCGCCCCAGCCAAGTTTCGTCAGAATAATCATCGTCACGAGTGAGAGCCAGAATAGTCCGTAAGAGACAAACGCCGTCGCGGCGAAGGTGTTGTTTTTGCGCCATTCCATGATTCCGGCGATGACTTGAGCGAGTCCGCCATAGCAAATCCCCATCGCTAGGACCATGCTGTTGAGCTCGTAGAAGCCGGCATTGTGCACGTTGAGCAACACGGTGGTCATGCCGAAGCCGAGCAGGCCCAGTGGAGCGGGATTGCCAGTCGTGTCCTTGATTTGAGTAACGGATTCGTTCAGGTGCTGCACACTCTCACACATCTTTGGCGCCCAGTGCCTACGTATGTCAATAATGACGTTGACTTGCGTATTACCGACGAAGCATCAGCCATCTATTTACTTAGGCGCGATTAAGAAAGCGGCGCTCAAATCTCCATCCTTGAAAAAATATTCCGGAAGGAAGATGAAATGGTCCAATTGCAAATGCCTGCCGAACGCTTCAATTCCGTCAAACGTAAATCCCTCAAAAGAAATCAACTCGACGCGCTTCACTCATTCCTGAGCGTCTGTTGCGACGCCGTGCTGAAGAGCATTCGTTGATTGAGCCCGCTCAGCCGCGGCAGAACGCGCCGCTCCAATTTGGATTCACAATATCGGCTGGCCGACGTGGGAGAGCGCCGCTACAAGATAACGCGTGCTCAATTATATTTGGCTCGCGCTGGTTTTATTGGCCGTCGCGATTGGGGGTTGGAATGATCGGTTCAAGGACGTAACCTCAGGGGCGATCGATGGCGCAAAGACGGCGGTGACGATTGCGCTCGGGTTGATCGGCATCATGGCGTTGTGGTTAGGCCTGATGCGATTGGCTGAGCGCGCGGGGATCGTGCAACGAATGGCGCACGGCCTGCGACCATTGATGCGCCGACTTTTCCCCGAAGTTCCATCTAATCATCCGGCGATGGGATCGATGCTGATGAACATGGCGGCCAACATGCTCGGTCTCGGCAACGCCGCGACGCCGCTCGGTCTGCGGGCGATGCGCGATTTGGAAACGCTCAACCCGCGCCCCGGCGTCGCCACTAACGCGATGTGCACATTCTTGGCGATCAACACCAGCTCGGTGCAACTTGTTCCAACAACCGCAATTGCAATTCTGGCGGCGGCAGGATCGAGCCGGCCAACGGCGATCGTGGGCACAGCATTGTTCGCGACGCTTTGTGCCGCGACCGTGGCAATCATTTCAGCCAGAACTTTCGAGAAGTTGTCGATCTTTCGACCGCGGAGCGAATCGACTAAAGATAGGGAGGGACAGCCGGGCCGTCTGGTAGCGCTGGGTGAGTTCGAAAACGGCATGCCTGGGTCCGAGCCGGACGGGAATCATCACGGCCTACCTTCATCGCAAGGCGCGGTCAAACCATCGACGGATCATTTAGCGTTCGATGATGCATCGCTCCCGCAGCCACCGTCGCTTCGACCAGCGTGGTGGGGTTCGATTGCACTCGTGCTGCTCGGCGTTTTTTTCGGAATGATTTTCTTGCGCATGGTCGCCCCGGGATTTTTCCGGATCCAACTCACGGCCGATGTCGCCAACCAGAATTTGTTTGCGCGCGTGGTCAACGCATTGTCGATCTTGGCTATTCCGTTTTTGCTGAGTTTCTTCCCGATCTACGCGGTCGCACGCGGCCTGAAGGTTTACGACGAATTCGTTGAAGGCGCGAAGGAAGCGTTCAACGTCATCCTGAAAGTCATTCCGTTCCTCGTGACCATGCTGGTGGCGATCGGGATGTTTAAAGGCGCCGGTGGGATCGATTTGTTGACGCAAGCGCTCAGCCCCATTTTGACGCCGTTGCATTTTCCAACTGAACTAGTGCCGCTTGCGTTGATGCGGCCGCTCAGCGGAAGCGGAACGTTGGCGCTGTTAGCCGATATCGTGCATCGGTTCGGACCGGAAAACATCATCGCTCTCATGGCGGCGACCATTTACGGCAGCACAGAGACGACATTTTATGTCGCGACTGTTTATTTTGGATCGGTCGGCATCAAACAAACGCGGCATGCCATTCCGGCTGGATTGCTCGCCGATCTCACCGGCGTGATTGCATCAGTAATTATATGCAGGGCGGTGTTATGAACGTTAAAACGTTAAATTGTAATTGGTGATTCGTAATTCGCGCTTCGTTCATCTCGTTTAACGATTTAACGTTTCAACGATTTAACGCCAGCGCAGCAATTTTTCCCTCGCCAGCAAGCGAGCCGATTCTTTATCGTCCGATCTTTCGCAAAATGATCCAGCGCGACTATCTCATCATTGGCAGCGGTGTGGGCGGGGCGAGTGTGTGCGAAGGCATTCGCAAGTATGACAAGCGCGGCAGGGTCACGCTGGTGGGCGCGGAGGTTTTTCCTCCCTACAAACGCTGGATTCTTTCCAAGAGGTTCTTGCGCGAGAGGAATCCCCAGGAAAAAAAACTACAGTTGCTCGATACGCATTGGTACGACTCACACAAGATCGAGACCCGCCTGGGAACGATCGTGACACAGTTCAACATCGAGCGGCGTCTGGCCGTGCTGGCCAACGGCGAGAGCATCGAGTTCAAAAAAGCGTGTCTGGCTATGGGTAGCCGACCGGTACGGCCACCGGTGGCGGGCGTGAATCTTGGCAATGTCATTTATTTGCGGACCATCCGTGACGCGCTTGCACTGCGTGAAATGGCCGAACTCGAAAAAAACGTCATGGTGGTGGGCGGCGGATTGCTCGCGTGCGAAGCGGCGGCGAGCCTACGCCTGATGAAGCTGAAGGTCAGCATCATGCATCGAAATTCGTATCTGCTTGATCGCTATCTCGACCCGCAAACGGGTACGTGGTTAACGGAGTATTTCGGGAAGCACGGCATCACGATGTTGATGGGCGAAAGTCTCAACGGCTTTGAAGGCAAAACGATTTTGCGGAATATTCAGACGAAAAGCGGAAATCGCGTTCCGGCAGGACTGGCAGTGGTCGCGTGCGGCGCAGAACCGAACCTCGATCTTGTGCGAAACACACCGCTGTCCAGCCCGCACGGATCGCCCGTGACCGATTACCTTGAGACAGAAGAGAAAGGAATCTACGCGATCGGCGACCTGGCATTTTATCCGGATCGAGTAATGGGCGGCGTGCGACGGCAGACCCACTGGGATAACGCGCGCGAGCAAGGGCTGATCGCCGGTGCAAACATGACCGGGAAGAAACGCATCCGCTACGAACAACTCCCGTATTTTTGGACGGAAATACTCGATCTAACGATGCACTTCGTGGGCGACTTTAGCATGCAACCGACTCGTGTCGATCTTCGCGGCACCTACCCAAAGAAAAAATTTGTCGTGCACTATTACCAGGGAGACAGATTGCGCGGCATTTTGCTTTGCAATCAAACGCCACACGACGTGGACGCGGCAAAAAACGAATTACGCCGCGCGCTTGGCAAGTAAGCGTCGATCTTCATTCGAAGCCCGCGGGAATTTCCAAATCCCGATTACGTACGCTCGCCAGCTTCCAATCCCATGGTTTGCGTGAGACATGACGCCACTCCAACTCGAATGGTGTCGCCAGCGAGCTCAGCCGCTCCTTGATGAAAGCGACCAGATCGCCGCCACCCCCCTCGATCGTAATTTTGGCGCGCCAAACGCCGCGGCGGTTATCGACGTTGACCACTGGATCCAGTGCGTTGATTCGCATGCTCCGGACATAGCCGAAACCTTGGCGCATGCGCGTGAGCACAAGTGCGCGATCATCACCCCATTGATCAGCGAAATCGCTGGCAAGAAAATCGGCAACGCCAGTCCAGTCTTTCCGTTCGATTTTGCGCAAAAGGTTTTCCGTGTGGCGATTGACCTGGCGCTCCGGCTGCCAAAGCCAAATCAGAAAAAGGCCGACGACCAAGGCGAGGCCAAGCCCAAAATAGAAACCATCGCGAAACCAACTGGGCATGCTGAGCAAATCTACTTGGCAAACTCGACGGAAACAGTCACACAGTTTCGAATGCCGTATCGGCCTGCTTAACAAACAATGGCGATTGACGGCCGGGTGGGCCGAGAGTGGGCATGAAGCGTGCTCATCCAAAAAATGCTTTGAATCATGTTCGCACTTGGTGCTTTCACGCTCGCTCTATTTGCCATTCTCGCCTGCGTTTGGTGGGTGTGTTTGGACGAGAATTGAGCATACCGAACAGAGGCGGCTTATGCTCGATCAAGAAGATCTGAAGTGGATCGCCAGTGTTTCCACCGAACTGAACTCTATCGTGCAGCAGGTCTCGCGTTATGCGGATCTCGCGCGCCGGCACAAAGGCGAACATGACTATCTCGATCTATTAGCCGAGCGCGTCGAGTTCGCTTCCAGGACCGCGCAGGCGCTTTTTGACCGGGTGACGTCAAGAATTCTAGAAGGCGCATCCGCCAAGACGAAAAGGAACGAACGAATGAAATTTACGGTCGTTCCGTCGCCGTCTCCAACAATGCCATCTCGAGCGGGCCAGATAATAACGCCTGGACCGGGAATCGAGCCAGAAAAAGCGGCGGCCCAAAATGGAAGCGCGGCGCTCGGGATTCCATCGACAGCCCGAGTTGAAAATCCGAACGGTAACCGCGAATACCTTTTACTCATCGAAGATGAGCCGGACGTGGCCGAAGCAGCTTCGAAAATGCTGGCCGAAGAAGGCTACAAAGTAGTCATCGCACACGACGGGTTCGAGGCCCTGAAAATCTATCAGAGCGCAGCCAAACAGATCGGGCTGGTGATTCTCGATTTTTTCCTGCCCGTCATGGATGGCGATACGGTTTTCGACGAGCTGCGCGTAATCAATCCCAGTGTTGACGTAGTGCTCAGTAGCGGATTTGCAGAGCAGACGACAATTAGCACCATGCTCGCGCGTGGTCTCCGCGGTTTTATTCCAAAGCCGTACACCCGACAAAGGCTACTCGAGCAGGTCCGGTCCACACTGGACGCAGCTCGCCAGCCCCCCTGCTGATTCCTCTGCCACAGGCCACGCGTTTCGCCCCTTCAATTGGCGGCGATGGCATCAATTTAGCTTCTCCGGAAAAGGACACTCATGGCTCGCATTGACGCTTTCTTTAAATTGATGGCCGAACAGAAGGCTTCCGATCTGCATCTCTCGACAAACAATTCGCCGATGCTTCGCATTCATGGCGACCTGGTGCGTGTCGATTTTCCGCCGCTGAAAAACGACGACTTGAAGGCCATGGTCTATGAAATTGCGCCGGAGGGAAAGATCAAGTTGTTCGAGGAAACCTCCGATGTCGATTTTGGCTACGAAGTGCCGGATGTGGCGCGCTACCGCGTGAATTTTTTCCAGCAAAAATACGGTATCTCAGCCGCCTTTCGCTTGATTCCATCCGAAGTTTTGCGCATCGATGATCTCAATCTGCCGCCGGTTCTGAAAAGATTCCCAATGCTAAAAAAGGGAATGGTGCTCGTGACCGGGCCGACCGGCTCGGGAAAGTCCACCACTCTCGCGGCCATGATCGATCACGCCAACCTGCATCGACATGATCACATCATCACGGTGGAAGATCCAATTGAATTTGTGCATCGCAGTCAAAACTGCCTTGTCCAACATCGCGAGGTGGGCGTGCACACGCGGTCGTTCGCGGCGGCATTGCGCGGCGCGTTGCGTGAAGATCCCGACATTATTCTGGTTGGTGAAATGCGCGATCTGGAAACGATCGAGCTGGCCCTGACCGCAGCGGCCACAGGTCACCTTGTTTTCGGAACCTTACATACCTCGAGCGCCTCGAAAGCGGTTGACCGCATCATAGACGTCTTCCCGACCAATCAGCAGAACCAAATTCGCACGACTCTGGCGGAATCGCTCAAGGGAGTAATCGCCCAAAATTTGTTCAAGCGAATCGACAAACCAGGCCGCGTCGCCGCCTTGGAAATTTTAGTAGTGGATACAGCGATCGCGAACCTCATCCGTGAGGGAAAGACGCACCAAATCCCTGGCATGATTCAGGTTGGGAAAAAGAAAGGCAATCAACCCCTCGACGATGCCATCATGGAACACCTGCGCCATGCGCGCATCTCGCCCGAAGAAGCATATGACAAAGCGCTCGACAAGAAAAAATTCCGCCAGTTTCTCAAAGAGCCACCGGTTGACGGCACGGACGAATAGAAGTCGCTGATGAGAATCCCTGATCTGGACAAAATTCTTTCGGCGATGCTGAAGACCTACACCGGCATCTCCGATCTCAACTTTTCGGTGGGTCATCCCCTTCAGGTGGAAGACTGGGGCGAGTTGAAGCCGGTTTTTGTCGATCCGCCAATCGAAGCGCTCACCCCATATCAAACCGAGCAAATCGCCCTTTCGCTCATGCGGGGGAATCGCCGTCTGATTTACGATTATCTCACGGCTGGATCGTGTGATTGCAGTTATTCACTGGAAGGCTTAGCTCGCTTCCGCGTCAATATTTTCCGGCAGCAAGGTCACTTCTCGATCGTTCTGCGAAAGCTTCAAGACGACGTGCCGACCATCGAAGCGCTCGAACTGCCGCACATTTTTTTCGAAATCGCTCAGGAAAAAAATGGCTTAATCCTCGTAACCGGCGCGACCGGTAGCGGAAAGACTACCACCCTCGCCGCCCTGCTCAATCAGATCAACGACACGCAAGCGGTCCACGTCATTACGTTGGAAGACCCGATCGAGTTTGTGCACCCGAAACGGAAAGCCACATTCAACCAGCGCGAACTCGGACAAGATTTTAACAATTATCCGACTGGTTTGCGCTCGGCCTTGCGCCAGGCGCCCAAAGTGATCCTCGTCGGTGAGATGCGCGACCGCGCCACGGTCGAAATCGCTTTGATGGCGGCGGAAACTGGCCATCTGGTTTTGAGCACGCTGCATACCGTTGATGCTGGCCAGTCGATCAACCGAATCCTCGGTCTCTTTTCGCTCGGCGAAGAAAACCAGTTGCGCCTTCGTTTGGCCGCCACGCTGCGCTACATCGTTAGCCAGCGGCTGGCGCCGAAAGTCAGCGGCGGGAGGCAGTTGCTCACCGAAGTAATGGGCCACAATTTGCGCACGCAAGAAACCGTCGCGCTCGGCGAAGGCGAACATCGGAATTTCTACGAGATCATCGAGGCTAGCTCGGCGTTCGGCTGGATGACCTTCGATCAATCGATTCTCCAAGCCTACGAGAACAACCTGATCACCGAAGACATCGCCAAGCTCTACGCCTCGAAGAAAGGCCACATCTCCCGCGGCATCGATTTGATCCAAAAAGCGCGCGGCGTGGATAATGAGCTCAACTCTGGCTTGCGCCTCGACATTCCCGAGAACGCGTTTCGTTAAGATCGACATGGAACAAGAACACGAATTGACATTTTTCAATCTGGGCGACAACACCGCGCTAGTTTGCATCGATCATCAGCAATATCAGAAGATCGTCGTGCCCCAGCTCATCGACATGACTTACAAGGTGCACCTCGGCCTGTTCGCGGAAGACGTGCTGCTGAAGCTCAAGACCTACAACTACAGCGTGGTGGTGATTTACGAGAATTTCAAAGGCTCCAGTTTGGAGACCAATCCAATTTTACAGGAAATAACCAATCGATCTGGCGCACAGCGGCGAGAACATTTCGTCATCCTGGTGAGCCATCGTTATGCGACCAATGACGACATGAGCGCTTTTGTCCACAGTGTCGATCTAATCGTCAACATTGCTGATCTTGCAAATTTCAAGCCGGTGCTCAGGCGCGGAGCCGCCCAGCATAGCGAGCTCTATCAAGCGTTCCAGGAAATGCTGAAGAGCGTTCAAGCGCTCTGATCCTGCAGGCTTCGGCCTGGCAGCAAAATTCATTGCGTCCAGCACGGAGCCGTGCGACGATCCTTGGAAGGGGTGCAGAGCTCCGCTTATATCAGGCGAGTCTTTTATGAAGGTGCTTAACTGGGTTCAGTTCGCTTGGGACTTGACAAAGTTTCCTGATGTCGATCTAAGCTTGCCCGAGCACTATCAAATCGCGCCGGCAACAAAGAATGACGAAAAGGAGGTGCGCAAGGTTTTCGCCACCGCATTCCTTCTCGATCCAACATGGAATCCGGCGATCCGCGAGACCATGGAAACCATCCAGCCATGGCTGGATCGCGCGTTCGCGCTTGAGGCGCCCAGTTGCCTCGCCCTTCGTCATGGTTTGCGTATTATCGGTGCAGTTGCGCTTTCGACTGATCCCGGCGCGGATAACCATCTGACACCCGGGCCATCTGTTTTGATGGAATACCGCAATCGCGGTTTCGGCACGGTGCTGCTGAAGGCTTCGCTCAAACTTTTGCATGAAGCGGGAGTCTCTCGGGCACGCGCCATCACACGCGAGAGTGCGCCAGTGACAAAGTTTCTTTACCCGAAGTTCGGCGGCATCGCACTCGGCACCAAACCCGCTGACCTGCTGGC
>Ga0070717_10000540_pt1 | contig 23995 bp, 29 predicted proteins | sample LARL113metaG_FD_71366 | JGI IMG/M metagenome (GOLD analysis project Ga0070717, IMG submission 71366) | Corn, switchgrass and miscanthus rhizosphere microbial communities from Kellogg Biological Station, Michigan, USA - LAR L11-3 metaG | ecosystem: Host-associated > Plants > Roots > Rhizosphere ...
TGCTGAATGGCAAACTTGCCTTGAGGCACGCTCATTTTGAGGTGACACAACGGACATTTCTCGCTCATCTCAAGGCAAGTTTGCCATTCAGCCCTTTTTTTTTCTCTCTTCGCCCTTCGCTTTTTCGGCACAGTGTTCCTTTATCTCCTCTCTGAAATTGACCCATCTATCTTACCAGATGGGCTTCCCCTTGACAAACTTTTCTCCATATAACGATCGGGCCTCGTCGTTTGCCTGCCAGACAGATGGGGTAACGTTTTGGGGGATCCAGGGGAAGGGTCTGCTCCAGGCGAATCTCATGCTGCCACCAGTCAGTTAAATCATATTCATACACCCATCGTTCTCGGGTGCGGAAGTGGAAGTCACACAGTTGTACCCGATGCGGATTGTCGTCGAAGCTGATGCCTCCAGATCTCCCGATCCCATACGGTTTCCCACGAATGAGGAATTGATGTAAATGCTCATCGGTCCAGCCAAACGCAATTTGAAGCGTGTCGTGGAGCTGAGCAATGGTGCTATCACTTCGTACAAGCAGGCGACGCCAGATCTGGGGGCTGATTTCCCGTATCCAGACGCGTAGTTGATACACCTGCACTGTGCTGCTCATGCCCTTCCTCTCTTGCTGTGCTCGCCTTCACAGAGTATATCGGCTTTGGTTGATGAAGAAAAGCAAGATGGTACTTTTTAATAAGCAGGCGATTTGCCCCCGTTCTGGAATGGTCTCCACATACATGAATAAATACGTATTATTACGTACATATTCTGCAATTAAGTTTTACAGAAAGGTGATCAGTATGACTGCTGAACAAAAGGAAAAACTGAACCGCGCAGCTCAATCTCTCCCTGATATTGTGAAGCAATTTGACCAAACCGCAGGGACAAATATGACAATAGCCGGCGTCTTAATTGCATTCTACTCAGGAGCAATCTTTGCCGGAAAAGTCATTACCGGAGTACTCATCAAGGCCGTGCTGTATGCGCTGCCGCTTTGCTTGCTCCTTGCTGCAATCGTATTCGCGCTGCGGGTGTTTTACCCAACTGGGTATCTTGCTGACGATGATCTTACCCTTATCAAGAAAAAACAACAGCGGTTACAATTAAGTTCTCTCTTTCTTGAAATCTCTGTAGGTGTTTTGATCATTGCTGTCTTTGTATATCTGCTTCGACCCTCCTAAGTGTCGTGATGGTTCATGGCACCTGATTACAGTGATGTTTGTACAGGGCCAAGTGAGATGGAACGTTACCCTGTGAGCCGAAAGTAACAAACAGGCAGTGAAAAGTAGCAACAGGTATAATGAAAGCCTCACAAAATGTTAAAGAAAGAAAACAGATATGGCCGTTAAATCGCAAAGGACAAGAGCACTTGTTTTAGAGCGTGACAATTTTCGCTGCAAGTTTTGCGGTGCGACTACTGAGCAAGAGAAGCTTGAAGTCGATCATATTCTTCCTGAAGCACTCGGCGGTACTGACTCACTGAATAACCTAGCTACTCTCTGTCAACCTTGCAATCAAGGACTCATGACCGCTTACCTTGATGTCGTCTCTTTAGCGGCGCTGGATCTTTGCACCTTGCCTATTTGCGTTGGAGCTTGAGGTCGAGCATCTCAAACTGGAGGCACGTCAGTTGGCTCTGGCAGGTTATATACTCCTGTTCGTTGACGAGAAGCCGCTCAACGAGATCATTCTTGGTCTGCTTCATGTACCGTTTTATGGTGACAGATCAAAAAGCGGTCGAAACAGGCGACGAGTTCTGACCATCATGTGTGAGTATTCTGCCCACCGCATCCCTGTGGAATGGGGCTGCTCAGGCTCGTCAGGAAGCGTCTTCTGGCAAGTCGGGAAGGAAGGGATCATGGTTCTCTCCCTCCTGTACCCCACTGGAGACAGGCTTGGGAGAGAGCATCTCCATATCGGTGGCAATCACCTCGACGCTGGTGCGCCCGACACCCTCTCGGTCGGTATACTTGCGCTGTGGGAGTCTGCCCTCGAGATAGACTTTGGAGCCTTTCTGCAGGTAGCGTTCGCAGATCTCGGCAAGCTGACGCCAGACGACGATGTTGAACCATTCCGTCTCCTCGACTTTCTCCCCGCTGGAAGATTTGTAGGAACGGTTCGCCGCCAATGAGAAGCGTGTGAACGGGGTGCCGTCTGAAGTGACTTGCAACTCGGGGTCTTTGCCCAGGTTGCCGATGAGCATGATTTTGTTTAACATGGAGATGTCACTGCCTTTCTCGCTCTAGTGAACCGATGATATCATCAGCTTTTTCTCTTCATTCTTGTTGTCTCGCCAAAAACTGGAAGAGGGAGAAACTGAGCCGCTGTGTACTGCACCAACCTGGATGCAGGTCCTCACTCTAGCTGATCGGCACGCTGCTTTGGTGACTAACCACCTCATCGATGGGATGATGCGTCCACACAGCACATCCACAAGAATGGAGATGTACATCATCGAGACACGAAGAGGATTCCCCTGAAAATCGCTCAACTATGCGCTATACTCCTAGAAGAAACTCGTGGAAAGGAACCGGAAGCCATGGAGTATACGATCGTTCATCGGGACCCGCAAGCGTTCCAACAACCCGTTGCCCTCAAACACATCAAGGCCATGTGCGAACGAGCCTTTGGTCAAGCAACACCGATCGAGCTGGTGAGAGAACTGGATGGTGGCCAGTTTAACAACACCTACCTGATCGAGCTGGCCGAACATGGTTCCGTGATTTTGCGTGTTGCTCCCTCGCCCGAGCGGGCCGTCTTCTGGCACGAACGGTGCTTGATGCGCCGTGAACTGGCTATGCAGCCGTTGCTGGCCCCCATTGCCCTACTGCTTCCCACCATCCTCATGACCGATTTCACCCACCAGGTCATCGATCGAGACTACCTGTTCCAGCACTGGATGCCCGGAGAGCTCTGGTGGGACGTTCAGCAAGACCTGACCCCTCAAGAGCATGATGACCTCTGGCGCCAGTTTGGCCGGCTGGTGAAAGCGATCTCCAGTGTCGGGGGAGATGCATTCGGGCTAGTGCAGTCTGGTGCGCAGTTTCCCACCTGGAGCCTCGCGTTGATCGATTGGCTGGAATGTACGATCGCCGATGCAGACAATAGCTCCCTGGATACAGCGCCACTGTGCAGGTTGCTCGAGCTCGTCGGCGACCACACTGTCTTCCTTGACGAGATCACGTGCCCGCGGCTGCTGCACGGGGATTTGTGGTTGTTCAACCTGCTGATCGAGCGCACCAAGGAGGGGCCGCGCATCGTCGGGGTGCTGGATGCGGACCGGGGTTCGTGGGGCGACCCCCTTGCGGATTGGACGTTTTTCTTGCTGTCCCGGCGTGCCTCTCCGCAGGAACAGGCGCTCTTCTGGCAGGACTATGGGCAACCGGGAGCTGGGCCCGGGGAGATGTTTCGAGCGCAGGTCTATCAAGGACTGCACCAGGGCAAAATCTTGTCCGTCGCCAGGCGAGATGGCAACGAGCGAGTGGTCAACAAGGCCTATCGCGCCCTGGAAGACGTGGTGAACGCGCTCCAGTTCCCACGAACGCCGCTCTTGCCATCTCTTCCAGGCGCTTCCTGCGCGAGCAGAGGGAGCGATCCAGGCACGCTAGGCACAGGCGCAAGCTCACGGTGACGAGCGCTGCGATGGAGCTTTCAGCGGCGGTCATTGGGAAAGCGTGTCAAGCAACACAGGATACCTGACATGTTTGAGAGCTCAATTGACACACAGGATATCTGGATAGCAATGATGTTCCTGATTCAAAGAAACGTTGAGAGCTTCACGAGAAATACGTATGCTCCTTAGGGCCCCTTACAGGTAGAAAGCAGCATGAGAGGAGGCAAAACAGAGCGATATAACAGTCAGTGGGCAGGAGCTCGTCGCTCCCCGCCCAGCTTTGGAGTGCCCCCAGAGAAGAAGATCCGTGAGTTTCAGCGCGTTAGCGTTGTCAAAGAGAAGGAGTGAGGCATGAACATACCATTCCAATTTGGCTGGCCGCAGGTGATACTACTGCTGATAGGCCTTGTTGGCCTGTGGCTTTTTATCACAGCCGGTCTCGGTCTTCTGAGCCCAGGCAGGTTTCTGAGTAAAGACGAGAAAGAACACTCCTATCGGACGGGTCACGTGCCCCAACGCCGCTTCAAGCTCGCTCGAGGCTTAAGCGGTCTTGTGCTTTTAGCAGTTGCCGTATCGCTCCTCTGGCTCACCTTCCTGGTCCAAAGCTATCTTGGGTTAACAGGAGAGATCAAAGTAGCGCATATCCGGGCAACGCCCATCGCAAATGTCGTACATCAGATGAGCGTTGAGGTCATGCTGTATGATGGCAATGGTCATGTCACCTCGGAGAATACCTATCTTCTTCAGGGTGATGAATGGATGGTGCAGGGGGATATCATCAAGTTTCCAGCCTGGCTCAATGTGATGGGATTCCATGCGGGGTATAAGCTGACGCGGCTCGAGGGCCGCTATGATGATATTGCCCTGGAGAACACTGCTCACCATACCGCTGTACCACTCAACGGGGGCGATGACAATTTCTTTCAAACAACGTATACCCACAGGCAATGGTTTGCTCCATTTATCGATGCTGCCTATGGCAATGCAGTGTTTCAGCGACTAGGCTCATTTGATGTGTTTGCAACGCAGGATGCGCTGATTGCGCGGCCTACGGGATAGGTATCTCTATTTTGAATATGATGGTTGTTAGCGAGTACCTTATATGTTGAGGATATATGCCTCTACCAAACACTTTCAGTACCCTCAAGCCGGGGCGTATCTCTGCAACACTGTTGGAGTGAATGAAGTAACGAGGCGATCTGTTAATCCTACTACCGTACTTACGCAGGAGAACGCTCATGCACGAGGTTAAGAAGCCTTCTCAAGCTGTTGTAGGGTCAACCGCCAGGAGGCGGTCCAGCAGGTTGATCGCGCTTAAGAGGCCGCTGTGTTCCCTGTGCTCACTGCGCAGATCCGCCAGTTCGAGCAGCAGTCCGATCCACTCTCGATGCAGGCTCTCGCGCCGCTGCTGGCACCACGCTGCCTGCCGCGCCAGAGGCCAGAAGTCGCCGCCGTAGAGGGCCATGGCCCTTTCAAGGAGCTGCTCCCGCACGGTGCGGTCGCTTGCCTCCAACGCCTGCTGCAAGACCCGCTCAAACGCATCGGCGTCAATCCAGATGCGTGTTTGCTCGGCCAGGTGGATCTGTTCCGGGTTGACATACACCAGGTGTGAGGCAAGAGTCTGGTGCCGCCGCGTCCGGGGGGCCGGTTCCAGAACCTGCCGGAGGCGCTCGATGGCAGGCTGAAGGTGCTCTCCGTCGAAGAGTTCACTTGCCTGTTCACTCGTGAGGATTCGTCCGGGGCTGCTGGCAAGAGCTCCTAGGAGCATCCCACTCGGTTCCTTCCAGATCGCGTCTGCAATGGGGTACCATGTCCCACTCCCCTTTCAGGGGTAGGTTTTTAGAAAGCAAGCGAACGAGCAAGGAAGAAAGGGGGAAGAAGAGGGGAGAAGACGTCTCATTCTGAGATGATACAAGCAATCAACACTGTATCGGAGGAATGAGATGTCTTATCGTGACCAATTATCCCAATGGGAACAGACGGTGTCAACACATCTGCCGCATTTGAGTCGTGCGCAAGCCAAGGTGTTAGCGCTGTGGAGCATGACGATGATTGTGATCGGCAGTTGTGGCACGACCTTAGTAGCTGCCTGGCTCAGTTGCACCGTGGGGGGCTCAGAAGACGCCTGGCGGCAACGCTTACGGGAATGGTGTTATGATGCTGGGGACAAAAAGGGAGTCCAGCGCAGTGAAGTGGTGGTGTGCAGTTGCTTTGGGCAACTGTTGTGCTGGGTCTTAAGTTGGTGGGCCCAGGCAGGCCAGCAGCAACTCGCCCTGGCGATGGATGCCAGCACGCTCTCCGATCGCTTTACGGTGCTCTGTATCAGCGTGCTGTATCGTGGGTGCGCCATTCCGGTGGCCTGGGCCATTGTCCCGGCGTGGGGCAAAGGTGAGTGGCGGCCGATTTGGCTGGATCTGTTCGATCTGCTGGCTGACAGCGTGCCCAGCAGTTGGACGGTGATCGTGCTCGCTGATCGCGGCTTGTATGCGCGCTGGCTCTACCAGCACATTCAGCGGTTGGGCTGGCATCCGTTCTTGCGCATCAATCAGGGCGGCAAAGCGCGTCCTCGCGGGATGGACAGCTATCATTGGCTGGCCACGTTTGCTCCAGTGCCAGGCTACTGCTGGAGTGGGCAGGTGCGCTGTTTTACCGAGGCGTCCAGTCGCTTGGAGTGTACGTTAGTGGCCCGCTGGGATGACGGCTATCAAGAGCGCTGGTTGATCGTGACCGATCTGCTGCCGGCGCAAGCAGACGTCGGCTGGTATGGCATGCGAGCCTGGATCGAGTGTGGCTTTAAGGACACCAAGCGAGGCGGCTGGAATTGGCACCACCCCAAGATGACCGATCCCAGGCGGGCCGAGCGGCACTGGTTGGTGATGGCGGTGGCCACGCTGTGGGTGATCAGCGTCGGAGGCGAGATCGATGCGACCCTGCCGGTCAGCAGTTTTGACGCCTTGCCTCCCACGCATATCGCCCGTCGCCTAAGCAAGCAGCGTGCTCGCCAACGGCGCATCAGTTGTTTTGCTCGAGGCATCCTGACGATTTGTGCGGCGCTGCTGGCAGGGGACCCCTTGCCGATGGGACGCTTGGTCGCTTTCCTGTGGCCTACTTCCCCTCCCGAAGCATCGGAGCAGGCAAACGAGCTAGCAGGGGCAGAAAAAACCTACCCCTGAAAGGTCCCACTCCCTCCCCACGCCCTGATCTCCAAGCGAACCTGCACCGGAGTGAACAGCCGGATATATGCGGTGTCGGCAGGGGGTGTCACCTGCACATCCACCCCATCGGGAAGGTTTTTGCCGATGTACTTCTGGACCGTGCGGCCATTGATTGTCTGATAGGCATACCAGTACGGGCCGTGTCCTATCCCCGCGCGGCATTTCCGGCACTGTTTTTCTTTTCTGCAGAAAATGAGTTTCTGGTGATAGGTGGTTGGGCTCCCCATCGCTGTTTGCCCTTTCGTTATGCTCTCATAGCATAGTAGTATACCCGCGTCCTTCGCCATCGGCAAGTGTCGCATCATTGCTCATCCGGGGAAGATTGATAGGAGATCGTGCGAATTGCGTACAGGTACACTGCTTTTTGTGCGTAATTTCAGGGTAGCATCACTGGAGGGAAGGCGATGCTCAGAACACAGCCACGCGATACTATGCAGGCCTGGCAAGGGGAGCCAGGCGATACCAAAAGCTCTTATCAGCTCTACCGCGATTGGATTCGCCAGATCGACATGCTTCCAAACGATGAACTCGTGCGCCTGGCCCAGGACATGCAAGAACCGGAGACGCGAGAGTCGGCCATGCGCCAGCTCATCGAAGCGAATTTACGCCTGGTGCTCTACATCGCGCGCCGCTACGGCAATCTCGGGTTAGACCCGCTGGACCTGATCCAGGAGGGGAACCTGGGCCTGATCCGTGCTGCCGAGAAATTCGACTACCACCTGGGGGTCCCTTTCGTGCCCTACGCGCTACGCTGGATTCGCTCGTTTATCCTACAGGCACTGGCGAATCAGAGCCGCATGATCCGCGTCCCGCTCTTTAGAATCGCAGGGCTGCGGCGGGTAGCGCGCGCCAGGCAGGCGTTACAAGAAGGCCCGGAGGAAGACGAGCTGACTGCCGAGGACCTGGCTGAGCACCTGGAGGTCAGCGAAGTGAGGCTGCGCAAGCTCCTCTCCACGCAGTTGTACCACTTCATCTCTTTGACTGCCAGCACCTACCAGGGAGATGAAGACCTCCTCCTGGAGGATACGCTGGAGGACGATCCGCAGGACACCCCAGAACATGCCTTCGAGCGCAGCAGCCTACAAGCACACGTGCGGGATCTCTGTGAGAACGAGCTGACGCCGAGAGAGCGGCGCGTCCTACAACTGCGTTACGGCCTTGGCGGCGAGCACGAACACACCCTGATGGAAACGGGGAAAAAGCTTGGGCTGAGCCACGAGGGGGTCAGGGAGATTGAAGCCAGGGCGCTGGGCAAGCTCTCTCAACCGGCACGCATCCGCCACCTGCAAGAGTATTTACGTCCCGTGTAGCGCCGTGCAAAGAAGCCGCGTGGGCGGGCGGCAAGGATGCGAGGTATGGAGAGTCGGCAGGTCATGATTGTAGACGACTCGGAGGTCGTACGCAAAATTCTTTCGACCATCCTCAAGCGCGTAGGGATTGCCCCGGTCAGCTGCTCTGATGGCTACGAGGTGCTGCGTGCGCTCGAAACGCAGTCTGATCTCCTACCTTCGGTGATCGTCCTCGACCTGCACATGCCAACGATCGACGGATACACGCTTGCGCGCCTGTTGCGCTCAGACACGAGGTTCGACAAGATCCCCATCGTCTTCCTTACAGGGTACGACAGCTTGTGGAACCGCTTGCAGGCATGCTTGCTCAAAAAAACACGCTATCTGCTGCTTGAAGACATTGCCAGGGTGCTCGTCGGCCAGGCAAAGACCGTTCCCGTCTGTGCTCGCTAGACAGAGCATCTTGCCCAGTGCATGAGGGGAAACGCTATGAACACGCGAGAAGAAACGATCCTCGTCATTGGAAGCGCTCTCGATGCATCAATACGTCGCTGGTTGCATCGTGCTCTTACACCCTACCAGCTCGTGCTGGTCGAGGGACATGAGCAGGTGTTGGAGGCAGTCTCCCGGCGCGATATTGACCTGATCATGCTCCGCCTCGACGAAGATGAGCAGGCCGCCCATCTCGCACACGATATCGCGCTGCTGCGCCAGTGCGCGCAGGTGCCGGTCATCGTGCTCTCCCAAGTGGAAGATGCGCACTACGCCGCATGCATCCTGGACGCAGGGGCAGATGACTATGTACGGTTTCCGGTTGGGTTCGCGGAACTGGATGCACGCTGCCGCGCCTTATTGAGACGGGTCGCGCTCCAACGGTCACGAGTCCTGCTGGATGACTCTTATCCTTCATTGCTGCACAGCCAGGACGATTTCCTCAGATTGTACGTGGATCAGCGCCAGGTGTACGTCGGTTCGCAAAAGGTTCGCCTGACTAAAAAGGAATTCGACCTGCTCCAGCACATGATGCTGTATGCAGGCAAAATCCTCCCCCACTGCTGGCTACTCCGAGCAGTCTGGGGCCCAGAGTACAGCGGGCAAGCAAACCTCCTGCGTGTGTATATTCTCCAGCTTCGCCGTAAGGTGGAACAGGAGCCGCGCCTGCCACGCTACATCCATACGAAGGCGGGCATAGGCTACGGCTTCCAGCTCGCATAAGTGTATTTTTCCTGCACCGGTTTTTCACTATGGCAGGGCTCTTATAGAAGACCAGTATAAGACCGTGGGCAAACTCGTATAAGAACGCCAAAAACGGACTTTAGAGAGAGAGAGGCAAAAGAAGGAGAAAGAATGGTTTGATCCGACGCTGTTCCGCCCCATTCCTTCGGCGTCTGGTCCTTGTGTATGTTGTGTGTGCTTGAGGCACCTGGAAAGGAAAGGGTGAACGAAGATCCAGTATTTTTAAAGAGGTGTGTATGTTCATTCCAGTAGCGTGGAAATTCATCGTGAAGACAGTGGCCTGGGTAGGGGCGGCAATGGTGGTAATCGTCGTTCTGCACCTTGGAGGTCTAGTTGCGCTGCGCGTGGGGGAGTTCTCTCCACTGACCGGCGCGTTCATCGGCGGCACGCTGGTCCTGTCGGGTACGCTTTTGCCGAGGCAGGGGGGAGAAAATACCGAACCCTGGATCGGTTACGAGCAGGTGGGGTGGGCGCTCATTGGCTTCGGCGCGATTAGGTGGGGCATTGGAGATTGCTTCTGGCGCTACTACGTGTCGATTGGGCAAGCTCCATTTCCATCGACAGCAGACATTGGCTATTCCGGCTTTCCCATACTCGTCTTTCTTGGCTTACTGGGCTTGATGACGATAGGGTGTGCCTCCTACCTGCGCCGTTTCCTGCCCGCGACTCCTGCCGAGGTGATCGAGCAACGCATGGAGGACTACGAGGAGCGGCATACCTTCGGTGTGACACGCTTCATTCCCTATATCCTCCTCGGGCTGCTTTTCATTGCTCTGGCCCTCAACGTGCTTTCCAGCGATCCCGGGCAACTGGCCATCCGGCCAGTGCTGCTGTTCGCGACGATGGGAGTAGTGGCATTGGTCGTCATGTGCCAGCTCTTTACGCTGTGGGAGAATGCGCGCCTGGCAGGGCAGCAGGCAGAGGCGCTTGCGGACCTGGAGCGAGCCAATACACGCATAGAAGACCAGGCACGCCAGATCGCGGATCACAATGTCGAGCTGGAACGTGGTATCGTGCAGCTCAAGAATGTGCAGGCACAGTTGGCAAACGGCAATTTGCGGGCGCGGGCCAATCTCACCAGCGGCGCACTGCTGCCACTGGCAGGCAGCCTGAACCTGATGGCTGAGCGCCTGATGCGCCTGGGACAGACGAGTGTGTCTATGCAACGCCTGATGCGCGCCCTGGGCGAACTGAGTATCGCCTTCGAACGCAGGGCGGCAGGTGCTCCTTTTATTGTTCCCGAGTCCTGTAATGAGTTTATCGAGATTAACCGCCTCTTAACCTCGATGCATCTGAAAGCTACTCCCGTGACATCACCTATCACCCCCCCTTGTCGCACGGGCATCCAACGCAGCCGGAAGCCTCCATGCAACACCCAGAAACGCAATCTCCCGCAAACGATACGCCCCGACATCGGCCGTATTTCTCCGGGCCGCGACTGTTGCCGTACGAAAAGTAACGAAAGGATGAACAGATGATAGGTACCACCATCGAAGAGCGAGTTCCAATGTTCAAGGTGCTCCGCAGGCAGAAATCCTTCACGCTGCTGTTTACGGGCCAATTCGTTTCCGCCATGGGGGACGGAGTCTGTAAGGTAGCGCTGGCCTGGTCAGTGCTGCAATTGACCGGTTCGGCATTGGCGTTGGGAGCAGTCTTTGCCGCGACGCTCATCCCGACGCTCATCTTTATGCTCCTTGGCGGTGTCGCTGCCGACCGCCTGCCGCGCCGGCTGATTCTGCTCAGTTCGGATGCCGGGCGGGCCATTGCGGTCGCGTTGATCGCGGCGCTCGCTGCCTTGCACATGCTGCAGTTCTGGCATCTGCTGGCGCTCTCACTGTTATTTGGGATAGCGGATAGCTTTTTTTCGCCTGCCTACCAGGCGTTCATCCCCCAGCTCGTTGAAGTGTCGCAATTGCAACCAGCCAACTCGCTGATCCAGTTCGGCTTTCAGTTGAGCCATATGGTAGGTCCAGCACTCGGAGCGATTATTGTTGCGACTATGAGTGGGGGGGCGGGAGCATTCGCGTTTTCAGCGGGGTGTCTTGTGGTACTCCGCCCACCACAACAAGCGGCTTTGTCCTCGGCTCAAGAACAGGATATCCCCTCTTCAAAGCCGAGGGGCGGGATTCTTGCAGATGTGCGCGAAGGGCTTAGGTATGTCACCGGGACAAAGTGGTTGTGGGTGATCATCCTGATCGCTGCCTTTACCAACATTACGTATAGCGCCCCGTTTGCAAGCGCTCTGCCCAAACTCGTACAAGATGTGTACGGAGGTGGTCCCGCATTGTTTGGGTTGCTCGTCGCAGCTGATGCTCTGGGCTCCCTCATCGCGACCATCCTCCTGGGTTTCGTCCACATACGCAGGCGCGGCCTGGTGGCGTACAGCGTGCTGCTTCTCTGTTGTTTGAGCCTGGTGATACTTGGAATTCCGCTTCCACCAGTGAGTGAGCCTACTGTGGCAACGATTGTCTGTGCTGGGTTCGGCCTCGGGTTTTTCTCGCTGATCGAAATGACGCTCCTGCAGGAGCTTGTGCCGGAACAGAGGCTCGGGCGTGTGGTCAGCCTCGATATGCTCGGCAGCTACGTATTGCTCCCATTCGGCTTGCCGATCATAGGAGGGGTGACCGACATCGTTGGATCGGCAACGGTCTTTCTCATCGGTGGACTGCTCTCGATGGCGCTGGTTGCGTCGGGGTTGTGCGTGCGAGACATTCGCAAGCTGGCGTGAGGCACTCCCGCATCGCGAACTGCAGTCAACCAGTTCATGTCAGCGGCTTCAGGAGGTCCGCCATGATACGAGTAATACTTGTGGAGAGTGTGCCTCTCTTTCGAGCGGGGATACGGACAGCGCTTGAGCGTTTCGATGGGTGCCTGATTCTCGAATCCACCGACTGTACGGAAATCATGGAACTGGCGCAGGTACATCACCCCGGATGCGCTATCATCGACGGCGGCCTGACCACGCTTGATCCTCTAGAGACTTGCTGCATGCTGCGCCAGCAGGTTCCAGAGATAGGTATCCTCATACTTGCTCCCACACCAGACGAGGAACGCCTCTTCCGGTTCATCAGAGCGGGAGCAAGTGCTTTCGAGCTGCGTAGTATCTCGCCCGAAGCTCTCGTAGAGGACCTGTATAGAATGAGTCGCGGAGAATATTTGAGCAGTAGCGAGGTACTCCTGGCGCAGCCTTCAGCCCGATTCGCTTTGGCCCTCAAAACGCGTGCGCATGCAGAGGTAGGTGCAGCAAACAAGACCCAGGCAACTCCGCTTTCCCCCCGTGAGCTGGAGATGCTACGATATATCGCGCGGGGCAATAGCAACAAAGAAATCGCCAAAGCGCTCAAAATTAGTGATCAGACAGTGAAGAACCATATTACGTCCATGCTCAAAAAGCTCTCGGTGAATGACCGCACCGCTGCGGTGATGTATGCGTTCCGCCATGCTTGGATCACGCTGGAGTAAAGGGGGATGCCTGTCCCCTCGACCGACCGCAATACAGGAGGAGGACATGATTCGTGTCCTGGTTATAGAGGATGTGCCGCTGTTTCGTACCGGCCTGCGCAGGACACTCGAACAGACAGACGATTGCGGCATTATCGGAGAGAGCACCGATATGGTCGCTATTCTGGCCCTGGCCGCGGCCCAGCACCCCGACGTCGTGCTGTTACACGAGCAGCTATCTACGGCCAGCGCACTCGACATTGCTATGCGCCTCCTCCAGGAAGTCGGCCCCTGCGGCGTATTCGTGTGGGCAACGTCGGGCACGGAGGAGCAGGTCTTTGCCTTCCTGCGTGCAGGGGCGGCCGCCTATGAAAGGCGCTCCCTCCCCCTGGCTGACCTGGTGGACAAGGTGCGCCGCGTTGGGAGAGGGGAATACCTCATCTCAAGCGAGTCGGTCTGGTTCTCCCCCCAGGCTGTGCCTGCTCGCCTCTCCCCCCTTTCACCCACACGAAGTGGGCAGGATGTAGAATCCCTGCCGACATCCTGTCCACTCCTCCCCCGCCAACTGCAGGTACTTAACTGCCTGGCACGCGGCATGAGCAACAAAGAGATTGATCAGGCGCTGCACGGCAGCGCCCCGACGGCAAAGTCGCGCATCACCTCCATCTTGAAAACGCTGGGGGTGGCCGACCGCACCGTAGCGGTGCTCATGGCCTTACGCCAGGGCTGGATTCCCCTCGAGGGCCTCGACAGGGATCCTTCAGCGAACGTCGATCAGGCACCCGATGAACGCACGCAGCCGTTTCGGAGGAAAGCACCCTATCGTAACGGGCGGACTGTGCGGCGCTCTGCGGAGAAGATGCAAACGTTTCAAAGCGCTCTGGAGGGATGCAGCAACGAGGATGTAGAGCGGCTTGCCCGCCTCTGGGGCGTTGCCGATGCACTGCCTGGGCATGAGCGGAGGCTGTCTTTGCTGGAACGGACAATGCGTTCTCCTGTGTGTGCACGCTTCGTCTGGGAACAACTCTCCGCCGACGAGCGTGCTGTCCTCTACCAGGTGCTCCAAACAAGGGGCACGGCCTCTGGCATCACGAGGGCTGGACTGATCAAACGGACCGGGCTAGATGCTGCGAGCACGGATGCAGCTCTTGCTCGACTGACATCTTCCCTGCTCGTGGTCGAAGAGTCTGTCCCTGCCGCTTTCCCCGAGCAGGGTTCGTTACCAGAGGAGTCGGGGCAACCGGCAAAGGCCAAGGTTCCAACCTTCTTTGCGGTCGAGAAAAGCGCTGCGAGCCTGGCCGAGACGGGAAGGGAGTTGTTTGCCGGAGGGGATCCGACGTTGAGATCGCTGGCGGAGATCCTCCGGCCCCTCCCCTGGGAACAGCTGCACTCCATGGCCCAGGCGCACCGCTTCTCTCTGGAAGGTGGACAGGATGAGGCGGAAGCCCTCTCCCAGGCGCTTGCCGAAGCGCTCTGCCGCCCCCTGGTCATCCTCGAAACGCTCCGCGGTATCGATCTACCGCTGTACCAGCTGTGCTTCTGGCTTTACGATCAGGGAGGTCGCATGACGATGCAGGCGGTGCGTGCCTACACAGGCAGCGATGGCAACGCGCTGGTGCAGGTGCTGGACGCATTAAGCCAGCGAGCGCTCGCCTTCGATTCTTTGACCCCGAGTGGTGAGCGTCTGCTCTTTATGCCCCAAGAAGTACACGCGTCGCTGCGCAGGGACCTGGACGCGTGCGCATCGGCCCTTAGGGCACACCAGACTCCGCTGCCTAGGGCGCCCGGGCCGACGCACGCTAGCGGGCCGCTCCTGCTGTACGATCTGGCGATTCTGCTTGGAGCATCCTTGCAGAACGACCTTGAACTCACGAAGGACGGACATCTGCTCAAACGGGATGCAGACGGGATCAGGACGCATCAGCATGGACTGGTCCGCCCGGACGTGCGCGGGTTTGACCAGTATCTGTTTCTCCTCTGCCAGTTCGCGCTGCAACAGCGGTTGTTGCAGGTTGTGCCCGCATCCTCACACAATGCCAGGCCATCACTACGGGCTGGCATTCACCTCGCAGGCTTCGCTGCTCTCCCGCTCATCGACCAGGTCAAAAGACTCTTCGGTTGGTGGACCCAGACAGAACAACAGTTTGATGTCTGCTGGGGCAAACTCGTCCAGAAGGATCCCTTCACCTGGGAACCGGCCCGTGCTCGTGCGCTGCTGCTATCCTACCTAAAAACGTACCGCCCCGGGAAGTGGTATAGCATCAGCGCGCTTCTTGAAACACTCTGGGAGTATGAACCCTACGCGCTGCGCACTGCCCATTACGGCCCCGGGCTCCTCGGCTCGCGTATGCCCTACAGCCAGCGCGATTTGTGGGATCGGTGTGAGGCGAAAATCTTTCATGGAATACTCTGCTCAACACTCTATGAGTTGGGTATCGTGGCCCTGGCAGGGCAGGAAGGCACACCAGATCAACCGGAGGCTTTTCTTGTGACCGAGCTGGGAGCTGCGGTACTGGCCACCCCGCAGTGTGCCAGCCTCCCAGCGCGGCAAGATCAGCCTGCTTCGTCCCCACTGTTCGTACTGCCAACCTTCGAGGTCTATCTGCTCCAAACCGATCTACGAACCGTGTTCTGCTTCCTGCCGTTTGCTGAGGTGGAGCAGATAGACGAACGAGCAAGCCGATTCCGCTTGACGCGTCGTTCCGTGCAGCGCGCACTGGAGGGCGGAATGAGCGGGGAGGAGATCGTGGCTCTCCTCCAGCAGCACATGCGAAAAGGGAACGCGCTGCCACAATCGGTGGTATACAGCATTCGGCAGTGGGCCTCTTGGAGCGCGCGTGGAGTGCCTGGTAAATAGGCTGAAGGTTCCTTCGAAAATGGAATCCTTGCTCCCTCAAAGACAGAAGCACCCCCTATCTCACAACAAAGCAGTGAGCAACGAAGTGGGTGCGCTTACGAGTGAAAAGCAAGAATTAAGCGGTCACCTCCTCTTGTGGGGCCAGTTCGACATGGTACCCTAGGGTTTCTAATTGCCGAACAAAGCGCTGCGCTTGCTATTCCTTTTCTTTTGAACCATGTCTAAGTTGAAAAGAATAATTTTTTCATTATATTCTCTCAGTGTGTGGTGAGTAGGCACATCATCGATACAGGGATGCGGGCTTATTCTCACGGTCTTGACGCATTGAGACGCGCAGAGAAACAGAGCGCTAGTATCTCATTTAGTAGTGCGTCCCTGTGAAAGGAGTATGTTCGCATCATGGCTGACCTGAAGTGCACGATGCCAGGGAGGGAGGTGATACAGCAGAATATACCTACTAAGGTTACATACCGGTATCCGAAGAGGGATATGCTATGGAGTGTTACGTAGCATGCCCCTCGCTCTCAATTGAAATTATTTATTGCAAGGCGAAAAATTATGGGAAAAACTGTCATTTGACTTCATTCGGTTCGCTTTTCCGACTCATATCGGTTCTTGGACACATTATGTTTTTTAACTTTTTAATCCGGGTATCGTGAGCACACTTATACCCGCTTTAATTTGTTAAAGAGCATAAAGTGGTATTCCCCTGAAAAAGGGAAACCCTGAGAGTGATGGGAGAGAGCGCACAAAGATCTAAGCCGACCGCACCACCGCCGTCAGCTCGTTGAGGGGAAACGCGTTTTTATCAGTGAAGCTAAGCTCTCGGAGAGACCGGCTCCAACTTCACCTTATAGCCCAGCTTCTCCAAGCGGCGCACCAGCCGAGCCTTTACCGCTTGTCGGTCCCCCTCATCGAAATAATGGCCTCCCAGTTCCTGATAGTCTTTGTCTTCTGACAGGACATGGTAGATAATCACTAACAAGGTATGCCCGACGGCAATCGTGGCCTTCTTGCTACCTCGTCGAAGAGCAAGGCGCTGATATTGAGCCGACAGGTAGGAATCTGTCGCGTGGGTAGCGGCATGGGCTGCTTCTACCAGGGCTGCACGCAGCCAGGGACTGCCTCTTCGCGTCCTGCCACTTAACCGCTTGCCTGCGCTCTCGTGATTGCCCGGGCACATCCCAGCCCAAGACGCCAGATGCCGGGCACTTGGAAATCGGCTCATGTCAGGCCCTATCTCGGCCAGGATCACTTCAGCCAGGCGTCGTTTGATCCCAGGGATGGTTGAGAGCCTCTGGATCTGTTGCTCGTATGGGTGCAGGCGCTCACTAATCCCTCGACTCATGCGTCCGATGGCTTCATCCAGAGCATCGATGTCGGCGAGTTGCTCGCTCAGGAGGAAACGATGGTGGGACTTCAACTGCCCTTGAAGAGCCTGGGAGAGCAGGTTACGTTTGAAACGCATCCTGCCTCTGGCAAGTTCAGCTAAGACCCCAGGATCGACTTCTCCGGCGAGCAAGGCGGCTCGGCATGTCCCGCGCCGACTTTCCCATCAGATCACTTGCTACTGATGCCTGCTTGATAGTGGTATCCTCCAACACCTTCTGGAATCGATTGATGATGCGCGAGCGCTCTTCCACTAAGCTGGCACGGTAGCGAGTCAGTTCGCGCACCTCTCGCTGCCAGGCAGGAGGCACAAAACTGGGTCGCACCAGTCCGTGTTGGAGCAAGTCGGCGATCCATTCGGCATCTTTGAGATCGGTCTTCCGTCCAGGAACGGCCTTCAAGTGCTGGGCATTGACGACCATCACCTCCAGATGCCCCTCTAAGAGGTTAAAGATGGGTTTCCAGAAACTGCCGGTGCTTTCCATCGCGACATGGGTGACCCCTAGCCCTTTGAGCCAGTCGCGCAGGCGCGACAAGTCAGGAGTCATGGTGCTAAACGTTCGCCGCTCCTTGTATCGCCGGTCTTTGGCATCGGGAGTGATGGCACACACGACGACAGTCCGCTTGTGAACGTCGAGACCTGCACAGCGCTCATAGACAATCTGCATAGCTTCCCTCCACTAAAAGACTCAAGAGGTTGTGGACGGGCAAGGGGATGCCAAGCGAGGGACAAATATTCCCCTACGTGCTTCTCTTGACGAGAGCGACAGACGGTGGTGCTTGAGAGGCATCCAGATCACACCCGTTGTGCTAAGACGGCGTGCGTCTGCGGCAGCGCATGGCGATCTGGGGTGGGAGCGATAGTGGTCGTCACTTGCGTAATCAGCCGGGGCAGCTCCTCGTCACCTGTCTCGCTGAAATGCACTGTAGAGCCAATCCAATGGGTTGCGCGTTTCGTGCCCGCAGCTGCATCCAGGTCGTAGGGAGAAGAGAAGAGCGAGGCTTTCGGGAGCCGATCTTCATCAGGAATCCAAGTCCCTCCCTTTTCTGGAGGCAAGTCGTCTTGTTTCCAGACACGCTGTAAGGTAGCAACCGCTGGAATAGAGAGCATCCAGTCGATGGTTGGCTCGGCGTGTAGTGCAGCCAGGAGTCCCCAGCCATCTTGACCTACCTGATGCAGGAGCGCTTGGCGCTTCTCCTCGCCATTGGGGAGGCGATATTCCTCAGCACGATGGCCGTACCGCTCCAGCCACTCTGGCTGCACCTGGCTCCGTAACCAGAAAGGCGGCTACCACGGCTAGGACGTTGAGGGCGTGACGGAGCGTTTCTCTGACACATGCGGCTCGATTGAGCGCGCGCACGTTCGCCAGCACGTGTGTCGAGTCGCTTCGCTGACGACCGCGAGCCTTGAGCCAGCCCTGTTCTTTGCACAGATCTCACACCGCCTCTAAAAAGCGCTCTTCGGCAGGTAGCCGCTACCAGGCGCGTCCGAAACGAGGCTTGTGACGGTGTGATCGAATCCTGCAGCAGTCACTTCCAGACGCAAGCAGTAGTTCCAGTCCAATCGGCTGCGTAGCGCATCAGCAGCTTGCCGGTCCGTCAGATTCTCCATGAAGTGGAAGACAGTGACCAGGGCCAGTCTCCACGGGGCGTAGGCTGGCTGCCCGCGACCGGGATACAGATCAGCAAACAGCTCGTCCTGGTAGAGTGGTGCGAGGGCATCGCGAAGAGGGATGGAGAGATTCCCCTTCGGAAAGGCGGCACGCACGACGCGAACAGTTTCTGCGGGAATTTGAGGGATCGGTTGGGGTTTCAGCGACATGGCTAGCCTCCTGCTCGGCTCATGGGAACAACAAAGCTGCTTTTCTTCTACCAGATGCAGGCTCACTGGATTTCGCCACCAATGAGTCATGCGTCGTTGACGCACCACCGCGCAGGAAATTGATTTTGCCCTACCCCCAATTTCAGGGGAATACCAATGTGTCCAAGAGCCCGCATATCATTTTTCGTGAATCGCCTGGATGCGCTCTGGGAGAGAGTTAACGGTGGATTACTGGTCGACGAGCCTGCCTCATAAATTTTCCAGGCAGCATTGAGCTGTTTTTCTCGAACCTTGCGCTGGCCTGGCAAAAGCAAAACGCATCATTTTCTGACTCATAACCGTTCATGCAGTGTTGTCAACGAGCTTCAGAAGCGGCATCATTTTCTGCCAATAACTTTTCGTTCTCTTTGCGAAAAGGACCGTTTGCACGGTTCTAGCGCGAAGACAGCTCTGTGAAAACAGACGTTTTGCTGCACCGAAAATTTATGATTCAGAGTGTGTCTGTTTTGCACCTCAGCCATCGAGATGCAACGAAATTTAATGCAGTCAGACGCGAAAAGAATTTCGACAAATGACAAAAAACGACAGTTATGGTGGCAGGGGCAATCTGCTGAGGGTGCAGGGCCTCGTGGCAGGTGAACCAAAATGTTAATCTGGTAACACAGGAGTAGCTACGATTGCTCGTCCTGTCTTGTATGGTAACCTTTCTTTTGATAAATCCTGTACTTTCTGGTATATAATTAAGTTGATAGGTGTACCGGGAGCAATCTTCCAAAAAGGGGATCGAGAAATACTATTGCTAAACGATTTCTGCTGGCACCCTGTGCTTCGTACGAGCAGAGTGTGAGCACCCAAGATCGACGACTTAGGAAGCAACTACCGGACACCAACGACTATTTTAGGCATCAGAGCATGGGGAACCGTTTTGCCATGACACGAAAGGAGGAGTGCGCTTGCTTTCTCCTCGCTGGAGAACTCCAGCGCATGTACATCATGATGAGTGAAGATTCGAAGCCCCCACCAATGCGTGATCTGACGAGCATCGACCAGTTGCATGCGCGATTCACCTCAGAAGACATAGAGTTGACCTGCTACAAGAAGGTAGAAGTGCAAATCACGATTTTTCATCCTACCGATAATGATGGTCGACCGATTTTCGCGGAAAATATTGTGTCTCTGCGCTTTTCTGACAAGTCGAGAGAGCACCAGGATGATGGCCAGGAGGAAAATGAGCAGTGGATCGACTGGACTACGCTCAAGCCTCTCGATTTCATTGCCGGCGCACTCGCTATCACACCGCAGGAGGAAATCTGGAGCATAGCTGAGGGATCATCAGAACTGGAGAGGAAAGCTATCAAGACCTACCCCTGTCCGCACTGCAGCAGAGAAGCAGTGCTCTTGACTGACGTAGAGGAGATGGAGCCGGCACTGGATGCGAAAGGCAACAGGCAATACTACTGCCTTGGCTGCCAGCACACTTTCGCTGTGGACGAACATGGCGAGGTCGTCACAACAGTCCAGTAGCCGAAATAGTTGAGAGCTCCTCTTGTCTCTATTCTATCTGAGCACTTGTTATGCATGTCATTCGCTAGTGGACCACAAGGAGGCGGCTCATACAGTAAAAAACCAACGGTACAAGTGCAACTTCATACTGACCCTACGTATTGGCTGTATTTAGCATTATCAGGAATACGGCATTCAACCCATCACCGTGTTGAAACATACGTCATAAGATCAAGTGGCGTAAAGGAGGATACCCCTAATGGACACAAGTATCCGTGAAGTCACAACCGAGGCGACTCTTCAGGAGAAAAAAAAGCTCCGCAAAGAGTTCAGGATCTTCGACATGATCTTCATCACCATCGCTGCAATCGTTGGTATCGACACGCTCGGTGCCGTTACTTCAAGTGGGGGGCAGGCCCTCACCTGGCTGCTTATTTCGGCCATCACATTCCTCATTCCCTATGGTTTGCTAACTGCTGAACTCGGCAGCACCTTCTCCCAGGAAGGTGCGTCTACGAGTGGTGCAAGATGGCAGGCGGGCGCTTTTTTGCCTCCCTGGCTGCGATGCTCTACTGGATCTCCAACCCGCTGTGGGTAGGCGGCACACTGGCGGTCACTGCCATCGCAGCCTGGAAAAACCGCTCCCCATTTGGTATCCTTGGACTGAAAGTTGTCAATTGGGTTGCTTCTGTACGCGTACATGACCACTATTGCGAACCACCTCTCGTCCTTCTATCTCAAGGAAAGCTCTAGAAGCATTGGGGGTACGGTTCCCGAAGGAGTCAGACGATGCTATCCCATCCCGAGTCACACGGCGAGCAGTACGCAATGCGTTTTGCCGACCAGAGCGTCGTGGATCGCTATCACCTCCGTCCCACCTATCCGCCAGAAACCTTCAAAATACTCAACACACTGATCAGAGACGAGCCGCGTGCCGTGCTCGACGTGGGCTGCGGGACCGGCAATATCTCCCGTCCCCTGGCCGAATATGTCGAACGCATTGATGCCGTTGATTGGTCTTTTCCCATGCTTGAGCGTGCCAGGACGCTTCCTGGAGGCGATTCACCAAAGATTCGCTGGTTGCATGGACGGGCTGAGGACGTGGAGACCCAACCACCCTACGCTCTGGTTACAGCGGGCGAAAGCCTGCACTGGATGGATTGGGGCGTGATCTTGCCTCGTTTCGCGCACCTCGTGACGCCGCAGGGGGTCCTCGCCATTGTGTATATTGTGGATCAGCCCGTTCCATGGCGCGATGGCTATCGCCAGATCGTGCGGCGTTTCACCAACAACCCCACCTATGTGCCCATCGATATGATTGCCGAATTAGAGAAGTACCAGCTCTTCCAGAAACTGGGCGAATGCAAGACCGCAGCGGTCTCTGTACAGCAAACGGTCGAGGACTATGTTACGGCCCAGCACGCGCGCAGCAGTCTCTCGCTTGAAACCATGACAACCGAGCAGGCGGCAGAGTTCGACACGGAGATGCAGGCACTTCTTTTGCCTTTTGCGCAGGATGGTCTGCTTACCCTCAACGTGGTTGGCGGGATCACCTGGGGCAAACCGTTGAGCGGGGAGAGCTGAGGCGAGTGGGGAGCGGGCCTGAAGACCTGCCCAGGATGGAAGAAGCCGCATTGAGAGCGGCTTTTCCAGGCAACGATTCACCGATTCCCACCATTCGCGCCGATTTCCCACGTTTCAGCTAAAAATCGGTCCGCATTTGACCCAATTTACCACTTACCCTGGAGCATGAAAGGACGTTATGGCTGAGAACGTCGTTCTGGAGTGAATCCTTCCACTGGAGCGCCTGCTCGAAATCACGGCGTGCCGCCTCAAACTCGCCCAGAGACTCATGCACCTGCCCGCGGGCGAGGAAGAGCGGGAGTGGATTGGCCTCGGGCAGATGCCCCGCCGCAAGAAGGGCGTGGCTCAAATGTTCCAGTGCCGCTCGCGGCGCGTACACAGCGAGCGCCTTTTCCCCGATGCGCTGGGCGTACGAGAGCGCCTCTGTCCACGCCCCTGCCTGTTAAAAGTGATAGGCCAGGTCCGCGAGATGCGCCTCCCTGGTGGAAGCGTAGAGACGCTCGATCAGCTGCGCCATCGTGAGATGGAGCGCTTTGCACTTGTGAGCCGGCAGTCCCTGGTAGACGGCGGCTCGGGTGAGGGCGTGGCGGAAGGCAAAATGCCCGGCAGAGGTTTCCACCAGCAACTGCGCTGCGATCAAGATGTCCAGCATGGCGAGCAGCTCTCCCTCCGGGCGACCGGTCACGGCCTGCAGGAGGGCGACATCCACCTGGAGGCCTTCCACCGCCGCCAGTTCCAGCGTCTCCCTCGCCTGCTCACGCAACAGGCGGATGCGCTGCTGGACGGCGTCGAACACGCTGCGAGGAATATGCAACTCGGCCAGCGGCTTGCGATCCCAGATTCCCTCGGTGAAGAAGATGTCACCCCACATTCCGCAGTTTGCAGTTGCATTTTTCGCAATATTTCTTGTAGAGAGGATCAATGAGAGAGAGTTTCTTGATAACGCTCCATACTTGAATGGCTGCCCACCTTAACCCAAGAAAACTTGAGGAGAATGGGTTCTCGACTGAAGGTCGTTCCTCTAGCGCTTCCTATTTTTCTTCCGCGACAGCTTTGCCATCTTGCTCTTTGCTTTCTTCTGCATGGCCTTCTGCTTGTGAGCCACCTGAGAGGAAGCAGGAGTGAATGTTTTCTCAGCAGGAGGAGAGGGCAAAAGACTCTCTCTCCACTCGCTTCTTTGCTTCGGGGCAACCTCCTCAGCCGACTTCAACCCCAGCTCGACCTGCACATCCTCCCAATCCCCCATCACCATCGGATCGACATACCCCTCAGCAAAAGCCCGCTCGATCAGCGGTGCGGCCTCTTTCGCTCCTAACTCCACCAGCGCCTCTACGAGAAAAGCGTTCACATCGGACTCGTTCTCCTCAAACCGTTCCAGCCGCTCTTCCAGCATGGCAAGAGCCTCAGCCCTGGCATCTGGCCATCTCTTCCCGATCTCTTCAATGCTTCTAATCGCGCTAATCCGTGAAGAATCCGTATGCGAGAGGTCTGCCAGATAGGCTGCGAGTGCGGGAAGTGCTGTGGGCCCAATCAGACCAAAAACTACGGGCAGTTCCTCATGGACCCAATCATCATCTTCCAGCTGATCGAAGAGTTCGAGCAATGGCTCAACCGCTTCCACCGCGCGCAGTTGCCCCAGCGCACGCCAGGCATGAAGAGGAGCCCAGACCTCCGTGCTCTCCGCAGCGGCCAGGTTTAATTCCTCATCCGTCGCCATCTGGATCAGCTCAGGGATCTGTTCTGGCCCCATGCCCAACTCTCGGTAATCAGGCCACTCATCCGGTGTGATCCGATTACTTTCTCCATAGGTGAGCAACCTCTCCATGGGAGGCTGATAGCGAGTGTTCCTGTCTTTCTCCATCAAAAGCTCCTCCGCAGAGGAAGATCTGTTGCCCCAAGGCATCAAGCTGCTTCCTCTCTCGTCGCATCTTCGTGGGTCTCTCCTCCGCAGTTTCAGCCTGAGGGCATATAGATGTGCTCGTAGAGCGGCCCTAAGAGCTGTAAAATCAGCCGATGGACGGGTTGCAGGCGTAAGACGAGGATGAGCGGAGT
>Ga0070717_10000542_pt1 | contig 23949 bp, 22 predicted proteins | sample LARL113metaG_FD_71366 | JGI IMG/M metagenome (GOLD analysis project Ga0070717, IMG submission 71366) | Corn, switchgrass and miscanthus rhizosphere microbial communities from Kellogg Biological Station, Michigan, USA - LAR L11-3 metaG | ecosystem: Host-associated > Plants > Roots > Rhizosphere ...
GTGGGGCGGCGCGTTTCGACGACCGGCTGCGTTCGCGGGATTTCCGCGGCTGACGGGACGATCGCTGACGCTCGGTTACCGAAGCAGATGGAGCCGACATCAACTCTCCGTGGCCGTGTTCAATCCTCTTGCGTGCTGGTGGCGATGACGCGGGTTGGGGTTTGAGCCGCATCGGTCTGCCGGACAAATTGGCTCATCGTCTGCGTGTGTGATCACGTAGGTGAGCCCACGTCATCGCCGACACCCCTATGACTGAGTCGCGTTCAAATGCCGGGGTAATATTACACGCAACGGCGAAGTATTTTGTATTTTTGTTCGTGCAACGAATCATTGACACGCAAGTATTGGCACGAATCACCAAAATCTTGTCGCTAAACAACAAGACAAGTCCGCTCTGATTCCACTAATCGAACGCAAAAATATCGCCAGCAAGTACTCCAGGATATCGGGCGCTTCGTTCTGCGTATTGCGTTCGATAGTTGCGGGGTCGTCGTTCGCTCACCCTGACGACCCCGTATTTTCTTAGACCAACCATGAGTAACGACCGGGAACTCGTTCTGGTAGCCGCCCGCAAAAGCCGTGGGTCGAATCACTGGGACAAAGACGACTACGACGTGCGGTGCGGGACCATCGAGGGGCCGGTCGTCGGGCGTATTTTCCGCTCGACCGTGGCACCGACAACGACGCCCTGGTTCTGGACGATCATCAAGCTGAAGCCGCTGAAGTCGACCGAACGTGGCTACGCCATCACGCGCGAAGCTGCGATGTCTGCATTGATGCAAGCGGTCACCGCAGCGCGATAGGGTCGAGGCCGCCGTTGGTCATCCTCTGAGAAGAGGAGGGCGGTTTCACGTGCGCTGTTTGCAGATTCTACATCCAGCCGTCATTTCACGACCTTAGGTTGGCCCTGTCGATAGGGGACCAACCATGCTTTCGCAAATTGCTACTGACCAGGCTATTCCGCAGCAACACAGCGCGGAGAGTGCCAGCGCCGCGGATTCTGGAATCGCCGCTGTCTGGCTGATCTTCTATCTCGTGGCGCTTGGGATCGCGCTCTCATCACCAGTGATGTCGGCCGCAATCGAATTTGCCGCGCTGATCGCGGAGTAGGAGCGCGCGGGATCGTCGCCACAATTTCATCCGGCGCAAAAAATTTTCAATTTAGAGTTTTTCTTGGCGAGATTTTCTTCGCAACGGTATCTCGCGCCAGCATGAAGGTGTCATCCAACCTTGGTGGCGCCGCGAGAGTCATTGAATGATCACTTTGCTCACATCGAAATAACATTATCGGAAAAGATATTTTTTACAGCTCGGAATAAACACCAAAATAAGGGGCGGCGTCATGAACAAATTCGCGCTCGGTCATTTCGACATCTTTGACAACATCCGTCAGCTCGACCTTGACGACCTCCAATCTTTTTTTGGGCATCATGGGAACGGCCACTCCCATCCTCCGAGTTCCCCGCAAAGTGAAGTTCAATTTCGGACGATCGACGGCTCCAACAACAATCTTGCAAATCCCACCATGAACCAGGCCGGCACCGACTTTGCGCGGGTCGGTCCGGCGAATTTCGCCGATGGAGTCAGTGAAATGACAGCGGGGCCGAACCCCCGCGAGATCAGCAACATTGTTGTCGCGCAGTCGAATACCGGAGAGGACGGCCCGCATCTGGTCAACGACAACGGTATCGCGCTGTCAGGCATGATGTACGCATGGGGTCAGTTCGTCGATCACGATCTCGATCTGGAAAAAGGCGGCACAACCACGGATATCTCGATCACAGTCCCGGCCAATGATCAGTTTCTGCCACCAGGCAGTACCATTCCCTTGACGCGAGTAGCCATTGATCCTGCGACCGGTGTTGATGGACATCCGGCGACCGCGATCAACACGATTACGGGTTGGCTCGATGGTTCACAGGTATACGGATCCGACGCCGCCACCGCGGCAAGCCTGCGGACAGCCGACGGCCATATGAAAACGTCCGCAGGAGATAACCTGCCGATTGATCCGCAATCCGGGATGTTCATGGCCGGCGACGTGCGGGCACAGGAGAACCCCGACCTGACGGCCTTGCAGACTCTGTTTGTGCGCGAACACAATTATCAGGTTGATCAGCTGGCGAAGGAACATCCGAACTGGAGCGGTGACAAGCTGTACGAGACGGCCAAAGCCATCACCACGGCTGAGATGGTCAACATCACCTATAGCGAGTTCCTGCCGCATCTGTTGGGCAAGGACGCGATTGACCCGTACCACGGCTATGATCCGACGGTGGACGCGCGGATCACCGAAGAGTTTGAGGGCGCCGCCTATCGCTTTGGTCACTCCATTGTCTCCGACGAAATCAGTGCCATCAGCAATACAGGTGCCTTCACGTCCGAGCAGACGCTGGCGGAATCGTTTTTCGAAAATCCGGCAGCTTTTGCGGCTACGGGCGCAGATGGCCTACTTCGGCACCTGTCTGGCGACCTGGCAAATCCGCTGGACACGCAGCTTGTCGATGGCTTGCGGAACCTGCTGGTTGATCCTCCGGATGGAATGGACCTCGCGGCCATCAATATCCAGCGCGGCCATGATCTCGGCTTGGGCACACTGAACCAGACCCGAGAGGCGCTGGGCCTGACGCCATACACCAGCTTCGATCAAATCAGCTCTGATCCGGCAACGGCCGCGGCGCTCGAGCAAGCCTATGGCACCGTCGATGCCATCGATCTGTGGACTGGTGGATTGGCTGAGGATCATGTTGCAGGTGGCGTCATCGGATCCACCTTCGGCAGGATCATCGGCGATCAGTTCACGGCCTTGCGTGACGGGGATCAGTATTATTTTGAGAACCAGGGTTTCGACAAGCAGACCCTCAATGAGATCAAGGGTACGACCCTGTCGGACTTGATCCTGCGCGACACTGATACCACCGCGATGCAAAGTGATGCTTTCGTCGCGACCGAGCGGCATAGCGGCACCGCGGGAGGGGTAGATCCGAACGGGGAAGAAGCTGCCGACGGCATGGCGCAGCTTGTGATCGGATCGCCGGGCAAGGATACCCTGAACGGCGGGAGCTTAAATGACACCTTGGTTGCGGCCGCCGGAAAACAGACAATGACTGGTGGTGACGGCGCCGACACATTCGTCGTTGGACAAGGTCGGATCAACGCGACGATTACTGACTTCACGCTCGGCGTCGACAAGCTTCAATTCGAGAACGCCGGCAAGTACGGCAACGATCTTCATGTCCGACGGGATCACGGCAACCTCGTTGTTACGGTTGGTGATGACAAAGTGGTGCTGCAGGGTGTCGACCCGCACCATATGAGCCCGCACGAACTTACGAATCTCCTTGTCTAGCGAGGCAACGGAACGGAATTGGCTGGCAGCTGAACTGGAGGCTCATCGCACGTCAGGATGATTGGCGCCACTACGTGAACCGGAAAGGATCGGTGGGGCAGAATGCGGTCTCTCGAAGGGGACGACCCGGTTGCCGTTCAGTTGCGCGCAAGCGCACGACGTTTGGCAGGCGTGGCTGTATTCAGCGGGGTAGTGAACCTGCTGACGCTTTCCGGTTCGATCTACATGCTGCAGGTTTATGATCGCGTCATCCCGAGCCGGAATATTGCCACCTTGCTCGGGCTCTCGGCGATCATTCTTGTTGCCTATTTGCTGCAGGGTTACTTCGACGCACTCCGCGGCCGGATGCTGGCCCGCATCGGCGCGCTGTTCGATGCCGAGTTGCAGCCGCAGATCTACTTCGCGCTGGTTTCGCTCCCATTGCGGGGGACAAAGCCGATCCTCGCGCAACAGCCGCTGCGGGATCTCGATCAAGTGCGCGTGTTTCTCTCCGGCAGCGGGCCAACGGCGTTTCTCGATATGCCGTGGGTTCCTCTGTTTCTAATTCCGCTGTTTCTCTTTCACCCAGTGATCGGTGTGGTTGCGACCTGCGGAGCAGGGGCGATCGTGGCGATGGCCCTGCTGACGGAATGGCAGGCGAGAGGGGCCACCAAAGTAACGACCGAGGGCAATGCGCAGCGCCAGGTGTTGTCGGACGCGCTGCGCCAGAACGCCGATGTTATCCGCGCTCTCGGCATGACCGGCCGTCTCGCGGAACGATGGTCGGCCACGAACGAGCATCATATTCATCACAACACGCGGCTTGCGGATGTCCATGCCAATCTGGGCGCCGCGGCCAAGGTGATGCGCTTCATCCTGCAATCTGCGGTACTCGGCGTCGGCGCCTACCTGGTTGTGATGGAACAGGCTTCGGGCGGCATCATGATCGCGTCCGCCATCGTGATGGGTCGCGCTCTCGCGCCGGTCGAAGTGGCTCTGTCGAACTGGAAACAGCTCGTAGCCGCGCGTGAAGGAATTGGCCGGCTTCGCGCCATTCTCAAGGTGACGGCCCCGCCGACGGCGCCGGCGGTTGTTCTGCAGCGCCCTCATCGCTCCCTGAAGGTCGAAGATCTCAGCGTCGTCATTCCCGGAACGCAAAAGACCGCCGTATCCCAGGTTTCGTTTGAGCTCAGGGGAGGCAACGGCCTTGCGCTGCTCGGGGCCAGTGCCGCGGGGAAATCATCGCTCGCCAAGGCGCTCGTGGGCGTCTGGCCAGCAGCCGCAGGCGCCGTGCGGCTCGACGGCGCGCCAATTGATCGATGGGATTTTGACGACCTCGGACGCTACGTCGGCTATTTGCCGCAGGACGTCGCGTTGTTCGACGGAACGGTCGCAACGAACATCGCGCGTTTCGACGAGGCGGCGACGTCGGAAGCAATTCTGGACGCGGCCCGAGTGGCCGGGGCGCATGACATGATCCTGCGCCTGCCCGATGGCTATGATACTCGGCTCGGCGAGCGGGGCACGGCGTTGTCGGCCGGGCAGCGACAACGGATCGGTCTGGCGCGGGCCGTATTCGGTCGCCCATTCCTCATCGTTCTCGATGAACCCAATGCCAATCTCGATGCGGACGGCGAGAATGCGCTCGTCAGCGCGATCGAAACCCTCCGCAACGAACAAAGCATCGTCATCGTCATTTCGCACCGGCCCAACGCTCTCGCGGCATTGAACATGGCCATGGTCGTTCATGGCGGACGGATGATCGCATTCGGCCCGCGCGAGGACGTTTTTGCGCGTGTCGCACGGTCGGCCGTTCGCGGAGCTGTTGCAAACCCGCGCGGCCGAGTCGCCCGCATGGCGGCGGGAGTGGTGCCATGAGTTATGTTTCTTCCCATGTTTCCTCTCATGTTTCCTCTCGTGGGCAAGACCGAAGCGCCCTTGATGATGACAACACCGTGTCGATCGACCAGCAGGAAGCCGCGCTTGTTTGGGAGTTGCGACGGCTGCAACGTTTTCTCGATGAGGAACGCGACCAGCAGCGGTTCACGCACGCAATCGATCTGCAACGCGAAGATCGGCCGCCAAAACGTCCACGTGCGCGGCAACGCCCACCTGCAAAGCAGCCCGACAGCAAAGTTGAGCGTCTTCTCGACAGGCTGGGTTTCAATCGCCGCAAGCCGGCGGCACGGCCGCGGCCGCTAAGCGATCCACCCGCAAAACGGCCCGTACACCATGAGGCAAAAGTGCTGGTTCATCCGGCGAGCGATCACGGGCGTCCGCCGCACACTCATAAGCCACCCGAGCTGGCACGGATCACCGCGCAAGATCGGATTGCAGGGTCGGCACCGGTGGAGCGCAAGGACGCGGTGCGGTCAGCTCTTGTGGTGGGGCAGGAGCTTGTCCGGTCGCATCTCACGTGGGAGAGCCTGCGCACAGGCTGTGCATTCCTGGTCGGTCGGGCGCCGCCTCTCGCACTGGACGGGCCCGAACCAACGCTGACCAGGAGATTGATGCGGGCTTTTGAAGGCGAACTCAGGATCGGACTTCGCGTGCTGATTATTGGCGTCGGCATCGTCGGCGGCTGGGCATGCCTTGTGCCGTTGTCGGGCGCGGTCGTTGTGCCAGGCACGCTGGTGGTTGAATCGGACGTCAAGAAAATCCAGCATCCCGCCGGCGGGGTCGTGGCGAATATTCCGGTTCGCGACGGAATGCACGTGAGTGCGGGTGACACCCTCTTGCGGCTCGACGAAACGCAATTGCGGGCGAACGCGCAGGTCCTGACGCAACAGCTCGACCAGACGCGTGTGCGGCTCGCCCGCCTGATGGCAGAGCGCGATGGCCTCGAGCAGCCGCAAATGCCGCACGATATGGCCGGTCGAACAGGCGACAGTGATCTCAGCCGGCTCTGGGCCTCGGAGATTTCGCTGTTCAACAGCCGCACGGCGACGCGTCGCAACGCCAAGGATCTCTTGCAAAGTCGCATCGGACAGCTCGGCGAACAGATTTCGGGGCTTGACGCTCAGGTCAAATCCAAAGCGGCGCAGCATGACCTGATTTCCGGTGAACTGGAGGGCGTGGATGGTCTTTTCCAGAAGGGCCTTGTGCCCTTAACGCGAAAAACATCCCTGCAACGCGAGGCTGCGCGCCTCGATGGCGAGCGCGGCCAGGTGGTGGCATCCATTGCCGAGGCAAAGTCGAAGATCAGCGAGGCGGAGCTGCAGGTCGTCAAAGTCGACCATGATTTTCGTACCGAGGTGATGAAGGATCTGCGCGAAGCCCAGGACAAGGAGGCCGAACTGGTCGAGAAGTCGACGGCGGCGCAGGATCTGCTCAAGCGGGTTGATCTGCGCGCGCCGAACAACGGAATCATCCATCAACTTTCGGTGCATACCATCGGTGGTGTGATTACGCCCGGCGAGGTCGTCATGGAGATCGTGCCGGAATCGGATGAGTTGCAGATCGAAGCGCGCCTCCCACCGCAGGAGGTCGACCACGTGCGCAACGGACAGCGTGCCTATATCCGGTTGTCAGCGTTCAATCAGCGCACGACGCCGCAGCTCGAAGGGGTGGTGTCCTACCTCTCGGCCGATCTCAATCACGACCGGCAGAAAAACCCGAATGCCGCGCCCTACTACACGGTACGCGTAACGCTTCCGCCGAGCGAGCGCCGGCGGCTCGGCGGCCTGGAGCTTGTTTCCGGCATGCCGGTCGAAGTTTTCCTGCAGACCGGCAGCCGCACGATGATGAGCTATCTGCTCAAGCCCATCACCGACCAGCTGCTGCGCACGTTCAATTAGTCGAGCGGGTCGAGGCGGACTCGTGCGTTTCCGTGGTTTTTGACTGAACGCGCTTCGGCGGAGGCAGTATCGTGTTTTCGTCGAAGACCGTTTTGATCAACGAGTTTTCCGAAAGATATTTATGATACTGCGTGACGACAGCTTTCGCCTCCTTCAGCGTCGCCAGCCTCCATTGGATCTCGAGATTTTCGTTGCCGGCGATGCTTTCGACGATCCTTCGTTCTTCGACCAGCAACTTGAATTCACTCGGCTGATCGGCGTCACCATTGCCGTTCAGATTGGTTGCGAAGTCGATACGGCCGGTCGGAACCCAATCGCGTTTAACGACACCTTGGTAAGCCGTCTTCTTCCAACTCTTCCAGCCTTTCCAGCTGTCCGGGCTGGTCATCTGTGCCAGGGCGTTAGCCATTTCATGCTCCTTTCTCCGCGCCGGGGGCGGAGCGGATTCTAATGTGCGTGAAATTTCCCACCGCTCATAACCGCCGAGCAGGCGAACCGGTTTCCTCGGTCTTGCCGCTTTTCCGTTTGCGTGGAACTTTATTTTCAGGGCAGCAGCTCAGCAGCTATACTGGGATACCCAACGGAACCACTCGCGCTATCATAGCCTGCGCGATGCCCAACCTGCGGTACGATGGTCATGGCCCAAACACATGTGCAGACACAGTTAACCCCGCAACGTTCCGAGCGCGACTGGCCATTCAAGGTCAAGCCACTGCATCCGGCGCTTGGTTGCGAGATCACCGACATAACGCTGGCGGAAGCGGTGTCGCCGGCGCTGTTCGCGAAGGTCTACGAAGCCTTCCTGGCTTACGAGCTGATCCTGTTCCGCGATGTCGATCTGCCGCCTGCCACCCAGGTCGCGTTCGCGCGCAATTTCGGCGAGGTGCAGGTGCACGTGCTCAGTCAGTATCACGGCTACAAGGACCATCCCGAAATCTACATGCTGTCCAATCTCGACAAGGACGGAAAGCCGAGCGGCAAACATCCCGACCGCGGTACGCTCTACTGGCACACCGATGGCTCCTGGAAGGAACGCACCGGGCAGGCCACCATGATGTATTCGGAGATCGTGCCGGCGAGCGGGGGCGAAACGGAATTCGCGGACATGTATTCCGCCTATGATCATTTGCCCGCCGCGATGAAGGCAAAAATCGAAGGACGACGCGCCATCCACAATTTCGACTTCTCACGCACGCGGCGTCACGGTGAGGATCCATTGACGGCAGAGCAAAAGGCCAAGGTGCCGCCGGTCGCGCACCCGATCGTGCGTACGCATCCACAGAGCGGACGCAAGGCAATCTTTCTCGGCGACCACGCCGAGTCGATCGAAGGTATGGATTATGCGCAAGGCCGGGCATTGATCGAAACGCTCAACGAGATGATCACGCAATCCGAGCGCGTCTACACCCACCGCTGGGCGCCACGTCAGTGTCTCGTCTGGGACAACCGGTGCACGTTGCATCGCGCCACCGGATTCGATGAGGCGAACGAGGTTCGCGTGATGCGACGCTGCACCATCATCGGCGACAAGCCGTTTTGATCGCGGTGGGTCGGGCAGGGAACTACTACGCCTGCACGGAATATCCGCCGTCGACCGGAATGGCCGTGCCGGTAACGAAATTCGAGGCGGGTGAAGCGAGAAAAACGGCGATGCCGGCAAAATCGTCGGGCGCGCCCCAACGTTGCGCTGGAGTGCGCGTAAGGACTCTTTCATTAAGGCCTTCGACCTGCTCGCGTGCTTTTCTGGTGAGGTCGGTGTCGATCCAGCCGGGCAGGATCGCGTTGACCTGGATATTGTCCTTCGCCCATGCCACCGCCATCGAGCGGGCCAATTGCACGATGCCGCCTTTGCTTGCCGCATAAGGTGCTGCATATGACGAAGCGAATATCGTCATCATCGAACCGATGTTGATGATTTTGCCGCCACCAGCGCGCACCATGTGAGGATAGGCCGCCTGCGAGCACAGGAACGCGCTCGTCAGGTTTGTATCCATCACCAAACGCCAGTCCTCGGCAGTCAGGTCCTGCGGTTGTTTGCGAACGGTTGTGCCGGCGTTGTTGACCAGGATGTCGAGACTGCCGAACCGGTCCGCGGCGCGCTGAACAGCATCACGGCAGGATCGCTCGTCGAGAACATCGAGATCGATGAACTCCGCCTTGGCCCCAAGCGCGCGCAGATCTGACAAGGCGGATTGCGCTTTGGTCTTGTTGCGTCCCGCGATCACGACAGCAGCGCCGGCCGAAGCCAGGCCCTTGGCCATGCCAAGTCCGATGCCACCGTTCCCACCGGTTACGAATGCGACCCGTTTTTGAAGGTCGAACATTGTCATCACCATCTCCCGTCCGCTGCGTCAGTCAGTGTTGGCTTTTTTCAGAGGTAAGCTCGTTTTGATTCAAGGCGATCCTGACCTCGCGGGCAAAGGAAATCAGCGAAGCCGTGAACAGGCAGAGCGACAGGGTGAAAAGCACGGCAGCTGCCGGCTCATGTCGAGCGCCGATATAGGCTGAGGCAAAGGCAACGATCATGAGAAGGCAGGTCGTGATTCCGCTTCCGACCGCCCAATAGATCGCCCGGATGACCAAGACCGCGCGCAACCGCAATTCCGGAAGTTGGACTTTAAGCTCTCGCGTTTTCGGATCGTCATCCGAAATGTCGCTGATGGCCCGCGATCGGTCGAGGATGCGGCTCATGTGCGTGACGAGAACCGACAGGAAGGACGCTACGGCCCCCAGCAGGAATGCCGGTGCCGCGGCCTGCGAAATGACGAGCGAAAGTTGATCGACAGTAATTATGTCTTTGAGCATCACGATCTCCCTGATTTGTGGCCTCCGAGGCCCGCATGGTGGGCTTGGTGCTACTTCACCGTGTCCAATTCCCCAGTATCCAGACGTACTTATTGGCCTTTGGGCCAATATCGCCCTGTTGAAACGAAGTTCAAAGTTTCTGGCGAAAACGAGAAAACGCACATGCCGAAGGGGGCGGTCATGTTCGCACAGAGAAAATCGGGCCGGGAGGCCGCCAGAACGGTCCCGCCAGCGTCTGATCCGCAAGTTTCACCGCTGTTCGCACAGCCCGTCGTTCGGCCGTGGCTTAGTCATTAGTCCCGCAACAGGAGGTTGTCGTGAGCTTATGTTTTCGCGTCACGAATCGTGCCGTCATCCTTGCGATCGCGAGCACCATCGGCTTGGCATCTTCAGCATCTGCCCAGACGACAAGTACCCCACCTCATGTGCCGCTGCAGAAGACGATCGGCCAGGCAAAGCCTGAAGTCGTGCCCTCGCTGATTGTGATGAATTCAAAAGGCGTGTCGCTTCGCGATGGAAAGCTTGTGCTGGTCGGTGTTGCCCCGAATACGATTATTTTCGCGGACAGGCCGGTTCGCGCTGCCGGCCATGATCTCACTGCGAACGTGATCGACGATTGGACGAAAGGCAGCGACAATTTCGCCAAGGACCCGCCCAACGCGACGGTTTCGGGTTTCACAAAAGACGGATCGGGCGTGAAAGACGCCGTCGTTGTCTTGAAAAATCCAAAGCTCGATGGCGATCAGCTGACATTCGATGTCGACGTGCTCGAAGGCGACCTCAAAGGCGCGGACGGCGCTGCGTCAGTATTCATCGACATCATCGGTCGGCCGTTGACCCCGCTCTCATACGCCGGAGTTGCGCGGCGTTCGGCCTACCGCGGTGCCTACTACGCGGGCGCAGCTGCGGCCGCCGGAGCCGCCGCCGCGTATTACGCGCCTTATTACCGGCCGCCCGCCTGCGGCTACTACCCGTATCCACCCTGCTATTGAGGAAAAAAAGATGCGCAGATTTTTGATCGTCGCGACAGCACTCGCCTCGGCCATGCTGGTCACGGCCAGCCAGGCGCAATCTCCTCCGGGGCCATGGACGCAGGTTGGAGGACTGAGCTGTCAACTCGCGCCGTCAATCGGACTGATTGTTATATCCCAGCAGAAAATGACCTGCGTGTTCACGCCGAACCAGCCCAATTGGCCGGTTCAGCGTTACGAGGGTTCGATGACGAACCTGGGCATCGATCTTGGCGCGACAGCTGGCGGCGTCCTGGGCTGGGCCGTGTTTTCGTCAACGGTTGGGCCGGCTTTCGGTGGACTCGCTGGGACCTATGTGGGCGCGAGCGGTGAAGCGACGCTCGGTGTGGGCGCCGGTGCCAACGTGCTGATTGGCGGGTCGGCGAGGAGCGTAACCCTGCAACCGCTTTCGTTGCAGGGCACGGTCGGCCTGAACGTTTCGCTCGGCGTTTCCGGTCTCGAGTTGGTGGCATTGCCTTGACGAACGTTTCGATGAAATGTGAAGGCGGGAGAGGGAGCGTCATCGATGCTCCCTTTCATGCATCTGTTTGCCATGAAGACTGAACTGGCATTCTGCGCAATTCTTGCACTAGCACTTTCGGCCGCGGCTTCTGCGCAACCGATGCGGGATGAAAATTCGGCCGGACCAAAAAACGCTGTTGTTCTGATCATCCGCCATGCGGAAGATGCCGACAGTGGCAAGGGGCTGTCTCCGTTGGGGACCACACGCGCCGACGGCTACGCGAATTATTTCAAGAATTTCTCGGTCGACGGGAAACCACTGAAGTTGAACTACATCTTCGCGACGAGGGACTCACGCAATAGTCACCGTCCTCGACTCACCATCGAGCCGACCGCGCAAGAATTCGGCCTCACTATCGACAGCCGATTTAAGAACAAACAGTTCATGGAGCTGGTGGACGAAATCAAGAAGTTGCCGCCAAACTCGAACATTCTGATTTCGTGGCATCATGGAAAAATTCGCCGAATTCTTCAGGCGATGGGTGCCGATGCAAAAGCTCTCCTTCCTGACGGAAGGTGGCCGGACGACGAATTCGGTTGGGTGATTCAATTGCGTTACGATGAGAACGGCCGGCTATTTGAAAGCAAACGGATCGGTTCATTGCCGGTGTCCGGCGCGATCATGCTGAAACCGGCGTATTCTCGGAGCGTAAGGGAAGGTAACACGCGTTCCGCTCAATTCGGCGGATAGTGAGGGTTGGAGAACATCATGTCGTATCGATCTCACGCAGGGTTGCACGCCAGACGGTTGTTTGACGTCGTTCTTACAGCGACCATTTTTGGTCTCGTCTGGCTGCTGCCGCCCGCAGCTCAGGCCGCCAATCCCGCGGAAGAAATGTTCAAGGGAGGAAGGACATTTATCGACGGCGGCATAGATCCGCACGGCGATTCCTGGCGCTCCATGGCGCACAGTCTGGAACAGTTTTTGCACCCTGAGTTCATGCTGCGCCTGTTTCTCAGTTTGAGCCTGGCGATAGCCTGCTCCTGGATCGTGGCCTGGCACCCTCGCTCGACGCGCCTTGCCTCTCTTTCCGATCTTGAGGAGCGCAAGACGCTTATCCTGCTGGGGATGGTCGGCGCGGTCGTCGCGGAGCTGAGCGGCACGAGCCAGACGCTCGCTTTTGTCATCTTCGGCATTGGCGCGTTGCTGCGCTTCCGTACCGTGCTCGACAATCCGAAGCTTACGGTAAAGGCCATCATCGTCGTCATCGTTGGACTCGCGTGCGGAATGGGGTCCTGGGTCATGGCGGTGTTCGTCACCATTTTCAGCTGGATCCTGATCTTCTTGCTCGAATCCCGTCTCGCGTGCCGCATTCGCATTCGTCTCGACGACGACGAAGCTGACCTGGAGCAGACGTTCAGCACCGTTCAGTCGATGCTGGTGTCACGCGGCTGCCGATTGCAAAATGCTGCGCTGTACAAAGGAAAGCAGCAGCTCGAATTCTTTCTGCACATTCCTGCGGAGCTTGATATGCGAAAACTGGAACTGGATCTGCGGGCGGTGCTGCCGAATGCCAACAGTGCTAAAATTGGGCTTCCACAATCGGTGAATTGACCGTGCGTCGCCTACTGTTGTTCCGACATGCCAAAGCCGTGCAATCCGGGCGCAGCGGCAGCGAAGACCACCTGCGCGGACTGATCGACCGCGGAAGGAAGGATTCCGCGACGATCGGTGCTTATCTCGCGACCGAAGGTCTTGTTCCGGAACGAGCGCTGGTATCGTCGGCCGTTCGCACGCAGGAAACGTGGAAATTCAGCGCACGTGAATTCGGCGTGCCCGTCGCCGCGGATACCGAAGAACGTCTGTACGACGCAACGCCGGAGGCCATTCTCGATCTTGTCAAGGAGACGCCGGCCAACGTGCAGAGTCTGCTCGTCATCGCCCATAACCCCGGCCTGCAAGACTTGGCCTTGATGCTTTTGGCATCGGGCAACGTCAAAGCACGAGGGCAACTGGAAGAAAATCTGCCGACTGCTGGCCTGGTCATTGTTGATTTTCCTTTTGACGAGTGGCGCAATCTTCGTCGCGAATCCGGCAGCCTGGAGCGTTTCGTAACTCCAAAGCTCCTGAGGGCTGGGAAGGGGCGGTGACTGAACCGTCCGTCGCTGATGCCGGTGTCGCGCAGGCAATCTCGCACAGGGGGATTTACGATGACTATCGGACAGGGAAATTTTCTGGGTACGCTTCGCGATCGTTATAGCGATCCGCTACTGACGGTGCTGACCGTTCTGCTGGTCTTTGAGATGTTCGTTGTGGCGCCTTTGCAGGCCTCCGGAATTGAAATTTTCCAGGCCTTGGGTGTCTTTGCAGCGGTGGCAATGTTGAGCGGAGTTCTGATCCTGTCCGGCAGCCCAATTGCCCTTCTTGCATTGTTCGCTGCGATTTCAATGAATGTCCTTGTCATTGTCCTTCGCTTACGGGGGACGCCCACGGCTTTCGACCTTCCTCTGGTCGCCGCGGCCTGGCTGATCCTGTCGATCACTCTTGGTGCGGTTGTGGGCCGAGCAGTCTTTGCACCGGGTGCGGTCAGCTATCACCGTATCGTCGGTGCCGTGCTTCTCTATCTCTTGATTGCCCTGGCATTCGTGGCGCTGTTCGTTTTCGTCGGCGTTCTTATCCCGAAGGCTTTCTCAGGACTCGTGCTTGAAGACAACGCCTCGTTTACGAGCAGCGCCGTCTATTTCAGTTTCGTGACACTGACCACGGTCGGTTACGGGGATATCGTGCCGGTCCATCCGATCGCTCGCAGTCTGTGCAACCTCGAAGCGATTTGCGGGCAACTTTATCCGGCAACGTTGCTGGCGCGTATTGTGACCCTGGAAGTTGGAAGCCGGGGCTGAGGACTAGCGCACAGGGTTGGAGTACCGACTTTCCGCAGCGAAATTTACGGCGTTCGGCACGCTGGCCTCCGCCGGAGCCTTATAGGGTGGGGGCAGACCAATCGTTTGCGTGACCGGAAGCGGCTTTGGCTCGATGCGGTTGCTGACCAGGCTCAACGCGCCGAAGAGGGCGGTCCCGACGATCAGAAAGTAAGACAGTATTGGCATCCGCATGGTTTGAGCTCTCCGGGCACAACATCAGCTTGTTGGCCGGTATATGGGCCGAAAGCTAATCCCAAATCTGTGCTGTAGATCACATCCGCGACGAATATGCGCGGGGCTGAATTGCTTGGCCTTTTGGGTGTTTTTGCCGTTGGCGAGCCATTGGGACAGGGGCCGCCGATGGACAAGGATCTACAATGTCTTTCGCAAGGCCGTGATCGAGATAATGAAGACCATCGTGGCGAGCAGCATCCAGTTCTGCACGGTCACGCCCCATACGGTGATTTCGCCTGTGAGCAAATCCGAATATTCACCCATGCCATGGGTTCTACGCGCTCTCGATGTTCCTTCGGCGCAAAATTTTCAGGACCCAACGTAAATATCGGCTAAAGCACTTTGGCGCGCGCGCACATTGCGACTATGTACGCACGAGGCGGACATCGCATCAGACTGTGCGGTTGCTGACGCACTTCGATTTTACATAGTCTTTATTCGACGTCTCCGATCCGAAAAGCAAAAAGCTTTACGCACTGGTCAGTCGGAGCGGCGCGATGAACAAGCAAATCACGAGCCGAACGATCCTCTCCGACGCGACGGGCAATCGTGCTCCTTCGCCGCTGCCTGAGCTGTGCGCATGCGCGCCGGAAGAAGCACTGACGCGCCTGCAGGCAAGCAGGAGCGGCCTTACGGCGGAGGAGGTCGAGGCGCGCCGGGAGCAATACGGTGCGAATGAAGTCTCTCACGAAAGGCCGCCGACCTGGTACCAGCAACTCTTCCATGCGTTCCTCACGCCATTTAACGGTGTGCTGTTTGCCGTCAGCGTGGTTTCCCTCTTCTCGGACGTCATCTTTGCGGATCCTGACGATCGCTCATTCAGGACCATAATCGTCCTCGTCACGATGATCCTTTTGAGCACCCTGCTGAGGTTCTGGCAGGAGTTTCGATCCAACAAGGCAGCTGAAGAACTGAAGGCGATGGTGACGTCGACCGCCGCCGTGCTGCGCGCCGGGATGGACCGGCCGCAGGAACTGCCGATCCACGATCTCGTACCGGGCGACATCGTCTATCTTTCCGCCGGTGACATGGTTCCTGCGGACGTCAGGCTCATCGCCACTAAAGATTTGTTCGTCAGCCAGGCGATGCTGACAGGAGAATCGATCCCGCTGGAAAAATATGCGGTGCCGCCGGGCAAGCAGACGCAGGCCGAGCCGTCGCAGAACGTGCTGGATCGTGAGACCGCCTGCTTCATGGGGACCAACATCGTCAGCGGTACGGCCGTTGCCGTGGTCGCCGCGACTGGAGACGCCACCTGTTTTGGCGCGATGGCGAAAGAGATTATCGGTGCGAGGCCGCTAACCAGTTTCGACAAAGGCATCAGCAAGGTCAGCTGGATGTTGATCCGCTTTCTGATGGTGATGACGCCGCTCGTGTTTCTGATCAATGGCCTCGAAAAGGGCGACTGGCTGCAGGCATTATTGTTCGCGGTCTCCGTTGCGGTCGGATTGACCCCCGAAATGTTGCCCATGATCGTGACCACGAACCTCGCCAAAGGCGCAGTGACGATGGCGCGGCGGAAGACGATCGTGAAGCGGCTCAATGCCATCCAGAATTTCGGCGCGATGGATGTCCTGTGCACCGACAAGACCGGCACGCTGACGCAGAACAAGATCATCCTTGAGAGACACCTCGATATTCACGGTAAAGAAGACTTGCGCGTTCTCGAATACGCCTGGCTGAACAGCAACAATCAGACCGGCCTGAAAAATTTGCTCGACGTTGCCGTGCTTGAGTTTGCCCTGCAGCACGAGCTTGTCGACAAGCTGAAACACTACCGGAAAATCGACGAAATTCCTTTCGACTTCATGCGTCGGCGCATGTCCGTGGTCGTGCGCGATGGCGACAACCGAAATCTCCTGGTGTGCAAAGGCGCGATCGAGGAACTGTTGCCTCTCTGTGTCTCCGCGCATGACCAGAGCGTGGAGGCTGACGACGGCGTTGTCCCGTTCACGCCGGAAATGCGCAAGGAGGTTCGCCGCATTACGCGAAAGCTCAATCAGGACGGCCTGCGCGCACTGGCCGTGGCGTATAAATGGCTTCCCCCGGAAGACCGCACCTATACGGTGCAGGATGAAAATGACCTCGTGTTGTCGGGGTATATCGCGTTCCTCGATCCGCCGAAGGAGACCGCGCGCCAGGCGATCGCCGCTCTGAGAGACCATGGCGTCTGCGTAAAAATCATCACCGGTGACAACGAGGTCGTTACGAAGAAGATCTGCAAGGAAGTCGGGCTGCCCATCGAACATGCGATGCTGGGCAAGGACCTAGAAAAATTATCCGAGGCGCAATTGTCCGAGGCGGTGGAGCGGACGACTATTTTTACCAAAATGTCACCCGTGCAGAAGTCCCGCGTGATCCGTGCCCTGCAGGGAAACAATCACACGGTGGGATATCTCGGCGACGGCATCAATGATGCTGCGGCGCTCAAAGATGCAGACGTCGGCATTTCGGTCGATACCGCGGTCGACATCGCCAAGGAGTCGGCCGATATCATCCTGCTCGAGAAAAGTCTTTTGGTGCTCGAGGAAGCGGTCGTGGAAGGCCGCAGAACATTCGCGAACATCATCAAGTACATCAAGATGACGGCGAGCTCCAATTTCGGCAACGTGTTCAGTGTGCTGATTGCCAGCATCTTTCTGCCGTTCTTGCCGATGCTGCCGATCCAGCTGTTGGTGCAAAACCTGCTGTATGACGTTTCGCAGGTATCGATTCCCTGGGATGACGTTGACGCCGACTATCTCAAGCAACCGCGCAAATGGGATGCGAGCGGCATCGCGCGCTTCATGGTGTTCATCGGTCCGATCAGTTCGGTCTTCGACGTGGTGACATTTTTGGTCATGTGGAACGTATTCCACGCCAATACTGTTGCGAAACAATCGCTCTTCCAGTCGGGATGGTTTGTCGTCGGCTTGCTCACGCAGACGCTGATCGTTCACATGATCCGCACACAGCACATCCCGTTCATTCAGAGCCGTGCGGCGACCCCCGTTATTCTGCTGACCGTCTGCATCATGGCGCTTGGCATTTATCTGCCCTTCTCACCGGTCGGGGAACACTTGGGAATGGTGCCGTTGCCACCGGCGTATTTCGTCTGGCTTGCTCTCATTCTGTCGAGCTACTGCTTGCTCACGCAACTCGTCAAAACGATTTACATCCGGCGCTTCGGACAATGGCTGTGAAAAGCCGCTGGATTGTCACGACAGGAACTTCGCGCAGGGGTACCCCGCTGTGGGTTGCAAAGGTGTCACAAAGGCAACGTTTTTTGCTGGACGACGCCAGTTACCTCTGATCGCCGGTCCGCTGATCTAAGAGATGAATCGGGGGCGACATTGAGTTCGCCTTATGGATCGTTCTGGAAGGATCTTCGCTGCCTTCTGGTTGCTCGGTGCGATCGGCTCAGCTTCCGCGGCGGACCTGCCGACGAAGGCGCCGCCTTACATTGCACCGGTTGCTGTGGCGCCAAACTGGTCGGGCTATTACGTCGGCTTGAACGCCGGAGGTGTCTGGTCTGACACCAACATGGATTGGCGTCTAAACCCTGTCGGCTTCGGTCCGTCCGGCGTACTCGTTGAACAGGCGGCGGCCGGCCACCTGAGAACCTCGGGCTTTACGGGCGGCGGTCAGATCGGGCTCAACAAGCAGTTCGACATGCTGGTGTTCGGCATTGAAGGCGACCTGCAGTACACAGGTCTGTCGGGCAGTCGAAGCGGCGGCGCAATTGTTCCTCCCGGAATTTTCGACAGCTTCACACAGTCAATGGAGAGCAGATGGCTCGGGACGGCCCGCGGCCGGCTGGGGATCGCGTTTGGATCCTGGCTTCCCTACGCGACCGGCGGCGTTGCGGTGGGTCGCGTCAGCTACAGCGACTTCGGCTTCTTTCCGTTCCTCCCGTCGAGCAACACTTCGTCAATAACGCAGACGCGCGTTGGCTGGACCGCGGGAGGAGGGGTCGAATGGAAATTCGACCAACGCTGGAGCATCAAGGCCGAGTACCTGTATGTGGATTTAGGCTCGACGACCGATACCAGCCTGAACAGTAACGTAGGGTTCAGCGCCAGTATTATTCACAATCATCATCTGACTGAAAACATCGCGCGTATCGGCTTGAACTACTCGTTCTGGTCGAGCCCGAACTGATAACTACAGCCACTGGCATAGGTCGCGATAAAGTTCTTTTGGGCACAACCTAAGGTTCGCTGACCATCAAGGATAAAAAACAAATAACTCCCTAGTAAAAATACTAGGTATGGTCGGTAATCCAGTACGCGCAGCGTTGCATTTTGCTACAGGCCGGCACGAATACTGTGACCCCTATACGAGGGTGCAATATTCCTCAAACTTTTGCCGCATTAAAGCATTCATACGGACACACACATCGCGCACCGCTCTGGGCACAGGCGCGATTAGGGGAGAACCTGGAATGCGAAAATACTCTTTGATGCTGCTCGCCGCCGTTGTTGGTCTGGCTGCGAGTCAGGCTTCGGCGGCTGACTTGCCACGCAAGGCGCCCGCCTACATCCCGCCTGCGCCGCCACCGGTCACCTGGACCGGGTGCTACATCGGCGCCAACATCGGCGGAGCCTTTGGTGACGCCAGCGTGAACTTCCCTGGCGGTGAACTCTCGTCGAACGGTTCTGGCTTTGCTGGCGGCGGCCAGATCGGTTGCGACTATCAATTCAGCGGCGGATGGGTTGTCGGCTTCCGCAACATGTTTGACGGCACGAGCAACCACAGAAGCGGAACGATCGCTACTGGCCCGCTCGGGGGCACCGTCGTCAACTTCAACAATCAATGGTTCGACACCCTGACGGGCCGCATCGGTTACTCGTTCACCCCGGCCTGGTTGCTCTACGGTCAGGGCGGCGGCGCTTGGGCCCATGCCAGCACCAATGCGTCACTTGCGGGTTTCACACTCGGTACGACGGGGAATACCCGGTCGGGCTGGACCGCTGGTGGTGGCGTTGAATGGATGTTCGCGCCGCACTGGTCGGCCTTCCTCGAAGGCAACTACATGGACTTCGGCACGAACAACAACACCGTGTTCCCGGTTGGTTGCGGCGTGGTTGGGTGTAGCTTCAATTCCAAGTTCACCGAAACCACCGTTCTGGTCGGCGTGAACTACCGCTTCTGGTAAGAGTCACTGTTTGACCTGATTAGGTCTTCCGAAAACCCCGAGCGAGAGCTCGGGGTTTTTGCTTTTCGTCCGTCGACATCCTGAATGAGTCTGCGGCGCCAATCCGCGCGGTGTGGAATGACGCGCGCAGTTGAGTCAACCGCGGTTGGATTTTACCGCGTTTGATTGCGTGGATAACTGCAATTCGGACAAATTCGGGCCAAACCGATGCCCGCAAATTTGCGCGGGTTGATCTGGGGACTGGGGGAAGTGAAGTGAGCAGCGCGTTTCAACTTCCACGGCGTTTGCCGGTGGGAACGAAGTACGTTGTCGAAATTTGCGGGGAGTTCGTTCGGCGGTTCGTGGAATTGCCCAATGGCGCCAGGATTCCGCTGAGAAACCGAAAGGCCCGGCTATCGATTAGCAGCAAGCGTCGCCTGAATGGCGCCGGCTTGCAGGGGCCGCGTTGGCCGAGGCAACCGACGCGGCCCAACTATCGTCGTAAATGACGAGCCGCGCCGCCGCGCGCTGACCAGCGCCGGGCGCGCTGACGGGCTCTGCCGTTTGCGTTCGCTTCTCACGGCGGGCACAGTCATGTCCTCTCGCGCCGCACAGATCGCGGCGTGACACGGTTTTGCGATCGTATGAGGACTCCCCATGAGTGAAAATTTCGAAACGTTCCTGCGCTTTTGGATCGCCGAAAATATTCGCCCTCTCGCGCCCACGGAATCATTGGATGACGTAGTTCGGTCCCGCGCAAAAGAGCTGGAAGGGGCCGCGACCACCGCAGGATTTTACGGTGAACTCGATGAGGCGGCGCATCCCTACGGCAGTGTCGAGGGCCTCGTGCGCGACAAATTCAAACAGGCGAGCAAACGCGACTAGCGCACCCGGTACCGGGTTTGCTTTGTCGCCGAGAGGCTTCAGTCGCGCCGATCGCTGTTGTAAAATCAAACGAACGGCAAACAGCATTCCGAAAAATCATGGAGCTCTCATGGCCGAAATTCCACAGACGCTGGCTGAAATCGAAGGCCGCATGGCGGCAATCAGGGAAAACATCCGCGAACTCATCGAGCAAGCGGCTGCATATTCCGGTGCCGCCGACGACGACCTGGCTTCGCAACGGATTGCCGAGCAGGAGGCGCAGCTCGAAATCCTCACGCGGCAGCGCGACGAGCTGCAAAGAAAGAAATCGTGACGGATTGGATTACGGATTGCGTCGGGAGAACGACACGGCGTAGGCGCCACTGCGGATGCCGATCATGGGATCATCGGATTCCTCGATCCCATCCGTCAGCTGGCTGGGCATGTACAGCAATTTCTTCTCGGCCTCTGCGCTGTTGGCCGCTGTCTTATCGATCGTCAAAACCCCGAGATCGACGACCTTTCGATCATTCGGCCAAGGTTTCGTTGGGTCCTTCGTGGGGTCGCCGGCGACCGCAAGTTGCGCCCTGAGGCGGAATGTCACCGGTCCGCGTTTGAGGCGCTCCTGGATCTCGTCCACCAGAAAATTAGGCGGCTTTTGTGCCGCATCAGCGGCCGACAGATGAACGGTCCGTTCGGGCATCATCTGATAACGGACGGCTTGCTTCGCGCCGGCCTTGTTGACGAGCAGGAACGCATTGATGCCGTGGTACTCCTCAGTGGCGAAACTGTCCGGCGTGCTTACGGTCGCATTGGCAGCCGGCACGCTGGGATGATTTGCTACGAACTGTTCGAGTTTTGTCGGCTTGGGTGCGTCCGGCGGGCTGGCGGCGACGGCCAGAAGCAGATCGCGAAAATCCTCGGCGGTGGCGACCGGAAAGAACTTGAGCGAGACCATCACCATGTCCGTGTCGGTGCCGTCGGGCAAATGAAACTTGATGGCCATGCCGTGCGGATTGGCGTCGCCGGACCCATCCGGGAGAGTCGGAATCCCGGTCGCATCGGAAAATCGTATGGTCGCGGGGATCACGCTGCCGTTGAACAATACGGCGCGGCTCAAATCAGCTGCCTCGGGAGAGGCCTTAAAGCTCCCCTCGACGACGATGCCCTTTGCATGATTGGAACGGAACCCGGCATACGAGCCGAAGACCTTGGTCAATGCATCAACAAGCTGCTCCTCGAGGGGCTTGTCCTGAGCAGCCGCAATCCCCGTCCATGCCAATGCGAACGCAGTGAGTACAGTCAGAAGCTTGTGTGTCCGCATGAACGGAGTCTCCGTTGATCGCCGCGGGCGATGATGGAAGTGGGCAAAAGTGGGCGTGACCTCGCCCCAATACTCGAAAATGTCGCTCCGGAATTCCAGTTGGACAGAAGTCCAATGGCCGCTCTTGCGTCGCCGCTTATTCGGTCCTGCTGCCCTGAATTTCAGAGGTGTGTCGGTCAACCGGCTCCCTGAAATACATGCACCATTTCGGCCTGGTGTCTTTTTTCAACGCGGGTGAACACTGGGTCTTGCAGGCTTCGCTCCCGCATTCCATCAACGACGAGCTGGCTGGGCTTTCGTTCGCATCTGCCCTGGATACTCTTGCTGTTGTCGGTTTCTGAGGAGCTGGCGTCGCCGGTGCCGATATTGGTTGGGCAGGCGTCGCAAGCTTGAGCGGCTTTTCCAGATCGAAATTTCCTGTCTCCGCGCACGCAGCGAGACCAAGAGCAAGTGACAAAGCGAACAGCCATTTCATTTTGTCCCCCCGTCGTGCAAAGCCAGCGCGCATTCTGCCGCAACATGCTCTCGCCACGGGCGGTAAAAGAAATGGACTTGAGAGAAGGGTTGCTGATCTCTTAATTTCCGACCGAGATGGAACGAAGCGTCCGCTTTTGGGTCACTGGCGGACTTGCGGATCGGCGGCGCACGCAGCGAACGTGCCGCATGCGACGCGCTCCCTCATGAAGCGCCGACGCAGAACTTCAAAGATTGGAAAGCTGCAGCAGCTTGCGATCACCGATCCAGGTTTTCGACAGATCAGCCTCGGCTTTGCGCGCCGCGTCGGCGTTGCCGCGTGCCTTATAGAGTTCAGCCAATCCGTAGTATGACCAACCGTTCGCTGGCGCGCGGGTGAGTGCGCGCTGGAATTGTTGCTCGGCCTCGGCATAGCGGCCTGCTTGCAGCAGGGCAGCGGCAAGAGACTGCCGGATCGGGTAGTACCAATACGGCGGCTCGGTGTAGGGCAGGGCATCCTGCATCGCGGCCGCGCGCGCAAATCGCACGACCGCCGTACGATAATCGCTATTGGCTTGCGCGATGCGGGCGAGGATCAGCGTCTGCGCGATGCGCAGCACCTCTTGCGCCGGAACGTTTGACTCGTTGAGTAACTTGAAATCGGCAGTGCGCTCGATCGTCCCGATTGCATCCGCCGCCGCTGCCGCGCCAGCGGAGTCGCGGCGTTGTGCAAGCGCTACGCCGCGCGCATAAAGCCACATCGCCTTGATGTAGGGGATGGCATCACCGGGATCAGGCAACGCGAGAATGGTTTCTGGCGTGCTGAACTGCGCGTGCGCGAAATACGGCGCCGCCTTGACGGGTTGCACCATCGCGATGCCCCGCGCGGCTTCGTTGGGGATAAGTTGACCCAATTTCTCTGCCGCCGCGATCACGGTCTGGCCGTCGCCGGCCAGTTGGGCTGATGCCATCACGAAGTGCACGTTGTGCGGATAGTAGCCCAGCCGGTAGACGCCCATCGGTGCTTTGGCGTCGGCCAGATATTTTTCGTCGACGTCGACCGCAGTTTTGTTGTCTTTCAACGCGTCGAGATAGCGGCCGACGCGATAGTAGATGTGGCTCGGCATATGTACGAGATGGCCGGCGCCGGGGATCGCCCCGCGCAGGCGGTCGGCATAGGGTTCGGCACGCTTGGGCCGATCCGACGCTTCGACGGCGTGGATGTAATAGTGAATCGCGCCAGGGTGGGTCGGGTTGCGCACCAGCACGCGCTCCAGCGTCGGCACGATCGGCACACTCTGCGGGTTCGGTTCGCGGCCACCCGGCTTCCAGTAATTCCAGGGGCTGAGATCCATCACGGCCTCGGCATAGAACGTGGCGATCTCGTCGTCGTCGGGAAACTGCTTCGCGACTTTCGCCATTTCGCTCGCGTAGGCCGCGTCGAATGGTGGTCGGGCCGCCTTCGGATCGCTGCCGTAGCGCGCCGCGAGCGCGTTAATCAGCGCCTGCTCGCGCGGGCTCGCGTCGCCTGCAAGCGCCTTCGCCTTCTGTGCGGCCGCATAAGCGGGCGCGAGCGCGTCTTCCTGCATTGGAAGATTAATATTGGGCCCGAGCACCAGGGCCTCGCCCCAGAA
>Ga0070717_10000543_pt1 | contig 23916 bp, 22 predicted proteins | sample LARL113metaG_FD_71366 | JGI IMG/M metagenome (GOLD analysis project Ga0070717, IMG submission 71366) | Corn, switchgrass and miscanthus rhizosphere microbial communities from Kellogg Biological Station, Michigan, USA - LAR L11-3 metaG | ecosystem: Host-associated > Plants > Roots > Rhizosphere ...
AGTGTGCCGCATAGAGACTCCCGATAGCACCGCAACCAATTATGCAAACTCGTTTCATGCGCAGCGCCGGCGTCTCGCCGGCTGTGTGCGAACCGCTAGGCTCGCCGCTCCACTTTCACCAGCTTTTCCGCCTGGCTTGTCTCTTTCCCAACCAGAGCACGGAACAGGCTATCGGCGTTGTTGAAGGAGTCTTCGATCACAATGCCTTCTTCAAACAACGCATCCTGCAATGCGGCCGAGATGGTATGAATCGGCGCAGCGCCTCCTTCACCCATGCCTTTTGCGCCGCTATAGCTATGCGGCGACGGCGTTTCGATGTGCCCGTATTTCACATTCGGCATGTTCACAGCCGTGATCGGCGTGTAGTCGCTGAAAGTGCTGGTGAGCATATTCCCCACGGCATCGTAGATACAGTTTTCCATCAGTGCAGCCCCAATGCCGTGCGCGGTAGCGCCATAGACCTGCCCTTCCACAATTGGCGGGTTGATGACCGTGCCGCAGTCATCCACGGCGGCATAGTCAAGAATGCGAGGAATAAAAGTTTCGCGATCGACTTCCACCACCGCAATGTGAAGCTGCGAGGCATAAGTCAGGGTAAGGTTTCCGTACTTCTTCTGTTTATCGGGAACCTTGAATGGAGCCCGCCAGATGAAACGGCAGTTCAGCGTGACCTCATAAAGTTCAGGCGGCAAGGCGGCGCTGTTGGCATTCACTAGATTTGCCAAGGCCCAGTAGTTGATTGCCTTGCCATTGTTTTTCGCGCGAATCTCCGGGCCTTGCGCACCCATCCCGAACTCGAGACCATCTTCTGTAGTCTGAAGCACAAAGGCCCCCAGCCGCTTCATCTCCGCTTTTAACTTTTGTGCCGCGCCGTGAACAGCCGAGAGTCCTGAGACCGCAAACTGGCTGGCGTAGGTTCCCGAGAATCCGGTGTGCACGTTGCGCTCGGTATCAAAGCCAGTACGCACTGTCACCAGGTCCGGATGGATATTCAGCACATCGGCGACTACCTGGGCGGCAGTGGTTTCGTGGCCCTGGCCTTGCGGACAGGAACCGACTGCAACCACGACTTCACCGTAAATATCCAGCTTGCAATTCGCGCCTTGGGAATTGCCAGAATACGGCAGGGCGGGATTTACGATTTGCGATTGGCCGAAATTATTAGTGCCTGAGTCGAGCGTCGTACCGATGCCGAGTCCGATCAGGCGGCCTTGCTTACGCGCTTCAGCCTGTTTCTTCTTCCATTCATCCCAGCCTATCAGGCGCTTCGCAAGTTCCAACATCTTTGGATAATTTCCTGAGTCGTACACACAGCCGTTGGGCGTGGTGTAGGGGAATTCGTCGGGGCGAATGTAGTTCCGCAGCCGCATTTCGTCGCCGGGAATCCCCAGTTCGTGAGCACAAATGTCGATTACTCGCTCTAGGAACCACAGATGCTGCATGCGAGAATACCCGCGATTGGGCCCGACCGGGCATTTATTGGTCACGGCCTGGCTGAAATCAATGCGGGCAGTCTTGAAGCGATATACACCGGGAAAAACCTGCGACCAAATCACGCAGCCCAGTGGCTCATATCGTGGATATGCGCCGCAATCGTCGATGTGCCGCGAAACGATCGCAGTAATCACCCCGTTTCCATCCAGCGCAACCCGCGTGTCGCGAAAAGTTCGTTCATTTCCATGAGCGCTTGAGGTCATGTGTTCAGAGCGGGTCTCGACCCACTTCACCGGGCGTCCTCCGGCTTTCCTTGAAGCCAGAGCACAGACTGCCATCTGCGGGTAGCTGGTGATTTTGATGCCAAAGCTCCCACCGATATCGGCGGTTTCGACGCGGATACGATCGATGTGAACGTTCAAGTGCGCCGCGAGAAATTGAATGGCGAATGAGGGAAACGAATTGTTGCATGAGTAATAGATCCGTTCATCTTTCGGGTTCCATTCGGCGATGACGACGTTGTTCTCAAGCGGCGTACTCGAGAAACGATGAAAATGAAGGCGGTCGATGTTGACGACGTAAGCCGCGTCTCTGAAGGCCTTCTCAACGTCGCCGTACTCGAACACACCGCGCCAAACGCGATTGGTTCCGGCCTCTTCATGGAGCAGGCTCTTATCTTGTAATGCTTGCTCAGCATCAACAACCGGATCGAGCGAGTGGTATTCCACTTGAACGAGCTCCGCGGCATCATCGGCAATCGCCGCCGACTCGGCTACGACAGCGGCGACCGGCTCGCCTTGATAGCGGACCTTTGATACTGCCATTGGGTAATCTTTGATCTTCGCAAATGGCTCGGGGCCGATCTCAATAAAGGGCTGCGTTTGCGGCGCGATCTCAGCGCCGCTCAGCGTGCAAATTACACCGGCGAGACCTTCGGCGGCTGAAGTATCCACGCTGACGATCTTCGCGTGGGCATAAGGAGAGCGCACGAAGTGCAGATAGAGCATCTCGCGCAATTTGATGTCGTCGGCAAACTTGCCGCGTCCGCGCAGCAGGCGGTTCTCCTCTTTGCGAGCAAGCGGCTTGCCTACCCAGTTGGCAGAGTCAGAAGTCAATCTGCGTTGATCCTTTCGTCCCAACCACGACGCGGGCTCTACACCATTAGAACAGCAGATTCCTCACTTCGCTCGGAAGGATAAGTTGTGAAAGCTGTAAGCTCAAATCACTTTAGTGCTGCCTGCAATCCGTCGATTAGCTTCTGCACGTTCTTTCGACCCAGCGGCTCAAGCAGCCCGCCCGCAACCGAAGTTAGCCGTCCAAAGATCTGTGCTTCGCCCTGCCAAGCGACCTTGGTTCTGCTGTTTACCGGCGACAAATCAAACCCGGCAGTCAACGAGACCTTTCCACCTGCCACACTGCCTTGCCCCTTGTACTGCGCACGTTTAGGGCGATCGGCTTCGGCGAGCTGCATTTTCACTTCCGCCGTCCCCTTGATGTAGGAAATCCCGACATTCACTTTGACGGTAAAGTGTGTTGCATCCTGCTGCGTCATCCCCTGAAAATCCGGCAACAAAGGAGCGAATCTCTTGGGATCGGTGAGGAAGTCATACACTTCTTCCGGCGTTTTTTTGACCTCAAACTCCCCACCGAACTTGATCGCCATTACCTCAGCCCTCCTTCATATTCTGCGCCGCCAACTCAATCGCTTTGAAGATGTTCTGATATCCCGTGCAGCGACAGGTGTTCCCAGCGATGGCTTTGCGGATATCTTTTTCACTCGGCTGCTTGTTGCCGGAGAGCAACTGGGAAGCTGACAGCATCAAGCCCGGTGTGCAATATCCGCACTGAAGGCCGTAAGCATCGCCGAAGGCTTTCTGAATGGGATGAAGCTGGCCAGCGCTTTCCAGTCCCTCAACCGTCGTGATCTCCGCGCCGTCAGCCTGTACCGCGAACATGGTGCACGATTTCACAGCAGCGCCGTTCATCAGCACGGTGCAAGCGCCACAGTAAGTTGTGTCGCAGCCGACATGCGTCCCCGTGAGATCAAGTTGCTCGCGCAGGAATTCGACCAGCAACATGCGCGGCTCGACGTTTAGCGAGCGCGGTTTGCCGTTCACGCTTACCTTGATCGCGACGTTCTCGATCGTCTCAGGCATAGATGTGGCTTACCTCGACTTGCTTGCCAGCGGCGCGCTGCACGGCAATTTCAATCGCGCGCTTGACCAGCGCACCAACCAGCGTTCGTTTGTAATCCGCCGACCCGCGCATATCGGACTGGGGGTCGGCAGCCCCGCGGGCACTTTCCACGGCTGCCGAGATGGCCGTATCGGTTAGCTGTTTTCCACGCAAGGCAAATTCGGCCTCTTTCGGCCTAATGGGAGTCAGTCCCACGCAACCCAGCGCGATTACGGCTTCTTTGCAAACGTCGCCCTCCATGGTTAGCTGCACAGCCGCACTCGCCGTCGGATACACCGGCGCCGAGCGCTTGAATGCGAGATACGCGCCCCCGCTAGCCTTCCTGGGAACTTTGACTATGACCTCACCGAGCACTTCATCGGGTGATAGCGCAGTTGTGTAGGCATCTTTGATGAATTCCGGTAGTGGAACTATCCGCTCGCCTTTCGTGCTGAGACAGCGAACTTCTGTTTCGAGCGTCATCAACACCGTGGCCCAATCCCCGCTGGGATCGGCTTCAGCGAGCGATCCGCCGATGGTTCCACGATTGCGCACCTGCGCGTCAGCGATTCCCGCCGCGCAGTCATGGAGAATGGGGACCTTCGCAGCACCGGCCGAAGACTCGACCTCCGCGTGCCGAGTCAAGGCGCCAAATCGCAAGGCGCCGTCTTCTTCTTTGATGTAAGACGTCCCAGAGATGAAATTCAGATCCACAAGATGCTTCGGGCTGGCGAAGCGCAGCTTCATTAGCGGAATCAGGCTCTGGCCGCCAGCCAGCAGCTTGGCTTCATCGCCGAGCTGCGAAAGCATTGTCGCCGCTTCCTTCAGCGAAGCTGCACGGTGATAGTGGAAAGCTCGTGGATACATTGTCGCAGTTAAGTTGAGCGATTCAGTTTAAATGTAGAGCTGGCATTTTGCCGGTCGCACCGAGGCAATCCTGCCCTGGGTGTTGGAACCACTACGAAGCAGTCTTCTCTCGCATAAAACCAAATGCTATGACCGCCAGCGCACAGGTGACTAACGCCGATCCCACAATTGCAAGCGCCGAGGCAAACATGCTGCCGTGGCTCGCGGTTTGAAGAATCACCCCCAAAGGGAATAGCACGGACCCGGCGAGTAATGCCCAAGCGATCCGCAACTTTGGCCGCTCACTGAATGCCACGCGATCAAATGCGGCTCCCAGCACGATCATCAACATGGCAAGGCCGATCCAGTGCGAGTGCACATCCACCTGGCGGACGTAGTCGTACTTGGTTAACGCGTATGCATCAAGTGCCATCCGTGACTCGGGAATCTGACGCTCCGCCGCACGCAAAAATGCAGTTGCCAGCGATCCGCCCATGTGATCGAGCATTTGGTGTTCCACGAAAACGGCGTAGTAGAGGCCATACAGCATTCCGAACGCTGCCAGGGCGAGACCGCCGAAGACAAGCACCTTCCTTGCGCGGTTCACGATAAGCCTCCAGCTTGCGCATCGATACTCCCACTGTAGCGCAGCACGCCGACCAACATGCCTATTAACGCGACGATTACCATCAGTCCGCCGAGATCAGCGATGCCACCAGCGACCAAACCAAGCTTGAGTTCGAGAAAAACGAAGATCGGGAGAATGAGCGACCCCGCCAGCAGGAGCACGACCCAGCGGCGCTTCCACACGTCTCGAAGGAGCACATACGGCTGGATGAACGACAGGAGCATCGCGAGCAGGCCGAATTCGATGATGTGCGAGTGCGCGGCGGTCTCGACCGCCTTTTCTGCAACCAACATGCCGTAATCATTCACGGATTGCGCAGCCGCCGGACTGCTTGCAACGGCGGCGTCAAGCACGTCCCCGAGAATTTTTCGCTCACGCGCCTCCTGCCCGTAAAGATTCATCCCGGCGTACCAGGCGCCATCCAGAAATCCGAGCAGCACCAGCATCGTCCCACCAGAAAGCAAGATTCGTCGTTCCCACGTACGATCCTGCGGCAATTCAATCGATCCTTTGCCGCTGCGGAAGTAATTCAACAAGCCCCATACCTCACCGACCAGGGCAACGATCAGCAGGGCGCCGGCCGAATCAGCCAAAATGCTCGCCCAGCCGATTACAGAAAATGGACTGTACGCGAGGCCGACGTAATGAATCAGAAAAATACCGATCGGCAGAAGCACACCGCCCAGCAGAAACAGCTTAGCCAGCAGCTTCTTGCGAGCAGCCGATAAGCCTATGTAGGGCTGCGCCAAAGCCAGCAGCAGAGCTAGGTAGCCGGCGTCGGTCATGTGAACGTGTGTGTCCACTTTTGTACCGCGATCTTCCAGCAAGCCGCCGATTCTGGTGAATGCGTCCTTGACCGCCGCCGGATTCTGCGCCGCGACGGCTTCCGTCGCCGCCAGCAGAGCCGCACCTGTTTGTCCGCCGTTCTGGTGCAGGACGAAAACGGCAAAGATGTCACCGAAGAGCATGCCTCCAGCGATGAGTGCGATTCCGCCGAACACGAGCAAGCGCTGCGCGCTCATGGCGGGGAAGTCTGTCGAGACTGCTCTATGCATGATTGTTGTTGCCATTCAGTTCAAACTGCCGAGCTTCGCTCGGCCTGGACCGCCGAGGGCGGCGGTTGTGCTAATCCGCCGCTCTTGCTCCCGCCTGTTTTCCACGAAAAGCGGGCATCACGTGCTTGGCGAACATGTGCTGCGTCTTGATGCTCTTCCAATGCTCCAGCCCGCCGAAGTTTGAGACAATCGCCAATTCACCGATCCCGCCCTTTTCCTCAAGCGCGCTCACCTGGCGAACGACTTTTTCCGGTGTGCCGATGAACCCGATCTCCTGCTCGACGATTTCGTCATAAGTTAATTTCGTCAGCGACTCGAGCGCGCCGCTGGCGTAGAAGCCATAGCCTTTGGCCCGCAGCTCGGCTTTCTTACTTTCGCTCTGAAGCGATTCGATCGGCGAGGCGTTGAATGCCAGGAAATTATGCAGCGGCTTCTCGACTTCGCGACGGATCTGCTTTTCATCTTCGTCGATGTAGACCGGACGGATGTAGACAATATCGGGCTCATGCCCATGCTCGGTACAGGCTTTCTTGTAAATATGCAGAGGCCCTTCCAGGACGTGCCAAGGCAGCAGCGGCGGCACAAACATTCCCCAGCCCTTTTCGCCTGCCATTTGATATGTAATATCGCTCGTCCCGCCGGTATAGAACTTGGGATGCGGCTTCTGTACCGGACGCGGTACCACCGTCACATCTTTCACTTTGTAGTATTCGCCATCATAAGAAAACTTTTCTTCCTTGAAGGCCAGCTCAAGAATGTCAATCGCCTCGTCGTAACGCGGACGGCTCTCTTCGAGCGGCAGTGACGAGGGACCAAACAGCCAGGCGTGTCCGCGGCCTAGCCCGCATTCCAGACGTCCATTGGTGAGGATGTCCGTTTCGGCAATCATGCCCGCCAAACGCATAGGATTTTCGAGCGGGAGCGTATGCAGCGCGGTGCGGAAGCGAATGCGTTTGGTGCGTTGCGCAGCGGCGGCAAACATGGCCAGAGGATTTGCGGAGATCGAGAACTTCTGAAAGAAGTGGTGATCGATAACCGAATAAACATCAAATCCGCATTGGTCAGCATGCTCGATCTGCCGCATGATTTCCCAAATCATGTCGTAATGCGGCTTGCCAGGCGGCGTCTGAATTTCGCAGTAGATCCCCAATCGCATGTTGCTCCGCTACTGCTTCCTTTCTGCCGAATGCGCCCGCTCGCTCGCGGCGCCCTTGCCTACGCCATTCGACACCGGCCCGATTTCTCGGTATTGTCCATGAAAGTAAAGCAACGGTTCCCCTTCGCGAACCACCACATCCTCAACATCAGCGATGAAGATAGTGTGGTCTCCTGCGTCCTGTGCTGTATTCAACCGGCACTCGAGATAAGCCAGCGCGCCGTGCAGCACTGGAGTTCCATGCGCAGTGCGATTAAATTTCGCTCCAGCTTCCTGTTCTGCGCGCTGGTGGACACGAGTCGCGCGAGCATAGTATTCCGAAATCGCGCGCTGATCCGCAGCCAGAACATTCACTCCAAATCTTTTCTTGGACTGAAGATGCGCGTGCGTCCGCGCCCGGTGGTCGACACAGACCAGCACTAGTGGCGGGCCCAATGAAACCGAAGCGAAGGCGTTCGCCGTCATTCCATGTACTTCGCTTTCGTAGTCCACAGTTATGACCGTAACTCCCGTCGCGAAACAACCGAGGGCTTTGCGAAACGCTGAGTGAGTGACGTTCATGAAATTCCGCCGCTCTGTGATGAAGCATCCGCGGACCACTCCTGCAAAGTTCTACCAGGTCAGCCGCAACGCCAACTGAATCTGACGCGGGTTGAAGATGGCCCGTGTCGTGCCATAGTTTGGGTTGGGTGACCCCTCGCGAAATGTTCCGGGAGTACCAACAGGTATGAAGTCTGGTGCGCTGTAGGTCGTGTTGAAAAACCGGACGTTCAGCGTGTTCATCGTGTTGAAGGCCTCAGCCAGTCCTTGCAGGCTCAATCGCTCAGTCAGCTTAAAGTTTCGCGAAACACGCAAGTCCACGCTCTGATAGCTGTCGCCCTTAAACGTGTTCCGAGGCTCAATGCCAACACGGTCGTTGGCGGTGAAGCCGTCGCCATTGGTATCAAGACCCGCGAACTTCGTAAAGTAGTGTGGTGACTCCAAACTCACGATGGTGGATAACTGCCAGTTATTCAACACAGCATTCCTGTGCGTGGGGCCTTCGAATGTTGCGTTGCCCACAAAGCGGTGCGCCGCATGGTCCGCCGACAACGCTTTCTCACCACGGAAGTCGAACGTGTCTTGCGGGATCAGCACGAAGCTGGGGTTCGGCCCATCATCAAGGCTCTTAGACCAGGTGTAACTGATTCCGAATCCCACGCGATGTGTAACCCGACGGTTGAGGTTGACAAGCAGACCATCGAATTCCGAGTACCAGCGGGAATCGGCTTCGAAGAAAACGAAGTTCGGACTGGCTGCCTTGAATTGCTCCTTGCAGCCGACGTCGCCCTTGGAATCGTGCAGAGGGGGGCTGCACCCGTTCGGAGCCTGATTAATGTTATAGAAGCTGCCAAGGTGTACGCCATGGGTGCGCAGATAGCTGATGTTCAGCACGGTGTCTTTGGCCGGCTCGAACTCGAGCGAGAGGCTGTTCTGGATTCCATAAGGCTGCTTATGGTTCTTGGTGAAGCGAGCGATCGTGGCCGGAAGTGTGACCGCGAACGGAGGCGCAGGATTGTAGGTCACGAAGTCCGGGTAGGTGCCGCTGGTCACCAAGGCATCGAAGGCTTGATTGAGGCCGCCTCCGGGGCCGGGAGTGCTGGCAAAGCCCCACAACTGAGTCACTGAGTTCAGGTCGTCCTCTTGTGGCCGGAATTTTGCTTGTCCACCACAGGAGGGTTTCTGGCACGCCAGCAACGGGGCGGGGACGATCCCGTGAAACAAACCTGAGCCCGCGCGGATTACAATGTTTCGCTTCGTGCCTAGGCTGTACGCAATTCCCAGCCTCGGATCCACCGCCCGTTGCGTGTTCAACACGCCGCTCGGCCAAGTTTCCCAATCCGTGCGCACGCCAAAGTTCAGCGTGAGGCGGTCGGCAGTGCGCCAGTTGTCCTGAGCAAACAGACCGCTGTAGGTGTGATCAAGCGTGCCTTGCGCAGCGTTGCGTACCGCAGAGGGATAGCCATGCTCTTGGAATACTGCCGTATTGAAGCTCGGCTCTTGAAACAGAGGCGCTTGGAATCGCTCGAAAAACAGGACCACGGGGTCGTGATCCCGCAAATTAGAGCCGTTGCAGATAGAACTGGGGTTGGCCGGATCGGGACCAACACAGAGGAATGTCGCTTCAAATGGATAGAACAGCGGGAAGGATTCCGTGGTACGCACCCAGTTGTAGTCACCGCCAAAGCTCAAGGTGTGTTTTCCTACGTTTTTCGTGAGATTATCGACGAGCTCAAAGCGGCCCTCCCTATAGAAATCTGGATTGCCGCGGTTCACTCCGATGGTGAATTGGTTCAATATCTCCATATGGGGAATTGAACTCGCGGTGGCGAAATCATAGTTACGGTGGGCATATTGAATGCGAAGTTCGTTCACCAGCGATGGGGTAAATGTCGTCGAGAGATTGCCAACGATCGAGTGGTCCTTGTCATTGTTGTTTTTGAAACCAGATGGCAAATCGAAACCATCGTTGAGCGGCGAATAGTTCTTGAGGTTACCGCTATTGAAGAAGTAGCGGACGAACAGGTTGTTCTTCTCATTGATACTGTGGTCCAGCCGAACCAGCAAGTTGTCATAGTCGGTGTTGCGGGTAACGTTTAAGTTATCCACGGGAACTCCGATCCCATTCTCGAACGCTTGGATGGCGTCAATGTTATTCAAGATGATCGAGTTGTAATACGGAGACTCACGGCGGCGCTGGCCTTCGTAGTTCCCGAAGAAAAAAGTCTTATTCTTAATAACGGGCCCGCCCAAGGTAAAGCCATACTGATTCTGACGCAGCTTGTTAAGTTTTTTGCACCCACCGGAAGATAAAACACCTGGGGTCGCGCACGTCGAGGGATCCGACGATGCGAGAATGCTCCCGGCATCCAGCTTATCGTTGCGGAAGTATTCGTACGCCGATCCGTGAAAATTGTTGGAACCACTCTTGGTGATGATATTGACGATGCCGCCTACGGCCCGCCCAAATTCCGTGCTGTAGCTGCTGTTGATCACGCGGAATTCTCGCACGCCTTCCTGCGATGGCGTATATTTTTGCGTGCCGGAAGCAGTGGAAATGTTGTCCGCGCCGTCCACAGCAATAAAGTTGTAATGAATATTCTGGCCCGCGAACGACAACTTGGTCACCGGTTCGATAATAACGTCGGTGCTGCCCGACGTGGTGTCGCCGATTTTCACCCCCGGGGCCAAGAGCGCGAAATCGATAAACTGACGGCCATTCACCGGCAAATTCTCGATTTTTTGCTCATCAATGACCGAACTCACCATCGTCCGCGTCGGCTCAGCCACTTCCCCGACGTCCTGAACGTTCACTTCCTGTGCAATCTGGCCGACAGGGAGGTTGAAGTCCACGGTGGCGCTTGCTCCGATATCTAAATGAACTTTTTTGGCTTGCCGCTGAAAGCCAGATTTCTCCGCGGTGACCGCATAATCTCCCACCGGCAACCCGGAAATCTGATACTCGCCAGTGGCCGATGCGGTGGCAGAACGGGAGAATCCCGTCGCCGGGTTCGTCACCGACACGTTGGCTTGTGAGATTGCCGCGCCCGTGGTGTCATATACCCGGCCTTGAATAGTCACCGTAACAACCTGCGCGGAAAGCGACGAAGCCGTCAGCAAAACGGCCAGCAATACGGCCAGGCGCACATTGCAGAGACTACTGTGGGCGCTTGTTGTCATGCCTGTATCCCTCCCGGTTGGCGCCACCGCCAACGCTTGGTTCAGATTTTCTGTTTTCCATTGGTCCCGGAACTGTGGCCCCCCATAATCCGGCTCAATCTTGATTCAGAATCATCCAGATGCTGCGCCAGCAGCGCAGCACATTGCTTAAGCTTGCCCGCCGACAAAAGCTGATACAACCTCCGGTGAGCCGGAACCAGTCTTCCGGGATCGTCATGACCGCGATCCACCAGCACCATACCCATGCGCAGCTCGCCAATCAGCTTTTGATAAAACGACTCCAGACGCCGGTTGCGGTGGAAGCGGATCAGCAAAGTGTGGAACTGCAAATCGAATTCGACGGCGCGCACCCAGTCGCGATCCTGCACCGCTTGCTCATAGCCCTCAAAGGCATTTTTCAACTCGGGCAGCACATCGGCGTTGTTTGTCTTGGCCGTCAGCACTGCTGGAATTTCCAGCATCCGGCGCAGGTGATAGATTTCCTGAACATCTTTGAGCGAAAGTTGTGAAACCGCGACACCACGATGAATACTGCGCGTGAGGAGCCCTTCGAGTGAAAGAATGCGGGTGGCTTCCCGCATGGTGTTGCGCGAGACGCCGAGAGAAGCTGCCAGAGGGACTTCCTGCAGTGGCATTCCCGGGCGCAGCTCGCCTTTCAAGATCCGCTGGCGCAGGATGGACGCGACCTGATCCGCAACACTGACCCGGTGAATCTGCGAGCGCTCCATGAGAATGTAGACTGGGGAACGGAACGCGAAGTCGCGCGCCATCTTGCTCCCTCCTTGTTCACGTTGTCAAGTGTTGAACAATTCAACGGCTCTGTGTAAATCTAACTCACACCGGGCTGGCAGACGTCCTCGCCCGACATAGCTATGGCGGAGAACACCGCCGTAGCTCCATCGCTTGTGCATGAAGCGTCGAGCTCTCATGTATGATTCGGGCGGTTAAAATTCAATTTCACACGAAACACTCAACGAGTGTTTCGTGACGGATCAGGTGAATTCTTGGCGTTAGCTCATACCATTACTCGGCGCGGCTCAGTTTTGGACCTACTGAATTCGGCGCCGCTTTCGCGCGAGCAGGCAATTTGCCTGATTCGGGCCACGGACGATGAGCTGCCGGCTCTTCTTTCCACAGCACTAGAAGCTAAGGAACGCTTCAAACCTGAGATCATCACCTACTCCCGCAAGGTCTTTATTCCTCTGACGAATCTTTGCCGCGATTACTGCGGGTATTGCATCTTCCGCCGCGATCCAGGGGAGCCGGGCGCACACACCATGACTCCGGATGAGGTGTTAGAGGTAGCCCGAGCCGGTGAGAAGTTGGGCTGTACCGAAGCGCTCTTCAGCTTAGGCGATAAGCCGGAGATGGTGTTTCCCGAAATGCGGGAGACTCTGCGACGACTGGGATATAAATCAACGCTTCACTACCTGGAAGCCATGTGTGAGCTGGTGTTACGTGAGACCTCGCTGCTGCCACACCCAAATCCCGGTCTGCTCAGCGCTGAGTGGATTTCGCGCCTGGCCGCAGTTTCGCCCAGCATGGGATTGATGCTGGAGAGTACCAACGCGTCCCTGTTGCAAGCGGGTGCAGCTCACGATAATGCTCCTGACAAAGTCCCGGCCAAGCGGCTCCGTACGATTGAAGAAGCAGGCAAGCAAGGGGTTCCCTTCACCACTGGCCTGCTGATCGGGATCGGCGAGACCCTAGAAGATCGGGTGGATACGCTGCTGGCGATTCGTGAACTCCATGGTCGCTACGGGCATATTCAGGAAGTTATCGTGCAAAACTTCCGGGCCAAGCCAGACATCCCAATGCACGATTGCCCGGAGCCTAGCCGTGGCGAAATGCTTCGCTGCGTTGCCGTGTCGCGCCTGCTCATGCCGGAAGTCAACATCCAGGCGCCACCGAATCTCTCCGCGCCTTACTATGACGAACTGCTCGATACTGGCATTAATGACTGGGGCGGCGTGTCCCCCTTGACCCCTGATTTCATCAATCCGGAAAAACCCTGGCCACATCTGGAACAATTGAAGTCACGAACCGAGGCGAAGGGCTACAGCTTGCGCCAGCGGCTTCCGGTTTATCCTGAATTCTTGAATCGAGTGATTGGGAAAGCCGGCCTGCTGGCCGACAGAACAAAAGCAGTCGCAGACGAAGAGGGCTACGCACAGGTGACGGTTCAATGATCGTCGTGCTCACGGGTGGTACGGGCGGAGCGAAATTTGTTGCCGGCCTGCGGCAGGCCGTTTCGGCGAAAGAACTTACCGCCATTGTCAACACTGGGGATGATCTCGAATGGTGGGGCCTGTATGTCTCACCCGATGTCGATTCCATCACCTACGTTCTCGCGGGCATGCTCAGCAATGAACGTGGCTGGGGAGTGAAGAGCGATACATTTTTCTGCCTCGAGACAATGGGGCGACTTGGCCAGCCGATTTGGTTTCATGTCGGCGACCGCGACCTGGCGGTGCACCTGCTGCGCTCGAAACTGCTATCGGAGGGAAAGACGTTAGCACAAGCCACGATTGAAATTTCACGCAGTCTCGGAGTGGAGGCGCGCCTCCTTCCCATGAGCAATTCGCGGGTGGAGACGCGGGTTGACACGCCAGCCGGGGAGTTCAGCTTCCAGGAGTATTTTGTGCAGCGCTGGTATCAGGATCCGGTCAATTTGGTTCGCTTTGCTGGCGCTGTCGATGCTCAACCGGCGCCGGGAGTGATAGAAGCCATCATGTCCGCCAGCGTTGTGCTGATCGCGCCGAGTAATCCCATCAGCAGCATTGGCCCGATTCTTGCCGTGCCGGGAATTAAGGAGACTCTGCAGCGAACCCAGGCGCCTGTTGCCGCTGTTAGTCCGATTGTCGGCGGAGCCGCAGTTTCTGGACCGGCGGGAATTCTAATGGCGGCTCAGGGGTTGCCGGTCTCGATTGCGGGAGTAGCGCAAGCATACAAGCCTTTTCTGGACGTTTTGATCGTCGATGGGCGTGACACGCAAGCGGCCGAGGACCTTCGGCGGTCTGGACTGCGCGTGCACTGCACCAATACTCTCATGCGAACCGCAGCAGAAAAGGTCGAACTGGCACGAACGGTTTTGTCGCTGGTTAATCGTGAGGCTAGGGTGCAGCAAAGCGCAAACAAGTTCTGATTCCCGGCCTGACGCCGTGTAAATATCCATGATTCTGGTTCCGGTTAAAAATCTCGAGAATGCCAAGCAGCGACTAGCTGCCGTGCTTGATCAGGGCACGCGTCGAGAATTGGCGCAGGCGATGCTTTATGACGTGCTCGGTGCGCTTGCTGCGTGCTCCAGCAATCCAGAAGTGAGTCTGGTGACTAGTGATCCGTTTGCTCTTGATCTAGCCCAGGCATTTAGTTTCCAAGTTATACCCGATGCCGCAAACCGCAGCGAAACGGATGCGATCGAGATGGCAAGTCAGCTCTGCGAATCACGAGGTGTCGAGAGTACGCTGGTGATTCCGGCGGATATTCCGCTGATCCAATCGTCTGAGGTAACCACAATATTGCAAGCTGCTCCTGAAGAAGGCTCTGTGCTGGTTCCTGCTGCGGATAGACGCGGCACGAACGCTGTTCTTCGCCGCCCTGCCGCTCTCTTTCCGCTACGGTTCGGCAATGATAGTTTCAAGCCGCATCTCGTGGCAGCGCGCGCCACCGGGAATCCGTATGTTGTACTCTCATTGCCTGGGATTGCGCTCGATATCGATAAACCTTCGGATCTGGTTGCTCTTGCGAGTGCTCCCGGAGAGACCCGCGCTCAGCATCTTATCCGGCAGTGGAACGTGAGTGAGCTGCCTGTGGCAGCCAATGAATGAAGACGCAGGCGAGCTGTTGTCCGGAGTTGCGAATAATTCCGATCCCTCTCGACAATGAGATCAAGTCTGGAGATTCGGTTACAGGCAAGATACTGGACGGGATGAAAGGTCAAAACTTAGCTTTCATCCGCGGGGACATTTTCGTGGTGAAACACAAGATCGTATCCAAAGCAGAAGGCCAGATTGTAGAGCTCGCGAAAATCAAGCCGTCGGCTTCTTCCCGTGTGTGGGCGCGCCGCTACCGTCTTGATGCGCGAGTTATCAAGCTGGCGCTGGCGCAGAGCCGGCGCGTGGTTCGCCGCAAACGAGGCGTGCTGATCACGGAGACACGGCATGGTCTGATTTGCGCCAACAGCGGCGTGGATATTTCGAATGTCGATGGTGGTCGCCACGCTCTGCTCCTTCCTAAAAACCCGGATGGTTCCGCCGCCCAGATCCACCGCGAGCTGAAAAAACGTTTGCGCCTTTCGATTCCTGTAATCATCACTGATAGTTTCGGACGCCCGTGGCGCGAGGGATTGACCGAGGTTGCAATCGGTGTGGCAGGAATGAAGCCGCTGGAGGATTATCGAGGGCGTCGCGATCCGCAGGGTTACAAGCTGCGTGCGAGCGTTGACGCAGTTGCGGATGAACTGGCTTGCGCAGCCGGCCTGGTCTGTGGCAAGTTGGCGCGCACGCCCGCATGCATCATTCGCGGATTCAAGTATCGCACAGGACTCGGGAGCGCTCGTGCGTTGATTCGTCCCGCTGCGAACGATCTGTTTCGCTAAACTTGAGTGTTGCCATGACCGCTGGGCACGGAGTTTGATTATGAGCAAGTCTGGAACTCATGACTTAGAGAGCTTCCCCTTACTTGACTGGCACGATGTCGCTCCGCATCTTTCCCCGCAAATTCATACCGCGCTTGAGGACGTGCTCGAGGTTCAGGACGGTGCCGTGCTCTCCCGCGAGCAAAGCCTGGCCTTAGCGAATGCTGAAGGGGACGATCTGGTGGGCCTGCTGGTTGCCGCCGACGAGCTACGCCGCGAGCTCGTGGGCAACATCGTTACGTACGTGGTAAATCGAAATATAAATTTCACCAACATTTGTTTCGTAGGTTGCAAATTCTGCGCATTCAGCCGCGGGCCTCGGGAATCTGATACCTATTTCTTGAACTTGCAGCAAGTCGCGGCAAAAGCTATTGCGGCGTGGCAAGTCGGCGCCACTGAAGTCTGCATTCAGGGCGGGCTTCCGCACGGGCTGCCGCCGTTCTACTATCGCGACATTCTCCGTGCCGTTAAGGGAGCCGTGCCGGGTATGCACATCCACGCCTTTTCGCCGATGGAGATTGTTTACGGCGTGGAACTGACAGGAATGGCGTTGGAAGATTATCTTCGCATGCTGCGCGACAACGGACTGGACACGCTGCCCGGAACCGCCGCGGAAATTCTCGACGATGATGTCCGCTTCGTGCTGTCGCGAAACAAACTTTCAACCGAACAGTGGAAAGAAGTCATCCGCACCGCTCACCGCTGCGGAATTCGGAGCACCTCGACGCTAATGTACGGTCATGTTGAAGCTCCCGCTCATTGGGTAAATCAGCTCCTACTTTTTCGCGAGATTCAAGAAGAGACCAGCGGCTTTACCGAATTCGTCCCGCTCGGTTTCGTGCACCAAAACACATTGCTTTTTCACCAAGGTATTGCCCGCCCTGGCCCAACGCTTGCCGAGCATTTGAAGATTCATGCTCTGTCGCGAATTCTGTTGGCGGGCGCGATCAATAATGTGCAGGTGTCCTGGGTAAAACTAAATCGTCAGCTTTCGCAACTTTGCCTGCATGCTGGGGCGAATGATTACGGCGGGACTCTGATGGAAGAGAACATCTCGCGAGAAGCGGGAGCTACTGCGGGCCAGTACACGAGCCCTGGAGAATTCCAGTCTCTAATTCTAGAGGCAGGGCGCATTCCCGCCGAGCGCAACACCACCTACACACGCATCAACATAAAGATGCCGGGCGGGCAGTTCGTATTTGAGCAAGCCCTCGAGCCGGAGTTCGCATAACCCGGAGTTCGTATAACCCAGAGCATAACAATGACGCGCTCCATTGCGGTGCTTGGTGGCACAGGTCCTGAAGGTTTTGGCCTTGCACGGCGCTGGACTAAGGCGGGCGAGAGAGTCATCATCGGCTCACGTGATGCCAAACGAGCACGAGAGGCGGCAGAAAAGATCAGGGCTTCCATCCCGGATGCGCAAGTCTCTGGCGATGAAAACAGCGCTGCCTGTGCTGCAGTCGATCTGGTAGTGCTAACAATTCCATTTGAGGGGCACGCCGCGCTGCTGAAGCAGATCAAGCCCGTGATCCGGCCAGACGCCATTGTTGTGGATGCCACAGTGCCATTGGCTGCCAGCGTCGGCGGTCGCGCGACTCGCACGCTGGGGATCTGGCAGGGTTCGGCAGCGCAGGAAAGTGCTGAGCTTTTGCCCAAAACCGCTGTAGTCGCAGCCTTCCAGAACACTGCGGCTGATCTTTTGAATGGCGACGGCCCTGTAGAGTGCGATGTGATCGTTTGCAGCGATCACGCAGATGCGGCTCAGTCCGTGCGTATGCTTGCGGCGAAGATTCCAGGCGTGAGGGCCATTGATGGGGGCAAACTGGAAAACGCGCGCATTCTCGAGCAGATTACCGCGTTGCTCATCGGACTGAACATCCGCCATAAGGGCCACAGCGGAATTCGCATCACCGGCTTGCCAGATCAAGCGTATAACGGGTAGCGCCGCCGCTCCGGACGATGAGTTTGTCGGCCACGAATCGGCATGAACGATCCTCCCGATCACCGCCCAGTCATTCGATTTCAGAATGTCTCGTATCGTCTGGAAAATGGATTGGAGCTCCTTCACAACCTAACGCTCGAAGTTGAACGTGGCGAAACTCTTGTACTCCTCGGCCGCAGCGGCTCCGGCAAAACCACCACGCTCAAACTCATTAATCACCTGCTTTCCCCGAGTGGCGGAGAAGTCTTGGTTGACGGTCGCTCGCTTCGCGAGTGGCACTTGATCCGCCTCCGGCGCATGATTGGTTATGTGATTCAGGAAGTCGGGCTGTTTCCTCACTTCACGGTGGAGCGCAACATAGCGCTCGTGCCGCAGCTTGAGAGATGGTCGGCAGAGCGCATCGGTCAGCGTGTGCAAGAACTATTGCGACTGGTCGGGCTCGATCCGCAACTGGCCTCTCGGCATCCTCGTGAGCTTTCGGGTGGACAGCGTCAAAGAGTAGGCGTTGCCCGCGCTCTGGCCGCTGATCCGCCAATTCTCTTGATGGACGAGCCTTTCGGCGCGCTCGATCCCATCACTCGCGCCGAACTGCAGCGAGAATTCTTCGCCTTACAGAATCGACTCCGGAAGACTGTCGTATTCGTGACCCACGACTTGCGCGAGGCGCTGCTGCTCGGAACGCGCATTGCGATGATGGAGGCAGGACGATTGGTCACGGCACAAACGCCTGATGACTTTGTTCAGTCCACTGAACCAATGGTTGCCGCATACGTGCACGCCTTCGAGACCGATCTCAAGCGAGGCACCTCATGAATCTCTGGCAATTTGTCCTGCAAAATCACACAGAAATTATGGAACTGACGCTGGAGCATCTGTGGCTTGTGGCCGTATCCACCGTGCTTGCAGTGCTGATCGGAATCCCGCTGGGAATTCTGATCACGCGCCGGCCAGTGCTGAACAGACCGGTGCTGGGCGTTGCCAATGTGATTCAAACAATCCCTAGCCTCGCGCTGTTTGGATTCCTGCTGCCTGCGCCGTGGATTGGAGCACGCGCCGATCGCCTTGCGATTCTCGCGCTCACGCTGTACGCCCTTCTGCCGCTGATCCGCAACACCTACACGGGAATCAAAGGCGTAGACCCCGCCATCATTGAAGCCGCCCGCGGCATGGGCATGACCGATGGCCAATTGCTTTGGCAGGTAGAGCTTCCGCTGGCGCTGGGAGTGATCATCGCGGGGGTGCGCGTTGCGACGGTGATTTCTGTTGGCCTCGCGACTATCGCCGCCGCCATCGGCGCGGGTGGTCTGGGCGAATATATTTTTCGCGGGCTAGCGATGGTGAATGATCAGGTCATTCTGGCTGGTGCTATTCCGGCGGCAATTCTGGCGTTGTTAGCAGACGTAAGCCTTGGCTGGCTGGAGAAGCGTTTGAGCCCACACTGACAACTGAGAACTAAGAACTGGGAACTGGTTCCGTTAGCTGAATCCTCGCTGGGAGCGAGCAGAAAGGTTGTGGATGATCCCGCACAGCTATGGTTCGTAAGCTATCAATTCTCGCGCTAGCACTCATGCTCGCTGCTTGCGCGTCACGTGAAAACCGTATCGTCGTCGGATCGAAAAACTTCACTGAGCAGCTCATCCTCGGAGAAATCATAGCGCAACAGATCGAGGCAAAAACGCACCTTGCTGTGGAACGCCGTTTCTATCTCGCCGGCAGCTACATCTGCCATCAGGCGATTCTTGGTGGGAGAATTGACATCTACCCTGAGTACACGGGCACGGCCTTGACCGCGATTCTGAAACAGAAGCCAGAGGGTAATCGGGAGGCGGTCTATCAGCGTGTGAAGAGCGAGTATGCGAAGCGCTTCAACCTCTCAGTAGGTGAGCCTTTCGGATTCAACGATACCTTCGCGATTGAAATTCGTGGCGAGGATGCCCGCCGCCTCGGCTTGAAGACCATCTCGCAAGCCGCCCCCTACACGCCGCAATGGCGGGCCGGTTTTGGGTATGAGTTCATGGAACGCCCAGATGGCTACAAAGGCCTGGCCGCAACCTATGGCTTGCGCTTTGCCGCTCCTCCTCGCATCATGGACCTCGGCTTGCTGACACGGGCGCTGAAAGACAAACAGATTGATCTGGCGGCAGGGAACACGACGGACGGGCTTATTCCGGCTCTGGATTTGTTTGTGCTGGAGGATGACCGCCACTACTTTCCGCCATACGAAGCCGTGCCCATCTTTCGGGAGGAAACGCTGCGGCAACATCCGGACGTGAAGCAGGCATTGGATGACCTTGCCCGTAAGATCTCTGACGACAACATGCGACGGCTCAATTACGAAGTGGATGGCCAGAAGCGGGATGTGAAGGAAGTGGTGCGCGAATTTCTACGGGAGAAAGGACTCTAGCAGCTGCTGAAAGATAAGTACCCCCGCGGCGTTCCCAAGTCGGTCCGTTGTGTTTACTAGTTCATATCTGGAAAAACATCCCGTATTTGTTAAAGCTGTGAGAACAAAGCGCCGGGTTGCAGGGCTTACGGGAGGCTCGGGCTGTTTTGAGGTGCGACACTCTTGTTGACTCATTATAATGAGTCAAATAGACTCATCCTATGGCTAAGCGGCTGCAAGTGATTCTACAGGATCCCGAATACCGTGAAATCCAACGCATGGCGCGCTCGCGCCGCATGTCAATCGCCGAGTGGGTCCGGCAAGCGCTGGACCTGGCGCGTCGCCGGGAGCCTTTGGGAGGTGCCGGCAAGAAACTCGAAGTCATCCGGGCGGCGGCGCAGCATGACTATCCCGTGGGTGATATCGACAGCATGCTGGCCGAAATCGAGAAGGGATACGGAACTGGCGTGCATCCGTGATTCTGGTCGACTCAAATATCCCGATGTACCTCATTGGCGCGCCCCATCCTCACAAGAGCGACACCCAACGACTGCTCGAAAAGTTGGTCAGCGACCGCCAGCGTCTGGTGACCGATGCCGAGGTGCTACAGGAGATCCTGCACCGCTACGTCGCCATCGACCGTCGCGACGCCATCCAACCGGCGTTCGACGCCTTGCTCGGCGTCGTCGATCAGGTGCTGGCTGTTGATCGTGCTGTCGCAGAGCGCGCGAAAGAAATTGTCCTGGGGCGCCGGCAGATTTCCGCCCGCGACGCCGTTCACTTGGCCGTCATGGAACAACATGGCATCGAGCAAATCCTGACCTTCGACTCGGGGTTCGACGGCTTCCCGGGGATCACACGGCTGTCATGACAAAAATCAACGAGGACAGAGACCACTACCGAACCTGCAGCAAAAGACTTCGAACGTGTATCCAGGCTATCCGTACTCCCTACCTTGTCCTCTTGATACGCACGCAAGGGAATCCAGACCGCTTTGTCTAGCTTTCTGCGACGGATATTCTCCATGTCAAACCAAGTTTGATCCATCTGACCTTCTCCCAAACCTGCTCCTACATCATCCACACTGCATCCACATCCACGATCACCTGCGTGCGCGGGATTTTGTGCTGTGTCGCATGCGCCACCATGGCCCGCAGCAGTGCATTCAATTTCTCTCGGCTGGGAGATTTCAGAACGAAATGGTAGCGGTAGTCTTTTTTCAGGCGCAGAATCGGCGCAGCAGCCGGTCCAAGCACGCGAACGCCATCGTGCCGTGTCTTCTCGAACCACTGGCCGAGAATCCCCGACCAGAGCAACGCTTCATCCAACTTATCGCTGCGCACCAGCACATTCGCAATTGCGCTGTATGGCGGATAGTGCATCCAACTGCGGAAGCGCAGTTCCTTGTCATAAAATCCGGCGAAGTCATGCTGCGCTGCATATTGCACGGCATAGTGGTCGGGAAAATAGGTTTGCAAAATTACCTTGCCCGGCTTCTGCCCACGCCCGGCGCGCCCGGCCACTTGCGTTAGTAATTGAAACGTCCGCTCGGCGGCACGAAAATCGGGAAATCCCAAAGCCGCGTCCGCACCCACCACTCCCACCAGCGTGACGCCATGAACGTCGTGCCCCTTGGCGATCATCTGCGTGCCGACAAGCAGGTCTAGCTCACCTTCGTTCAATGCATTCAGCGCTCGTTCGAAATCTTCGCGCCCGCGTACAGTATCGCGATCCAGCCGGCCAATCCGAGCCTGGGGAAACATCCCGTGCAACAGCTCTTCCAGCTTTTCTGATCCTGTCCCGAGAAAGTAGACATATTCGCTGCCGCAGTGAACGCAGGCTTTCGGGACGGGAGCGATGTAGCCGCAGTAATGGCATTCCATGCGATGTGTACGTTTGTGATGGGTGAGTGCGATGGCGCAGTTCTTGCACTCCAGAGTTTTGCCGCACGTCCGGCATAGCACGACGGGCGAATACCCGCGGCGATTGAGCAGCACCATTACCTGCTCTTTCTGCTCGAGCCGCTCGCGAATTTCCTGCGCCAGCTTGCGCGAGATCACCTGCTCGTGCCCGGTCTCCTGGAACTCCTGGCGCATGTCGACGATCTCGACTTCCGGCAAAGGCCGCTGCTCCACGCGATCGGGCAATTCGAGCAGCGCGTACTTATTCTTCTTTGCATTGAAGTAGGACTCCAGCGATGGCGTGGCCGAACCCAGCACGACGACGGCGTTCGCCATCTTGGCTCGCATCACCGCCACGTCACGCGCCTGATAGCGCGGAGTCTCTTCCTGCTTGTAGGACGAGTCTTGTTCTTCATCTACGATGATGAGCGCAAGATCTGAAACTGGCGCAAAAACTGCCGATCGCGTGCCGACCACCATGCGTGTCTCGCCGCGCTTGATGCGATGCCACTGCTCGGCCCGCTCCTGAGCCGACAGCGCCGAATGCAGAATAGCCACCTCATTGCCAAACACCTGATGCAGATCCGCAGCGACCGCCGGTGTAAGCCCGATTTCCGGGACGAGAAGAATTGCGGAACGGCCGGCATCGAGCACGGATTTCATTGCGGCCAAATAGACCGCGGTCTTGCCTGATCCGGTTACGCCATGCAGCAATATTCCAGAGAATGCGGATGCCGCAATCCCGCGCTGAACGTTCTTCAAGGCATCCTGCTGAGCAGCGTTAAGTTGAAAATCAAATTGTGAAGACCGGGCTTTCACGGCAGAGACCGTAAATTCGGCTGGCTCTTCGGTGACTTCCACGCCGCCGCGTTTCACAAGGGTTGCGAGCGTGGTGCGCGGGACGGCCAGTCCGCGCAGCGCTTCGACGCTGATTCTTCCTCCGGCTGCCGCGAGTGTATCTACGAGCGTTCGCTGATTGGCATTGAGTTTTCCTTCCACATTTTTGAGGATCGCAAATTTCATCATGCGCGCCCCGTCACGTGCATCTGAAACATCTTCGCGAGCAATCCACCTCTTCCGCACCATGCCGTCGAGCACTGTTTTGGAGGCGCGAGCCGCCGCACGCGAGCTGAGTTCCCGAGCCATGTCGCGCTCCGACAAGTAATCGAGCACGCGAAATTCGGCCAGTTGCTCTTCTGGAGTTCTGCGGGACCGGCCTGATGATCCGGACATGCTCGCCTGGTGCAGAGCGAGACGGCCTTCATCAGTAATGCGGTAATTGATGGAATGCTTGAATTCCGCAGCCAGCGGCAGCATGCTGCGAAATACTTCTCCCAGCGGCGCGAGATAGTAATTGGCAATCCACCTGCCGAGCTGCAACAGTTGATCGTCGAGAACTGGAGAACTATCGAGCGCGCTGATGATGTTTTTGGCCTGAACCTTGGGCTCGCGGTCGTGCAACTCGACAACAATACCCGGCATGCGGCGCTGCCGGAATGGAACCAGCACCCGCCCGCCCACAACGGGCTGTGTCCCGTTTGCGATGCGATAGGTGAACGCCATGTCCAGAGGGACAGACAGGGCAACGTCGCAGAATTCTGGCATTCTGTTGCAAGGATAGATCAGAGTTTAACCCGAGGGGCCTGAAATCTCTGAAAGGGCGATTGCAAAGACCGGCCGCTTAGGAGTCATTGCGGGCCCTTCGCCGGAATCTCCAGCCCCAACTCCTTCATCACCATTTGCAAGTCTTTCCAGGCTTCTTTTTTCTGGCGCGGATCGCGCAACAAAAACGCGGGATGATAGGTAACTGCAAGCTTGGTAGCGCGAAAATCGTACCAGTGACCACGAAGCTCCGCCATTGGGGCATTGATCGCGAGCAGGGTCTTCGCCGCCACTGCTCCGAGCGCCACGATCACCTTGGGTTTAATCACGGCAATCTGCCGCATCAGAAAAGGTGAACAGGTCTCACATTCATCGCGCTCCGGCGTGCGATTTCCCGGCGGACGGCACTTGATGATGTTCGCGATATACACATCCTCG
>Ga0070717_10000545_pt1 | contig 23877 bp, 25 predicted proteins | sample LARL113metaG_FD_71366 | JGI IMG/M metagenome (GOLD analysis project Ga0070717, IMG submission 71366) | Corn, switchgrass and miscanthus rhizosphere microbial communities from Kellogg Biological Station, Michigan, USA - LAR L11-3 metaG | ecosystem: Host-associated > Plants > Roots > Rhizosphere ...
GCGATGCAGCGCGCGGATTGCGACGCGCATAACAGGCGGCGCATTTCCGCCTTGCCGATCGTGACGTTGCTGGCCGAAAGGTTGAGGAGAATCTCGGCGCCGGCGAGCGCCGCATCGGTGCTGGGCGGATGCGGCACCCACAAATCTTCGCAAATCTCAACGTGAAAGGTGAATGCCGCCCTTCCTTGGGCGGCGAACATAAGATCGCGGCCAAAAGGCGCCTCGTGCCCGGCGATAGCGATCGACTGGCCGGCGACATCCTCGCCGGAGGTGAAGTGCCGGCGCTCGTAAAATTCGCGGTAGTTGGGCAGATACACTTTGGGGACGACGCCGAGCGCCCGTCCTCGATGGATCACCACGCCGCAATTGTAGAGACGCCCGCGATGCCGCAGCGGTCCGCCGACGACGAAGACCGGGAAGAGATCCGGGCTTGCCGAGATCAGCCGATCGACCTGGCGCTCCACCTCGTCGAGTACGGCGTCCTGGAACAGCAGATCGTCGATCGCATAGGCCGAGATCCCGAGCTCCGGGAACACCATTAAGGCAATCCGGGCCTTGTCGCCGGTGGCAAGCAGGTTCAGGACATTGTCGGCGTTCTGCCGCGCGTCGGCCACCGCGACAGGCGGAACACACGCGCCGATACGAACGAATTCGTGGCTGTAAGGGGAAAAGAAGGAGGACATTTCCGGCTGCTGTCTAGGCGGTAGCCCTTTGTGGTGTCAATCTGGGCGGTCGGCAAGCCCCCGATAAGGGGACCTCTCAGGATCTCGACCGGGCCGACTTCATCATTGCCCAAACCACCCCGACAACCCCGAGCACGGTCAGCCCGCCAAACACGAGCAGCACCGTATTGGCCGATCCGATCAGGCTATCTCCGACATCGCCGACAGCATCGCCGGCAAGCAGCAGCATCGGCGCCCAGACGATCGCCGAGGTGACGTTGGCGAACCAGAAGCGGCCCCGCGGCATACGCATGATCCCAGCGGCGAGCGGGATGACGGCCCGGACCGGGCCGAAGAAGCGGCCGATAAAAACGCTCTTTCCGCCGTGCCTGGCAAAAAACCGGATGCCGTTCGGCAGCAGATCCGGACTGCGCGTGAACGGCCAGATCCGGCCGATCCCGCCGCCGTAGCGATGACCGAGCCAGAACGAAACGGAGTCGCCGAGAACTGCACCGATGACCGCTCCCGCGAGAACCGGCCAATAGGGCAACGAGCCCGTCGCCATCAAGGTCCCGGCGACGATCAGTATCGAGGTGCCGGGGAAGAGCAGGCTCAAAAAGGCGAACGACTCACCGAAGGAGGTGACGAACATGACCGGAAATGCCCAGCCCGAATGCGCTGAAATGAAATCGAGGGTCGGCTGAACGAGATGTTCCATCGTCCCCGCTATATGGAGTGCACGCGGCGGGAATCACCGGTGGTCGCAATTGCTCGGAGGAGGAAAGGTTCCCGGTTTGTCCGCAAATAGGTTCACGGCACACGGCGGGCCCCTTTGATATCAACTTCGGCAAGCGATCTTCACCCGATTTGGACGTATTCCAGCCCCGTCCTCGCAGGGCGATCGGATATCTTGACAGGATTGCCTGTGAGGTCTCTGTGTCCCTGGGATGATGATCGCGGAGGCTCCCGGTGCCCGCTCTCGAGATACGGCAAAAGGCTCAACGCATCGTGGAATTGTTCCGCAGCCGCCGGCCGACCGAAATATTGCCCGCGGAACTGTATCCGGCAGATCTCGACGAAGCTTACGCGATCCGGCACGCCTTTGAAGAGATCGAGCAGGCGACGGGCCGCGGCGTAGTCGCCGGCTACAAGATCGGCCTGACAACGCCTGTCATGCAGAAGCTCTGCGGGGTCAACGAGCCCTGTTATGGCGCGATTTTCGCCTCTGAGGTGCATCATCGCCGAGCCGTGCTGCCGGCCCGAGATTACTGCCGGCTCGGGGTGGAAACCGAGATCGCGCTGCGGCTCGGCGATGATTTGCCGGAGGTCGGAAATCTTCAGCAAGTCGCCGCGGCGGTCGAAAGCTGCATGGCGGCGATCGAGCTGATCGAGGATTTGCGGTATGATTATAAGCGGCTCGATGCTGCTGCTATGGTGGCCGGCAATGTCTGGAATGCCGGGGTGGTTCTGGGGGCATCGGTGGCTGAAGGGGCGGTGCTGCACCTTTCCGAAATGACGGCGCGGCTCTCGATCAATGGGCGTGAAATCGGCAGCGGCGAAGGCAGCGATGTGATGGGCCATCCGTTGAATGCGCTCGCCTGGCTCGCGCGTAAACTTGCGGCGGCAGGGACACCCTTGCAGCGTGGGATGATCATAATGACCGGCAGCATGGTCCCGATCCAATACCCCGCGGCTGGCGACCAAGTGTTGATCGAGATTTCCGGGCTCGGCACCGCCGAGCTCGCCATTACCTGACGCGGCCGAGTAGCGGGCCGCCGCCTGGGAGGGTCCGATGTTCTGGGTTGTCGTTGCATTTTTGTATTTCGTTCTAGCGGCGGTAGCTCCAAGCATTCTTGGCCTTTTCGTCAGTCGCGCTCGGCCGGATTTCCGAACGCTTTCACTCTCCCTGAGAATAGTGTTCGTTGTCATCGCATTGATCTGTCTGGCCGCGACCTCGTATGTCCATGTTGAGTCGGACGAGATCGCCGTGCTCAACAAGATTTACGGGACCACCTCGCTACCCGGCGAGCACATCATCGCGACGAATGGAGAAAAGGGTCCACAAGCCGAAATCCTGACTCCCGGCTGGCATCCGTGGTTTCTGGTCAACGTTATCTATCAGGTTGAAAACAAGAAGGTGGTGTCGATCCCGTCGGGCAAATACGGATTCCTGAGTGCCAAGGACGGGGCGCCGCTGCGGCCCGATCAATTCCTGGCCGACGCCTTTTCCCCCGGGCGTGAGCTGGATATGCTCGACGCCGAATACTTCCTCACTCATGGCGGCCAGCGTGGGCCGCAGACGACGATACTGACGCCGGGCAATTACCGCCTCAATACGTACCTCTGGGACCTCAGCATCTATAACGCCGTCGATGTCGCCGAAGGCTTCGTCGCCGTCGTAAAATCCAACGTCATCGATTCCGTGCATTTCGGCAATCTGGTCGCAGATAAGCCGGCCTCCTGTCAGCAAAAGATGGTGTCGACCAATGCGAGCGGCGAAGCCGTCGCCGCCGAAGAAGCAAAATCCGACAAAGGCAAACTCACCGCCATCCTTGTCCCGGTCGGTTGCATCGGCATCTGGGAAAGAGCTCTGCAGCCCGGCCGCTATTACGCCAACGAGGCGGCCTACAAGATTACGATGATGAGCACTCGCGTGCAGACCTGGGAATTCAAGGGCGGCTATAATAGACGCTACATCGATCTGAGCCTCGATCAGTCAGGCAATCTGAAGCAGACGGAACGGTCGAAGGATATCCCGGTGCCTCAGGGTTCCGCCGACCCGGCGATCACACCGTTTGTCGAGGGTTGGCTGGTGCCGCTCGAGCTCAGGGTTCTCGCCCAGGTCACACCCGACAATGCCCCGTTTGTCGTCGCCTCGGTCGGTGGGTTAAAGGAAATCGAAGACAACATCATGGTCCCGACCATTCGATCGATCGTGCGCAACGTCGTGGGCGCGCAAGGCCGCCACGTTTTGGATCTCGCTGACAATCGAGCGGAGCTCGAACACGCCGTCGAGGATGCGATCCGTCCCGAAGGGTTGCGGGCCGGTATCGTCATTAAGGAGGTCAAGTTCGGCGATCCGGCATTGCCGCCGGAGCTTCTGGTTTCACGGTTGCGCCAGCAATTGGCCGATCAGCTACAGGTCACCTATCAGCAAGAGCAGAAGGCGCAAACGCAACGGATCGAAACCGAGAAGGCGCGGGCGACCGCCGAGCAACAGCACCAGCTCGTCGAAGCGGTGATCGGTGTTCAGGTTTCTGAGCAGAATAAGAACGCAGCCAAGCTTCGCGGCGAGGGCCAAAAGCTCGAGCTCGAGGAGATTGCCCAGGGTCAAAGGGCGCAAGCAGACGTGTTGGGGCAAGACCGGGTGCTGACGATCACCCTCGTCCAACAACTCCTCAAGACCATTCAGGAAAAACCAGAGGTCGTCTCGCTGATCGGGAGGCTGGTTCCGCAAACCGTCGTGTCGACCGGTGGCCAGGGCAGCAGCATCGACAGCGCTGCCGCGATCATCGGCGCGCTACTCAACAATAGCGGCGGCGCCACACCAGCCCTGACGGGCCAATCCTCCAAGAAATGAGAGTGCGACAATGGCTCACCCGATCATCTACGGCCCGGCTGGCAGCACTCACGTGTGGAGCGCGCGGTTGGCTCTGGCCGAGAAGGGCGTGACACACGAATTGGTCGAGGTGCCGTTTGGGGCATACCGCGAGGAACCGCATCTGTCGCGCCATCCTTTCGCCAAGGTGCCGGCCTTTGAGCATGACGGTTTCTCGCTCTACGAGACGCAGGCGATCATGCGTTATGTCGACGAGCGATTTGCCGGTACGCCGCTGCAGCCCGAAGACGTGTATGAATGGTCGCGGATGAACCAGATCATCGGCATCGTCGACGCCTATGCTTGGCCCAGCATAGGCGGCACGATTCTGTTCAACCGTGCGCTCGTGCCGCACTTTCTCGACGGCACACCGGACGAGGCGGCGATTGCTGCGGCCATGCCGCGCGCGCGGCTGTGCCTATCCGAAATCGACCGGCTGATGGAGGACCACCGGTTTTTGGCCGGCGACCATGTCAGCCTCGCCGATCTGATGGTCACCCCGCTTCTCTACTATTTCGGCAATCTGCCCGACGGCCAGGCGCCGATGGCCGAGCACCCGAAATTGCAGAACTGGATCCGGCGGATGGAGACGCGACAGAGCTTTCAGGTGACGAAGCCGTCTCCGATCTGAAGGGCCTCCGCCCGTGCTTGTGGGGGAGGGCTTGCTATGCCATGGATTGCGTCTTGGCTTCGCGGGCGGCGATCGCCTCCTCGCGTTCGATGAGGAGCCGGGCGCGTTCGGCGACCGGCACGTCGATCATCTTGCCGTCGACGGTGACGGCGCCGACCCCCCTCGGCAAGCGCCTTGTCATAGGCCGTGACGACCCGTCGGGCATGGTCGATTTCCCCGCGCTCGCACGGAATTCCTCGTTGAGGATCGGCACCTGGCTGGGATGGATGACGGAAGCGCCGATAAAGCCGAGGCGGCGCGAGCGGCGGATGGTCTGCCGGAACCCATCGAGATCGTGAAACTCGGCGACGGTGCCGATGAAACCCAAGGGCATGATGCCGGCGGCGCGGGCCGCGAAAACCGCCATCTGCTTCGACATGAACAACCCCTCGGCTTCTGGCAAGATTCCGGCCGACAGAGCAAAATCCTCGGCACCGAGGTTGAGCGCGCACAGCCGAGGGTGAGCGCGGGCAATCTCGGCGATGCGGAAGAATGCCGCCGCGGTCTCGACCATTGCGATGAGGCGGGTGGTCCCTGGCGCCATGCCGCGCTCGGCTTCGACTTCGTCGATAATTTCGGCAAGTAGCCGCACGTGCTCAGGGCCGTCGGTCTTGGGCAGTGCGAGCGCCAGGACGCGCGGGCCGACCACAGCTTCGATGTCGCGCACAGCGAGGCGCAGGGGCCGGTTGATGCGCACGACGACATCGGCACCACCGCGCGACACGATTTCGGCCGCCTCCGGCACCAGGATGCGCGCCCGTTCCTTCTCGGAGGCGGCAACGCTGTCTTCAAGGTCGAGAATAATCGCATCGGCGCCGCGTCGCGCCACCCATCGACAAAGCGCTTAGCGGTGACCGGAACGAACAGCAGCGAGCGCCAGACCGGCAAGGAAGACGCCGTCACGGAGCATCTCCTTTAACGCGAACGATGCCTTCGCGCACGAGCCCCTCGATTTCGGCGACATCCAGCCCGAGCGATTGCAAGATCTCGGCGGTGTGTTCCCCCAATTCCGGTGCGGGGCGTCGCAGCCGGCCAGGCGTCGCGGACAGGCGGGGGATCACGTTGTGCATCGGCAGCCGTCCCAACTCGCCATCCGGAAGGTCGACTAGGATCTCACGGGCGATCACATGCGGATCGGCCATGAACTGGTCGACGTCGTAAACCGGCGCCACAGTGACCTCGGCGCGTTCGAAGATTTCCATATTTTCGGCCAATGTGCGCCCACCGATGAAGGCGACGATCGGCGCCTCGCAGGCCTCGGCGTTCCTAACCCGGTCGCTGTTTGTGCGAAAACGTGGATCGGCGATCATGTCCTCGCAGCCAATTCCGCGGAACAACCGCTCGGCCATCGCCTGGATCGAGGCGGAAATCCCGATGTAGCGCCCATCTTTGGTCCGGAAGACGTTGCGCGGCGACGTTGTCTCCGACCGGCTCCCAGTGCGTTCCCGCACCGTACCGGTCAGACGGTAGATCGCCGCTTCGGTTGCGATGAACGAGAATAGCGGATCGAGCAGTGGCAGATCGATTACCTGGCCAACGCCGCCGCGCGTTTCGATCTGGCGCAGCGCGACCATCGCAGCAAAGGCGCCGTAGAGCCCCGCAACCATATCCGCAAGCGCTGTCGGCGGGAGTGCCGGTTCGCGATCCGGAAAGCCGGTTGCGCGAGGCATAGCCAGACATACTTTCCACCAACGTCCCGAAGCCGGGGCGGTCGCGGTAGGGACCGTCCTGACCCCATCCTGAGACCCGCAGGATGATCAGGCCAGGGTTGTGCTGGTGCAGGATTTGCGGGCCGAGTCCCATCGCCTCAAGTGTCCCGGGACGGAAATTCTCGATCAGCAGCCGCGAGGTGACGATTAGGTCGAGAAAGACTTCGCGTCCACGCGCCTCTCTGAGGCTCAGCGCCACGCTTTTCTTGTTCCGGGAATAGATCTTCCAATGGACGCTGATGCCATTCGTCTGCCAGGCGCGCAGAGGGTCGCCGCGTCTGGGCTCTTCGATCTTCAGCACTTCCGCGCCAAAATCCGCGAGCTGAAGGCTGACCATATTGCCGGAAACCAGGCGCGACATGTCGATCACTCGCACGCCGTCGAGCGGGCAGGATACTTCAGGCTCGAAAGATTTCTCCGGCACGCTCATTGCTCGGCACCCATTGTGCAGGCTTCGGAACACCATCACCTTACCGGCGCAGGCCGGCGAAGCAACCCGTTATGCGAGGGTTACTCGGCAGCTCATTCGCGAGCGATGGCCGGGCCCAGGTTAGCAACCGCCCGGGACTGAGGCACGGTAAGCGGCGCTCAGAAAGTGTGAAATCGGAAGCAGCGAGGGAGGCCGCGGGCGCAAGGTCAAAAAGGCATAACTCGCTTTTGGACATCGATCCGTATGACCGAGTAGGTAATGTAACGCCCAAGCATTGAGAAACAGGGCGTGGCCAATGCGATCAGGTCATGGGGTTCGCCTCTATGGAAATCACGCAACCGAGCAGTTCAAGTTGTGACGCCGATGTTTTGGGAGGAATCCCAGCAAGCTTCGTTCTCGACCGGACGAGCGACTGACGCCCCGCAGGTTAAGAAAAAGTCGAGACCCAAAGGCGCTGGGTGGAGCGATAGGCTGGAAAAACGATGGCCTTACGCGCTGAGCCTGGCTTTGAATTCGCGCCTGCTCCGATCATTTTGTCGGGTAGTGTGAGGTAGTTCACACTTCGGAACGACGAAACGTCCGATTCATCTTTAAGGTCGAGACACACGAACCGTGAGACAGGAGGATTGGATGCCTTTCACGCTCCGGTGTTGCACACATCAAACCGGAACAAATCGGCACTTTGCAGCGATACTCCCCCACCAGCGAGCGCAACCGATTGCCGTAGCGTCATGACTGTGCGGTCCCAGCAGGGATATCGTGTAAGGCCGCTCCTCAATCATCCGACAAAGGACTTCATCGACGCTCGGGATGGCGTCTGTCCAGCCGATTCACCAATTAAGCATGCCAGACGCAAACCAGTGACTACCGCTCTAATCTGCGATCTCTCGATTGTGAATCAAATGCTGTCGAATACTGATAACTACTTGTTAACTGATTCTGGTAATTCTGATTAACCAAGCCCCCGCCGGCTTGAGATGCCGGCCAAAATCCGGAGGTACCCATGCGCGTGCTTTTAGTCGAGGATGATGCAGCAACCGCTACCAGCATTAAAATGATGCTGGTGAAAGAGAATTTTATTTGTGACACGACCGATCTCGGGGAAGACGGCTTGGAGATCGGCAAGCTCTACGATTACGATATCATCATCCTCGATCTGATGCTACCGGACATCGACGGCTACGAAGTGCTGCGTCGGCTCCGGGCGGCCCGTGTGCGCACGCCAATTTTGATCCTCTCCGGTCTTGCCGAGCTCGACGCAAAGATCAAGGGCCTCGGTTTTGGCGCCGACGATTTCCTGACCAAGCCTTTCAATCCGCGCGAGCTGATCGCTCGCATTCAGGCGATCGTGCGCCGCTCGAAGGGCCATTCTGAATCCACGATCAGGACCGGTAAGCTCGTGGTAAACCTGGACACCCGCGTCGTCTCGGTCGATGACCAACCGGTGCATCTGACAGGAAAGGAATACGGCATCCTTGAGCTGCTCAGCCTGCGCAAGGGCACGACGCTTACCAAGGAGATGTTCCTAAACCACCTCTATGGGGGAATGGACGAGCCCGAGCTCAAAATCATCGACGTATTTGTATGCAAATTGCGCAAGAAACTCACCCAAGCGACCGGCGGCAGTCACTACATCGAGACGGTTTGGGGCCGAGGTTATGTTCTGCGTGATCCGGTCGTAACGTCAGGAACCCTAACGTCAGGGACGAGTATGCAGGACCCTGCTGCGGCCCGTGGCACCGCGGCGGCTTAGGCGGCGCTGGCGAGCAAGGTGATCCGAACGCGCCCGGGCTCCGCTGTCCCAGTAAGGCGGTAACCGAGCGCCTTCGCAAGCAACCCTGCGAAGAAGGCTTGGACTGTCCGAGAGGTAAGTTCGGCGATCGGCATTGTCAGCGTTAGAGCAGCGCTCGTGCCCGGAAACAGATCAGCGGTCGCGCCGGTCGCCTCGAGGCTTAGCGGGGCACCGATAAGAGTGAGACGGCCGCCGCGGGGCAACGTCTCGGAGCCAACCGACACGAGATTGCAGGCCAGCTTTTGCCAGTTGAGCGGCAATATCCGGACATCACCGGGATAATCACAGACAATCCGGCTCGCGGCGAACAAACCGGCGACAAGCTCATGCGGTGCTGGGCCAACGATCGCGTTGTCCCGACCGAACCCATATGCGAAACGATAGAATTGCAACCGGCTGGCAGCACGGCGGGCGCTTTCACCGATCAGCAGCGCAGCATCCCGGCTAAAGCTCTTCGCGGGCGCGGAGGCGAAATCCGGGTCCTCATCGGCGAGCAGCTCGACACCATTGTTGATCGCCGCAATCGGTGCGCTCAATTCGTGGCATAGACGCGCCATCAGCAGCTCCAACACCCGCATTTCGACAACGCTGTCCTCCTCGGCTTTTTGAGAGCGCGACGAGGTTGAGCCCTGACGGGTAGGGCCGACGAAAAGCGCTGTCGTTGTGGAAGGATCCACAGGCTCAGGGGGCATCTGCGACCAATCGCTTGAGGTGCCTAGCCTCTCACATAACTCGCAGCGCGTCAGTCAGGCGTCCCGGCAATCCGTCCACGGCTTGGCTACTCAGCCGGCCGCTGACTTCAATAGCGCTTCTGCAACCGCGAGATCCTCTGGCCGGTTGGCGTTAAAAAAAGGATCGATCGGGCCGGCGGCAAAGGAAGCTGTTGCTAGGCGATGGCGTGAGGTCCATTGATCGACCTTGCGGATCCCTTCGTAAACCACAGCCCGACGGAGGTCCTCTCGCAGCTTCACCGGCCACAACCCAAAAACGGGATGGGCGCGGCCCCCGGAGACGCCGCAGGCGAGATCGCCGCCATCTCCGCCTATGGCCTCAACGAGGCGCGCAACTAGGTCGGGAGGGAGGAACGGTGCGTCGGTCGCAACGCTGACGACCAAACAGCAATCCGGCCGATGCGTGGCCGTCCAGTCGAGCCCGGCCAACACACCCGCGAGCGGGCCGGCGAAATCGGGCACACTGTCGGCGACCACTGGGAGGCGAAACCGCGCGAAGCGGCTGGGGTCACCATTCGCGTTGAGCACCAGCGTGTCGACCTGCGGCCGCAACCGTTCGATGACGCGCTCAAGCAGCGAAATTCCGCCGAGCAGACGCAACCCCTTGTCGCCGCCTCCCATGCGCCGAGACAGCCCGCCGGCGAGCAGCAGCCCAACGACCTTCATGCCGCGTCCTCCTCCAGGCTCGCCTTGCGAGAAAGACGCGGATGTTCTTCCGCAACAGCGCGGAGGTCACTGTCGAAGACGATGCGTTCGCTGCCGGCGAGGGCGACGAAACGCTTCCCCTTGGCGCGGCCGATCAAGGTTAGCCCGGCCTGCCGCGCCAGATCGACGCCCCAGGCCGTGAAGCCGGAGCGCGAGATCAAGATCGGGATGCCCATTTGCACCGTCTTGATCACCATCTCCGAAGTCAACCGGCCTGTGGTGTAGAAGATCTTGCCTGCGGCGGGAATCTGGTGGAGATGCATGTAACCGGCGATTTTGTCGATTGCGTTATGCCTGCCAACATCCTCCATGTAGAGAACCGGCCGGTCATCCTCGCATAACACGCAGCCGTGGATCGCTCCGGCCGCTAAATAGAGGCTCGGGATGGTGTTGATCTTGTGGGTCAGTGCGTAAAGCCACGAGGTGCGTAGCACCGCATCGGGGTCGAGCCGAACTTCCTCGAATTTCTCCATCAGATCGCCGAACACGGTGCCCTGAGCACAACCCGAAGTCAGTGTCTTCTTCTTTAGCTTGTCCTCGAAATCGGTTTCACGGTCGGTGCGGACGACGACGGTATCGAGCTCCTCGTCGTAGTCGATTCCGGTGATTCGATCCTCCGCTCGCAACATGTTCTGGTTGAGCAGATAGCCGAGCGCGAGATAGTCGGGATGATCGCCGATCGTCATCATCGTGACGATCTCACGACCATTCAGGAACAGAGTCAGCGGCCGCTCCATGACGACAGCGGTCTCGATGTGCCGGCCTTCGTGATCGATGCCGGTGACGGTCCGGGTCAGCCTCGGATCATCTGGCTGCGGACGAACAGTAAATTCCTGCATGAGGTGATGATGGGTCGCACCGGCTTTCGCCGCAAGGCGGCTGATGCCATATTGAGACGGTATAACGGATCTGAAGAGGCCTCTGGGCGTGACTTCGCCGCCTAGGGGGCGACATTTCCGAGTTGCGCTCCTATGTTAACGAGACAATCCGCGGTGCGAGCGAATAAGGCATGATCGACCCGTTTGGACGAACCATCACCTATCTACGCGTATCGGTCACCGACCGATGCGACTTCCGCTGCGTCTATTGCATGGCGGAAGAGATGACCTTTTTGCCAAAATCCGAGCTCCTGACACTTGAGGAGCTCGACCGGGTATGTAGCGCCTTTGTCCGGCTTGGCGTCAGAAAGCTTCGCCTCACCGGCGGGGAGCCGCTGGTGCGGCGCGACATCATGACTTTGTTCCGCTCCCTGAGCCGCCACCTCGCCGGTGGCGCACTCGACGAGCTGACCCTGACCACCAACGGCAGCCAGCTCGCCCGCTACGCTGGCGAATTGCGGGAATACGGCATACGCCGGGTCAATGTTTCTCTGGACACGCTCGACCCGGCAAAATTCGCCGATATCACGCGCCGTGGCCGTCTCGACGTGGTTCTAGAAGGGCTCGCCGCGGCGAAGGCCGCCGGGTTGGCTGTCAAGATCAATACCGTGGCGTTGCGCGGCGTCAATGAGGACGAACTCGACAAGCTTGTCGCATGGGCCGGTGAGCAGGGCTTTGACCTGGTGTTTATCGAAGTCATGCCGATGGGCGACATCGGCGGCGAGAATCGTCTCGAACAATATTTGCCGCTCTCGCTGGTGCGCGCCCGGCTGCAGCGGCGCTGGACCTTAGAGGACAGCGATTACCGTACCGGTGGTCCCGCCCGCTACGTCAGGGTACTTGAAACTGCGCGGCAGCTCGGCTTCATCACGCCCCTGACTCACAATTTTTGCGAGAGCTGCAACCGGGTCCGGATGACCTGCACTGGCACACTCTATATGTGTCTCGGCCAGGAGGATGCGGCGGATCTGCGCACGCCCTTGCGCCAGTCCGAAGGGGACGAGGCGCTCGAGGCCGCGATCCGCGAGGCGATTAACCGCAAGCCCAAGGGCCACGACTTCATCATCGACCGGCGCCATAACCGGCCTGCCGTCTCCCGTCATATGAGCGTGACCGGCGGGTGATCGCTGCGCCGGCGCCCAGGATTGCGGTCGTCGCGGCTGACACCGAAGCTGCACAGTTGGCTCTCGGTGAGCTGTGCACGCGGTATCCCTGTGTCGATCCCGCGCGGGCCGAGATCGTCGTGCCGCTTGGCGGCGACGGCTTTATGCTGGAGACCTTGCACCGCTTTCTGGCAAAGGGCGTGCAGATCTACGGAATGCATCGGGGCAGCGTCGGGTTTCTGATGAATGCTTACCGTCCGGACGGGCTCTATGAACGGCTCGCCGCGGCGCAACCGGTCGTACTTCACCCGCTTGAGATGACGGCGCGGGACGAGCACGGCGGCCGGCATCGCGCGCTCGCCTTCAACGAGGTCTCGTTGCTTCGTGAGAGCCGGCAGGCGGCAAAGCTGCGGGTCACCGTCGACGGAGTGGTGCGTATCGAAGAGCTGATGGCGGACGGTATCCTGGTCGCGACGCCGGTCGGTAGCACGGCGTACAATCTCTCCGCGCACGGCCCGATCGTCCCGCTCGGCGCCGGCGTCCTCGCACTGACCCCGATTAGTGCTTTCCGCCCGCGCCGCTGGCGTGGCGCGCTGTTGCCTCATGAGGCGCGGGTGCGCATCGACGCGCTCGAAACCGATAAACGACCGGTCAGCGCGGTCGCTGATTTTACCGAAGTGCGCGATGTGGCGGCCGTCGAAGTCAACGAGAATCGCGACATCGCGATGACCCTGCTTTTCGATCACGACTCCAACCTTGAAGAGCGTGTCCTCAAGGAGCAATTCGCTTCCTGAACGTGGCGTCAGCCTGCTATCGACGGGTAGCGGAGAGCGAAAAAGCGAGCGGCAACCACGGCTTGTCGGGCCAGCGATAAAGACCGCCGTCATCCTCTACGAGGATACGGAACATACGCCAGGTAACCGCGGCGTGCTCGTGCAGCCAGTTGAGGGTCATGCCTGCCGCAATCAAGCTGGTCACGATGTCGCCGAGCGTATGGATCCAGTTATAGCTGGTTGCGTTCGTGAGTCTCGCCTCGACGTTTACGTAGTCCCTCGGGTCCGTGTCGAGGATGGGGTCGCGCGAGAAGTATGGGGCGAATAGGCCCGGCATGCCGTCAGGAGAGCTTGTCGTATCATCAAACACACCGGCGGTCGGATGGCCTTCGGCGAGATAGAGCAACCCGCCGGGCCTCAACATCGCCGCCACGATTTGCGCCCACCGTGTGATGTCCGGAAGCCAGCAAATGGCGCCCCAGGTCACGAACACCATGTCGAACCTGTGAGGGGTAGGGACCGCCTGCACCGCATCGTAAAGATCGGCATGAATAAAGCTCGTCCGCTCGGCGAGGCCCAATTCGCCGGCTAGGTTGCAGGCAACCTCGATTGCCCGGCGTGAGAAGTCGAGACCGAACACCTCGGCACCGCGTTGCGCGAGCGTCAGGCTGTCCCGCCCGAAATGGCATTGCAGGTGCAGGATGCGCTTGCCCTCGACCGGTGGGAGCTCGGCTTCCTCGATGGCGTTCAGCCTACCACGTCCGGCCCGCAGGCCGGACAAGTCATAACCGCCGGCGCCAATATGAACGCCGACACGCTCATCCCAGCTGGCGCGGTTGGCGCGGTACCATTCGGGTTCCGACATGATGATAGCTCCATGCTCCGACCCGAGATTAGAAAAGCTCATGGTGTTCCAACGGAGTGGGCCGATCCCCGAGCGCGGCATGGGCCATTTCGCCCAGTCGAAGCTCTCAACGGTCCTTTTGGTTCGCTGGAACGCTTATTCTTAGTCGATTGTCAGTGGCTGTCCGTCCAAATCTTCGGCCCCCTCTACCTCGATCAAAACCGCAAACCCATTCTTTTGCGGGTCACGGTCCTTTTCGGGCTGCACTAGACGCCGCCAGACTTCGTCGTAAACCAGGCCGGTCTTGTGTATACTGGCACGTCCATAGAAGCGCGCGATGCCGCCCTTTGGTAGGACGCCTTCCTCACGAAGCTGTGGCTTGCGGAAAAACACCGTCAGGGGCGTCCCGTCGGTGAGGTTTGCGGTCGTCGAGCCCTTGCCGCGCTCCCACAGCCCGATATGCGTGTCATCGAACACCATCGTACTGCCCCGTGGGCTCACCTGAGCGAATCCACTCGGCAACACACTCCCAATTAAACACACATTCGCCGGAAAAGCGGTGTTGATATGCGATTGGAGAATTTTTGGGATCTTGGCCATCACGGCTCCACTAGTTTTGCCCGGTAATTACTGTTCAGCTACCACACCCTGTATTCGTTTAGGCAAGTACTCAGGCGACCTGGTCGAGTGTCGACGCCACGTCGCGTGTCGTCGCCCGTCGTAAGTCGCGCGTCTCGCTTTCGTCGAACGGCCGGCCCCGGTGCATCGTGCAGCGATTGTCCCAGATCACGAGATCACCCTTCCGCCAGACATGGCTGTACACAAATGGCGCTGGGTGGCGAATTCGATCAGGTCGCGCAGCAGCAAACGCCCTTCGGGTATGGGCCGGCCGACGATGTGCGAAGCGTGTGCGGCGAGGTAGAGGGTCTTGCGCCCGGAGCCCGGATGGAGGCGAACCACGCGCTGCGGGACCGGTGTCGGAACTTCGCGTTCGCCGAACAGCAACTCGGTGAAACCGATCTGACTGCGCGAATAGGCGATGTCGTGCAGAGCAACGAGGTTCTCGACCTCTGCTTTAGCGGTATCGGGGAATGCATCCCAAGCCGCCCGCAAATCGGCAAACTCGGTCTCGCCGCCCATTGCTGGCACGCTGTGCGCGTAAAGCATCGATAGCGCTGCGGGAACTCGACGAAACGAGCCGTCGGTGTGCCAAAGACGGTTGCCGAGCTGATCGAAGCGGCGGGGGTCATCGGCGGCGCGGAGGTGCCGGTTCTCATCGAGGTTCGAGATATCGGACATCTCGGGACGCACGCGTCTCTTTATCCCTTCTCGGGCGCTCCGCGGGGCCTCGATCTCCCCAAAATTGCGGGCAAAGGCCAGCTGCCGATCGTCATCCAGCTCCTGGTCGCGGAGGACCAACACCGCGTAGCGATCGATCGCATCCCAGATCGCGCGGACGGTAGGTGGCGTGAGCGGGTGGCCAGCATCAACGCCGGAAATCTCACCGACGAATAGCGGGTGCAGTTGGCGAATTTGGAGCTGCATGCCGGTCATTCTGCCGCAGCGCGTCTGCCTTCATCGAGCCGCGCACTCGCAAAGGTCGTAAGGGCTTCGATCAAGTGGGTGATGTCAGCCTGCAACGGGGCAAAGCCGGCAGTCTTTTCGAGCGTCTTCTGATCCATGTAGAGAGCGCGGTCGACTTCGATCTGCAGGCTATGCCGGCCTTCCCCCGGCCGGCCCTGACGCTTGACGATTTCCACACCCTTGTAGACTTCGTTGATGCGGACGGTATAGCCGCGGCCTCGCAACACGCGCGCGACGAAATCGGTCAATTCCGGCTCGCAAGTCGTGCCGTCCCGATCGCCTAAAACCAAATCTGGGCAGTGGCCGCCCTTCTTCCCGCTACGTTGCGACGGCATCGAATGGCAGTTGACATGCCAGACGATGCCGAACTTGCCGTGTACGCGAGTGCAAGCCTCTTCCAGCACGCGGTGGTACGGGGTGTGGTACCGCTCTATCCGGGCGAGGATCTCGGCAACGGAGAGCTTGCGGTCGTAAATCGGGGTCCCTGTTCGGGCGACGCGACGCACCACACCGAGGCCGGAACGCGTCCGGTGCGAGGGCTTGAGGTCAGACGGCCACGGCCCGTCAATCAACGAAGTGTCGAGGTCGTCGACGGCGCGATTGGGGTCGAGATAACTTCGCGGGAAGACCGCGCCGATGAACGTCGCGCCAAGCTGCGGCGCGGCCGCGTAGAGCTCGTCGACATAGGTATCTTCGGCGGTGCGCAAGACCTCGAGAGGGCAACAAAACCGGAAATCGTCCGGGTAGTGCGACCCGCTATGCGGCGAGTCAAACACCAGCGGCACTCCCACTCCTTGCGGGTCGCGGCGCCAGAGCACACCCGGAATTTCTAGGCTCATTCTTTAGTCTCCTCCCTGACCGGCGGCGGGTCCAGCGCGCTTCGGGATCGAGGATGATGCGGGTCCATTTCGCAAGCATAATGCACGAGCGATCGCAGAGATAAGCATATGGCTGAGCGGCCATCCGGACGTCAGATTTCACGACGGAACTTTACGGACGGTTCCGCTGCCGAGCAAGGAACGAAGGTACGCCAAGCATGCAACCGACCAACTCCGACCCGCCGGTGCGCAAGGTCGTATTCGATCTCGGCGGTGTGCTGTTCGATTGGAATCCCCGCCACCTCTATCGGCAGCTGTTTGGAGACGAAGCCGCGATGGAGCACTTTCTGGCGACGGTGTGCACGCAGGCCTGGAACGAAGAACAGGATGCCGGCCGGCCTTTCCGCGAGGGGGTGGAGCTATTAATCGCGCGACACCCGCAACACGCCGCGGCAATCAGGGCCTATGATCTGCGCTGGGGCGAGATGCTGAAGGGTGCGACCGAGGAAAGTGTCGCTATTCTCGCCGCGTTGCGCGCCCGCCGCGTTCCACTCTTCGCGCTGACGAATTGGTCAGCCGAGAAGTTCCCGTTGGCTCGCATGCGGTTCGCCTTTCTCGAATGGTTCGACGGCATCCTCGTCTCTGGTGAAGAAAGGCTCAAAAAGCCGGATCCGCGCATCTACCAGCTAGCCATCCAGCGCTTCGGGCTCGAACCGGCGCGGACCCTCTATGTCGACGATGCCGAGAAGAACATCACCGCCGCGGCTGTGCTCGGGTTCAAGACGCACCGCTTTGTCGAGGCCCCGGTGCTGCGTACTCAACTCGTCACCTGCGGTTTGTTGCCGGCGTGACGCAAAGACCGATCGCGTGCAAGATGACACTCGGTGATCATCAGAGCATGGGAGCGCCCGCGTGCCCGAGCCGAACTATGCGGTTGAGCTGAGCCCGCCCGATATCGAGCCGTACCGGGCCGGCAATACTGGGATCGAATATGTCGCGACATTTGATAGTGGGGTGCCGGGACCGCACGTTCTCATCACTGCCTTGACCCACGGCAACGAGATATGCGGCGCGATCGCTCTCGATCGGTTTTGCCGCGCGGGGTTGCGCCCGCGGCAGGGCAAGTTGACCTTGGCCTTTGATAATGTCGCCGCCTATCGCAATTTCAGTCCACGAGTTCCGACGGCGTCGCGCTTTGTCGATGAGGATTTCAACCGCCTATGGTCGCCCGCGACCCTCGACGGACCGCGCCAATCGACGGAGCTCGCCCGCGCGCGGACCTTGCGTCCGATCGTCGACGCCGCAGACTTCCTGCTTGACATTCACTCGATGCAGTATTCGACGGCGCCGCTAATGCTCGCCGGCACGCTCGACAAATCGGTTGCCTTGGCGCGGCGGGTCGGAATTCCCGAGCTGATCATGTGCGACGCCGGACACGCGGCAGGGCCCCGCATGCGGGACTACGGCGAGTTCGGCGATCGTGCTTCGTCCAAGACAGCGCTGCTGATCGAGAGCGGGCAGCATTGGGAGCGCCAAGCTGCCGAAGTTGCGACCGATGTTATGTTGCGCTTCCTGATCGCCCTCGGGACTCTGACGCGCGAGGATGCCCAACCCCTCGCCGGACCGGACTTCGAGGCGCACCCCCAGCAACGGATAATACAGGTCACCGAAGCGATCACGATCACCGGCGACAGCTTTGAATTCGTCCAGGATTTCCGTGGTCTCGAAATCCTGTCGCCAAAAGGAACGCTGATCGGTCGGGACAATGGGCATGAGGTGCGCACCCCCTACGACGATTGCGTACTGATTATGCCCTCGCGGCGGTTTGCCAAGGGCCAGACGGCCGTCCGTCTCGGCCGTTACGTCGATTGAGTGCTCGACCCGAGCGCAGCGCGCCAGTCGGACCCGCCAAGCGCAGTTTCCTGCCGATCGTCGACACCCGAGCGCGCGTGCTCGTGCTCGGCACTCTACCCGGGGAAGAGTCACTGCGCCGCGGCCAGTACTACGCCCACCCGCGCAACCTGTTTTGGCCGATCGTATTCGCGCTATTCGGCGCCACTCCAGTGCAGGATTACGCGCAGCGGCTTGCCTTTGCCGCGGCCCGAGGGATAGGTTTGTGGGACGTGTGCGAGATGGGCGAGCGCGAGGCGAGCGCTGACGCGACGATACGCCGCGAACAACCGAACGCGATCGACCGGCTGCTCGATGAGCATCCGCTGATCCGCGCCGTCGCCTTCAACGGCACCGGTGCGCGACAGCTCTACGATCGCCATTTCACGCGGCGGACGAACCTCACCTATCTCGCCCTCCCCTCGACCAGCCCGGCCCACGCCCGCATCGATTTCGCGGGGAAGCTCGCTTGTTGGAGAGCACTGCGCGAAGCGCTCGAAGCGGGTGAGAGGCTATAGCCGATAAAAAGCGGCGGCGTTGTGCCAGAAGAAGCGATCGCAATCCCTCAGGAGAGTAATCCTGCAGCATCCGAGAAACGGCCCGCACGAGGCCGTCATAGTCGATGCGCAAACCGGCGACCGGGAAATTCGTCGCAAAGATCGAACGCTCGATACCCAAAATCGCGATCGCGTCGCGCACGACCCGCCGGTTCGGCTCATAATCCCATGCCCGATCCTTGAGCCCAAACTCCGACACTTTTACATAGACATTAGGCTCTTGAGCGAGGGCTGCCATCGCATTGCGCCATGCGACAAAGCCTTCTTCGCTGCGGTCCCACGGAAACCCGGTGTGGTTGAGCACGATCGGTGTGCGCGGGAAGGCGTGCGCAACCTCGGCCGCCTCGCGGAGATGTCAAAACGGAACTCGCAAATCCCACGAGGGTCCGTATTTCTCGAGCAGCGCACTTGGTCGGCGCGATCCCACTCGGCCTCGCAATCCGCAGTCGTCAACACATTGTGGCCGCGCGCGTCACGCAGATAGTCTTGCGGTAGGTAATCGCACCGCCGCGGCGAATAATCGCCCAAGAAGAATTCTTTCTCTTCGCCCGTACACAGCCAGGGATGCCGGTTCTGCCGCAAATCCCAAAGATGATGATGCGCATCGATCAGGGTTACTGCATCGGGCTCGACGTTCCAGCAGCCGTGGATCGTTCTCATGACTGACACTCGGGGTCGGAAGAGACAGGCGGTGCCGATCGCTGTTAGCGCGAGAGAGCGGCTACAATCGCGGAGACCAGTGGCTTCATAAAGTAGCTGTGGTCCGGACTGATCGTCACGTTGAGCCCGCGTCGCCGCAACTCGTCGGCAACGATCGGACCGACAGCGGCGATTCGGGTCTTTTGAAGCGCCCTGCTTAATGTCTCTCCCCGCCGGGTGGCCGCTGCAGCGTCGAACAGACGTTGGACCTGTGGAGAGCTGGTGAAGGCAATTACATCGACCCCGCCATCGGCCATCCGATCGATCAGCTCGACGACCCTCTCGTCATCCGCCGCCGAGGCGTAAACGTAAGGCAGGACGGGGTCGGGCTCGGCCCCCGCATGCAGGAGAAAATCGGTGAATTTGGTGTTGGGGTTTCCCGGGTAGAGCTGAACGCCCACCCGTCGGCCGCGCAAATCATGAGCGGACAATGTCGCGATGAGACCGTCGGTCGTCGGCTCCTCGGCGCGCAGATCGGACTTCAGTGCGAGCTCGCGAAGCGCCCGATCCGGCTTGGGGCCGCGCGCGATCTTGCGCATCGTCCGCAGCGCATCGAGAAAGGCCGGCTCGAGATCAAGCCGCTGCGCAAAACCGTGCAGCCGGCGGAGCCCCTCGCCGGTAAATAGGATCAGATCATCGAAGGGAAGGCGCCTGAGCCAGTTCTGCACCGGCGCCGGATCAGGTGCATCCCTGATCGCCACCATTGGGCAACGCAAGGTTTCGGCGCCCTGCTCCTCGAGCATGCGCGCGAGCCGGTCGAGCTCGCGGGTTTCGGGAAGGGCGATCAGTCGGCCTGAAAGGGGATCGATTGCGGGTCCGTCGCTCATGAAACACCTAGCTGATCTCGGCAAGGCGGTCGTGCAAGACTATAGTTCCGACCGAGCGCATCGGCGGGCAGAGGTACCCGGATGAAACTCGAATACGAGACTGTGCGGATCGAGGATCGCGGCGAGGGCTTGCTGATGGTGGCCCTCAACCGACCCGAGGTCGCCAATGCAATGAACACACAGATGGGTCGCGACCTTCTCGCTTTCTTCGATGAGGTCAACGCGGCGCCGTCGAAGCTGCGTTGCATCGTCCTGACCGGCGCCGGAGAGCGGGCATTTTGCGCCGGCGGTGATCTCAAAGAGCGCAACGGCATGACCGATGAGGCCTGGCAGGACCAACATCTGCTGTTCGAGCGCATGATCCGGGCGTTTATCGGCTGTCCGGTACCGGTGATCGGTGCAGTCAACGGTGCGGCTTATGCAGGCGGCTGCGAATTGGCGCTGTGTTGCGACTTCATCTACGCCGCCGAAACCGCGCGGTTTGCGCTAACCGAGGTGACTCTCGGGATCATGCCTGGCGCCGGCGGGACGCAGAACCTGCCGCGCGCCGTTGGCGAGCGGCGGGCCAAAGAAATCATTCTGACCGGGCGCCCGTTCACCGCCGCCGAAGGTTATGAATGGCGCTTGGTCAATCGTCTCTGTGCGTCAGGTCGGGTCGTCGAGGAGGCGCTCGAGACGGGGCGCCGCATCGCCGACAACGCCCCGATCTCTGTGCGGCAAGCCAAGCACGCGATCCATTTCGGGATGCAGATGGACCTTGCGAGCGGCATGATGCTCGAGATCGAGGCTTACAACCGGATGGTCCCGACCGAGGATCGGCGGGAAGGCGTGCGGGCCTTCAACGAGAAGCGCAAGCCGCGCTTCAAGGGCCGCTGACCCTCATCCCCCCGGCCCTGGCGGGCTGGGGCGCAGTCGGGGGAGGCGGGTGAGGGTCGGGCCACCAGGAGGGCTATAGGAGGAGAAGAATGGACGGAATAAACCTCACCCAGGTGCTGGCGAGCAAGGCGGCGACGATCGGATACGAGGACCTGCCTTCAGAAGCGCGTCAGCTCGCCCGGCAATGCGTCCTCGACTATCTCGGCGTCGCGCTCGCCGGGGCCGGTGATGAGCTGGTGCAGCTGTTGCTCGACGAGCTGGTCGAAGCCGGCGGCACGCCGCAGGCGAGCGTAATCGGCCATGGGACGCGGCTGCCGGTGCTTTCGGCGGCGCTCGTCAACGGGGCGGCGGCACATGCGCTCGATTACGACGACGTCAACATGGCGATGCCGGGTCATCCCTCTGTCGCGATCCTACCTGGCCTGCTTGCTCTTGCCGAACTGAGGGGCAGTTCCGGCCGCGAGGTCATCACCGCGTTTGTGGCGGGTTACGAGGTCGCCTGCCGCATCGGCGCGGCAATGCAGCCGGGGCACTACAATCTCGGCTTTCATTCCACGGGCACGGTCGGCAGCTTTGGTGCCGCGGCAGCTTGCGCTCGACTACTCGGGCTCGATGCCGAAAAAGCCGCTGTCGCGCTCGGCATTGCCGGGACGCAGGCGGCGGGGCTCAAATCGCAGTTCGGGACGATGTGCAAGCCGTTCCACGCCGGCAAGGCAGCGCAGAACGGGCTGCTCGCAGCGCGCCTCGCTGCGCGCGGATTCTCGAGCCGCGCCGATCTCGTAGAGTGCGTGCAAGGCTTCGCGCTAACCCATGGCCCGGATTTTTCGCCCAAAGCTGCCCTGGCCACGCCGCCAACCGACCTGCATTTGTTTGCCAATCTCTTCAAATACCATGCCGCCTGTTATCTGACGCACGCGCCGATAGAGTGTGCGCGCCGGCTGCGCGAAGAGCATCGGCTGACGCCCGAGGCGATCGCCGGCATTACCTTGCGGCTCGACGCGAGCTGCGAGCGGGTTTGCAACATCCCCGCTCCGATAGATGGGCTGCAGAGCAAATTCAGTCTGCGCCAGACGGTCGCGATGGCATTGGCTGGCGTCGATACGGCGAGCCTCGGCGCCTATAGCGCCGAGAATGCTCGGGACCCGAAGCTCGTCGGGCTTCGCGAGCGTATCACACTCGACTGGCAGGATGCCTGGCCCCAGACGTTGAGCGAGCTCGAAATCGAGCTTGCCGATGGCCGCCGTGTAACGGCGCGGCATGATGCCGGCATCCCTGCCGCCGACGTCAGCGAGCAGGGCGAGCGCCTCGCCGCTAAGTTCGATTCACTCGTCCAGGCTGTTTTGGGGTCACCGCGGACGCGCGAATTGCTCGAGATGATTTCCGGGCTCGACGGGATCACTGATGTCGGCAACCTCACCAAGCTCGCGGCCGGGTGACACCGGAGGTCACGGCCGGACCGCGATACAAGATCCCGTCGTCGACAAAATCGTCGCGCATGTCGAGAGGGTCGGTGCGCACGGGGTGCCAGCTGAGGTCCGTTCTGCAGCCAAGTCCCTCATTGCGGACACGCTGGCCGTCGGGGTAGCCGGCCGATCGACGCCGTGGCGCGGCGAGATCCTCGACATGTTGGCGCGGATCGGCGGTGCGGGTGAAGCGACGGTGTTCGGTAGCGGCGAGCGGCTGCCGCTCGTCCACGCCTCGATGCTGAACGCCTACCAGATCCACGGCCAGGAATTCGACTGCGTGCATGACGCAGCAGTCGTTCATCCGATGGCGGCAGTTCTACCCGTCCTGCTCGGATGGGCAGAGCGCGAAGGCGGCGTCTCCGGCGCTCTTCTGCTTCGCGCCATCGTCTTGGCGGTCGATGTCGCGGCGACATTAGGTTTGTGTTCGCGCGCACCGATGCGCTTTTTCCGCCCAGCCAATGCCGGCGGGTTCGGTGCAACGATCGGTCTTGCGATGCTGGCGGGCCTCGATGCGGACCGCCTACGCGATGCGATGGGCATTTATTACGGACAATGCGCCGGGACGATGCAGGCGCACAGCGAGGGGGCGCCGCAGCTCGCAAATGCAAATGGGATTTGCGGACCGCAGTCGAGCTCGCGCGGCGCAACATGCCGGGACCTCGCGCCGCCCTTAGAGGGGATTTCGGCTATTTCGCGCTGTTTGACGGTCAGGCCGATCCGTTGCCCTTTGAGGATCTCGGCACATCTTGGCGCATCGCTGAAGTCAGCCACAAACCGTTTCCCAGTGGGCGCGCGACGCATGGGGGCATCGATGCTCTGCAGCGCTTGATGCAGGAAGACGGGGTCACGGCCGACCAAGTAGTCGCCTGCTGTTTCCGCGTTCCTCCATTGACCGCACGGCTGATCGGCCGCCCGGCGATCGAAGGCATGACCCCCCGGCTACGCCCGGCTCTGTCTACAGTATGTCGGGGCGGTCTGCCTGCGGTGCGGCACTGTCGGTCTCGACGATTTCATCGCCGCGGCGCTTGCCGATCCGGCTACCCTCGCACTTGCTCGCCGCCTCTCGGTCGCCGACAACGGACATCGCGATCCCAACGCGCTGGCCCCACAAAACGTCGAGATTGATCTAGGGACGGCCGCACAGTCACGCGTGTAGTAAATGCAGTGCTCGGCAGCCCCGACCGGCCACTTTCGGCGGAGGCAGCCAGGGCCAAGTTCGACGTCTGCTGGCGCTCCGCTCCTGAGCTTTCTCCCGGGCAAGGCGC
>Ga0070717_10000547_pt1 | contig 23819 bp, 19 predicted proteins | sample LARL113metaG_FD_71366 | JGI IMG/M metagenome (GOLD analysis project Ga0070717, IMG submission 71366) | Corn, switchgrass and miscanthus rhizosphere microbial communities from Kellogg Biological Station, Michigan, USA - LAR L11-3 metaG | ecosystem: Host-associated > Plants > Roots > Rhizosphere ...
ACGCCAGTTCCTGCACGCGCTCGGTTGCGGTTGTGCGTTGCAAGCTTTTTTCGGCCCCGTAAAACAGCTCCCCAAACGTGATTACTGAAATTGCCGCTTCACCGGAGCGCAAGGCGTGAAAGCGCCGAAGCACCTCGTGGGGTTTTTTCTGGCGGATGTAAATGCAGATGTTAGTGTCCAAGAGATAGCGCGGCTCCATTACAGTTCCTCGCGCTCTTGAGGCTCATCTTTACCACGGTCGCGCGGCTCAAAATCGTCAGGCAAGCCAGCGAGCAACTCGAATGCTCGAATCATGACGCCTTTCGGCTCACGAAGCACGATCTCATCACCGCGCCGAAAGATTTCAACTTCCTTAGTCTTGAAGCGAAACTCTTTTGGCAGACGCAGCGCCTGACTGTTGCCGGAACGGAAGACCTTTGCCTTTGCCATTGGGCCAACTCCGTCGATGTATATACATGCAGTGTATACAACGTAGAAAGCGATTTGCAACAACGCCTTCCTCGCTCTAATGTTTCTCGCTCCTTGTGCAGTGGTGCAGTTCGAGAAATTGGAAATGGTAAAGCAAGCGTCTGAGTTTGACGGTATGGCGCGCCCGGAGAGATTCGAACTTGAGTCGTTTAGCAGGCGTGAGCGAAGCGGGAGCCTGCTGGCGAAATCCCGAGTGCAGCGAGGGATCTGGAGATTATGGCGCGCCCGGAGAGATTCGAACTCCCGACCTACAGCTCCGGAGGCTGCCGCTCTATCCAGCTGAGCTACGGGCGCGTTTTTCTAGTTTACATCGGGGCGCAGCGATGCGCTGGGGGAACAACCGAACACAGACGAGCGCCGCCGTTCGCGGGCTTCAGACGAAGAGGCGTCGCCGAATCACACAACCAAACTATCGAAACGCTGAGCGGTTGAAACCTAACGTCCGCGGCCACGGTCCCGGCCGCCTCCCCCGCTGCCTGCACGCTCCGCTTTGGGACGTGCTTCATTCACATTAATCGTACGTCCGCTAAGTTGCGTGCCGTTGAGTCCTGCGATGGCTTTTTCTCCTTCTTCTGCATTAGCCATCTCTACGAACGCGAATCCGCGTGAACGCCCGGTCTCGCGGTCTGTCAAAATGCTTACACGGTCCACTTGGCCATAAGGCTCAAATGCCCGGCGCAACTCGTCCTCGGTGGTGTTGAAGCTGAGATTACCTACGAAAATATTTTTCACGGTGGCCTTCTTCCTGTTCGCGAACCGGGGAGATCTCCCACCAAACAGAAAGCGGTTTAACCGGGGTTCGCAAATGCGCGGGAAGTATAGCAAATCCATGGAAACATGGCGCAAAAGACTTCAGGACGGGATCATCAGCCGCTTAGGAGCTTCCGGCGCTCGGCAAGGAGCCGTTCCTGCCAGGCCACAGCGTCCTAGCATTTGGCCACCTTCCAGTAGCCATCGGGATCATAGTGCAGCTCCAGTAGCCGGTTCTTGGGATCGTGACGCTTGCCGCAACCTGGGCAAGTCAAATACCGTCTCCAGTTGGTTCCTTTATGGTCGTAATCCTCTGACACCACAAAGCTTTGGCCGCAGCTACACGGGACCATATAGACACGCAATCGCGGCTTGGATGCGGCTGCAGAAACCATGAACTTATTGCCTAAAAGCGCTGAGACTTATATACCACTCGGCCGCCGACCATGGTGAGCAACACCTTCGTCCCAGCGATTTTATGCGGATCAACCTTAAAAATGTCTTGGGAAACTATGATCAGGTCTGCCAGTTTGCCCGTTTCGAGCGAGCCTTCTGTCTTTTCGCGATGACCTGCAAAAGCGGCATTAAGTGTGTACCCGCGAATCGCATCTGCCAGGGTAATGCGCTCCGATGGAATCCATCCTCCCTTCGGTTCGCCATCGGTGTTTTCGCGCGTGACCGCGTTTTGCAATCCTGGCCACGGACTCAGAGTTACTATCGGCCAATCGCTTCCGAATGCGAGCACTCCCCCCGCCGCCTCGATGCTGTGCCATGCCCAGGCGCGCTGGGCGCGTTCAGGCCCAACGCTCGGTACCCACGATTTGAACGTGTCCTCGTCCGGGTATGCATGCAGAGGCTGCATACTGGCGATAACTCCTGCTTCGTGGAAACGTGGAATGTCAGCAGCCGAGACGTCCTCAATGTGTTCAATTCGGTGGCGCGCGTCTTTGGTCCCGTTCGTCTTCGCAGCGGACGCGTATGCGTCTAACGTTACCCTGATTGCCCGATCGCCGATGGCGTGAGTAAAAATCTGAATTCCGTTCCGATCCAATACAGCGACAAACCCCTTGTATTTTTGTTCGTTCCAAAGCAGTTCGCCGCTCACCCGCGGGTCATTGGTGTAGGGGGCTAGCATTGCAGCCGTATGCGTCTCGATGACTCCGTCCAGAAAAAACTTGGCCGAACCGGCCGCAATCCAGTCATCGTGATAACGATTGCGCGCCTGCACGATCTCCTGCAATTGACGCTTCGTCATTTCCGGCGGATCAAGACGGTAGGCCAGATAAAAGCGCACGTTTAGCTCGCCAGTGCGACGTAACTCCTCCAAAATATCCACATTTTGCAAATCGTCTTTGTGAGCATAGACGCCTCCCGGAACGTGAACCCGTACCACGCCAACTTCGTTCGCATGCTTCATCCCGGCACGCAGAGCCCGGAGTTTCGACCGCCGGTTTGGTTCTGGAATTACATTGCGCACGACCGCATCGGCGGCGTCTTCTTTGATCGCCCCTGTCGGCTCGCCTGTCTTAGGATCGCGGACGATCATTCCCCCTGGCGGATCAGCCGTTTCACGCGTGATGTGCGCCGCTGCCAGCGCCTTGCTGTTCGCCCACCAGGTGTGCCCGTCGTAGCTTTCGAGATAAACCGGCCTGTCAGGGACGATTTGATCCAGGTATTTCTTATCCGGCAGGCCGGATGGAAGGAACAATGGATATATCCAACCGCGTCCCAATAGCCAGGGATCATCGCGGTGCGCGGCTGCATAATCCTTCACCCGTCGCTGGACCTCAGTCAAAGTTCCAGCGCCTTCAAGGTTGAGCTGCTGCAGCGTAAACGAGCCATCAAGAAAATGAGCGTGACAATCGGTAAAACCGGGAAGCACCAGCCGACCCCTTGCGTCGATAACCTTCGTCGCCGGTCCGCGATAGCCGAGGATTTCAGCGTCTGCTCCGATGGCAAGAATTTTTTCACCCCGGATTGCTACCGCACTTGCCCAGGGGTGCTTCGTGTCCACCGTATATATCCGCCCGTGGACCACAATGACATCAGCGAGGGTGTGCGGCTTTTGTGCGGATGAGACACGAAATGTGCAGACGATGGCGAGAGCAAGCACAATCCATCGCGTTGCTCTAGCCGGGAACAGCATCTCATCCAGCTCTAGAATGTTGGCGGCGTGTTCACCCATAGAAGGCAGGTTTCAGAGCGTCCCGGATTCATCCACTTGTGCGGGACTGCGCTTTCGAAATAAAAACTGTCGCCGGATTTGATCCGGTACTCTTCTCCGCGCAGGAAGATCTGCAGCTCGCCTTTCAATACAAACAAAAACTCCTCACCAACGTGCGTGTAGGATTCACCGCTGCCCGCACCCGGCGCGACGCGAAACAAATGCGGCTCCATTACCTTGTTGCCCCAGGCAAGCAACTCCATGCGGACACCCGGGCCTGCCTCGAGTACCTTGCGCGCGGCGGGGCGCACTAAATGACTGTTTGGTGTAGCGGTATCGTAGAAGTCCAAAATATTCATCTGGTAATATTTCGCCAGTTTTCGCAGTGTGCCGACCGATGCGCTCATCTGCGAGCGTTCCAGCGCGCTAAGAAAGCCCGTCGAGATTCCTGCCGTGCGCGCCACCGCGGCCAGCGGAACGCCCTTCTTGGTTCTTAGCTGGCGCAGACGCGCTCCCATTGCGCTCGAACCGCCGTCGCGTGCCGGCTCGACCAAACCATCGCGTTTGAGCGTTTGCACGATGGCCGGCGCGTTCATGCCGCGGACCTTGCGCAAGAAACTTGCACGCTTGAGCAACGCAACATCCTCGGGTGAATACAGGCGGTATTTTTTCGCTGTGCGGCGTGGATTGGTCAGCCCCAGCCTCTCCCACATGCGGATCACGGTCGGCGAAAGCCCCACCAGTCGCGCAACATCGCCGATTTTCAGGTAATCGTTGGAGTTTGTCGCAGCCATCCCTTGTACATCTGCAGAGGACGCGGTGGCCAAGTCGCCCGCTGAGACGCTCCTCCCCGTCTTTTTTTCGCTTGACAGCTTCGTTCTCCAGCCACTAACCTTGCCGGATTATAGCAAGGTTTACTTGCGTCGCAATCTGGCCCAAATTTTCTGGCCAGAACTTCTTAGGAGGCAGCCCCATGTCTTCCCCCGTCATTCGTCGGATCAGGTTTTTCCTTTGCGTTTTTCCGCTGCTCGTGCTTTCTATCCTGCCCACATCTGCCCAAAGCACCGGCGGTCGCGTGATCGGTAGAGTTTCCGATTCGACCGGCGCCGTGGTCAGCGGAGTCACTATTAAGCTGATCAATACCGCGACTGGAGTGGTGCGTGAGGCTAAAAGCAACGATAATGGCGACTATACCTACATTGAGGTCGTCCCCGGCAATTACCGGGTGGAATACACACAGCAAGGTTTCAAGAAATACCTTCGCGACAACGTGACCCTGGAGGTCAACCAGGTGCTTACGCTGAACGCTATCTTGCAGCCCGGTGGCACCCAGGAAGTTGTTGAGGTCACGTCAGAGGCGCCGCTGGTTGACACCACCAGTACCCAGTTGGGCGCGGTTGTTGATGATCGGAGCGTGAGCCAACTGCCCCTGAACGCGCGCGACACATACCAGTTCTTGCAGTTGCAACCTGGAGTGATGTCCACGGTGGGAACAGGGAACCAGATCGTTTACGGTAGCGACAAGGCAGGCTCGGTATCAGTCAACGGCGGGCGTGGACGGGCAAACAATTTCAGCGTGAACGGCGGCGACGCCAACGATCAATTCGTAAATCTTCCCACCGTGCAACCCAGCCCTGACAGCATTCAGGAATTTCGCGTTCTGACCAACACCTTCGACGCCGAGTACGGTCGCAACTCCGGTTCCGTGGTGAACGTAATCACGAAATCGGGAACGAACGCGGTCCACGGCAATCTTTACGAGTTCTTTCGCAATACCAAGCTCAATGCCAATCCCTATTGTCTCGCGGCCATAGATAACGTCAACTGCGACAAACCTCAATTCAATCAGAATCAGTTTGGCGGAACGTTTGGCGGGCCGATCAAGAAGGACCGGACATTCTTTTTTACCTCTTATGAAGGGCGCCGCGTTCGTCAGGGAATTCAGTCGCCGCTGGTGTTTGTTCCCGACGCGGCCGAGCGCCCAAGCGCAACTCAGCCATTTGCGAATTTCTCGGAAGAATCACCTTTTTCCGGCACGTTGGGTAGTGCATTTGCGCTTAATCAGCGCGAGACCTGTGTAACAGCCATGGGCGCGGCTCCTAACATTCCAGACGGGCAGCTGTATTCCGATCTATTCCCAGGGAATATCATTCCGTTGGGCTGCTTGGATCCCACCGCGGTTGACCTGCTTAAGTATGTGCCGCTCCCCGCCAATGGCGGCGGCAAGCTTGTGACGGCTCCTGTTCAGCCGGTCCGCGGCGACCAGGTCACGCTGAGGCTGGACCACCGTATTAATGATAAGCAAAACCTTAGCTTTTACTACTATTTCGATGATGACCATCAGATCTCGCCCTTTGCAGTGTTTGAGGCTGCGGGCGCAAACGTTCCGGGATTCGGGTCCATCGTCAACGAGCGATTCCAGCAGTACAACATCACTCACACGTGGACAATCAACAACACAACCGTGAACGAATTCCGGTTCAATTACAATCGCGAAGGGCAGAAGACTTTCCAGCACCCAACTTTCACGACGGCAGTTCAGAATTCCTGCCCCACGCCGCCTTCATGGTTGCTAGCTGCATTTCCCACAACTGGAGTCCCCTGCTTCACAGATCCTACCGATCCGACGAATGCCTTAGGCATTCATCCCAATCTCGGACCTCAACACGAAGGTCTTCCTTTCATTCAGGTCAGCGGCGGATTCACCATCGGCAACAATGGCGAGGGAGAACTTCCCCAGGTAGGCAACTCATTTCAGTGGTCCGATAACGTAAGCAAGGTGGTCGGGAAGCATTCGTTCAAATTTGGAACGGACGTTCGGCGCCAACGCTTTGATCAACTGCTCTACTTCGATGTCAACGGCGAATTCTTCATAGACGAAACTTCAACCAATACCACCAACGGCGACACCGCCTTTTCCGACTATATGCTCGGCCTGCCTGGTTCATACGGCCAAGGCTCCGCCCAGCATGAACACGTGCGCGATACTGGCTTCTACCTCTTTGCCCAGGACAGCTGGAAGCTCAAACCAAATATCACGCTCAACTACGGCTTGCGCTGGGAGCTGAATACTCCGATCGCGGACATCAGCAAGCATGTGCAGACGTTCCGTCCGGGACAGCAGACCAAAATCTATCCCTGCCAACTCGACCCAACTGTTGACGCAGCTCTCGTCGCAGCCTACGGAAGTACGGATTGCAGTCCGAACGGGCCTGCGGGAGCCGTGTTCCCGACCGGCCTTGTAGTGCCAGGAGACCCCGGCATACCCAATGGTCTAACCCAGACGTACTACAAAGCTTTTGCTCCGCGCATCGGAATCGCTTGGAGCCCAGGAGACTCGGGTAAGACCAGCATCCGTGCAGGTTGGGGATTGTTCTATAACCCGATTGAGCAACTTGTGCTCGAACAATTCAGCGCTGAACCGCCCTTCGGTGGAAGTACGTTCCCCTTCAACACCCTGTTTAATGAACCGTTTCTTGATCAAGGCGGAGGCTTCTCTTATCCCAATCCATTCGGTCTGCCGCAGCTCGGCGGTGTCAACGGAATACTCGATCCGCCCCGGAACAAGCCGACTGATTGGGCAATGTTTCGTCCAAATACCTTATTCGGACAATTCCAGCCCCACATGCGGAGCCAATATTCGGCTCAGTACAATTTCACCATTCAGCGTCAGCTGACCAACGACATGAAGCTGGAACTTGGCTACGTCGGATCACAAGGGCACCGGCTCTTGGCGACCCACGACATCAATTTCGGAAATCCCCAGACATGTCTCGACCTGCAGTCCTTAGCCGATGCCTATCCAGGCGACGGAACAGCAGCTCATCCCGGCATTGGCACTGACTGTGGCCCATACTTCGCCGACACTGGATTCTTCATTCCCACCCAGGCCTTTGATTCAAACGGGGCCCTAGTAAACGTGCAAGCTCCAGCCGGAGGATTTCATCTTCCATATACCGCTAACGGCGGTGGTCCTTCCGCCATTCCTGGTGGAACTACTCTCAGCACTGTGGCTCCGGGAGGAGTCACGCTCATCGGATTACGCCGGTACTCTTCTCCCCAGTGTGATCCTCTAAGTCCAGTTGCCGCTGGCTGCCCAGTGGACTTCATCCCGGTGTTCAGCAGCATCTTCGAACAGGACACGATTGCCAACTCAGCGTACAACTCTCTGCAGGCGTCGCTTGATAAGCGCTTCGCGCACGGCCTGCAATTCACGGCTGCATACACTTTCAGCAAGTCGTTCGATGAGGCGTCGAGCTTTGAGGGTATTCTCAATCCCATCGATCCGCGTCGCAGCCGCTCGCTTTCGGCGTTCGATGCCCGGCATCGCTTGGTCTTCAGCTACTATTGGCAGCTCCCCACCCAGAAGTTCAGCGGGGCAACTGGCAAATTGCTCAATGGCTGGGCGCTCTCGGGAATCACAACCTTCCAGACTGGATTCCCGATTCGAATCACCACCCTCGATGACCAGGAGCTGATGTACAGCTTCGATTTCGAGCTGCCGGGTGAGCCCGACCTAGTTGCACCTTTCAAAACGCAGAAGCCGCAGAGCAATGGTCTCTATTACTTCAATCCAAGTGTGTTCAGCGAAGACAATACACTTGGCCGCATTGGAAACTCTCCCCGGACCATCTGCTGCGGGCCGCACCAGAGCCAAACGGACTTCGCAGTTCTGAGGACGTTTGCTACTTCTGAAAACACGCATGTGGATTTCCGTGCCGAGTTCTTTAACATCTTCAACCATACGCAGTTTTTCAATCCGGACGGGAATTTCTCTGACGGCGCGCAGTTCGGACAGGTTAACCAGGTCCGCGATCCGCGCCTAGTGCAGTTCGCGTTGAAGTTTTTTTTCTGATTCAACTCCGGGCGGCTTCGGTCGCTCGGCCCAATCTAATGGCCTAAGGGCCTGAGCAACTTCGAGGACCACGATGTACCCCGACCTACAGAAAGAACTCGATACATTTGTGCGCCGCACGCCTAAGTCGGCGGAAGCGCATAAGAAAAATTTGAAGCGCATTCCGCTGGGTGTTGCCAGCAACTATCGTGCTTATGACCCGTATCCGATTTTTGTGAAAGAAGGACAGGGCTCGCATTTCCGCGATCTCGACGGCAACGACTACCTCGATCACAACCTTTGCTTTGGCGCGCTAATGGCGGGGCATTGCCATCCTGCGGTGATGAAGGCCGTGGAAAAACGCCTGACCACCGGAACTATGTTCGGCATGCCGCATGACATGGAATGGGAACTGGCGGAAGAAATTTGCAATCGCTTCCCCGTCGAGATGGTGCGCTTCGGCAACAGTGGTACGGAAGCGACCATGCACAGCGTTCGTCTGGCGCGCGCGGCAACTGGGCGCGACAAGATCGTAAAGTTCGAAGGTGCGTATCATGGCCTGCACAACGATGCGCTGGTCAGCGTGAAGCCGCACGATCCGAAAGAATACGGCGACATCCATGCTCCAACTTCAGCTCCCGGCGGGCTTGGCGTGCCCAAGGCGACGCTGAAGGACGTCGTGATCGCAACCTTTAATGATCTCGCAAGCGTCGAGCTTCGATTCAAACAGCATCCCGGCGAGATTGCCGCGATCATTCTTGAGCCCATCCTGATGAATGTAGGCTTGTGCATGCCGCAACCCGGCTTCCTCGAAGGACTGCGCGAGATCGCAACCAAAAATGGCGCGCTGCTTATATTCGACGAAGTGAAAACCGGAGCCAAACTGGGCTGGGGCGGTGCCTCGGAATATTTCGGCGTCATTCCCGACATGATTTGCCTAGCGAAATCGATCGGTGGCGGTTTGCCGCTGGCCGCATTCGGCACCCACAAATCCGTGATGGACCTGATTTCGCAGCACAAGGTTTTTCATGGTGGGACCTACAATACCAATCCAGTTTCGATGGCTGCGGGGCTGGCCACTTTCCACAGCGTGCTCACGCGTGAAAACTACACGCACGTCGAGAAGCTGAGCAAGAAACTGACCGATGGCTATCGTCAGATCGTTGCCAAGAGCGGATTACAGGCCTACATCATCAGCGCCGGCGCGAATGGTGCGCTGATGCTGTACCCAGATGAGATCCGCAACTACCGCGACTGGCTGACGGTCGATATTGACCTGTGGCGGCACTACTGGTTTGCCATGGTGAACCGTGGCGTCATGGCGCAGCCTTACTGGTGGGACGAGCAATGGACGATTTCGGTGCAGCACACCGAGGCCGACATCGAAAAGCACATCGCCGCGTTTGCGGATGTGGCGCCCGCGCTCGCCAAGGCCCAGCAGGAGCGCAGCGCCGCAGTGGTCGCTCACTAACGAAATAAGTGTGGGGCGGGCGCCCTCGCCCGCCTGTTTCTGAGTCATGTAAGACCGACCGGGAGGGCACGGCTTCCAGCCGTGCCGAAAATCTCTTGCTCGAGATCGACGGCACGGATGAAATCCGTGCCCTCCCGATTCGCAACGAGAATACTTTGTCCACAGATTCCAACTCGCCGCATCTTAAGCGCGTACTCGGGCGCTGGGACCTAGTGCTGCTGTTCGTAGTCGCAGTCTTCAATCTGAACGTGGTGCCATCGATCGCGGCGAACGGCGGCGTAACCATTTGGCTGTGGATCATCTCGATCCTGTTATTTTTCTGGCCGCAGGGTATCGCGGTAATCGAGCTTTCACATCGCTATCCCGGCGAAGGCGGAGTTTACCTCTGGGCGAAGGAGGAGTTTGGAGACTTCCACGGGTTCCTCTCCGGCTGGTGTTATTGGACCAACCAGATGCTTTACGTCCCCACAGTCATGCTCTACTTCGTCGGCGTTTCGGTTTTCGTTTTTGGAGCGGGGCATCAGTCGCTGGCGGATAACAAATTATTCGCCGTAGCGACTTCGCTGTCCCTGCTTGCTCTGCTTACGGTGCTGAACATTGCTGGTCTGGGCGTCGGCAAGTGGATCAACAATGCCGGAGCCATCGGGACGGGTGTTGCCGCTGCCGTGCTGATTGGCTTGGGAATTGCAATCTCGCTCAAGTTCGGAGCGCACTTGAGCGCGCGTGAATTTAGCATGCCTGCGGATTATCGCTCGGTGCTGAATTCCTTCGGCGTAATCTGCTTTGGGTTGGTCGGCCTAGAGCTCGCGTCAGTTATGGGCGACGAAATCCGCGATCCAGCGCGGACTCTGCCCGGCGCCGTCGCCTGGGGCGGAATCATCTCCGGCGTGCTTTACATTGCGACCACGCTGATCTTGCTGATCGCGATTGGCAAAAACGACATCAGCATTCTGCAAGGAATTGTGCAGGCAGTCAGTGGAATGGCGCAGCGAGTTGGCATCGCTTGGATCGGAATTCCATTCGCACTGATGCTAAGCGTCGCCATCGCCGGAATCGGATCGGCATGGATGGGCGGTGCCGCGCGCATTCCATTTGTTGCCGGCCTCGATTCTTACATGCCGAGCTGGATGGGCAAAATTCATCCGCGCTATGCCACGCCTTACGCAGCGCTAATTGTGCAGTTCATAGTTTCGGCAGCACTCGTCGTGATTAATTTCGGATTTCATGTTCAGGAAGCGTTTCAGCGGTTATTGTCACTCGCAGTGGTTTTGCAGCTGGTGCCGTTTCTGTATATGTTTGCCGCGCTGATCAAGTATGGATGGAAGGCCGATGCCAGCGGACGCTATGGACACAGAAAGCTGCTGATCTCGGGAATATGTGGATTCATTACCACCGCTCTCGGAATCGGACTCGTGTTTTTTCCGGCGCAGCAAATCACATCGCTTTTGTCGTATGAAATATGGATGGTCGGCGGCACAGCGTTTTTCATCGCTCTCGCCGCCTTTTTCTTTTTCGTCTACGGACGTAAAAAGTTGCGCCACGAAATTCGTGTAGGGACGGCCCTCCAGGCCCGCCCCGTCGAGCGCAGCTCGACGACTTAATCAAGGAAGGTCTTTATGCCAGCCGGAGTGAAGGAAGAAGTAAAAACTTATCAGCTTTACATAAACGGAGAGTGGACGAAAAGCGCCTCGGGCAAGACGTTCCCGGTTTACGATCCCGCCAGCGAAGAAGTTATCGCACAGGTCCCCGACTGCAACGCTGACGATGTCAACCGAGCCGTCGCCGCCGCCAGAGCCGCGTTTGACGAAGGACCGTGGTCTTCAACCACTGCGCAGGAACGCGGACGAGTGCTCTTTCGCCTGGCCGACAAGATTCGCCAGAATCTCGCCGTGCTCGCGGAAATCGAATGCCGCAACACCGGCAAGCCCATCGTCGAGGCCGAATACGACATAAACGACGTCGCAACTTGCTTCGAGTACTACGGCGGACTTGCGACAAAAATTCTAGGCTACGTGAATCCCGTTCCCGACAACGCCGTCAGCTTGACCATGAAAGAGCCAGTCGGCGTTGCCGGACAAATCATTCCCTGGAACTACCCGCTACTCATGGCCGCATGGAAGCTTGCTCCCGCGCTGGCTGCCGGGTGCACGTGCGTGCTGAAGCCTGCCGAGCAAACTCCACTGACCGCGCTTGAGGTCGCGAACTGGTTTTCTGAAGTAGGGCTTCCAGTAGGTGTAGTCAATATTGTTACGGGATTCGGCGAGACTTGCGGCGCACCCCTGGTCAAGCATCCTGACGTGAACAAGATCGCGTTTACCGGGAGCGCCGAAGTCGGAAAGATCATCGTCAAGCAGGCGGCGGACACAGTGAAACGCGTCACCCTCGAACTGGGCGGCAAATCGCCGAACATTTTCTTCGCTGACGCGGATTTTGAAGCCGCCATCGATGGCGCGCTCTTCGGCGTCTTTATCAATCAAGGCGAAGTGTGCTCGGCGGGCAGCCGCATTCTGGTGCACAAGCCCATCTATAAGAAATTCGTCGAAGCCATGACGGAAAAGGCAAAGAAGATCAAGCTGGGTCCGCCGCTGGATCGCGAAACGAAGATGGGGCCGCTGGTCAGTAAAGATCAATATGATCGCGTGCGCTCGTATCAGGACCTCGGCAAGAGAGAAGGTAAGCTCGCCATTGGCGGAGGGCGCGCAGAAAAGTTCGCAAAAGGATATTACGTTGAGCCGACGATTTTCTACGATGTCGACAACAGCGCCCGTATCGCGCGCGAAGAGATCTTCGGCCCGGTCGCGTCAGTTATTCCATTTGACGACGAAAAAGATGCGCTGAAGATTGCAAACGATTCTCCGTATGGTCTGGCTGCGGCCGTGTGGACGCGCGACATCTTCAAAGCATTTCGCGTAGTGAAGTCGCTGCGCGCCGGGATTGTCTGGGTGAATCACATGCAACCGACTTACGTTGAAGCTCCCTGGGGCGGATACAAGCAGTCGGGCTTTGGCCGGGAGCTTGGACCGTGGGGGATCGAGGAGTATCTCGAGACCAAGCAAGTGCACATTAACCTGAACGAGCAACCAATCGGCTGGTACTGATTAACAGTGGCTAGTGGCCAGTGGTCAGTTCGCGAGAAACTGCAATAGATGTTTGGAACAGTGTGGAAGAGCGGCCCTTTAGGGCCGCGCAAAGCGAGATCGACGATTGACGCGGCCCTAAAGGGCCGCTCTTCCACAAAAACATAAAACCCGCGAGGCCATTAGATCCGCGAAAACATTAAATCCATGAGCACGATTCAATTACGAACGCAAATTCCCGGCCCCAAATCCCGCGCGCTCTCCACGCGCCGTGACGCTGCCGTTCCGCGAGGCCTCTCCCACGCCACGCCGGTTTATGTTGCGCACGCGCAGGATGCATGGCTCGAAGACGTGGACGGCAATCGCTTTATAGATTTTGCCGGCGGCATCGGATGCCTGAACACCGGTCATCGAAACCAAACCGTTATCACTGCAATCGAATCACAACTTCAGAGCTTCCTGCACACCTGCGGGCAAGTCACGCCCTACGAAACTTATGTCCGCGTCGCCGAGCGCTTAAATCAGATCACTCCGGGCAAGTTCTCGAAGAAAACTCTGCTGGTGAATACGGGCGCTGAGGCAGTCGAAAATGCCGTCAAGATTGCGCGTGCATATACAAAACGTCCTGGCGTGATTGCATTCGAGGACGCTTTTCACGGCCGCAGCATAATGACGCTGGCTCTAACTAGCAAGACGCATCCGTACAAAGCCGGGTTCGCGCCCTTTCCTTCCGATGTCTACCGAATTCCTTACGCGTATTGCTATCGCTGTTCGTATTCGCTGAAATATCCCTCGTGCGAAGTGTTCTGCGCACGGCATCTTGAAGATACTTTTAAACGAGTGGTTGCATCGGAAGACGTTGCTGCGGTAATCGCCGAACCGGTTCTCGGCGAGGGCGGATTCGTCACGCCGCCACCGGAGTTCTTTCGCATAATCATCGACATCTGCCACAAGCATGGCGTGCTATTCATCGCGGATGAAGTTCAATCTGGCTTTGGACGCACCGGCAAAATGTTCGCCAGCGAGCACTACGGAATTGAGCCAGACATTGTTGTAACTGCGAAATCTCTCGGGGGCGGTCTACCGCTGGCCGCTGTGACCGGGCGCTCTGAAATTATGGATGCTCCCGGTCCCGGCGGCTTGGGCGGGACTTTCGCCGGCAACCCGCTGGCGTGCGCTGCAGCGAACGCTGTAATCGATGTACTCGAACGCGGAGATTTGCTGTCCCGCGCGGACCACATCGGCAGACAATTCGAGCGTCGCGCCAAGGACTGGCAGAAAGAGTTCGATTTCGTCGGAGACATTCGTGGTCTCGGGGCCATGCGCGCAATCGAACTTGTTAAATCGCGCGACACTCGCGAGCCCGCGCCCGAGGAGACTAAGAAAATTTCGCAATATTGCTATGAGCACGGCCTGATCACAATAACTGCCGGCAGCTATGGCAACGTGATTCGCCTTCTCGTCCCGCTTGTCATCAGCGATGATCAGATGCAGGAAGGTCTCGACATTTTGGAAGACGCCTTGACCGCAGTATCCGGGAAAAAAGTTGTCACCGAGGCTGTCGCAACCTAAAGTATTCCCTGCGAACTCTGCGTTCTCTCCGGTTTAAGCCGAGGCGATTCGTGACGCCTTATTAAAGCGAGGCGTGTTGGTTGGAGTCGGCGGTGTTTACGGCAATGTCGTGCGCTTCCAGCCGCCACTCATCATCAGCAAACAGCAAATTGAACACGGGCTCAACGCGTTCGCTACGGTGCTGGCCGAGGTTCCACAACCCGCCGCAGTCTAAATATCGTCATCGTCGTCGTGGTCACGCTCGGCCGTGTCTTTCGCAGGGCTAAGCGCTCGTCCATCACCGGCGTGCCGGACCTCAATTGAGCCGTTTACGTTGCTCAAATGGACTTCCACGCCCCCGCCTCCCAACTCGCCCCGCATGTCGTGCCCGACAAAGCGATGGTCATTGGTGCGCAATCCAAAGTCGTTATCGATGCCGCCGTGCACAGTTGAGGCTTCGACATTTGCTTTCGTATCGGAAGGCAGCGTCAGGTGGACCGACCCGTTCACGGACGTGAGATCGATCGGATTTGCCAACCGCGGGAACTCAGCATTCAGTGTGCCGTTAATTGTCGCCAGCTTTGCCCGTCCGCCCAGGTCGCGCGCCACCAACCTGCCATTGATGCAAGAAGCGCGCACTTCGCCCGTGACGCCACTTACCTCGAGCGAGCCGTTGATCAACTTGATTTCATCCAGGCGTGCCGTCCGCGGGACGGTGAGCGTGTACTCGACTGACCCGGGGTTGACATGGCGTCCCCAATCGCCATCGTGGTCGCGATAATGGGTTTCGATAGAAATCGAATCCGGCCTGGCATTGACGCGGATTTCCTCGTCTTTCAACCGCGTCTCGTCGCGCGCCCGTTTCACCGCGTCGACCTTCACCTGGTTCTGGTCCCAAACGGAAATGTGGACAGCGCCATTGATGTTATCCAGCTCAATCCGTCCATTCGCGGCCAGCGGATAGGTTTGATGAAATTCCTCTTTTACGACCGCGTTGTCGTCATCGTCATCTCGGGCATGCGCCAGCGCGGCATTCATCACCAGCGCCAAAAACACGCCCAACCCAGCTCCTGCCCAACTCGCAAACCGGCGGTTCCGTTGCATATCTCCTCCTAGTCATGGCTTAGACGCGGCGCCCCTAAAATCGTGAGCTAGAGAAGAATCAATCCCGTGCGCAACCCCGTGGTTACTGCCTCGGTACGAGTGGAAACGCCTAGTTTGTCAAGAATTGAGCTGATGTGAAATTTAACCGTATGCTCAGAAACGGCGAGGCGATCGGCTATTTCCCGATTGCTCACGCCCTCCGCCAGCATTGTCAGCACTTCCAGCTCTCGCGCAGTCAGTGGTTCGGCGAGAGGCCCGTCGTGCCGAGCCGGTGCGCGGACCCGTTCTGCAAGTTTTTGAGAAATGCTGCTGCTGAGCAGTACCAGGTCAGAATGCGCAGCATTAATGGCGCCAACGATTTGTGCCGGGCTGGCGTCTCGCTCCAGAATTGCTCCTACGCCGGAACGCAAGGCTTGTGCAGTCCAACCTGGATCTGGATCATCGATCAAAATCACCGTCGCAGAAGGAACTCTCGCCGGCAGCACCAGGGAACTGCGATCGAGATCGACCAGGTAGACATCAGCCTGAACTGCCGAGGAATGAAAAATCCGCTCGGGGTTGGAGAAGCTGCCGCCGAGTTTAAGCGGCGAACTTGATTTAATTAAGCTTTCCAGTCCGGCGCGGCGAACTGCGGAAGCAGAAGCCACAGAGACTCGCACGCTTCCGCTCCCGTTCTTGTTTTTTCCGCTCATCGCCTACTTCGCTGCGCGCTCTGCCAGTTTGATGGAAACCTCTTTCGGCTCCTGCGCCCGCAGCAGAGTAACCCTCACCGTGTCGCCGATCTTGGAGTCCGCAAGAACTCCGCGGATGTGACCGTACTCGAAAGCTGGTCGTCCTTGTAATTCGACGATCACATCTCCCAAAACGATTCCGGCTTCATCAGCGGGGCTGCCGCTCTCGACATGCAAGATCATTTGTCCGCTTGCTGCCGCTGACTTCAATTTGCCGCGTACCCTCACAGGAATTCTGACTGGCTGCATGGCAACGCCAAGATACGGACGCGCAATGCGGCCTTTTTCGAGCAGTTCATCAACCGTGCGGTCAATCGTGCTCACGGGAATGGTGACGGCGCGACCGCGTCCCAGCCCGCTTGTGTTCACTCCTAAAACTTTAGCGTCAACGGCCACTAGCGGGCCGCCAGAAAATCCCGGATAGAGTTCAAGGTCGAGCCGGATACTCTGATCGATGCGTCCGCCCCGCCACGTGCGCCATTCACCAGCCATACCGCCTATGATCCCGCTGCTGGCGACGAGACTACCCGCACGCGTGCGGCCCAACGCGAGCACAAAGTTCGCCAGCTTAAGATTGGAAGGATCGCCGAATTTTGCAGGCTGCAGTTCGCTGCTGTCGACCCTCAATGCTGCCAGGTCTGTCCCTGGGTCACGTCCCGCCAGCTTGGCCGGAATTCGTTTGCCGCCGGGGAGAAGAACGCTGATCTCCTCCTCGCGTTCAATCGCGTGGTTCGCCGTGACCACCACGCCGTTGCGCCACACCGTGCCGCTCGAGGGTAAACGCCTGCGGCCAAAGACGGCTACAACGGAATTTCCAGCCTGGGCCGCCGCCGCGCTGAGTTCACCCGAAACTTGTGCTACCGATGAAGAAGCCATTTCACACTCCTTAATGTGGATGATTCATAGTGCAATGCAATCGGATCTGCCGCATCTGCCGAACGGCTAGGAGTGAACTGCCCAACTGGCTAGGCTTTGCGCGAGCGACGGAATTCCGCTTCGGACATTACGTAGACGATCAATATCCCCAACTCCGGCTCAATGGGATGGCGGTATCGCGGGTGCGGAAAGACAAAGTAATAAATGGCGGGATAGGTAAGTATCAGCCATAAGAACAGCCACGCCCCAGGCTGCCCTTTGCGGACTGCGCGGCCCAGCCCCCAAAATGCCAGCACCGACGACGCCAGAAACACACTGTTCTTAAACGGCGCCAGCGCGGGAATTTCCGAGGACCGCGGCAGCCCGCCCCAGTAATAAATGAAGCGCTTGAAGCTGATCCAGGCAAACCGTCCATAGTCAGCGCGAATAAAATCGATCGCCTCTCGCTTGCGGACGGCCACGTAGCCGATCTCGCCCAATTGCTGGTATCGCCGAAACTCGACTATGTTTTGCGATGGGTGGACCCACGACATCCATGTCCCATCTGCGCCGGGCCCGTTCCCCAGCCGAAGTTCTGCGCCGAAATTCGAGCGAATGAAAATCGGCTTGCCGAATGTTTCGTAATTCCGCACCAGCCAGGGCGCGATGGCCGTTACAAAGAAAGCCGAAGCTAAGATCACGCCGCCAAGAGATCCCTTTCCATTTTTTGATCGCCGATACCACGCCCACAACCCCGAAGCCGGCAGAAACGAAAGCAACGAAACATTGGTAAGCGCTGCCACACCCCAAAGCACGCCAAATCCAATCCAAGGTGTCGAGCCTTCCAAGTCCTCGAGCTTCAGGATCAGCCAGAAAATCAAAGCCAACAGTAACGCGGCAAGACTTGTCTCCCAAACCCAGCGCGTAGACCAATACATCACTGAGGGCAAGAGCGCCCACGTCCACGCCGTCCAAACAGCAACTTTTTCGCTGAAACATCTTTTCGCGATTAAGAAAATCGGAACGCAGGTCAGCGCCGAAAAGACACTATTGACAGCGAGCAGAATGATTGCCGAGGTACGAGTGTAGACGCCGGTAAGCCGGAAAACGCTTGCAATCAAATACGGATAAAGCGGAGGCTCCCAAGCAGTTGGACCGGTTTGCCCGTCGAAGGGATCGGCAAAACCTCGGCCGTTGGCTATGGCACGCCCAATCCTTCCCATTTCCCAGCCAAAGCTGAAATCGTGATCGTAAGCCTTGAACTTATAGGTATGTCCGATCAGTATCAGCGCCAGGCGGAGCAGAAACGCGATCGCCACCATCCAGAAAAAGGATGTGCGCGCATGCGTCCACCAGCACTGAAACTTTGCCCTCGCTGAGTTTTGAACCTGGAGCGGCGGAGCTTGAGCCATCTGCCGTCTAGCTTCTCACAAAAAAGATTTGGGAGTGCGAAGCCGGCAGTAAGCGACCGGCTAGGGATGAATCAAAGCCCTCAGTTGTTCAAGGCTCGCGGGCGCAGCGTCAGAGACAAGGCAGAACCTCATGTCCCCTGAGTGCCACATAATCCAGTTGTAACCCTGGCGGGAACCTGAACCATCAGCCACGGCGTCTGTTGAACGCGCCGGCCAAACAAAGGCGTTCACAACATGCTTGCCTCGCGCATACACCAACACCGCCACGTTGTGACCATCTACCACATCGAGGCGTCCGCCGGTGAGCGCAAAACCCTTGTCGGCATAGTCGGCGACCGGCGGAATAAAGTCCAGCTTTCCATCGAACCACGGTTTCACCGTGTGCTGGTCAGTCGACTGCACATCAATGAGATGACCCGGCTGCAAGGACCGCACATGCGCGTCAATCAGTTCCGCAGTCATTGTGCCCGATTCTGCATGCGGCCGAAGCAGCAACAGAGTCAATGAGAATGCAGCGACCAAGGTCACAACCGCGAATGCTGGTATCAGGAACCATTGGCGCCAGCTCCTCACCGATTTCGGTTCCGCATCTGAACCCAACGAAAGCTTCGAAATAATGCTTTCCCGCAGACGATCGGGTGCGTGTTCATATAGCTCGTTATGACGCAGCTGGGCGCGCAGCGATTCCATGCGTTCCAGTACAAGCTGGCATTCAGCGCAGCTCTCGATGTGACGCTCGAACTCGGCTGAGCGCACCGCATCCAGTTCGCCGTCGAAATATCCGTGCACCGTAATACGTGAAAGTTCACAGTTCACCGGGATGCCTCCTTGGCAGCTGTGCCGGTCAGCGCTTTTTGTAAACGCTCTCGGGCGCGGGAAAGAGTTGACATCACCGTTCCCATGGGAACTCCAGTGATCTCAGCAATTTCCTTGTATGAACAGCCTTCCAACTCCCGCAACACCAGCACCTCGCGAGATCGCGGTGGCAGCAACTCCAGAGCCTGCATCAGATTTGCACGTTCACCAGACTGCACGGCAAGCCTTTCCGGATCGGCGCTTGGGACATGATGGATTTCCTCGTTAAATTCACTCATTAGTTCCGACGGGCGGTGCTTCTCGATCCAGCTGTAACAGCTGTTGCGCACGATTTGCAGGAGCCAGGCACGCGCATCGCCCCCGCGAAATTGCTCGAAAAAACGATAGGCTCTCATCATTGCTTCCTGGGCCACATCCTCCGAATCGGCACGGTTCCTCAACAGCCAGCGTGCCAGGTTAAAGGCGGCATCCAAATGAGGCAATACAAGCTGTTCAAACCGGATTTTCTGTTGCGGCTGTAGCACGCCTGAGTGTCCTAGCCCAACCTGTAGACTGCCGGAGATAGCATTCTATTCCCTATTCCAGGCGAAAAAAGGTAGCAGCGTCTTTCCGGCTCATTTCGGCCAAAAGCTGCATGTGGACGCCGATGACAATTTCGCAACAAATATTTTCCAAATTATTGATAGGGTGCTGACCTGCGCATGACATACCCCTCCATCCTCGCCCGTACTCTTGACCAGGTGAGTCAGGTTCGATCTCGCCAAATTTTAAGAATTAAAGGAAGTGGATACGCTTATGAAGGTCAAGACCCTCCCAGATCCGAAACCCGCGAACCCAAATCCAGCCGCCCAGGACGAGGTAGCTTCCCTGGCGAAAAAGGCATTCAACAGGCGCGCATTCATGCGAAGCAGCGTAATCGCCGGGGCTGTATTGACCGGCGCAGGAATCTTGGAAAGTGTTCCGTCAGCGCTAGCCGAGCAGGGCAAAGGCGGCCTCACTCGTGGCGATGCCGCAATTTTACGATGGCTGGCTGCCGCCGAAATCATCGAAAGCGATCTTTGGTTGCAGTATCAGGAATTGACCGGTCTTCAGGACGATGAAGTCGCTAAGATTGCCAGCCAGCAGATACCCGGTTATCCCGCCACCGCGACCGGCGGCAGTGCCCCCTACACCAACGCGGTTTCACAGTTGGACGGCGACATGTCGACCTATGTTCACGACAACACCGAAGACGAACTGACTCACGAGACTTTCCTCAACGCTTTCCTGGTGTCGAAAGGGCACGCTCCCATCAATCTGGACAAGTTCCGCACCTTGCCCAGCAGCAAGGCCACTGGCGCAAATAACGTTGGCAGGCTCACCAATCTAATGCAGCTCACAGTCGATACAACCTGGTGGACGCGCTATCGCAGCCGCACCGGGAATCCGGACTTGGGCGATACTTTCCCGCCTGCCATTCCAACTCTAGCAGTCGGCCAGCACACGGCCATTCCGCGGACCGACAGCGATTTGAACGACCCCGATTTTCTGCAGGCCATCGCTAACACCGCTGGCTTCCACTTTGCCAACATAGAAGTCGGCGGTTCCAGCATGTATCCGTCGCTGGCGCAGCGCGTGAGTGATGTGAATGTGCTCCGTATCCTGCTTGCCATTGGACCGACCGAAACCTCGCACTTCCAGACCTGGCACGACAAGGCTGGGAACGCGATTGTTTCCAAGAACACCATCATCGATCCCGTCACCAAAGTTCCCGTGTTCTTTCCGGACCTGACACAGGGAGCTAATCCGGGCGAGGACCTGCAGTCTAACTTGATCATGCCCGAGCCGACCGTCTTCTTTAAGGGATTGCCGGTCTGTTCGATCATTCGTCCGACAGAAACCCGCAACGCGGCCCAGAGCGCTCTTCAGGGATTCATCAATATGGGCGCGTTCGTCGGCCAGTCGAAGCAGTTTATGAACTTCGTAACTGGGCTGGCGCAGGAGGCTGACCAAGCCCGCCGTGGCATCAGCTAGCCCTTCCTCCTTCAGTTCACTCACAGCACTGTGGCCCACTCTCTCCAGCCACAGTGCTTTCCTTTACGATTGTCCGAGCAGGAATCATTATTTGGAATCGACCCTGCCTGCCCGGAATAAACCTGCCAACGGCGGAGTCATTCCTGTAGATCGCCGCAACAAGATTTGCACCGCGATCTGCCACCATCATGATCAATCCTCAAATCCTGAGTCTTGGCACAGCCAATCCGCCAGCCCGTTTTACCCAACAACAATGTTTTGAAGCGACCGGCTACAAGGGTGAACGCATTCGCCAAATTTTTCTAAACAGTGACATTGAGTTCCGCCATTTCTATTTCGAAGGCTCACCCAACCTGGATGAAAACTCCGATCAGAGCAACCAGCGCTATCTTAACGGCGCCGTCCAGACCGGATGCCGCGCAATTGTGAATTGCCTGGACTCGGCGAACGCCACGGTGCACGATGTGGACTTCCTCGCGGTTTGCACCTGCACCGGCTACGTTTGTCCTGATGTGGGCAGCCGCCTGATCGCACACATGGGATTTCGAAAAAACGTTCAGCGCGATTCCATTGTCGGACTAGGCTGCGCTGGCGCAATTCCGGCCATGCAACGAGCGGTAGATTTTGTGCGGGCCAATCCTGGTCGCAAGGCACTGATGCTCGCGGTCGAGATATGTTCCGCCTGTTACTACGTGGACAAGACTCTGGAGACAGTGGTCGGCAACGCTATCTGCGCGGATGGAGCGGCAGCAATGCTGCTCGGCAGCTCCGGAAAAGATGCTCCCAAATTTCCTCGAATAGTTGACTTCGAAACTTTCCTCGATACCGACCACATCGAAGAAGTCGGCTTGCAACATCGTGGCGGGAAGTTGCGCATTGTGCTCGGGATTTCGATACAACATCTGGCGGGGCGCATGATTGAATCGGCTCTCGAACCCTTACTGGCGAGGAATGGGCTCTCACGTTCCGACATTCGCTTTTGGGTGTTGCATCCCGGCGGTCGCAAGGTTATCGACCAGGTGCAATCGCATTTCGGCATGACCGAGCATCAGTTACGGTTTTCACGAACCGTCTTGCGAAACTACGGAAACATGTCCTCACCTACGGTCATGTTCGTGCTTGATGAAGTGGTGCGCAACGGTGATCCGCAACCAGGCGATTGGGGGGCGATGATTGGCCTGGGCCCCGGAATGGCCGCAGAAGCGGCACTGCTGCGATGGTGAGAGAGTTGCTGCGCCTGGGCCGCTTGCTGTTGCGCCTTCCTGGAGCGCAAAGAAAGACCGCATGGGCTGACATTAAGCCGCTGCTTCATGACCGGTTCGCTCACAGACCTACTGGAAATCGAGATGGCAATCCGACTCCTCCCATTTTGTTCCAAATGGCAAGCGGGTTCTGGCTCGCACAAGCTGTTTATGTAGCTGCAAAACTGGGCATAGCCGACCTGCTCGCCAACGGGCCCATGTCTTGCCGACAGCTTGCTCAAGCGACAGGGGCGCACTCCGGTTCGCTAATGCGGCTTATGCAGGCGCTTTCTGGTGCGGGTATTTTCTCTCCACTGGCCGACGATCACTTCGCGCTCGCATCCCTCGGCCAGGGCCTGCGCAGTGGAGTTCCCGGGTCCATCAAAAACATGGCCCTGACTCTAGGCGAGATTCACTACCAGGCGTGCGGAAGTCTTCTCTATAGCATTCAGACTGGTGACCCAGCATTCAGCAAGGTGTTTGGTGTCAGTCTCTTCGACTATCTCTCCGAGCATGGGCAAGATGCCGCTTCATTCAACGGCGGGATGGCAGAGCTATCTGCGATGCTGGCCTACGCCGTTCTCACCGCTTACGATTTTTCTTGTATCGGTTCGATTACTGACGTCGGCGGCGGCGATGGCGAACTGCTGAACAAAATCCTCGCGTTTTATCCTGCACTGCGTGGAACGGTCTTCGACCTGCCGTCCGCAATTGAGCGGGTGCAATCGAGAACGGTTGCCGGAAGACGGAGTGTTTACGCCACTGGAAATTTCTTTGATTCAGTTCCGGAAGGCGGGGACGTATATTTGCTCAGCGGGATCGTTCATGATTGGGATGACGACTCCGCGCTGCGCATCCTAAGAAACTGCCGCCGAGCTATGGCGCAAGACGGCAAATTATTGCTGCTGGAAATGGTCGTGCCGCTGGCGAATCCCGGGGATTTCAGCCACCTGCTGGATCTGAACGTAATGGTGATGAACGGGGGGCGCGAGAGAACCAGCGCTGAATTCAGAGTACTGCTCGACGCTGCGGGTTACAAAATGAATCGCATTATTCCAACGCTTGCTCCGCAGAGTTTGATCGAGGCGACCCCGAAATAAAATGACCTTGCGGTCACTTTTCTGAATGGAAATTGCGGCCCGCGTTGACAGTGTGATTTTGCCGACTTTACACTCATCTGCGACTGAATAGTATGGCGTATACAAGACTAACCACCGCGTCTGAGTTGCCGTCGTCCGGCGAGGCCAGGGAATTTGAGGTTGCTGGCAAAACCGTTTGCGTTGCGAATATCAACGGACGTGTCTGCGCCATGGACAACGTTTGCCTGCACGA
>Ga0070717_10000550_pt1 | contig 23747 bp, 15 predicted proteins | sample LARL113metaG_FD_71366 | JGI IMG/M metagenome (GOLD analysis project Ga0070717, IMG submission 71366) | Corn, switchgrass and miscanthus rhizosphere microbial communities from Kellogg Biological Station, Michigan, USA - LAR L11-3 metaG | ecosystem: Host-associated > Plants > Roots > Rhizosphere ...
GCCGGAGGGTAAAGAGCCGAAGGCGAAGCGAAGGGGCGCCCGCCCCGGCCCGCGCGGCTGCAGCTGGGCGGGGCGCCCGCCCGGTTCGCGCAGATAGACGGGCTTGCCCAGCGCATAGATGCAGTTTTGCGCTACTATGCTCAGCTACCTCCCCGGCAGCATGCGTGATCGTTTGAAAGCAGACTCTTGGTGAAGAGACGTCGGACAGCCCAGGTTATTGCCGTAGTCGCCATCCTGGGCTTGGTGTACGCATACGTCAATGTGAGATCTACGGTCGCCCGGATAGCAATGCCCGGCACGATGAGTATGACCGGCAACACCAAGCATATGCCGATGCTAGAAGCAACCGCTCCGGATTCGTTCACGCCCAAGGCGGATGCGCTCCCCTCGTCCGGTTGGACGGCAACGGCCAGTGACCAGGAAGGCAGCAATCCAGCGAGCAACGCCATCGATGGCAACAAAGCCACATTCTGGCATTCTGAATACTGGCCGGCGACTGTGCCCCTGCCGCACAGCATTACGATTGACATGCACGCCACTAACCAGGTTTCCGGGCTCACTTACCTGCCTCGGCAGGATTCAAACTATGACGGTGATATTGGCCAGTACTCAATTTCGGTCAGCAATGATGGAACGAGCTGGGGAGCACCAGTTGCTACGGGGACCTGGGCGGATGATAAAACCCTGAAAACCGTCGTATTCAGTAGCGTACCGGCTCAGTTCGTCCGGCTGACTGCCTTGACGGAGGCTGGCAATCGCGGACCGTGGTCGTCGGCGGCGGAGATAGGCCTACTGGGTAATCCGGCCATCGGCCCGGCTTTGCCGCGCACCGGCTGGACGGTCTCGGCTGACAGTCAGCAATCCGCGGCTAATGCCGCCAGCAACGTCCTGGACGGTAATGCCACGACTATCTGGCATACCCCTTACACCGGAACGATCCCGCCGCTGCCGCACAGTATTACGATCGACATGCACAGCACGCAACTGGTGTCTGGCCTGTCCTACCTGCCGCGCCAGGACAGCACTTTGAACGGGACCATCGGCCAGTATTCTATATCTGTCAGCAGCGACGGGAGCAATTGGGGCTCGCCCGTAGCTTCGGGAACTTGGGCGGATGATCATACGCAGAAATATGCCGTCTTCACCCCGGTATCGGCCCGGTTCGTCCGGCTGACCGCGCTGACCGAATCCGGCAATCGCGGGCCGTGGTCGTCCGCTGCCGAAATCAATATTCATGGCCAGGCGCCGGCCGTAGGTGTGGGCGGCAGCTGGAGCGCGCCAATCGGATTCCCGATCGTACCTGTGAGTGCGGTCATGCTTCCAAATAACAAGCTGCTCACTTTCTCGGCTTTCGAGGATATGGCATTTAATTGGGTGCCCGACATCATAACCAAAGTTGCTATCCTGGACCTCAATACCGGCCGAGTTACCGAGCCCGCGAACATTAATACGCATCATCAGATGTTCTGCACGGGACTTGCGCTCCTGGCCGACGGCCGGGTACTCATCAACGGCGGCAGCAACGATAAAGCGACAACGGTCTATGACCCTACGACCAACACCTGGACGCAAGGCTCGCTGATGAACATTCCGCGGGCCTACGAGGGCGACACCCTCCTCTCGACCGGTCAGGTACTGACCCTCGGCGGTTCGTGGTATGACGGGGCGGGTAACAAGAACGGGGAGCTATTTACGCGAGGCGTTGGCTGGCAGAACCTTTCTGGGGTGCTGGCCAAGAATATCCTGACGGCAGATCCGGCTGGTGTGTTCCGTGCCGATAACCATGTCTGGCTGTTTGGGCAGTCAGGTGGGACTGCTTTCCAGGCCGGCCCCAGCAAGCAGATGAACTGGATCACCACCACTGGTAACGGCTCAATCACCGGTGCCGGCCTACGTGGCGACAGCGCCGATGCGATGAACGGCAATGCCATCATGTATGACGTAGGTAAAATCCTCACGCTTGGCGGGGCGACGGCGTATCAGGACATCACCGGATCGGGTATGAATACCCAGGCTACGAATCGTGCCTACACGATCGATATCGGTGGTGGCCCGACTCGGCCGGTCAGAGTGGCCAGAACGTCCGATATGGCGTATGCCCGGTCTTTCGCTAATAGTGTTGTGCTGCCCGACGGGGAAGTGCTTGTTCTTGGCGGCCAGCAACACCCTCAGAGCTTTACAGACACCGGCGCGGTACTCAGCCCTGAGCTGTGGAACCCGGCGACCGGCAAATTCACTGTCATGGCGCCCGAGGCAATTCCGCGCGCCTATCACAGCGTGGCAGTTCTGCTACCTGACGGCCGGGTCTTTTCAGGCGGCGGCGGACTCTGCGGTGGGTGCACCACGAATCATCCCGATGGGCAGATCTTCTCCCCGCCGTATCTCCTCAACACCGATGGGACGCCCCGGGTGCGGCCGGTCATCAATACTGCTCCGGCCACGACTACCACGGGATCAACGATTACGGTCGCAACGAACACCGCGGCGCTCAAGTTTGCGCTGGTTCGTATGACAGCAGTCACACATGGTGTCAACAACGACCAGCGCCGCATCCCGCTCACCCCGGCAACCGTGAACGGCACGACGTACACTCTCCAGCTTCCCAGCGATAAGGGTGTCGTGCTCCCTGGGAATTACATGCTGTTCGCGCTGGACGCCAACGGCACGCCGAGCGTGGCCAAGATCATGAATATCCGCTAGTTGTCTGTAAGGGAACGTGCAGCCGAAGAAGACTCCTCTTATAGACGGGAGGGGTGTTGAAGGGTCTGCGGCGGCGGGCCGGTGACCAGGTCTTCAGCTGGGCTGCGACCGGGCGCCGACTGACTCTCCGGACTCCTTCGACTGCCTTGCGGGGCGGGCGCCTGCCCACGTTGCCGGCGCGGCCTTGGAGGGTGGCGATCCCACCGCACTGTCGTCGTCGGCAAGGGCCTCGGCCTCCGGATGCCTGGTGCGCCGGATACCCAGGATGCTCATGAAGAACGTGCCGAAGATGACCTGGCAGCTGACGATGAGCGCGGTGGCCGACGGCACCATGAGGCGGAGCGAGTGTGCAGGGTCCAGCGGGCCGAACCTCGCCATCTTCCACTCCGAGATGGATACCAGCGCGCCGGCCACGCCCGCGACCCCGAGCACCACGCCGGTGACGAGGCCTCGCTCGAGACTCCAGACCTGCAGCGCCCGCGTCGCCCACCGATCGGGGGGCAGGAAACCTTCGGCGCTCGCATAGATCTTTGTGAACAGCGCGAACTGGACGGCCTGGAAACCGATGACCACCATCGCGGACGCACCGACCAGCGTGTCCACGTCAAAGGCAACGGACCCGATGGTGAGCGGCCCGGGCACGACCGCGATGCCGATCAGCAGGCCGATAGCGAGCACCGCGATCCCGGGGATCAGGAACAGCCAGCGCGGGCTGAACAGGAGCAGGAAACGCAGGTGCCGCCACCCGTCGCGCCAGCTTCGCAGGTGCGGGGGCCGGCTGCGCCCGTCTGGCGAGAGCGTGGTTGGCACCTCGACCACCCGCTGCCTGGCCAGCGTGGACTTGACAACCATCTCGCTCGCGAACTCCATGCCCGTCGCCTGCAGGCCGAGCGCAAGCATACTGTCCCTGCGGAAACCGCGCAGGCCGCAGTGAAAGTCACCGATCTTGACGCGGAAGAACAGCCGCCCGACGGCGCTCAGTACCGGATTGCCCACGTAGCGGTGAAGCGCGGGCATAGCGCCAGGGGCGATGCCGCCCTTGAACCGGTTACCCATGACGAGGTCGGCGCCGTCACGAAGCGCGGAGACGAACGGCATCAAGGCGGTGAAGTCGTAACTGTCGTCTGCATCGCCCATGATGACGTACTGGCCTTGCGCGGCCACGATGCCGCCCATCAGAGCGTTGCCGTATCCTTTGGCAGAGACGGGGACGACGCGGGCACCAGCCTCCTCCGCGAGCCGCTGGCTGCCATCTGTACTGCCGTTATCCGCCAGGACGATCTCACCATCGATACCGTGCTCGCGCAGGAAGCCGACGGCCTTGCGCACGCAGGTGGCAACCGTCTCCGCCTCGTTGAGGCATGGCATCAGCACGGTCACTTCCACGTCGTCTCCTCCAGCTGATGTGCCTGTTGAGTGTCGGCTCATCACTCGAAACCGGAGAACGCATCGGAGAAGTCTCCTCCGAAGAGCCGCCTGATCATCAGAGTGAACCACATATTCCCAGTTGTATAACCCCACGTGGACATCCGGCGTCAAGGCGACAAACGTGGTGCCGCGCCGCGTGCCCCTCAGGCTGTGATTTGCCGGTAGGTGGTAGGTGCGTGCAGCGAGCCCAGGCCGAGCAGGGTCTGAAAGGCGGCCATGGGGGTGCTGCGGCGGTTGTGCCTCAAAGGACCCCGCTTACAGACCACTAGTCTGTGGGTCTGTGAATTCGTTCCGGCGCGGTAGCCCGCCGCCGGCTGTCGTTGCGGTGCAGGGCACCGAGGGCCGCGGTGATGGCGCCCGGCCGGCCGGCGGAGCTGACATGCAGCCGGCGGGTGGCCGCGTGGCGCGCTTCGCCCGGCGGCACGCGCTGTTCGGTGCCGTCTTGCTGGCCGCCGCCGCCGGACGGGTCATCGCCATGCTCGGTTTCCGCGGAGCGCTCCTGTTTCCCGACAGCGCCGACTACGTTTCGGTCGCACTGCGGATGCAGCCTCACCCGATCCGCCCGTCCGGCTACCCCGCCATATTGTGGCTGCTCCAGCCGTTCCACAGCCTGGCCGCAGTGATAGGCGTCCAGCATGCTCTGGGCCTGGTCATCGGGGTCGTGGGCTATGCGCTGCTGCGGCGGGCCGGACTGCCGGGCTGGGGCGCCACCCTCGCGATGGTTCCGGTGCTGCTGTCTGCCTACGCCATCCAGCTAGAGCATTTCCTGCTCAGCGACACACTCTTCGCGTTCCTGATCATGATCGCCGTCGCGGCGATGATGTGGTGGCCACATCCGCCAGTATGGGCTTTCGCCGTGACTGGCCTGCTGCTTGCGGCGGCGACCCTGGTCCGGTCCCAGGGACTCCCGTTGCTGATCGTCTTCCTGGCCTGCCTTCTCGTCAGGTTCGCCGGCTGGCGGACCATCGCCGGTGCCGTTGTCATGTGCGCGGCGTTCGCCCTCCCGGTGGCCGGATACGCCGCGTGGTTCGACAATGCGCATGGCACATTCCGGCTCACCAGCAGTGACGGGGCCTTCCTCTACGCCGCGGTCGCCCCGTTCGCCGACTGCGCCAAGATCAAGCCACCCCTGGCCGAACAGCGGTTGTGCCTGAACGTGCCGGTGAGCCAGCGCAACAACTCGCAGGCCTATATCTGGACCACGGATTCCCCGATCAACACCGTTCGTGGCGGCGAGTTCGGGGAACTCGCCGACCGGCTAGGCACCGGCTTCGCGTTGCGGGCGATCAGGGCACAGCCGCTTGACTACCTGCGGACGGTGTGGCGCTGCTTCTGGGAGAGCTTCCTGCTAAAAGGGAACACCCACGCAGGTAGCCTCTTCGAGAGGGTAGGTGCCCAGCTCCAGAAGGACTACATGTTCCCTGCGGCGCCCCTCACGCCCCCGCCGCCTTACGCCGATCGCTACTACGACGCCTACGACCCGGCCGCCCCGAACCTGCGGGTCGTCCAGCCTTACGCCGGCTGGGTCCGTGTCTACCAGCGCTGCGTCGTCGTATCCGGGCCGCTGCTCGGCGTGATCACGCTCACCGGCCTGGCCGGCCTCATCGTGGCCTGGCGCCGCATCCGCGGGCCCGCGCTGTTGCCGTGGCTCACCGGCCTTTGCCTCCTGCTGGCCCCAGCCGCGATCGTGGATTTCGATCCGCGCTTCCTGGTTTGCGCGATCCCGCCGCTGTGCTTGGCCGCCGCGCTTGGCGCCAAGCAGATCGCCGGCCTGGCCACGCGACTGCCCGCCGGGCGCCGCCAATTGGCGCTATGAAGCGCCCGGCGGTGCTGGGCGCTTGCCCGCGAAGAGCAGCGGCACAAGCATGATGCCGATGATGATCGGGCCCGCCATATAGCGGAACAGCTGGTTCGGGACATCGACAAGGGTGCCAAGCTGCTGGCCGGCAACTATCGCCCCCAGCGCCAGCAACCCCCAGTTCCTGCGGCGTCGGGCAAACAGCCACACCGCGAGGTAAGACAGGTAACACCAGAATGGTGCGCGCCACAGCAGCCAGTCCAGCTGCGGCGTGTTACTCGCCGACCGCAGGAAGAGGGCGGCCTTGTTCAGCGTCGCGGACAACGGCCGCGTCCGCATAGCATCCCGGTACGGGTTGTCCCGCATACCTGGCCGGTAAGCCAGGCCCCATAGGCTCGGGTCGATTGACGTCGGATCGGTGATTGTCCCGGCATTCATGGTAGCGGGGCCGGCGAAGATACTCCAGGCAATCGAGCCACGGCAGATGCGAGCGCCAAGGACCAGATCGGGCGACCGCTTCAGTATGCGCAGCCAGAGCGCATTCAGCTGGCCGCTCAGCGGTTGCGAACGCGCGCTGGGGTCCAGGATCCTGGTCGTGGTGTCCGAGTCGTAGCAGTTCGCTGTGTCCCTCCACGTCGCCAGCGGAGCGGCCTTTGCCATGATCTGCAGGTCGGCGGTCGTGAAGCTTGATGGCCGATCGTAGTAAGCGACCCCGATATCTGCGTACTGGATCGAGTAAGCCTCCCAAGCCGGCGTTTTCTGGATTCCCACCGCCGGGTACACGAAGAAGGTCAACAGGAAGGTGACGCAGGCTGCCGCCACGATGGCGGCCGTCAACCGCAACCGAATGCCCGGCAGCACGATCAGCAGCACGACGGCCGCGATCGCGACGATCAAGAAACCGTTGAGCCGGAACAGCATGACACCGAGCAGTTCCAGGCCCAGCGCGGCAATGAGCCGGTTGACCCGCCGGTCCCGGCGCCAGTCGGGGGACTCACGCAGCGAGACGAGGTGGGCGACGGTCGGCACCACGAGGTACAAGCAAATGACGAACCCGACGTCTTTCCAGACGAAGATAACGAACGTTCCTGTTGGCGGAAGTGCCGCCGCGATCACCGCGGCGACGGCGGTCCACCGTCCGGGGACGCCAATCCGCCGGAATGCCACCACGGTGTAACCAAAGGACGCGGACATCGCGACGGTCTGGGCGAGCGCCAGCGCGGCCAGACCGCCCGTGACGTGCAGGCTGAGCCAGACGAGCACGTCATACAGCACGGAGTAGTTGTTCACCCACGGCCCGGCCGTCACCTGGAGCACATAGGCAGCCGAGTCGTAGCTCATCAGCGCGGGGAAGAACGCGGCCCACCAGAACAGGAAGATCGCCTGGCACGCCAGGAATGTCGCGAGCGGCAGCCGCCAGCGCTCTGGCACCCGCCCCAGCGGTCGGCCGGCCCGCCGAAGCAGCCGCTGAACCCCGTTGCCGTCGGCTGCCTGCGTCGACTGTGCTGGACCCGGGCCAGGGTCCGGGGGTGCTTCGACACGGGGAGTAGCGTCGTGCACAGGTATGGGCCTCCTCTGGCATGCCGCCTAGTCGCTGTGAGGACCATCAGTCTAGTCAGCCGGGATCGCCCAGGGTCGGAGCTATCGCCTCGTACACGGGCAATCCTCCGCTACAGTTTGGCCGGGAAAACGATCTCTGCACTGAAGGAATGTCATGGCATCTCCAGCCGGCCTGCAGATCCCCAAGCGCGCCCGGTGGACCGGGTTGACGGGAGGAGGAGAACCTGCGGCCGGATTTAACGTGGCAGGAGCCGTGGATGGGCTGACACAATTCGCGGTTCTCGCGTTCGCCTCGTGGACGCTGATTTACGACATTGGGGCGGTGGCCGATCTCGGCACGTCGTGGCTGCTAGTGCTATGGGCGGCGTGCCTAGTGGCGATTGCAGTTGGCCTCGTGCGATTCGGCCGGGCAGGGTCGGCGGGCGGTGCGGGCGCAGCCGAGCCGATCCCGGGTCTGCGCTGGCTTACCGCTGCCACGCCGTGGCGACGACCGCTGGGGATTGCCAGCGTGGGTCTGGGCGTGGCCGCGGGCCTGGCTGTTGGCCTGCACAGTGTCGGCCTGCCATGGAATTGGACCTGGGTGCTTGGCGGGCCGGCTGTGGTGGTCACACTGACCTGGCTGCTTTTGCCGGACGAGGGAGCATCGTCGGCGGCCGACCGCCCGGCCGACGCCGCGCCCCTCGCATCAGCCCCTGCTAGCACGTCAGCGCAAGGAGGCTCGTTGCTTGCGCTGGGTACCGCGGTGGTTGCGGCTATCTTCGCGCTCTACATCGTGCGCCCCGATGCTGATGACGCGTACTTCGTGTCCCGCGCGGTGTGGACTGCCCAGCATGGCCGGATCCCGCTGAAAGACATCATCTTTACCCACCAGGCGGTCAATCAGATCTCTGCGGAAACCCCGGTCTCGTCCATCGAGGTGCTGATCGGCGCGCTGGCGCGCTTGTTTGGCGTGCCGGCCGCGTCATTCACCTACTACATCGCGCTGCCGGTGTTTGTCTTCGTCGCGGTGTGGGCGGTGTGGCTCCTGATCCGCCGCTGGGCACCGGACCGTTACGTTCTGTGCTTCGCCGTGGCAATGCTTTATCTTGCTTGGAGCGGCACAAGTTCCGCGTCGTTCGGGTCGTTCCACCTGGTGCGGATGTGGCAGGGAAAGGGCGCCTTCTTGTCGCTGATGGTGCCGCTGCTCTATGTCTACCTGACACAGTGGGCAGAGCACCGCTCACGCCGCAGTCTGCTGGTCGTCATTGCGGCAGGCATAGCTGCGACCGGGCTCACCTCATCAGCGGCGCTGGTGGTGCCGCTCGTTGTCGCGGCTGTGGCGGTGCCGCTACTGCTCGCCCGGCAGATCGCGGCGGCGCTCGGCGCTTTGCTCGCGGCTGCCTACCCGGTGCTGGCCGGCCTGGTCGTGGCGGTGCTCCGTCCAGTGCATCTGCCGCACTCGCCGTTTGCCCCCGCGACGGCGTGGGCGTGGGTGCTGCTGGCCGGGGTGCTGGGCAGCATCGGGGGAGTAGCGCTGTGGACAGCGCCGCGGCTCGCCCGGCGTGGTGTGCCGGCCCTCATTACCAGCGGGGTGGCGGGGGTGGTCACTGTGCTGATGCTTCCCGGTGTCCTGACGGTGATGGGGAACGCCACTGGCACCAATGCGGTGACATGGCGGACCATGTGGGTGGTTCCTGGCCCGGTCGCGGTCGGCCTGCTGGCAGCGGTGCCGCTGCCGACGGCCGCCTGGCTGCGGCTCACCGCCAGGTGGGCCGCCCGGCCGCTGCCCACCGCCAGGTGGGCCGCAGCCATCCCTGCCGCCGCGATATGCGCGGTGATACTGGCTACCGGGATCCCAATATGGTCCTACCAGAACGTCCACGCGACCATCGCGCAACACCCGTCTTGGAAGTACGATCCACTCTCGCTGTGGCTGGCCAGCAAGGCGCTGCGGGCCGACCATCAGGCTGGTTACCTGCTGTCGACTGGGCGGGTGATGGGCGCGATACCGCTGCTCACGTCGCGGATACTGGCGGTGGACGCACGGACCTACTACCTCGTGCATCTGCCGGCGAGCGCCCAGTTCATCGACGACCGGCTGCTGCTGACCCGGGTGGCCGGCGAGCAGGCACCGATGCCATCGGAATCCGCTGTTCGAGCCGTCCTGGCCAGGGTCCCAGTCGGCTACGCGTGCGTCTGGAGCCATAACACTGCGGGGTTGCGTCTCCTTGAGCAGGCTGGCTTCGCCCCGGCAAGGCACTTCGGCAAGTTCCAATGCCTGCAGCGATGACGGCCGCAGGCGTGGCCGCGGCCGGCTGCGATCAGCCAGCCTGACCCCCGGGTCAGTTCGGCTGCGGGGCGGCCAGCAGGCGGTCCACGGCGCGGGCGGCTGCGCGGCCGTCGTCGAGCGCGCAGAACCTTGAGGTGAACGCGTCGTAGGCGACGCTGTGCGACTTAGCGACCTGGTCAATCCCCCGGAGTGCGTCGATGACGTCGGCGGTTGCGGGCAGCAGCGGACCGGGTGCGTCCGCTTCGAAGTCGAAGTAGAAGCCGCGCAACTGGTCTCGGTAGCGTTCCAGGTCGTAGGTGAAGAAGAGCATGGGGCGGCCGGTGACGGCGAAATCGAACATCGCCGAGGAGTAGTCGGTGACGAGCACGTCGCTGATCAGGTACAGGTCGGCGATGTCCGGGTAGCGCGTCACGTCTATCAGGCCAGGGTCCGCGGAGCTGTTCGAGAGCGGGTCCCGGACATTGAAGTGCATGCGCAGCAGGATGACGTGGTCGGCGCTGAGTGCCCGCGACACCGCGTCGAGATCAAGCCGCATCTCGAACCGGTAACGGCCGCCCTGCTGGAATGCGTCATCCCGCCACGTAGGTGCGTAAAGCACGACATGTTTTTCCGCGGGGATGCCGAGGCGCCGGCGGATCTCGGCCGCCCGCACCTCGCGCTCGGGGTGGCGGAGAACGTCGTTGCGCGGGTAGCCGGTTTCAGCGATCTCGCCGTCGAATGCGAAGGCGCTGCGGAAGATCGGCGTGCTGAACGCGTTGGGCGCCAGCAGCAGATCCCACTTCGGGGTGTCCACGTTCTGCCGTTCTAGATAGGCCACGGTGTTGGGAAGCCGCGGCGGCTCGATGTCGAGGCCGATGCGCTTGAGGGGTGTGCCATGCCAGGTCTGCAGGTAGAACTGGCCATCCCGCTTCTGGTACCAGCGGGGAAGCACGTCGTTGGTCACCACGTAACGCGCCTGGGCCAGGGCCTCGTAGTGCTCACGGGTGAGGGCGACTATCTGCTTGCTGCCCGGTGGCACGGTGAACTGGCCGTCCTTGGTCACCCAGGCACATTCCAGGCTGGGCGCGCGGCGCCGGAGTTCCTCATAGATCGCGGCCGGGTTGCAGGAGTACTGCTGCCCGCCATAGCTCTCGAAGACCGCGAGGTCACGCAGGGGGCGGGCCGCGGCGGCCGGGTAATCGCGCTGCCTGAGCCGGTGCTGGGCATAGAAGCCGCGCTCGCCGGTGGCAAAGCCGATCCGGACATTGAGCCGCAGCGCATCGGCCTGGTGGGCCTCGACAGCGACCTCGTGGATACCGGCGCGACGGTAGCCGGGGAGGTCGTATCGCCGACTCGGGTGCACCGCGACTGGGAACTCGCGGCCGTTGGCGCGGCCGAGCAGTTCCCAGCTACCGGATCCCAGCGGCAGCGTGCCCGTCAGAGCTGGCATCGCCGCGGGGTTGAACTCAGCCCTGAAATGACCGTCTTCCCAGGTCAAGCCCACGACATACTGATCATTGGAGGCGTTCCGGCGGAGCACGAGCTCGGCGGGCATGCCGTCGCTGGCTGGCTGGTCACCGGCTGGCTGGTCACCGGCTGGCTGGTCACCGGCTGGCTGGTCACCGGCCAGCAGCAGGTGCCCGTCGGGTGTCCACTCCGCCCGCGATACGAGGAGATGGCTGGTCCGCTCCATCACGGTGAGATTGCCGAATGGAGTGAGCGTGGTCGTGATCTCCCGTCCTCCGGAGCTGACTCGGATCCCGGTGGCCTCGGCGCCCGCGCCAAGACGCACCGCGCCGCTGCCCGGATCCAGGGAGAGATCCCAGGCGACCTGATCCTGGCCGGGCACGGCCTGCTCGAGCGCGGTGGGCTTGATGTGCGCCGTGGTCAGCATGGCCAGCGGCAAGCGGGCCCGGAATCCGGTGCGGCCGTCCTCGCGGCTGCTGGTCTCGACGGGCAGCCGGATCCGCTGGCCGCTCTGCCGCCGGGCGGCCACCAGCGCGGCATTAGCGGCTATCTCGGCCGCGGCCCAGCCGGAAAGCTCAAGCGCGCCGTCTGCGGCGCGGCAGGCGGTCACGAACGCGCCGACCCGGCGGGCACGGATATTGAACCGGCCGTCATCTTCGGGGGCGGGCTGCAGCCATACCCCTTCGGCGGACCAGCGGCCCTCCGGCCATTTCGCCGAGCCCGGCATCACGCCGGTAATCGGCCCCTCACGCCGGACGCGGCGTCCGCTCACCCGGACCCTCAGTTCCCACGCGGCCGCACGCCAGGACCCGAGGGTAGCGAGCCGTTTCGGGTCGAGTTCGACGGCGAATCCGGACCAGTCGTGACAGGCCGCCGACTGGTTCGACCAGGCCGTGACATCCGGCCGGTAGACGCGCTCCACGGGCAGCCGGATGGTCCGGTGCAGCTTGTGGTTGCGGAGTCTGACCTGGATCCGCGTATCTTCCTTGGCGGGTGCGTCCAGCCGCCGGATGTATGCGTGGCCGGTGATACGCAGTCGGCCATCACGCCAGGTCACCTCGTCGAGGCGCGCGTTCAGCGTCATCTCGCCGGAAGCGTCGTAGATGTGATCGGGCACGCCCGCGGCGCGGTCGCCGAAGTATGGATACGCGGCGTACCACTGAGGCCGCAGCAATCCGCGCCGCACCACCGTCGGGGCGGCTCCCTCCTGCGCCGTGAACTGCATCACTTGCAGCAACTCCGGAAGCATCCGGCGGCGGATCAGATGGTAACGGAGCCGCTTGAGCGTATCGACCTGCTGCAAGACCGACTCGTCCACGGTGGCGAGGTAGTCGCTGGCCAGGTCGAGCAGCCGCTCACGGTCGGTGTCGGCGACCAGCCGGAAGGCGCCGGCCAGTATGGCCAGGTCACCCTCCAGCACGCATCGGTCGTACACCGGCTTGAGTTCCGGGGCGCGGGCCGCGAGGAAGGCGCCGACGGTGCGTACCGAGGCCATGCGCTGCTCGTTGTTGGACAGCTCCCCGATGCGCTGGCTGATGGAAAGCTCGCCGGATTGCCGGACGCGGTAGTAGTAGACGACGTCACGGAAGGCGTCGACGGAGGCCGCCATCACGTGGGCCGGGACCATCACCGGGAGATCCTCGTACAGGCCCGGCGGGAACTCGAGGCCGCAGGAATCCCAGAACGAACGCCGGATCACCTTGTTCCAGGCCGTCCAGTCGTGCATCAGCGCGTGGTAGCGAGAGACATGGGTGCGCAGCACCGTCGATTGGAAAGGCGCGCGGTGCATCGGAGACTGGCCGATCCCGGCCGGGCTGAACCTCCGTACGCCGCCGGAGGCGATGTCCGAACCGGTCTTCTCGAGCGATCCGACGAGGATCTCGTAGGCGTGCGGGGCCAGCAGGTCGTCGCTGTCGAAGAAGGCCAGATAGGCCCCGGTGGCATGCTTTGTTCCCGTGTTCCGCGCCGGCCCCAGGCCCTGATTTTCCTGCTGAACGAGCTGAAACCGCGCATCACGAGCGGCGAAGGACTTGGCGATGGCCGTGCTGCCGTCCGTGGAGCCGTCATCGACCATGACGACCTCCAGGTCACTCATGGTCTGGCCCGCGACCGACTCGAGTGCCGCGCCGAGGTAGGGCTCGACGTTAAAGAACGGCACAACGACGCTGAGCTTCGCCACCTGTGGACGCCTCCTTGGCATTCGCCGGGCTGCTGCTACCCGCAGCAAGCGGTCGATGGCGCGCGCCGCGGCGTGGCCGTCATCGCGCGGACAGACCGTCGCGGTGAATGCCGCCTGCGCATGTTGGCAGAAACCCCAAGATCTGGCCGATGTCGCGCACTGCCGCGATGAGCTCAGCACTGGTGGCAAGCAGCGGTCCGGGCGACGGACCGGGTCCACCTTATATCATCCCAAAAAGAATTGTTTACCAGTGTTTAGGTAAATGTAGGCGCAACGTGCCGCAAAGCTACTGAGTCCAAAGAGTGGTGCTGCGGTCACCCGCGGTGGGCCCGCATCAGCGCTTGAGCAGGGACTCCGCAACCTTGAGATCATCTGGATAGGTGATCTTGATATTCCGCTCGCTGCCAGCCACCACGGCGACGGCCACCTCGGGCAGGTAGCGCAGCACAACGCCGCAGTCGTCGGTGGATGCCAGGTCGGCGAAGGCCGGATCGGCCTGTGCGAGCTCATAGGCCCGGCGGATCACCTCAAGCCGGAATCCCTGTGGCGTCTGGCAGCGGCGCAGCCGGTCGCGGCGTGGCATGGCCGTCATGACGCCGCCATCCACGATCACGATCGTGTCGGACGCCGGGACCGCGACGCCCACCGCCTCGTGCGTCCGCAGCGCGTGCACGCAGTCCGCGATGATGCGCTGGTCGACCAGTGGCCGCGCGGCGTCATGGAATAGCACGTCGCATTCGTCGGGGCCCGGTTCCTGGCGGCACAGTTCGGCGATGGCCCGCCAGGTGGATTCGGGGCGGGTGGCACCGCCCTCGATGACTCCCATCACCTTCTGGTAACCGCCGGCCGCGAGCAATCCGGCCACCTGCGTGGCGTGGCCCGCGGCCATGACTATCAGGATGGCGGCCACGTCGGGGGCTTCCTCGAAGGCGGCGACGGAGTGCTCGACCAGCGTCCGGCCGGTGAGCGGAAGCAACTGCTTGGGCAGTCCGGAGCCGAACCGCTGGCCCGAGCCGCCCGCAAGCACGACCGCCACCGTTCGCATGAGCCGGACTCTACCGTTGCCAGCGGGGCGCCCCGCGCCGTCACGGGACACGCCCGCGCCGTCACGGGATATGTCCGCGCTGTCACGGGATACGCCCGCGCCGTCACGGGATACGCCCGCGCCGTCACGGGATATGCCCGCGCCGTCACGGGACACGCCCGCGCCGTCACGGGACACGCCCGCGCCTGCGGCGTCACGGGACTGGCCCGCGCCGGGGCGGTACGGTGCGTAGCGGAGTGGGTACGGGAATTGTGGATCGACGGATCACCACTCGCGTGGCGGACGGACCACTGGGAGGGTGGGCATGACCGTGGCCGCGGCCGTCGGCGTGCTCCCCCGCCGGATGGCTGGCTGGGCCGCCCGCCAATCACTGGCCCCGAACGCCCTCACCGGGATCGGGCTGGCCTGCAGCATCTGCGCCGCCGCCTGGTTCAGCGCGGGGACTAAATCCTCCGCTGTCGCAGGAGGGCTGGCATTGCTGGGGGGGTACCTGGCCCGGCGGATCGGTGTCCAGGTCGCAGCCGCCGGCGGGCCCGAGGCAGCCGCCCGCGGGCCCGAGGCAGCCGCCCGCGGGCTCGAGGCAGCCGCCCCGGGCACTGTGGCGGCCGCGCGGGCCGACCTGCCCATACTGGCCCCCTTCGAGGCTTGGCTGGCCGGCGTCGGCGCGGCGGCGGGAGAACTCGTGGTCTATGCCGGGCTCGCGGCTGGAGCGTCTGCGAGTCAGCGGCACAGCACCTGGATGCTGGCCACCGACGCGGCGATCATGCTTTCCATCGGCCACGTGGCCCGGCTGTTCCGGCCGGGCCGGGCCGGCGCGCCACCGCCCCGCTCGTGGCTGCCACAGGCGGTGAATTGGCTCCTCACGCTGCCCATGGGGGAGCGGACCGCCGTGATCGCTGTGACGGCCCCGCTGTGGGGTGCGCGTACCACCTTTCTGGCCCTCATAGCCTGGGGCGCGGTCGCCGCGGGGTGGGCAGTAATCTCGGGCGGCCGGACCTGGGGTGCCCGGCCGGATGCCCGCCTGGCCGGCCTGAGCGGGATCGCTGCCCGCCGTGACGACGGGCCAGTCGCCCGGCTGGCCGGGCAGATCGTCCGTGGCCAACTGGTGCCGCTTCCCCCCGCGCTCGCGGGGCTGGCCGCGGCCGTCCTGCTGGTGGCGCTCGGCCTGGGCAACCTGACCGGCATCCTGCTGCTCGCGCCGGTTGCCGCCATGCTGCTCGCGGCGCCCGGTGCGGGCCACCCGCACGATGGTCGGCTTGACTGGCTCGTGCCGCTGGTGCTGCAGGCCGGGCAGTACATCTACTTGGCCGCGCTCGGCTTCTCCGTTCACGTGCCCGGGCCGGTGACCTTCGCGCTGATCAGCGTGGTTGCGCTGCGCCAACTGGATGTCGCGTTCCGGGCCCAGCAGCAGACCGGGTGGCCCGCGCAGCCTGCCGGGCTGGGCTGGGACGGCCGGATCATAGCCGTGGCGTTCGCCGCCATGCTGGGTCTCGTCACATTCGCCTACCTCGCGCTGACGGCGTATCTTGGGTGGCTCTTGTGCAGGGTCAGCCTGTCCGGCTGGCTCGCTCCCAGGGAGCCCGATATCAGCAGAGGAGAGCGCCGGTGATCGGCTTGGTGCTGGCCGCCGGTGCGGGGCGGCGGTTGCGCCCCGACACGGACGTGCTGCCGAAGACACTGCTGCCGGTGGCCGGGCAGACCACTATCCTCGACATCGCGCTGCGCAACCTCGCCGCGGTGGGGTTGCGCGACGTCGTGATCGTGGTCGGGCACGGGGCGGGCATGATCAGCGAACGGGCCGCGGACCTGGAGGGCGCGCACGGGGTGGCTCTCACCTTGGTGCACAACCACCGGGCGCAGGAGTGGAACAACGCATACTCGCTCTGGCTGGCCCGTGAGTACTTCGCCCGCGGCGTGCTGCTGGTCAACGGCGATACTGTGCACCCGGTCAGCGTGGAGAAGACCCTCCTGGCGGCTCAGGCGGAACGCCAGGGAGCCGAACGCCAGGGAGCGGGCCTTCCGGACGTCATCCTGGCGGTTGACAACGTCAAGCGCCTCGGGGACGAGGAGATGAAGGTCGTCCTCGACGAGCGCGGCCTGCTGGCCAAGATCACCAAGAAGATGGACCCGGCGCGGGCATTCGGGGAGTACATCGGTGCGACGTTGATCGGGCCGGCCGCCGCAGGCCCCCTGGCCAGCGCGCTCGAGGCCACCTGGCGCCACGATCCCGGCCAGTATTACGAGGACGGGTACCAGGAACTTGCCGACCGTGGTGAGGCGGTCGCCGTGGCCCCGATCGGCGCTCTCGACTGGGTGGAAGTCGATAACCACGAGGATCTGCGCCGGGCCCGGGAGATCGCCGCCCACTGCTAGTCTCGCGGGTGGTTGCCGTTCGTGCGCCTGTGGTCTGCCGTTCCCTCTCCGGCAACCACCCCCCTGTCGCGAGAGAGGATGCTGATGCCACTGCTGGCCCGGATGATTCCAGCGCCGCTGGTCGTGCACGTGCGGCGCGGCGCGATCACGGAACTCGGTGCGCTCCTCGCTGACCGGCGGATCGCCACCGAGGGGCGGGTCGCGATCGCGGTCGGGCCGCGCCAGGGGGAGAGCATCGCGGCCCGGCTCGAGCTCGGTGGGGCGGAGTTCTTCCGGGTCGACGACGGGACCGTGGACAATGCGGTCCGCCTCGGCAAAAGGCTGCGTGCCGGAGCCTATGAGGCGGTCGCGGGCATCGGCGGCGGCCGGACCATCGACGTCACGAAGTTCGCCGCGCACATGGCGGGCATCCCCATGGTTTCTGTCGCGACCAACCTGTCGCACGATGGGATCGCTTCGCCGGTCAGCTCGCTGGAGCACGAATCGGGCAAGGGGTCCTATGGCGTGGCGCCGCCGGTGGCGGTCGTGGTGGACCTGGACAGCGTGCACGCGGCGCCAGAGCAACTGGTCAGGGCCGGGATCGGGGACGTCGTCAGTAACCTGTCGGCCATCGCGGACTGGGAGCTGGCCGCCGCGGACGCGGGGGAGCGGCTCGACGGGCTGGCCGCGACGCTCGCCCGTACTGCTGCCCACGCGGTGCTGCACCAGCCGGGTTCGGTCGCCGACGACGAGTTCCTGCTCGTGCTGGCGGAGGCGCTCATCTTGTCGGGCATGGCGATGACCGTGGCCGGGTCGAGCCGCCCGTGCAGCGGCGGCGACCACGAGATTCTGCACGCGATCGACAAGCTCTATCCGGGCGCGGGCAGCCATGGCGAGCTGGCCGGTGTGGGTGCCCTGTTCTGCGCGCACCTGCGCGGCGACACCAGCCAGGAGCGGCTGGTGTCGGCCTGCCTGGCCCGGCACGGGCTGCCCCGGACCCCTGCCGAGCTGGGGCTTTCGGAGGCGGAGTTCACCAAGGCCGTCGTCGGCGCGCCGGCTACCCGGCCCGGCCGGTACACGATCCTGGAGCACCTCGGCCTGACCGAGGCTGAGGCGGGCAAGCGGGTAGGGGACTATGTCCGGTCCATCACTGGCTGAGCTGAAAGCCAGCGGGCAGCCGCCGTCGGTGATCGACAGGCTCAACGACGAGCACTGGGCCGGGCGGCTGTACATGCGGCGGATCTCGCCCCACGCGACGTGGGTCTTCGCCCGGCTTGGCTGGTCACCCAACGCGGTCACCCTGGCCTTCATCGCGTGCGGGCTGGCCGCCGGAGTGGTGGTCGCGTTCGGCGGGCTGGCCACCGCCATCGCGGGCGCCATACTCATCCAGCTCTATCTGCTGTTCGACTGCTCCGACGGGGAACTTGCCCGGTGGAGTGGCCGGACCTCGGCCACCGGCGTGTACCTGGACGGGATCGGCCATTACCTGGGCGAGGCGGCGCTGCTCACCGGACTGGGCATCCGGGCCCAGGGCCACCTCACCTTTATCGGCGGCTACGTGACCGTGGGGCTCGCGGCAGCGCTGCTGTCGGCGCTGATCAAGGCGGAGACGGACAACGTGATCGTCGCCCGGGCCAAGGCGGGCCTGGGCAGCGACCACGGCGACCAGGCGCTGGCGCCCACCGGCTCGGGCCTCGCGCTGGCCAGGCGGCTCGCGGCCGGGTTGCGCCTGCACCGGCTCATCCAGGCGGTGGAGCTGAGCGTGGCGATCCTGGTCGCGGCGATCATCGACGCCGCGATCGGCGGGCTGGCCGCCACCCGGGTGCTGGCCATCGGCTGCCTGGTCGTCGCGGCGCTCATGGTCGTCGCGCACCTGGTGGCGATCGTGGCGTCCCGGAGGTTGCGGTGAAGCTCTCCTGCGTGATCCTCACGATGGGTGACCGGCCGGCCGAGCTCGACCGGGCCATCGCCAGCGTGCTCGCCCAGCGCGACACCGACCTGGAGGTGGTCGTCGTCGGCAACGGCACCGATGTGCCGTTCGCACCCGCCGAGGTGAGCGTGGTCCGGCTGGCCGAGAACGCGGGCGTGGCCGGCGGGCGCAACGCCGGCGTCCAGGCCTGCACCGGAGACGTGGTCCTGTTCCTCGACGACGACGGGTGGTACCCCGATCTGGGGGTTGGCGCCTACATCGCCGACCGGTTCGCCGACGACCGGGAACTGGCGGTGCTGTCGTTCCGTGTCGTTCATCCCGAGGGAGGCCCGTCGGCGCGATGGCACGTGCCGCGGCTGCGGGCGGGTGATCCGGAGCGGTCATCCCCCGTGACCACGTTCGCCGGCGGGGCGTGCGCCATCCGGCGCTCGGCCTACCTGGAGGCCGGCGGTCTGCCGGCGGTGTTCTTCTACGCACACGAGGAGACGGACCTCGCCTGGCGGCTCATCGGCCTGGGGTACCGGATTGAATACGACGCGGCCGCGCAGATGTGCCATCACGCGCTCCCGAACGCCAGGCACGCCACGTTCTTCCGGCTCGACGGGCGTAACCGGGTGCTGCTGGCCCGCCGCAACCTGCCCTGGTTCCTGGGCGCCTTGTACCTGAGTGACTGGTTCGCGCTGACCGTGCTGAGGGAACGTTCGGCTGGTGCTGTACGTGCCTGGTTGGCCGGCTTCGCCGAAGGCTGGCGAATGGACCCCGGGGAGCGTCGGCGGATGTCCCTTCGCACAGCGTGGCGGATGACTCGTGCCGGGCGTCCGCCAGTGATCTGAGCCTCATCAGCAAAGAACTGGTGTGTCCTGGGGTCCAGCGGGGCCCGAGTTCAATGCCCGGCTAGGATCTTCTCAGTGAAGGGTGCACTTCTATGCTCACACTGGGACAGGCGCCACCACGGGGCTGTGAGCCGCGACGAGTGACGTGGCACTCGCCGACCACGATCCCGCGACCTTTGCTGGCCGCGACATTCGCCGGGTGCGCCGTGTTCGCCGGCGGGCTGGGCCTGATCAGCCACTATGAACCGCACCGGCTCTGGGGGCTGTTCGCCGCCCCGGCCTACCTGCTCGCGGCCGTCTCGGTGCTGGCCCGGAAGTCACGGGGAGTGGACCTGGCCCTCGTGCTCAGCCTCGGCGGCGCGCTCGCCGCACCGCTGTCGGTGTTGGCCGCGGCGGGCAAATGGCAGCCGGAGGTCGGTGTCATCGCCCGCGGCGCCACTCTCCTCGTCCATCATGGCTCGCCTTACGAGGCTCCACCGGTGCTCGCGGCCTCGCACGACCCCAACATCTACAACCCCTACCTGCCGCTGATGGCGCTGTTCGGGATCCCGCGGGCGCTGCTCGGCCCGGGGCTGTTCACCGACCCCAGGATCTGGTTCTGCGTGGTCTTCGTCGCCGCGTTCGGGGCGGCCCTGGCCCTGGCGGGCGCGCGGGACGTGTTGCGCTGGACTGCCCTGGTCACCGCCACGCCGGTGGTCGCCTTCTCGCTCACGGTCGGCGGCACTGACGTGCCCGTGCTCGCCCTGCTGTGCCTGGGCCTCGCCCTGCTGTGGCAGCGGCCCCGGCCGGTTCTGGCGGGCCTGGTGCTCGGCCTCGCCGCCGCCACCAAGGCGACGGCCTGGCCCGCGCTGATGGTCGCGGTGACGCTGCTCGCCGTGCGGGATGGCGGGCGGGCGGTAGGCAGGTTCACGATTGCCGCACTCGTCTCAGCCGCCGCCCTCATCGGGCCGGTGGCTGTGCTGTGGCCCCGCACCCTGGTGCAGAACACCATCCTGTTCCCGCTCGGCCTGGCGAGTATCAAGTCGCAGGCGGTCAGCCCGCTGCCAGGCCACCTGCTCGCCGATACCGGGCATGTTGGCCGCATGATCGCGGTCGGAGCGTTGGCCCTGGCCGGCCTGGGCGTCATCGGGTCTCTCTTTGTCCGCCCGCCGCGGGACGTCCCTTCCGCCACCTGGCGGCTCATCATCGGCCTGGCCCTCATGTTCACGCTGGCCCCGGCCACCAGGTTTGGTTACTTCATGTACCCGCTGGGGCTGTGGGCCTGGCTGGTGGTGACCGCTGCGGGCGGCCAGAGCCCAGGTGCGGAAGCGGAACGAGAACGCGCCGCCCCCGCCCCGTCCCGGCCTCTGGGGATGGCGCGTCGGGAGCGCTAGCTGGCCGGGGCACCGAGATCGGCGAAGTCGCGCTGCCAGTCCGCGTACCAGCCTGCGAACCAGGGCTCCCTTGCGGCCAGCGGGACGATGTGCCGCAGCGTCTGCGCATAGTAGGAGCGCTGTTTCGCCGCGGGCAGGTTGCGCAGGGTCTGCACGTTGCTGGCCCGGTCGGCGAGCTTGACCAGGACGGCGCCCGGCGGGGCGTGCCGCAGCCGGCTCAGGTAGGCGTCCTTGACCGCGGCTTTATCCTGGCCCGGTGCCACCTCCGGGATCGTCACCCAGCTCACGAACTCGGCGACCCGGTCGCCGAACTCGGCCGCGAGGTCGGCCGGCGTGCACGCCGTGTCCTCGACGACATCATGCAGAACGGACGCGCTGAGCACATCGGGATCGGTCACGCCGGCGCCGCGGACCAGCACCTCAAGCGCCTCCAGCAGGTGCTCCAGGTAGGGCGCCCCGGTTGGGCGCCGCTGGTCACCGTGGCACTTCATGGCGAACGCCACTGCCCGGTGAAGCTGCGTCACCGTGGTGTCGGGCAGCCGCTCACGCAGGCCCGGCTCCGCCTCGTCCCAGGTGTGCCAGCCGGTGAAAAGTTTCATCCGAGCACCATGCTGTCAGAGCGCTGCCGTCAGGGGATGCCATCGCGAGGCCGGTATCACGGGGCGAAAGCAGCCGCGTCTTTGCAGATGTTGGTGCTGCCGGTGATGCCGCCATAGGTCTGGGTCAGGTTGCTGGCCTTCGGTGACGGGGTGGCCGATGGTGTCGCCTTCTGGCTGGCCAGGCCGTTGAAGGTAGACCCGACGATCAGGCTGATCGTTCCCGCCTGCAAGGTGGTGTCCTGCTTCACCTGGGCGCTGCCGATCGCGGCCTTGAGCGTGTTCACTTCGGGCAGCTGGCTGGGTGAGCTGTACTCGATGACGTTGCTGGTGTAGCCGAAGCTGGCAGCGTCGCCACTACCGGTCACCGTGAAGCCCGCGTTGGTCAGGGCCGTGGCGGTGGTGCCGGCCAGGTTCGCGGCGCCGGTCCCGTTGAGCACGTCCACCTGGACCTGGGACGGGCTGACCGTGGGTACCACGGTCGGCGTGGCGGCGGCCTTGCCGGCCTTCGCTGCGGGCTTGGGCAGGTTCTTGTCGCTGGCGATGCTCTGGAAGAGCTGATCCGCCTGGGGCTCCACCCACTGGACCTCTGCGGCGGGGTCAGGTGGGTAGTCCTCCACCGGCACCGAGATGAAGTCCACCGCGCTGGAGTTGAGCGATCTCATGCTGTTCGCGATCTTCAGCAGCGTGGTCTGGTCGAGGCCGCTATCGGTGGTCAGCGACTTCGCGGTGTCTGTGACTACCTGGAGGATCCTGGTGGGGTCGCTGAGCAGGTTGGTGCTCTTGAGTTTGTGCAGCACGGCATCGAGGAAGAACTGCTGCCTCTGGATGCGCTGCAGGTCGGAACCCTGGCCGACGTTCTCGCGGGCGCGGACGAAAGCGAGCGCCTGCGCCCCGCTGACCGTCTGCAGCCCGGCCGGCAGTCTCAGCCCGGACTGAGCGTTGTCGATCGCGTATGGCAGGCAGACCTCCACGCCACCGACGTCGTTGACGATCGACTGGAACCCGGAGAAATTGACCTCAACGAAATGCTGGATGCGGACATGAGTGATCTGCTCCAGGGTCTTCCACAGGCACACCGGGCCGCCGTAGGCGAAGGTGGCGTTGAGCCGCTCCACAGCGCCGGGTTGCGCCTGCTGGCCGGTGAGGCCAGCCGCGCTGTTCGCCGGGCAGGACAGGATCGGGACCATCGAGTCGCGCGGGAGGCTGATGATGTCGGCCCGCTGATGGCCGGGCGCGATGTGCAGCAGCATCATGGTGTCCGAGCGCGCGCCGGCGATGACGCTGGCGCTGCCGAACTTGTTGCCGGTTCCGGCCCGGCTGTCCGAGCCGATGACCAGGATGTTGAGCGCGGCCGTGTAGGGCGGCCGGTGGCCGAGTTCGCCGGAGGTCACATCGAAGCGCTTGATGCTGCCGTAGACGGTCCGGTACCTCGCGTAGGCCACCAGCGAGGTAGACACCACGATGACCGTGGCCAGGATGGCGGCCGCGCCGAGCACTGCATCCTTGCGCAGACCGCGCGGCCGCCCGGTCGCGGCCCGGCCCGGCTGCTGCCCCCTCCAGCCGCTGGCCTGGTTGCGTGGCTCGCGTCCCCCCGCGACCTGATGGCGCGTCCGGTGGCCCCGCCGACCGTCATCCGCTTGGTCAACGTCCTGCCCCCAGGACGCCGGGCGGCCGCCGGCTTCATCCATATCGTCGTAGCGGCTCATCGCTCCTCAGCGCGTTGGGTCCTCGGACGCAAGGGGGTGCGCTCTCTCATTGTTCAACGCGAGGCTATGCCATGTCGTGCCAATAGGATGAATCGGTCACTGACGCTACACGGATTGCAGCGCCGCCCCCTCTACAGTGGGGACCGTGCGTTTGGGAGTCCGCCTGGCCGGCAAAGCAGCCGAGAGCAGTGACCCTCGGCCTGTCCCTCCTGCCGCCAAACGATCCACGTCCCTGCTCGCGGGCCGGAGCTTCGCCCGGCTCACGGTCCTTCCGCTGCTATTGGTGATCGGCTGGCTGCTGCCCGGGATACCACTGCTGGTGGCCGGGCGCTTCCTGCCCGTCCCGATGGTCCTGATCGCCGCGCCGTTGGCCGCGATGCTGATGGTCGCCACCCTCCGGGAGGTACCCAGCCGCTGGCCGAGATCTCTCCGGGCCATCGCCGAAGCGCCGGACGGCAAGGACGCGGCAGACGGCAAGGACGCGGCAGACGGCAAGGACGCGGCAGACGGCAAGGACGCGGCAGACGGC
>Ga0070717_10000551_pt1 | contig 23741 bp, 17 predicted proteins | sample LARL113metaG_FD_71366 | JGI IMG/M metagenome (GOLD analysis project Ga0070717, IMG submission 71366) | Corn, switchgrass and miscanthus rhizosphere microbial communities from Kellogg Biological Station, Michigan, USA - LAR L11-3 metaG | ecosystem: Host-associated > Plants > Roots > Rhizosphere ...
GTCGGCTACGCATACCGTCCGGTGCGGAACGACCGGCTGAACGCCCTGGCTAAGTACACGTACTTCTACAACGTCCCGACCACAGATCAGCTGGGATTCCAGAACACTGCGGCTGAGTTCCTCCAGAAGAGCCACATCGCGGCACTCGATCTGACCTACGATCTCACGGCGAATTGGTCCATTGGGAGCAAGTACGCCTACCGCCTGGGACAGGAGAGCCTGGATCGCGTGCACCCGAATTTCTTCGACAACCCGGCGCAGCTCACGGTTTTGCGCGTGGACTGGCGGTTCCTCCGGCAATGGGACAGCCTGGCCGAGGTTCGAACGCTTAACCTCCCGAATGTCAGTCAACGGCGCCGTGGCGCGCTGGCCGCGATCTATCATCACATCGGCAAGGATCTGAAGGCTGGCGTCGGCTACAACTTCACCGACTTCTCCGACGACCTGACCGACCTGAAGTACAACCACAAAGGCGTATTCCTCAATCTCATCGGGACCAAGTGATGCCCGCATGGGATTCACATCGGTACCGGTCGATGCTAGATGCGAGAACACCTGAGATTGTGGAATCAATAAGGAATACAGCTGCACGCTGTGACGAAGATAAGCTGATAATCGAGCTCAGAGGACGTTCGTCTCAACTCCCATCGGTTAGGTCGATTCATTTCTTGCGTCGAAAGGCGCTGCAATGCCGGTCGCATTCGTTTTGTTGCACCTCAGACGCCTATGGGATAAGACCTCCGCGGGCATCCTTAATTCGTGCCGTCGGCCCTACAGAGGTTCTCCCCCCAGCACGGGAAAGCATGTCGGCTGACCATACCTGTCCTGGGTATAAACTAGGAATACGGAAACCGCGATATGCCAACTGTCCCTGAACATCCATCCTCCAGACCTGTTGATGGGTCGGGTCGCCGGTTACCTCCTCAATCCGCGAAATATTAGGATTGCCAATATCATCTGCGATGTCAAATTCAAAATCGCCATTCGGGAGGAGCAGCGCGTTGCCGCAACAGATGGAGTATGCGGGGAGCAGTTGGTCTTCCCAAAGGACAGTGGCGGTCTTGGTGCTCTCATCAAGCTGGAATATAGGAACGCTGCTATAACAGTTGCTTACTCCCGGAGAACCGCAGACGGTGTTGTTCTGGTCCATCAGGCGATTATTGCCGTTGTTGAAGAACATCATCGAGAAAATTCCGGAACTGTTCGGGCTCACAACCGTCATGTAATGCTGCCCGTAGTTCCATTCCGCGGGTGCCTCCTGGCCGGGAAGCGTGAAATCCCCATCCGGTCCAAAACGCCAAAGAATGTCGCCACTGCCAGTTCCATCCTCGTAGTCAATCTTGATAATCCAATTCTGATTCCGCATGGAAAGAATCAGGTCTCGGTCACTGGGTGAGTAGATGACGGCGTTGGCATGAGTCCAGTCTTGGACTCCATTGGCAATTCCGTAAGGCGCTCGCGCAAGATCGAGGTGATCGAAGGTAGACCAAGTCCATACTGGACCACGCTCCGGATCCCAGTCGATGAGTGCATCCCCAGCTATCACCGTCCCGTCCGCAACCCCGGGCACGCCATTTGCTGTCACTGAATAGTTGCCCAGCAAAATCAGGTGGCCGTTCGGCAGCGGCAAGACGTCGTGGTGAAAAGCGTTGATCTGAAAAGACGTAACCCCGGCGATACCTTGGTTGACATCGGCTAACGTAATCCGGTTGAATACGTTGCCCGCGAGATCGATTTCGCGGATCTCATTTCCCTGTAATGAGTGCGTGGATGTAGCGACCAGCAGCATGTGACCGTTGGGTAGGGGTATGATCGGAAACGCCCACATACCGGATCCTAGGTCGTAATACCAGACAAGGTTGCCTTCCAAGTCGGTCGCTACCGCATTGTACTGCTCCCCGCTACTGGACGGGACGAGCGAAAATAACTCCAAGCCCGCACTCGGGGTGCCCACGCCCGAGGCTTGCGCGGTGATGCTGGGTACTTTCGAAGCAGGGACTGTTCCTGTTGTAAACGTCTTGTCCGCATCCAGCACCTTTGACCCATTGATGAGATCCAGTACTGCTTGCATATGGTAGGTCGTGCCGGCTCGCAGACCGGCGACGAGAACAGTTACTGCACCACCATTCGGCGGGCCAGCCACACCCGAGGTGGATAGCCCATAGTTCGTGTCGGAGCCGAAATGCACGTGCACGGATGTGCCTGCCGGGGAAGAGATGGAGTAAGCAGCAACCAGTGCGTTTTGAGTGCTCGAGACGACTCCGCCAGCGAAGTTGCTGGGATTGAAAATCACGATCCTCGCCGGTGCGGTGCCATCTTGGACGCTGACTTGGATCTGCAGGCTAACAGGATCAGCGGGAGCGGTATAGAGCCCACCCGAGGTGATTGTTCCCGTAGCAGATGAACCGCCTGCGACTCCATTGACGAACCACGTCGTAGGTGGCGGTCCTGCCGTGTCCACATTCGCAGTAAACTGGAGAGTCTGTGATGGTAGGAGGATGGCGGCAGACGGGGATAACGTTATCATCTCTGTTTCTGTTCTGCCACACCCGATCATCATCCCTACAAAACACAAAAGGGTGAATATAACGCCACAACGCGACAGGCACTCAAGCATGGGGCCTCCGGCAAGTGTATTGGACCACAACATCTTCAAGAAAGGAGCTATTGCCCCTGCACCGTTGCGGCTCGATCTGATTCCGGCGTGTCAATGCACAACTTAGGTGTCATAGACCTCCCGCGAACTCGTGCTGATGGGTATGGCCGACTCCAAAACGCGTAAGTATAGCGCAATTTCTCTACGACGGAGAATAGCATTTAACGAGCAGCTGATGTGCCCCCGTTCACTGTTCCAATCTCTGTGTAAGTTCTCGGTCGATTTTACGGTTTTAGCGGGTATGAGGTCCGGAGCAGGGGACGGCGCTTGAGTCCCCTGCTCTGGCATCCCGGTACTGGCCTTCCTCATGCCCGCATCTCCAACCGCTGACGCGCAAACTCTGCTGGTGGCAAATAGTTCAACGAACTGTGCGGGCGTTGCTGGTTGTAATCTTGCCGCCAGTCCTCGATCTTTCTCCGTGCATCGCTCAAGCTTGTGAACCAGTTAGCATTCAGGCATTCGTCGCGCAGCCGTCCATCGAAGCTTCCTGCATACGCGTTTTGCGCCGGCTTGCCGGGCTGGTTGAACTCCAGCCGCACTCCGCGTTCTTCGCTCCAGGCCGCCAGCGCTCGTCCGCTGAATCACACGCTCTCGGCGGGCACGTGTCTACACCTGCCACGTATGACTGCGTGGCCGTTGTCAAATTCATATACTTTCCGCATCCACCTTGCAGTTAGTGCCATTCCTTCTCTTAAGCTATATGTATCCTGATGGCCCAGATCCTGGATAGCCTTGGACACGTCTACCCTTTTTGCCCCCGTCGTCAGCTGTTCCTTCTCGCGATATTGTACTAACCCAAGGTCACACCCCGTCACCTCAACTACAACATCCGATAGCTCCTCGATGGTGTGCAGATTGTTACCGCCTATGTTATATGTCTCACCAGGCTTAAAGTGTGTCACTATATTTGCGAGAGTGCAGACCGTGTCGCCTAAAAATGTCGACGTTCGAGCATGTCCTTGAAATACGGTCCAGGGCAAATTGCTGAGAGCGCAGTACAGAAATCGGCAATTCACGCTCCGATACGGACTATAGTACTCGCCTGGCCCATAAGTGTTAAAGAGCCTTACAATGACAGTCTGTGTGCCAAATTGAGCTGCTGAATTCTTCACTTGCATCTCATTAACCCACTTCGTCATTGCATAATCGTTCATTTGCTTGATCTCGTACTCATCCATAATACTTTCCATCATAATATCCGGCCAGTCTCCGTACACTTCGGAAGATGAGAAATGTATGAGCCGGAATCCAAGCTGCTCTTGCAGGCGAATCACATTTTTAGTACCTATAGCATTCGTTCGCCACAGAAGCTCATAAAAATCCTCACCGTTCCACCGGCCGAACTCTGCCGCACAGTGATAAACATAATCGAACGGTCCCAGCTTTGCGAATACGCGCTCTAATTGGCGGAATTCGCTAACGTCCGCGCGCGCATATCGAGGTTCTGCAACATCTGTTCTCAACGAAAATCCAACCTCATTAGGTTCGTGCGATAGATCGCAAGCAAATACGTCGTGTCCCCGGCTCATGAGCTCTCGGATCAGACCGCTACCAACTGTTCCTAGGCCGCCGGTCACTAATATTCGGTATTGTTCCATCGTTTAGCCTCCTATAGTCCTCGATATGGCTGAGGTTAGAAAATTAGTTATTATGGCAGTGCTTAACAACTAGTCACGATTTCTTATAACGATTGGTACATTGTGACACCGATGTCAAAAATTCTGTTTCCTTATCCGTACAGTATTTCACGAGAAGGCTTACGACCAGAAGTTGCAAATGGAAAACCTAGCATCTGAAGGCACAGGCAGACGACAAAAAGTGGATTAAGAATTGCATAACGTCTCCAAAGCCTACTGGGCTCTGAGGCGAATCGAAATATCCACTCCAAACCTCGTTTCTGCATCCACTCTGGCGCCTGTGGAACTACCTTCGCATGTACTGCAAAGGCACCACCGACTGCGATAATCGGTAAGCCCAAGGCGTCACGAAATTCATATGCCCAGACTTCCTGTCGCGGGCACCCCAAAGCAACAAACACAATCCTGGCACCAGAGTCTCGTATGTGTGAGATGACTTCCTGCCGCTCGTAAGAAGAGAGACAACGAAATCGCGAGCTCTCGATGCCAGCTATATCAAGAGCCGGAAAGGTCTTGCGGAGATTTGCGGCGAGTGTTGCTAGAACTATCTCAGTGCTACCATAGAAAAAAACTGGCAGTTTGAGTCTTTCAGCTGCTGCACAGACATCCAACATTAGTTGGGGACCGTATACTCGGTCGGGTAATCTAATTCGATGCAACCAACGGAGCGCCCATTTTACTGGCTGCCCATCGGGAACGATGAGATCAAGATTGTTTAGTCGGTGTTTATGATCTGGGTCGAGACACCCAGTCATGATTCCGTGCACAGCCATTGCAGAGACAGCAAGCGCGCGACGTGCAAGGGCCGCATCGGCGATAGCTGCCACCGTGGCTTGATAGTCGACGGCGCTGACTAGGATTCCTAGGATGCTGTGCTTACCCTTGTTTACCAAATCTGATTCACTTGTTTTTGCACGAGAAGATTGCAGCTTCCGTCTTCGTTCCAGCGTTAAAACACGCCAGAATGCAGATCGTCCTTGCGAGTGATGGAACTCTAGCGCAAATTCTGCCGCGTATGTTGGCGTTTCTTCGATTTGGTGAAAGCATCAGCTGTCGAAGCCTCCAAGATGACCCTCTCCAACCGATCGATAAACTTGTCCATGGTGTACATCGAGAGGAAGCGGTTGCGGGCAGCGGCCCCCATTCTCGTTCGAAGTTCCTCATCTTTTAGTAGACGAATAATCCCGTCGGCAACAGCCGTTGGATTGTTCCTCTCAACAATGAAGCCAGTTACGCCCTCTTTTACAGTTTCTTCGACACATCCGGTCTTTGTTGTTACGATCGGTAGGCCAGCACACATGGCCTCCAAGATGACGAATGGATGTCCTTCGTAAGGATGGTTAGGAGGAAAGACAAATACATCCGAAGAGAGAAAAAGCCTTTGTTTTGTCTGTGGTCCAACCGGCCCTGTGAATTCTAAGTGGCCTGCGACGCCAAGGTCCTTTGCCAATCGGTCCGCCATGGCTTTCTCACTGCTTCTAAACCATTCACCCGCAAACGTAAACACACAATCGCAAACATTCTGAAGCACCCGCGGAATTGCGCGTAGAACGTCGAAGATTCCTTTCTCCGAAGTAAGGGTGGCAAGAAACAATACGCGACGAGGCTTTTGCGGTTTCATCTCTGGATAGCCGCCATTCACATAATCGGGAATTCCATTGGGCACCACCCTGATCCGATCCTGGGGGATGATGCCGTCGAAAACTGTGGTCAGGCTGTCACCGAGGACAATTGCCCTGCATGCGTCGGCTAGAGTGAAACGGATGAGCCAACGTAGGGACCCAGAACTTTGACGGTAGAATTGCTGAAAGTAACTGCCATGAAGGTGAACCACAATAAGCTTCCTGAAGAGGCGCGCGGGAATGAGGAACAGACAGTCGCGCAGGAACGGAAGCGTGGCCTGCGATATAGGAACATAAACAATCGACGGCCGACGCCTGAGTAACAGGAAGGAGCACTTCAGTCCGTGCCACATCGCCAATCGAATATTCGTCCAGTCGAGCCGCCCTAGATTGCTGAGGTTTCGACGATCCGCTGTATCGAGGTGAATAAACGGTACCCGACCCTCTAGGCCACTCAGGACCAGGTTGGTAGCAACGCTCATGCCGTTGTATGGCGGTGGAGTCGCGCCAAGCACCAGGACGACGGAGCTAACTTGATGAAGTTCCGAAGCTACAGGAACACTCTCCAGCGTTTGCACAGCCATCCGATTGGTCATCCTGCCTGTCCCGAAACATGGGCCGCAGATTTGTTGGTAACTGCCTCAGTTTCGGCCAACGCAATCCCCATACCGGCAATCAGCCAAAAGAAGATGGCGTGGTAAGGAGATTCCAGGGTTACATTGAAGGAGGCAAATGTACCAACCGTAACGAAGCAGCCCAGAAGGCAACTGGCAAGGAAAATGCCTTGATCGGACCTGGCGTGACGCAGCACCCGCATCATCATCCTGCAGAAAACGAAAGCAGTCAACAACACGATTGATAGCCCGAGCACGCCAGTTCGTGCCAGAAGAGCCAGATACGAGTTGTGAGGATCGTAATGTTCGAAGGGATAGACATGAAATGGTTCTTCACCATAGAAGTCATGTGAGAAACCCACTCCTATGATAGGTGCTGATCGCCACAAATTGACCACGTTGATCCAGTAAGCAGCGCGCCACGCAGCGTTGATCTCCGATAATGGATCGAGCATCGTACGATACTTGAGTGTGAACTCTTGCAGATGCGACGATAAAAGATATGAGCCAATAACAGCGATTAGAAGAGCGCAAATCAGCCAGCGCCAGCGCAATTTCGAGCGGAAACGATCACGAAACCGGGATTTGACGCTCACGATCATCGTAACGAACCCAATGCCGCATGCAATAAGCGCTGAGCGGTGTCCCGAGAGGTAGATGTATAAAGTATTGAGCAGCAAGACTATTACCGAAATATACCGCCTACCCACGCTCGCGGCTCTGTCCAGCCACAATACGCTCAGCTCAAATAGCACAGAAAGCATCGCGAACACGACCGCGTGCCCAGCGATCACTTTTGTGACGTCGAATTCACTGTCGTCCACCCACAAAGGAAGTCCCAATATGTATTTGAGTACGGTCCAGAGGCTCGCAATCGTGCTCACCAGAACCACAGCTGTAAGAAGGTTTCGAATGAGGGGGCGCGATTCCGGGCCCTGGATCACGACCCAGGCCAGCAGTGAAAAGGAGGCATAGTACACGATCGCGAAATTGCGTAGCGTCGGCAAGAGGCCGGCTGACGCGGTTGAAGTAAGGTCGATGCCGAACCGCAGAGCTCCGTACAGAACATATGCAATGAGCATGTACACAGTCTGGCGGGCCAGTCGGCCTGCGGGGAGCAGCGCAGCCTTTTTTTGTGCTAACAAGGTGACGACATTCGCAAGCAATAAGCCCATGCATATTTCGGTGATGTAAATCGGTCCGATTCGTAGCTTTGAGAAGTCCCGAGTGAAGGCTGCGGTACCCATTGTAAGGAAGAAGAGCACGCCCTGCGCCATCGGTTTCGAGTGAGCCCTCAATGCCCCGGAAGCGGTACTGATCAGAAGTAGATTTGCTCCCCATAAAGCATCCCAGACCCGAACAGACCACTCGCGCAATGGAGTGGTCCATGGGACACGACGCAGGACAGAGACACCGCTCATTCGATCAGGCTCACAACGGTTCGACTGATGCCGCCGAGGCGGTTACCAGGTCAACAGCAGAATGTCGCGCAAGAGCAACAGAGAGAAGAAAAGACCCCAGGAGAAATAACACTCCGCCCAGGAAAATGCCCATCGTGCCGGGCACGTTCTCCGAAGAGACACTGCGGCGGAGGAACTCAAGCAACCAGAGCCACATCGTGCAAACAGTCCAAGGCAATAAACCCAGCATTAGAAACTGCCAGCAGGAGCGGAATTGCCTGGCAGTAATCCACAACAGCACTACCCCGAAAACAGCGCTACTGGTCGCGCTGGCGTAGGCCGCATGCAAAAGACTGCCGCCCAGGAGCAACGCACCGCCCACAATGAGCACACGCAGCATGACGATTGCAATCTGTGCTCGCAAGGCAAGCCTCTCCCGACCGATGGCCCCGAGGTAGGCTCCGCAAAATAAGCCAATGCTGGTCAGGGAGGCCGCCAGACAGAGGACCTGCGACGGCAACACTGTTTCCTTGTACGTTGGCAGGAAGAGTGGGATCAGGAAACACGCGTAATAAGCCAACCCTCCGAGCAAGGGCATCAGCCAGAACATCATCCGAAAAGGGCCTGACGAAAGTTCACTATCTTGGCCATTACGCGATAACTTGGCAGCCGCCCAACGCGGATACATTACCTGAGAAACCATTTCAGGGACGTAGTTGAGCAATCTCACCGCAAAAGCCGCGACCGCAAAGTAGCCCACCGCTGCTACGCCCAGGAAACGCGCAATCAGCAGCCGATCCATGGTCCAGTTAATCGTGGCGGTCAAGGTAAACAATAAGATGGGCGCACCAACGCGCAACAAAGTCCAAGCAACGCTCCAGTCGGGCCAAGCAAAGAGGTGGCGTTGAGTATTCTTGAGGAAAAGGAGACTCACTCCAAGATACGTCACTGCCCACGCCAGAACGAAACCTGCCAAATTGTAGCGCGGACTGAAGACGAATGCACCAAGAAGTACACCGGCATTAAGCGCGAGAATGAAAACTGAAAGAAGCTTGAACTGATCCCGGGCGCGAAACAGGAAACTGAGAAAATTCGTCCAGCCCTGCAAAAGGAGAAACGTGACGAAGAGCAGTAGGACCTGCCAGGAGACCTGGGACGTGTGCCGAAACGCAGCTCGCAGAATCAGAAGCGCAATCGTCGAAAATAGGACCGTACCCCACCCGTTAATCCAGAACGCAGATTGCGTGAACTGTTGCGCCTCGTCTAGGGCACCTTCGGCGATTGCGCCGGGATACTCGCGAGCCAAGCCGTTCAGCACTCCGAAATGCGCAAGCAATCCGTAGGCGTAGGTAATGGCGAAGATATTCCAGATGCCGTACAGCGCCGGGCCCAGGCTCTTGGCGGCGTAGACATTTTGACCAAAGATCAAAACACAAATGATTGCGACAGAGGCGAAGTACAAGAATGAATCGAATGGAAGTCCCCAGCGACGCGCAAGCCGCCGGGTTCGACTGCCGGACCTTATAACCGATGAGGCGGCTACTGTGTCCGGGGTTGAAGCTACTGGAAGGTTGCCTGTCACCATGACAAGGTCCTTATGCTCCGCAAGTAGTCTGGCATGTGATGGAGAAAAGAGTTCGCCGCTACGACATAGTTAGTGCTCCAGGAGCCCTAACCGGAAATCTTGCAGTTCGTCCGCGAAAGGATTTCCCGTTTTCTGACTTGGAAGAGCATACCCTCGCTGTAGTATGGGCAAAGAGGAACAACAGAGTAACGCAAAACTGCATCGGTCGCCGTGAATAAGGACTTCATTACCTTTTGCCTAAGAGTCGTGCTGTTTCGATGGTTGGCGACCCAAATGCTCGAATAAAAATTGATTTCAGTGACTTCGAAACCATACTTTCTTAAGAGCGTCGTAAGCGTTACAGGCGAATAGTAGAAGTTATGATCTGGATGGACTACCTCCGTCCTCGCAAGAGGGAAAAACAGCGTTTTTACAGAGAGAGCGTTTGGAGTAGTAATTACAACAACGGTGTTCGATGTTGCAACGGCCTGCAACTGTTCCAAGAACAAACCTGGATTTGCAATGTGCTCGATAATATCGGCAGCCAGAATGATGTCGTAATTCAGGCGAGGAAATCGAGCTTGAGTGAGTTCCTCAACGTCGCCGATGTAACAGTCGTTAAACCCGACTTCGATTGCCCGCTGCACTCCGTCCTTTGAAATGTCAACCCCCACTAGCCTGTTAGACACACGTGCTAACTCCGAATGTAGCCAGTCACGAGATATCAACCGCTCCTCCAGCAGCCCTTCATCGACAAATCCGAGATGGAGCACCGTTTTGCCCTCACAAAGCCGAGAGAGAGCTGGATTTCTTGATCCAACAAATCTAGCCCGCGGAAGGGGATGTAAGAACTTGATCATTTGCATTCTCGTTTTTAAGAGTTCAGACACTCAAATTCCACAAAAACCAATTGTTGGAACTGGCATATGAACGGCGGGGCGTGGATATACTTAAGCGCACCAATATCGTAGGGTGCACGATTGCATTTGGAGCCGAATGGGATCAACCGTTGTGTCCATTGTTCTTGAAAAACTTGAGGACCTTGTTGCTGTTCCAGCTAAAGCTGAATTGTTGCGTCATGTCATTTACAATAAGCTTTCCGGGATCCCCGGGCGGTAAGCTTTGCCAAAAAGGTGTGAACAGGATCCAAGCCACGGCCAGCAGCACTCCCGCAAGCGTAACCAGACAAGTGATCAACAAGCGGGGCGGGAACGATTTTTTTTCTGGGAGGTCCGCTGCGTCTACCACCTTAATAGTTGGGATTTCCTTCGCTTCCTGAATGCGTGCCAGCTCGTATTGTTTTGTGAGCAACTCGTACACTGCCTCATGGATCCGCGCTTGGCGGTAGAGGTCGACCCAGGTGACACCCAGGATCGGCAACTGTCGGATGGTAGGGTAGATACCATCAATGGAATCGGAGGTCGTACTCTCCTCCTGACTGCTGCCGGCGATCGCGTGCAACTGGCGCCGCAGCTCTTCCACCCGCGCCCTCACGCTGCGGACTCGCACGTTGGATGGCGTGTAAATCTGCTGGAGACCCTGAAGCTCGGACTCAGCGGCGATGAGTTGCGCTTGAATGACCGCCTCGGACTCTACCATTGCCTTGCTTTGCTCCTTAACGTCGAGAACAGTCGTCTTGCTGGAAAACTCACTTAGATTTTTTTCCGCGGTCTGAAGATCCTTTTGAACGGTAACCAGACGCTGTTCAACGAAGATGCGCTCGCGACGCGCAGCGGATGTACTGACCTCAGCCAGAAGACGATTCAACTCTTCCACGTACGCTGATGCGAGCTGGCGCGAGCGTTCCCCGTTCCGGTCATCTACTTCAATGGTAATGACGCCACTCTTACGATCTTCATCAATCGCGGTGCGATCGTCGAGCTTCTTAATCGCGTCATCTCGGTGCCGCTTCCAATACGCCTTCTGCAGCTCAAAACGTTCGACGATCCGATCCTGCACGGTGCGACTGCGCAATAAATACGCGCATAAAGCTCCAGTGGTTTTTTCCCCGAGGCCTATCTGGGCCAAGGCACTAAGCCCCGGCGAATCCCCCTTCCCAAGTAACGAAGCGAGCATCGCTGTTCCTCCCTGTTCGTCGGGAGGCATAATCCGAGTTCTTGAGGTGTAGGAATTTGGGATCAAGAAAGCGACCAGGGTACCAGTCACCAATGCGTATACAAACACCCGTCGTACCAAAGCGCGATGTTCCCACAACAGCAGTAGCTGAGGCGAAGAATAATTTGAGCGGAACTCGTGAACCTTCGGTGATGTCCGGCGTGGGTCAACTATCGTTTTGCTGTCCGACGGGATCATCACCTCTTCGGGAATGGGCTTATCCACTACTGTTCACTCCTGTTGGGCGCTAGCACAGGTAATCCAAAAATATTTGATGCGTGAGACCACCTATTGCTCCGGCTCAGGACGGCGCCTAGAAACAATTGAATACCCAGTTTCTGAACATCCAGCCACAACTGGCCCCTGGGCGTGGTCAACAGCTGGGGAGAATCATCAAGACTCTGCTCTCAAATGACATAAATCGTTGAGAACTTTGCCTAAATTCCCCGCATAGCAAAGATCAGTGTGTGGAGGATAACAGCTAAGTCCATAAAAAAGTTGCGATTGCGGATGTAATACAAATCGTATTCGATGTTCTCGTGGATCAGAAAGGCACGATCTCCACTCAGTTGCCAAAGTCCGGTGAGGCCGGGCTTTACGCCCAAGCGTTGGCGCTGACGCTGAGTGTACTCCTTCACAATAAACGGCATTTCTGGGCGAGGCCCCACAAGGGACATATGGCCCTGAAGAACGTTGAAAAGTTGAGGCAGCTCATCCAGACTTGTTTTACGTAGAAATCTGCCGATACGGGTAATTCTTGGATCACTCGATTCGCGCGGGGAATAATCATACGCTGAAGCACTGGTCCGCATCGTGCGGAACTTGTACATAAGAAATGGCCGGCCGTCGCATCCAATTCGTTCCTGTCGAAAGAACACCGGTCCCTTGGAATCAATCTTTACGAGAAGGGCCAAAAAGAAAAATAGAGGAGACGCCAAGACTATGGAAAGGAGAGATGCGGCAATATCAAAGACTCGCTTGGCCACTTCGTAACTTAATCGGATAGCTGGCTTGCCGAACGAAGCAAGAAGAATGCCGTCTATGTCCCGATAGTCCAACCACGCATCAAAGGACATCAGATGGCTCGGTACGAACGAGACCCTCACGTTGGCCGCCAAGCACTCTTCAACGGTAGCTACAAACTTTTCCCTGTCAATCGTAGGAATTGCGATGATAACCAAGTCTATGCCACGGTTAGCCAGCAATTCACGGGTCACGGGGCCTTGAATAATGTGCGCAGAGCTACGGCGTTCATAGGCCATTTCAAAGAGAGCGCTACCTACTTTGTCGAGATCATCATCCACGACGGCCACAGGTGGGAGCCCGAGCTTGGGAGACGCTCTGAGCACCGAAAATACACGTCTTCCCGTGCAACCAGCGCCGTAGATGAGCACGCGCTCATTGCCGTATCCGCGCGAATGCAAGGCGTGAACAATTAGGTACAAAAGACTTTTTTGTATCAAAAGAAACAAGAGAACGAAACTGAGACAAAACACTGGCAGTAAGCGAGGCACAAGAATCTGGGCGAAGAAGCTGACGGTGAGGACGGTCAAAAGGGCTTCGGCCGAGACACGCAGAATCTGCTCCGTCTCGCGTACTCTTAATAGACTATTCCCTCTGCGGTATGCGCCCACACGATCCAGCATTAGCACCAATACGGTTGAGAAAATCGCACCGGCAGCCCAGATAACACTTAATGAAAAATGAATGTGTTTACCAAAATTCAATGTGCCATAGATGGCGTAACCGAATCTGATCGCACACGTGATCGTGAGCAAGTCGGCTAAGATTTCACATGCAAGAATACCCCGACGGAAGTGTGTTGCCGTACTTTTCGCAGCCCTCGGGTACACTACCTGCAGGTCGGCTGAAAGGGTCTTGTCAGTTTGCGTTATTTGAGTTTTCGGTAATTCGACAGAGGAAGACATTTTTGTGTTCGCTCCAAGGTTGCGCCAAATCACTCCACAAAAAGGGATTTGGGAATGCTTCTCATTTTCGAATCTGAAATCTCGGCCAGAAGGTGAGCTGAAACCCAGCACTTATATCGGATTGCGCGTTTCGACCAAGAAGTGGAAACCGCCATTGCCCGTACTGAAAAAAACCGCTGGCCGACAGTTGGCGTGAAAATGCTAGGTCACCAGCCATGGAATAATTTGCCGCTCGTCCGCCCTGAAGAAATTCATGCGAGACTTCCTGGAGACGGTATCCAACTTGGAGGTGCGAGCGTGGAGAGAACGAGTAAGTTAGCCATCCTTGTGCTCCGCGACCGGCCCGTCCAATCCAATTTCCCATTAAACTGGCGTCGTTGGTATAACCAGAGCGATACCTGCGGTCGCTGTAATAAACAAATCCAGGTGTAAATTCTTTTGTGAGAGGCTCGTGTATTCCCTCGGCGCGGAATTCCAAGTTGTGCATCTTCGGAAACCGGGGAAGGTAGATGCCCGGATTCACGGTAGCGCGACTTGATCCTATCGGAGAGATTTCATCGACGGTAAGCGCGTCGGCATAAACAGTCAGCCAGTCACGAATGCCAGGCACGCGATAACTGAAATCAGCGTTGGTCGCACGTTTCGCAGGGTTATTACCAGTAGTGGTCGAAGTATTTCGAGTGTGAACGTAAAACGTACGAATAAAATTGCCGAACGTGAAAGGAAGACCAGGTCCAGCAAATTGAGCGGTGAATCCCATTCCCATCTCGAGGTTGGAGGTCGGTTTGAAACTGAATTTCCCCCCGTCCAGAAAAGGTTGGGGCCTTATTCCCCCGGGTCCGAGCAGGTGATTTCCATTGAGCTCGAATTGATGTCCCGTTAATTGTCCAAGAAAGTACTCAACGCGCACAGGGCCCAAAACGTTTGATACTAGTGGAATGCGGTACGGCGAGATGCTGTCGAGCTTTAGCATCACGACAGGCTCGGCATTGTCGCTCATTAGGAGCGATCCAGATTCACCCGGCCCTAACCACTGGCTTTGCTTGCCAAATGAGAGCTGTGTGTTGTGCCAATTAAAGGAAATCGTGCCCTCGAGTAAATCAAAGCGGTTAACTTCTGCTCGCCCATCCGAAACTGGCGAAGTAAAATCTGCTGCTGCAATGGCCTGGAGAACGGACAATGGCTCCGAACCTACAGCCGGGGCGTGCTGGTATTCGCCGCGGACATAAAACGCGAACGGACCCGCCTCGGCGTGGGACGTGAAGCCATCAACGGAGTTGAAGCCCTCGCCGTAAGGGCGGCCATAGTCGTTAATGATCGTCTGCCCAAAGTGGTAACCGTCGCGCAGTGGCGGACCCGAGATGTTGGTGACGCGGGCGTAAACTGAGTCGAGACTTGCACCCACATTCGCCGCGCCGTTCAGACGCGCGGTTTCGGTTGAAAACTCTTTCGCCAACTCACTATAAATACGCGCCGCCTCACCCGCCTTATCATCTTCGTCGGCGATTGCTTGTTGCGCCTCATCCAGCATGCGCGCAGATTCCAAGCGTGTCCAAGGACGAATGCCTAGGTAAGCGGTTTTGATATAACCCAAAGCCGCGAGCCGTTCGAGAGCAGGGTATATCCAGCTATCCAACGGTACATAAGGTGATCCCATGTTTTCGGGATTGCGGGTTTTCTCGCCGGAACTTTCCGGCAAAGCATCACCCCAGGCTTCTCCGCCCAGATCCGTATCGTGGTGCGAGCGATATACCTGCCGACCGAAGTACCAACCCAAAGCGCTGCCGATGATAACGTCAGAGGCGAAATGTTGCTGCCCGGTAACTCGAGTTGCACTCACAGTCGTTGCCAACCCATAAGCCAAAATCTTTGTCAGTGTCCCGGGATATTCGTGCGCCATAACGCTGGCGACCGACCATGCAATGGCAGCGTGTTCTGAAGGAAAGGAACTGCCTCCCTGAAAGAAGCTGCCGTTTCCGTTTGCCTGAAAAGGGCGCGGTCGTCGGGTAATGCTCTTGAATATATACGCCACCGCTGTGCTGTTTATCGCTGCTTCCCCGCTCAGAAATCCGGCTTCTGACATGCGATCGTTGCCCGTCCAGTGGCCGACAATAAATGCGCCTGCCCCGGCGCCAATAAACGAGTACGCGCCGTAATCGGAGACCGTCTTGCTGCGTTGTATTTGGCCCAAAGGAATCTGCTTTGAAAGCCAGCTGTCACTCGCAATAAATCCCGCTGTGACTCCGGCAAACGGCAATCCCCACTGGAGGTCCTTTGTATGAAAGTGCGTGGGCGCCATCCAGAAAGTGCGCTGATCGTCGGCCAGATGTTTTGCGAATGGAAGAAACAAATGATTATTGGGGTCTTCGCCAGGAGTCAATTCATACTTGGAATCCTGATCGAGCACTTCACTGGAGTAACCCTGAACTTCTCTGGATGAAATTCCGCGGCCCTCGTCCGCGATACGCCTGTCCGCCGATACCTCTGGTGCCGAGGGGAGGTCCCTGTCGGACGCGCTGTCTTGCGACAATGCCACGGAATGTACGACTCCACTCAATAGCAACCCACAAATGACGTGACGAGTAAAAGACATCAAGCCGCCGGCACGCTAAAAGCTTCTTGCAACCTGGATCGCGATACCCACCGCATAGGCGAGCTGCGCAGATTCCAGGGTTGTCTTCCACTTAGTTGTGCCGCTGAAGGCTTTTTCCGGAACCATGACCAGGTCTCCGGGATGGAGAGCCGCCCGATCAACGCCACCGCTAAACAAACCGGATGAGCCCCCTGCCACTGAACCGTCAGCCCGAATGACGAAGACTGCCTTCTTGTTCCCGGTGTTAGTCGGGCCACCGGCCTGTCTCAAATACCAACCTGCATCTTTGCCCGGCTTAAACGTAACTGCTGTCGGGTTATAAACCGAGCCCTCAACCATGACAAAGTTTGGCCGCTTGGGGACGTAGATCACGTCTCCGGCGCGCACCTGAACGTCGGCAGGAGTGTTCGCCCAGTGCTTAACATCTTTAGTGATATGGATCACGAGACGTCCCGACGGAGGAGCATCCTGGAGTCTCTGCAGAGCTGATTGCCACTGATTTACAGCAGCCTCTTTCGCCAGCTTTTGATCGGTATCTGACTCTGGAATGAGAGTTAGATTCGCGCCGTCGGTGCGTACTTGCTTAATCAGTTGATTGCGATTCTCTTCTTCTAACTGGCGCACCTGCTTGCGCTCGAAAATCACACCATAGGGATAAGCGTCGCTGCGGAAGCCGCCCGCCCGCTGCAGAATCGAACTCAGCCGCTCACCCTCCTGGATTCCGTACGTACCGGGATGAATGACCTCGCCCTTCACGGCGATGCTGGCGCCAATATCATTCCAACCTGCAACTTGCTTAATGGTGAGAACGTCGCCATCGTGCAGTCGCATGTCCGTGTCAGGCTCGCCAGCCATGGCTTTGGCGATCGGAACTGTGACGGTCTCACCGGCAACGCTGGTTCCCTGTACGAGTTCGTATCGCGTCAAGTCGGCTGTTTCTGTATACGCGCCGCGCTTAAAGCCTCCCGCAACCCGCACCAGATCAGCGGCACTCATGTCTTCGCCCTTCGGATACTTGCCCGGACGCGCAACTTCTCCTTGAATTACCACCGTCGGTGGGTCAACTTTGCTCATGTTGCGATGAATAAAAATGCGATCTTTGGGCTCGAGCAAAACGTTGTCTTTGGGATCGTCCGCCAGGGCCTTTTTCAAATCAACGCTGATGACCCTAAGCTTGCCGTCTTCAGTGTGGCGAAAGACCTGAGCATCACTGAGTTCAGCGTCAGGTGTGGCTCCGCCGGCTAGATACACGGCATCGCGCAAACGGGTAACTCCGTTCGTCACATGGTCGCCGGGGTCACGCACTTCGCCGCTTACAGTAACTACTGGAGGATCTTCGAAATCGTACCGGCCGAATACCCGCACCGTGTCGAACGGTTTCAAAATCAAGTCTTGTTCTTTGCCGGCAAGGGCATCACCCAGATTGAATGCCAGCACTTGCGGCGTGTAGTCAGGAGCGGCAAGCCGGATGATTTCCGCGTGGCTCCGATATGGCTCTGGTAGTAAATCGCCCGAGGAGTGAATCAGGTCCGTCAGCTTCATCCCTTCGCGATAGGCATACTTCCCCGGATGAAAAACATGGCCGTCGAGATAGACCGTCTTATCGGAGTAAGGCAAGATGGGCGAAATCCTGATCTTGTCGCCGTCCTGGACCTTGAAGTCTTCCAGAGCCTTGTTGACTGCCTGCTCGTCATTGGTCTCTGGCATGTCAAGCTGCAACATGGTGTGGCTTTGGTGAGCGACCACGCGTTCCAGCTCAATGTGCCGGTATGTGCCTGACGGCAGCACGCCGCCCGCAAGCTGGAGAGTCTCAGCCAGAGTTTTTTCCTGGCCAAGCTCATAAATCGCCGGGTGCATGACCATGCCTTCAACTGTGATCTGGGAGCCCGCGGGAGGAACTTGAAGAGTGTCCCCCGACTGGATTCGTGCCAAATCGTTGCGTACGCCGTGCAAGAGAAGATCGTATGCGTCGACTTCCTGGACTAGTACTTTGCCGCGATACAGTCGTAAATGCCGCAGGGAACCGCGGGAGGTGGGTCCGCCGGCGGCGTATAGCGCGTTCAACGGAGTGGACAGCGAGCTGATGTCGTAGGGTCCAGGATTCTCGACTTCGCCGACCACGTACACACGGACGCTGCGAATCCGAGACAAAGATACGTCAGCCTCGACCTCGTGAAACTGCGTACGCAACGCAGCCTGCACGATGCGTTGAACGTCGCCTAGAGTTCGTCCCGATACATCGACGCTTCCGACCTCGGGTAGCGGCAGACGACCCGACGGATCAACCACCCGCTGTAAGCGACGGGCGACGCCTCCCCAGATGTCAATGATCACACCATCCCCGGGACCAAGCACATAATCAGGGCCCGCAGGTAGGTCCATTGGCAGTCGGTTGATGTTTCCAGCGCCGTTGCGAAAGATGCTCGCGCCGAAGTGTTCTAGCATGGCCGGCCGCCGAGAGACTTGCGAGTACAGGTCGTAAAGCGATGGGACATTCGCGTAAGGATTGGCCCGGCGCCGAATTAGTGGACGATCCAGGTTCAAATCTTGGGGAGATGGAAGCCCACGCCGGGGCATTTCAAGACTGGCCTGCAGGTCGATGTCAGCGGCGTGGGTTGCCGAATTAGAAAGTTGTGACCCAGCAACATCCGAACCAGGAACCGGAATTCCATCGAGCAAGGGATTGCCTAAATTCTGCGCCGCGGAAGCCGCTGACAAGCTCTGCAGGGATGACATTCCTTCCAGGCCTGCAAAATTGGCAGGGCCGGTCGTGCTGGTGTTCAGGAGTCCGGGCAGTTGCCCCGGTGTAATGTGGGCCATGGCGCCGGGGCCCATTTCGGTTCCCATGGAGTCCACGCCCAACCCGTCGTAGGTATCGGGGGTTAACGGCATACCCGTCATTTCGACTTGGCGAGCAGGATTCTCAACGGGTGGTGACTGCGGAGTGGCAGGCTGTGGCTTGCTGTCAGGTTGTCGGGGAACGGAGTATTGCTCGATTTCATCATGCTTTGCCCAGTACGCGTCTTCCTGATTCGCCGCCTTCTGGTCAACGTGTGTGGCCGGAGCGGCCGACGTACGCGTTACCCCGTACTTCGCCGCCAATTCTCGTTCCCTGTCAATCTCTTCTTTTGTCGGTTTTACTCGCACATAAGAGCGATCTTCAATTTCTTGGGTAGCGAGAACGCAAATGTTGTGATCTTCGCGCAACAGTTCGAAAAGGGCATCGTCAGTAAAGTCTTCAGGATCAAGAATTCTCCCTTGCTCGTAAGCTTTGCGCACCAGCATTTTTTTTACTTGCAACAGTAGCCCCGGCTCTTGCCGTAGCAAATCGATGATTTTGTTTGGGGACAAGGCGACGCTTCGTTCAGCTTCCCGCTCCGCACGCGATTTAACGAGCGTCGATTTCTCAGGCCACGACCCGTTATTTTGTGCAGTCACAAGGTTTACGCTCGACAACAGACACGCGAGCCCCAAGAGGAGAGCCAGCGGACGCGCAACTGTTCGTGAGGACAATCGTTTGGTTTTCATGCTCTTTCTCCTGCCCGTCCGCTTCAAGAGAGGGGTTTCACGCATTTGGTTCACCGCCGTAATCCACGTTTATCATGCAGCAACCACCTGCAAATCCAACGCGTCAACTTCAACGGCTATCGATCGCATCAGTACATCAATCGAAAGCACGACTCGGTATTTATCTTTCTTGCGAGCGAGAATACCTTCCGTCCCCGCCATTGGACCGCGAACAACTCGAACCTTCCTGCCAACACGCAAGTAAGGGCACGGCTCTGCATAGACGTCATTCTCCAGTCCGTTCCGAAGCGCATTGATCTCCTGTTCAGGGAGCTCGGCAAGCTGACCGTTGAAAGTAACGATGTGTACCACGCCGGAAACCTGAAGAAGCCGAAGCTTTTCCCGAGGCGCTATCTTCACGAATACGTAGCTGGGAAACAACGCTAGCTCCACCAGCTTGCGGCGGTCCTTCCAGCGATGCCAAGTCCGGTACAGCGGTAGAAAGGTTTCAATGCCTCGCTGTTTTAATTGTCGAGCCACGACTTTTTCGTGGCGCGAGTTCGCGTAAACGGCATACCAATGCGCCGGGGTTGGGGAGTTCGCTGGGGCTTCACAGTTAATCAGAGGACTGGTCATGCGCGGTAGTGCTTCCGGGCCTTACTTACAGCTTCGCCACCTCACTTACATCCGGCTTTTGTGAGATAGCCGACTTAACCCATTTACCTGCTTACACTTACAAACACAATACACCCAAAAAGGAATTACATAACACGGAGGGCTTGCGGGTTCGTAGTGCCCCGAATCACACTCAAAATTCCTTCCGTAGAACTTTCGACAGTGGCGGAACGAATATCTGACCAGAAGAACACGCTGGTGTCATCTTCTTGCGCGACCGCGAGAACTTTTACCTTGGGGTAGTGAACAAGCAGGTAATCGCAAATTGGCGGGCGTTCATCTGGACGATCCAGCGCAATGATTACAATATCTGGTTGCAAATCGGCGACCGCTTGGGCGATCTTAGAGTCCTCCTCAAGCTCGCCAAGAACTTCGATATCGGGCTGGTCGGCAATGGTCGCCAGCACCAAGTCACGCATTAGCCGCGGGCGGTTAGCTACTAACACACGGATTTTTGCCATGAGCGCTCCAAGCAGACATGAGTGAAAGGATTATTGGTGTTTTTCGTGATCGCGGAAAGACACAACTTTGCCCCTATGTCCGCGGGGCGAGTAGGGTACAAAATCGGTATTGTTAAATTAGTAAGTACCAATCATATTGGTAGCATCAGTACCAATTTTGTACTAACTTTAGCTATGGAATGCACTTATACCGGTGCAAATACCGGCAGAATGCTCATTCAATAGGTACGGGAACCGGCCCCCAAGTCGTGCCGGGGGGCAGTAGCGGCTAAACCACAATGCCTTCCATCCGGCAGGCATCGACTGCGGCCAGGCGATGACTCACGCCCAGCTTTTTCAGCATGCGGTGAACGTGATTACGCACCGTGTTCTCAGCCAATTGCAACTGGCCGGCGATTTCCTTGTTAGTAAGCCCGCGCGAAATCAGGCCTACAAGCTGCTGCTCCCGGTTGGTAAGACCTAACCGCTTCCGGACATGGAAGCTAGGCATTTGGTATTGCTGCGCCGCAAAGCGGAACAGAAAAGCACACAACCCAGCCGAGCACACCGCTCCCCCATTGGCGACGGTTCGGATCGCAGCTACGACTTCAATCGCAGAAGCGTCCCTGGCCAGATAACCCATCACTCCTTCGCGAATGGCTTGGAGGAAATGCTGAGAATCGAGATCCATACCGATGACCACCAGCTTCAAGTCGCTGAGTCTTTGCCGCACTTCGCGAACCAACTCCAAGTGTGTGGGGCTGGTAGCAAACGAGTCGATCACGAGCACATCTGCGGCTGAGGACACGACCTCGTCGCAAGACTCCTCGCTGAGAGCGCAGGATCCAACGACTGCGATGTCGTTCTTCTTCGAGAGAATCCTCGACAGAGCTTCCCTAAGTAGGCGATTTTGCGCCAGCAAAAATACAGCAGCCCGCGCATCCTCTTTCATTAAACACTTCCTGAACACCCCGGTGTCAATTTAAACGAGGGACCTTCACCAATCTCCAAGAACCAAGTCGCCCGTCTGAACACTGCCTCGCCCCCCGAGCTGCAGCGGTCACCTTGATACCCCAACACGGTATCGGAGTGGTTAGAATCTAGCTGAGGCAATCACTCTAACATCTTCCAAGGATGTGTGACCGACAAAAATTGTAAAAACTCCGACCCGTTTGTTCATTTTGGTGCTTGGTACCACAAACGCCTCTGCCAGGAATTAACTTCGCGCTGATTTGATCCCCGCCATCTTGTCACGAACATGCTGACTTCAGGAAGGTTTGAGGTAGCGCATCGTACTTTCGATGTCACTATGACCAAGCCAGTGCTGACTGGTAGATCAACGCCAGCCCACAATGACCACGTTGCGCACGTTCAGCAATAGCCTTGAGACAGTCCCAAAAGTCTAGCTTGGGTTTGCATCCGGCAGCAGGGACTAGCAGCTTTCCGACGAGACCACGGACCCCTTGCGTCTTTAGGAACGTCATCAGGTTCTCGAACTTGTTGTACACCGTGCGCGGCGCTTGGTCCTCTCATCGCGCAGGAACGCAGAGAACTTTGAGGAAGTCCCTGCGTTCAATCTCATCCCCATACATCTTGGACCACGATTCCGCAAGTACCTCAGCGTCAGGTCATACCGAGAGTATGTATCTTCCTTCCGAGTGCGGAGCGACACTGCGGCTATGCCAGTCCCAACGAAACATTAGGATGACAATGGAAGCAATCGCTTGACGACTGTGACTCTTCATCTGCTCGATTAGACACCCAAATGATGACAAAATGCTTCATGCCGCTGGCGTAATCGGGCGATTACACGTCTTGACCGCTCAGGCGTGCATTTGAGTGCTATGGGAATTTTTCGGCAAATTGCAACGCCACCGTCAAGCAGCAGGAGCATGCTTCCTGAAAATCGAGCTCAGGCACCCGCAAAGCGCCTCAACTCACCGACGAATCTTCAATGATTCTTTCAGCGTGAAAGCCACAGCCGATTCGGCCGGCAAGACAATCTCTTTGTTGCCGGTGAAAGCAGTTCCTGCACCGCCAGCGCCAGCGCCGGCGGCGGCACCGATGGCAGCGCCCTTGCCTCCTCCAGCTAGGCCACCGATCAGCGCGCCTAAGCCGGCGCCTCCGCCGACCATCACGCCTGTGCGCTTACCTTTGCCTTTCAGGGTCTGCGTAAACATGGCGGTCTGGACCGGCATGTCCTGTCCGCCCACCCGCACCGAATCCAGCTTCAACTGCAGCTGCGCGCCTCCCGCGAACCGGCCGAGGGGTTTTGCATCCACAACCTCTCCCTGAACTCGAGCTCCTGCGGGAATCACGGTTTCGCCGTTGACTTCGACTGGTTTGGCCAGGGCCCCGCCAAAGCTCTGGCCAGCTTGGCTGATCTTCGAGCCAAGTTCGTCTGCCAAACGCACTGTGAGCACTTTGCCCGCAGGCACAGTAATGGTAACGGGTACGCGAGCCTGGGGCACTGGTTGCGGGCTGTTGTCAGCAGCTGGTTGCGCTGCCGTGTTGGCAGGATTCTGCGCGGTATTGTCGCTCGGCTGACTCGAATTCGGCTTGCTGCATGACGCGCTCAGCAACAGAAGCACGCCAAGGGCGAAAGTCCCAATGAGCGATCTCATAAAATGCACCTCTTCTTTGTGATTATCGAAACACGATTATCGAGATTTTAGCCCCCGCAGTGCAACTTACATCAGTACAGGAATCTCGGTGTGCACGTGCGTCACACTTTTTCTTCCGTGAACGGAAGAGACACTTCGGCGGCAGACGCGCTTTCAGATGGGCTTTCAACTTCCGCACCGCCGCTGGTCGAAGTGGGATCACCTGCAGCGGCCCCGGCCACTTCTTCCTTCTCTCCCTTGAGAAACTTCGACGTGTTCAACAGCATTCGGCCCAGCGATGGATTGTAGGTAGTCCAACTCGATCCGGCTTCGGCCTCACGCTCGAAGTGCGCGCGCATGCTCTCCATTTTGGAGTCGAGGTCGTCG
>Ga0070717_10000552_pt1 | contig 23739 bp, 27 predicted proteins | sample LARL113metaG_FD_71366 | JGI IMG/M metagenome (GOLD analysis project Ga0070717, IMG submission 71366) | Corn, switchgrass and miscanthus rhizosphere microbial communities from Kellogg Biological Station, Michigan, USA - LAR L11-3 metaG | ecosystem: Host-associated > Plants > Roots > Rhizosphere ...
TCGCCGCTTCGCCCTCGGTCGACTTCACGGCTGTGCCTAACGAAGAACGGAGCAGACGGGCAGCGAAAGAAAAAACCGGAGCAACTGCACTTCTAACTTGCAAGGTCACTCCATATCAGGTGTTACGTGTTAGGTGTTACGTGTTAGGTGTTACGTCGAAACCTAAGAACTAAGAACTAAGAACCTAACAACTACTTCGGACTTGCCCAGACGTCCAGGCGCACCGGCACCATGTCCTCCACCGTGACGAGGATGTTGTGCGGCACGTTGATGCCGAAGTCGGGCATCTTCACCTTGAAGTTCGTCGTGGCGTGGATGCGGCCGTCGGCGAGGAGCACGACGCGGACCGGGAACGTCATCCGCTTCGTCACGCCGTGCAGGGTGAAGTCGCCGGTGACGTTGACGTCCGCGGGCGTCCCGGCCGCGACCGACGCCGGGCCGGCCACGCTCACCGACTTGAAGCTCGCCGTCGGGAACTTGCCGGTCTGGAGGTAGATGTCCTTCATCTCTTTATTGCGCAGCGCCACGCCGGTGTCGAGTGTGCTCATGTCGATCGACAGCGTGACGCTCGACGCGGCCGGCTTCGCCGGGTCGGCGACGATGCTCCCGCTCACCGCCCCCGTCTTCCCGTCGAAGCTGTCGTACGTATCCTCGGCGTGGAACTCGGCGGTGCTGTTCTTCACCTCGTACGTCTTTGCCTGCGCGAAGAGCGCGGGGGCGGCGGCGAGCGCCGCGAGAAGCGCGATGGCCTGTTTCATGGCCGCGCGAACAGGGGGCGCCGCCCCTCGATTCCGGCCAGGCGTAACGCTTTTCGAACGTACGACGGATGTGGAAACTCGGACGCGGGATCGATCCAGCAGTAGTCGCGCGTCTTCCTCGCCGAGGCGGAGAAGACCTCGAATTCGATGCGGCGGTTCGTGACCGTGTGGCGGAACCTGCCGAGGCGCGCGTTTGGCGAGACCGCGAGCGGCGCGCCGGAGAAGAGCGACGTATTGCTGTGCGGCAGGTGGAACATCGCGTTCATCAGCGGCCCCGGCTCGCGGCGCATCAGCACGCGGCCGCGGCGGTCGGTGACGAGATAGAGCGCGATGCGGAGCTCGCGCGTGGCCGCCTTGCGTTTCTTCGGCGGATAGTCGCCGATGCGATCCGATGCGAGCGCCGCGCAGTCATCGCGCAGCGGGCAGGCGTGGCAGAGCGGGTTGCGCGGCTTGCAGACGAGCGCGCCGAGCTCCATCAATCCTTGATTGAGACAGCGCGGCGATTTCGCCTCGCGCACGAGCTCCTCGGCGCGCGTCCAGGCGTTGGCGTCGTCGGCGAAGAGGCGGGCCAGGACGCGGGCGACGTTGCCGTCGACGATCGGCGCGGCGGCGTCGAAGGCGATCGACGCGATCGCGCCGGCGGTGTAGGGGCCGATGCCGGGGATCTCGCGCAGCGCCTCGACGTCGCGCGGGATCGCGCCGCGGAAGCGCTGCTGCACCGCGCGCGCGCCGTCGCGGAGCATGCGCGCGCGGCGGTAGTAGCCGAGGCCCGACCAGGCGGCGGTCACGTCGTCGTCGGAGGCCTGGGCGAGGGCCGCCAGCGTCGGGAAGCGCTCCAGAAAGCGGGCGAAATAGGGGACGACGACCTCCATCCTCGTCTGCTGCGCCATCACCTCGGCCACCCACACTTCGTACGGATCGTAGGCGCGGCGCCAAGGGAGCGGGCGCTGGCTCCGGGCGAACCACCGCTCGATTTTTTGTGCGAGACGCAAGGCTGGCAACGTGCTTGTATTGTATAGTTTTGCCTCCAAATCATGACGACCATCGATCCAGAGATCCAGTCGCCGCAGACTGAGGCCGAGCAAGGGAAGTACGTCTACTGCATCATCAAAACCGAGGCGCCGAAGGACTTCGGCACGGTCGGCATCGGCGGCCGCGGCGACAAGGTTTACACCGTCCACTACAAAGAATTCGGCGCGGTCGTCTCGAACTGCCCGCTGATCGTCTTCGACCCCACGCGCGAGAACGCCCTGGCGCACGAGCACGTGAACGAGCTGGTGATGAAGGACTTCACCGTGCTGCCGATGTCGTTCGGCACCGTCTTCCGCACGGAGAACGACATCAAGGAGTTCCTCAAGGGGACGTACGAGGCGCTCAGCGACGTGCTCCAGAAGATGGAGGGGAAGATCGAGTTCGGCCTCAAGGTGAACTGGGACAAGGACCAGGTCATCCGCGAGATCGAGGCCGAGAACGAGGAGATCCGCCGGCTGAAGGAGGAGATCTCGTCGAACACGTCGACGTCGACGTACTTCTCGCGCATGCAGCTCGGGCGCGTGGTGGAGTCGGCGCTGCAGGCGAAGGCCGACGCGTACGTGAGCGAGATCTACGAGGCGCTGCGCGACGCCGCCATCGCCTCGCGCTCGAACAAGCCGATCGGCGACAAGATGATCATGAACGCCGCGTTCCTCGTGGAGCGCGAGAAGACGAAGGCCTTCGACGACCAGATCTCCGAGATCGCCAAGAAGTACGAGAATAAGCTGTCGTTCCTCTACACGGGGCCGTGGCCGCCGTACAACTTCGTGAACATCCGCCTGAAGCTGGAGCGCGCGGAGCGGTAGTTGTTGGTTGTTAGTTCTTAGTTGTTAGGTGTTAGGTTCGCATGTCCCAAACCTAAGAACTAACAACTAAGAACCTAAGAACTACATGTTCCTTCTCGACGACATCCTGCTGTTCCCCCTCAAGGCGCCCGTGGCCGGCTTCCAATGGATCATGAAGCAGATCCAGACGATGGCGAACGAGGAGCTGCTCAACGATCAGCCGTGGAAGGAGCGGCTGATCGAGCTGCAGATGCGGCTGGAGCTCGGCGAGATCTCGGAGGCGGAGTACGGCGTCGAGGAGGCGCAGGTGTTCCAGGCGCTGCGCGACATTCGCGCGCGGAAGGAAGAGATGGCCCGGCAGGCGCGCGGCGGCGACGAGGACGAAGAGACCGGCATCGGGATTTACACGGGCTACGGTGAATGAGGCATTCGACGCCCTGGCGGACCGCCGCGTCGTCCTGATCGGCGGCAAGGGCGGCGTGGGGAAGACGACGGTCGCGGTCGCGGCGGCGTTGCGGATTCGAGGGGCGATTCTTTTTACGACGGATCCGGCGTCGAATCTGGGGGATATTCTCGACGAGAGGGCGCAGGGCGCGGGGGGCGGGGCGCAGGTGATTATTTCGCCGGCGCACGAGCAAGCCACGACGGCACCATCTGCGCCCCGCCCCCTGCGCCCTGCGCCCTACTACGAATCCCTCGACGCCCCCTCCCTCTACCGCCGCTTCCTCGATAAAAATCTCGCAGCCTTCCTCGAGATCGGCGACCGCGGCACGTACCTCGACAAGGACGAGCTGCGGCGGTTTTTCGAGCTCTCGCTGCCGGGCGCCGACGAGCTGATGGCGTGGATGCGCATCGGCGAGCTGGCGGAGGAGAACCCCGCGTCCGTCATCGTCGTCGACACCGCGCCGACCGGGCACACGCTGCGGATGCTCGGCGCGGCGGAGCACTTCCGGCAGTTCGCCGCGGCGCTCGACTCGATGCAGGCGAAGCACCGCGACCTGGTGCGGCAATTCACGCGGCGCTCGGTGCGCGACGCGATCGACGCGTTCATCGCCGAGTTCGAGGCGACCGCGCGCGCGCGCCGCGAACTGCTCGCCACCTCGGGCGCGTTCGTGCCGGTCTTCCTGTCGGAGCCGTGGGTCGTCGAGCAGACGAAGCGCCTCATCGACGCGGTCGAGGTGCCGGTGCCGTTCGCGATCCTGAACCGCGTCGCCGCGCCCGACTGCGCCCGCGACCGCGCCCGCATGCAGCGCGACGCCGCGGCGCGCGCGGCGCTGGCGCCGCTGCGCATCGTCGACGCGCCGCGGGCCTGTTTTCCGTTGGATTCGGCGGAGAGGATCGGGCGATGGAGCGCTTGATCTTCTTCGCCGGCAAGGGCGGCGTCGGCAAGACGACGTGCTCCGCTTCCGTGGCGTTGCAAATCGCGAGAACGGAGCCGGTCACGCTCCTCTCCGTCGATCCCGCGCACTCCGTCCGCGACGTCTTCGCCGAGCAACAGCCGCCGCAAAACCTCACCGTCGAGGCGATCGACACGCGCGCCAAGTGGCGGCAGTTCCGCGACAGCCTCGGCGAGGAGATCGACCGTGCCCTCGGCGCGCTCACGCCGGCCGGCGTCTCCGTCGCGCACGATTCCGAGTCCATGCGCAAGCTCATCGAAGTCGCGCCGCCGGGGGCCGACGAGCTCTTCGCCATCACCCGGCTCGCCGATCTCATCGCCGAGAAAAAACGCGTCGTCGTCGACACTGCGCCGACCGGGCACTTCCTCCGCCTCATCGATCTCCCCGCGACCGCCGGCGAATGGGTGCACGAGCTGATGCGCATCCTGCTCCGCTACCGCGAGCTCATCCCGCCCGGCACCCTCGGCGAGGAGCTCCTTCGCGCCTCGCGCGCGCTGCACGCGGTCGAGGACGCGCTGCGCTCCGATGCCTGCCGTATCGTCGTCGTCACGCGGCCGGAGCGCGTCGTCGTCGCGGAGACCAAGCGCCTCCTCGGCGCAATCGCGCAGCGCGGCCTGCGCTCCGGCGGCGTCATCGCGAACTACATGACGCCGGAGAACGACTGCCCGTGCGACCGCTCCATGCGCGGCTACGAGCTGGAGGCGATCCGCGGCCTCGGCGCCGTCGTCGAGATCGAGCGGCGCGACGAGCCGGTCGTGGCGCTCGATGAACTGGCCCGGCTCGTTCCGCTAGACTCACTGCCGTGATCCTCTACGTCTACGCCATCGGCCGGGCCGGGCATCCGCTGCCGGACGGCGTCGAAGCGGATGTTGAAGCGATTGGTGGCGGCCGCCTCACCGCCTTCGTCTCGCAGGTCGACGAAGTCGAGTTCTCGCAGCCGGTCATCGACGCGCGCTCGAAGGACGTCGAGTGGCTCGGCGCGATCGGCTACCGGCACCAGAGCGTGATGGCGCAGCTCATGCGCGGCGGCACGATCGTCCCGCTGCGCGCCTTCACGCTGTTCAAGACGCACGCGAGCCTGCGGCACCACCTCGAGGAAAACCGCGAGCAGTACGAGCGGATCCTGGAGCGGATCGACGGCAAGCAGGAGTGGACGCTGCGCATCGAGTTCGATCCGGAGCGGTGGCGCGACGCGCTGGCGAAGCGCGTGGCCTCGCTCGGCGCGCTCGAGGAAGAGATCGCCGGCGCCGCGCCCGGCAAGGCGTTCCTGCTGCGGAAGAAGCTCGACGACGAGCGCAAAAAAGCGTCGCGCGAGGCCGAGCAGCAGGTGGCGGCGGAGATCGAGCGCGAGGTGGTGGAGGCGCTGGAATCCGAGGTCGTCGCCGAGTCGCGCGAGCGCCGCGACGGCGCCTTTCCGCAGATCAACGTCCTCCTCGCGCGCGACGAGGAAGCGCGTTTGCAGGAGCTGCACGACGCGCTCGCGCGCCGCTACGACGACGAAGGAGTGACGCTGGCGCTCACGGGACCGTGGCCGCCGTACACGTTCGCACGATGAGCGAAGAACAAGACCTGTCGCTGCTCGAAACGCTCGATCACCTCCTCGACCGCGGCGTCGTCATCGCCGGCGAGGCGGTGATCTCCATCGGCGACGTCGACCTCCTCTACCTCGGTCTGAATATCGTCCTGGCCAACGTCGACGCGGTCATCCGCACGGGCCGCAAATGAGGTTCCTCATCGTCGGCGCGCATCTCCGCGACGAGGACGTGCTGGGGATCGCGGAGCCGATCGCCTGCGGCGCGGTCTGGCTGAGCGGCATTCCGCTCGCCGGCGAGCAGCCGCTCGCCGACCGCGAGCTTTTGCAGTCGGCCGCGCGCGTCCGCGCCGAGCTGCTGGGGCGCGCCACGTTCATCGCCATCCGTTACGGCTTCGCGGCCACGCCGGCCGAGGCGGCGGCGAAGTGCGCGCCGCTCGCGGAGGGATGGAAACGCGTGCTCGAGGCGAACCGGAACAACGTCGAGATGACGCTGAAGGTCGTCGCCCGCGAGCCGAAGCCGCGGCCGGACCGGCATGATTTTGCGAGTGGCGCTGACTACCTGCGCGCGCTGCACGGAGCGACGCAAGCCGCGGACGTCGATCCGCGCTTTCGCGATGCCGTGTCGGAAATCGGCGAGCATCGCTGGAGCCATCGCGACGGCCGCTCGCTCGAGTGCGCGCTCCTCGTCCCGCGCGCCGAGGTCGAGCGCGTGCACGACGCGGGCGAGCGGCTCAAGCGCGACTTTCCCGACGTCGCCTTCTTGCTGAGCGGGCCGTGGCCGCTGGAGGTCTTCGTTGATCACGAACCATGAGGAGCAGCTGAAGCAGTCGCTCACCTTCACCGACTCCGCGATCCCGGAGCGCATCTCCGCCGATCCGGAAGTCGTGGAGAACGGCCTTGCGCGGCTCGTCCTCTCCATCATCGAGCTCGTCCGGCGCTTGCTGGAGAAGCAGGCGCTGCGGCGCATGGACGCCGGCAATCTCACGGATGAGGAGATCGAGCGCCTCGGCACGGCGCTGATGAAGCTCGAAGAGAAGATGACCGAGCTGAAGAAGGTCTTCGGGCTCGAGGACGACGACCTCAATCTATCGCTTGGCCCCGTGCGCACCCTCGATTAACATCCGCAGCGCAAATGCCCATCGAGCAACGGCAACCCCAGGGCCTGGTCGACATCCTCGACAAGATCCTGGACAAAGGACTCGTCGTCGCCGGCGACATCAAAGTCTCGCTGGCGAACGTCGAGCTGCTGACCATCCAGCTCCGGCTGGTCATCTGCTCCATCGACAAAGCCGAGGCGATCGGCATCAACTGGTGGCGCGCCGACCGTTTTTACTCGAGCGACGCGGCGAAGCCGGCGGCCCTCCCCGCGGCCGACGTCGACGACCTCAAGGCGCGCATCGCCCAACTCGAACAACAGATGTCTGCTAGAGAGAGGAAAGGCAGGTAAGTCATGGCAGTTGAACGGGCACCGGGCGGCACGAGTCTCATCGACGTACTCGACCGAATCCTCGACAAGGGCATCGTCGTCGACGCATGGGTGAGAATCTCCCTCGTCGGCATCGACCTGATCACCGTTGAAGCGCGCGTCGTCATCGCGTCGATCGACACGTACCTCAAGTACGCGGAAGCGGTCGGCATCACCTCGACGGTCGCGCGTCCGGCCCTCGGCGAGCCGGGCGCCGGCGGCGGGACTCCGAGCGGCAGCGCGACTCCGGCGGCGGTCAACCGTTAGGCGCTTTGAGCCACTGGTCGAACCAGTCCCCCACGGTCTGGTACCAGAGCTTCGAGTTCTGCGGCTTCAGCACCCAGTGTCCCTCGTCGGGGTAGTAGAGGAGCTTTGACGGAATCCCGCGGCGCTGCAGCGCGGTGAAAAGCTCCAGCCCCTGGCTGATCGGGACGCGGTAGTCGAGCTCCCCGTGCGACACGAGCGTCGGCGTGGCGAAGTTCTTCACGAATTGGTTCGGCGACCACTTCAGATACAGCTCCGGGTTGTCCCACGGGTTGCCGCGGAACTCCCACTCCGGGAACCACAGCTCCTCGGTCGTCCCGTACATCGCCGTGAGGTCGTATACGCCGGCGTGCGACTCGAGGGCCTTGAAGCGCGTCGTGTGGCCGAGGATCCAGTCGACCATGTAGCCGCCGAACGAGCCGCCGGCGGCGCCGAGGCGGTTGCCGTCGACGTACGGCAGCGCGGCCAGCTGGTCGACGCCGTTCATGATGTCGGTGTAGGCCTTGCCGCCCCAGTCGCCGGAGATCTCCTCGACGAACTTCTGCCCGTACCCGGTCGAGCCGCGCGGATTCGGCATGAGGATCACGTAGCCGCGCGACGCGAACGGCTGCGGGTTCCAGCGGTAGCCCCACGAGTTCATCCACGCGCCCTGCGGGCCGCCGTGGATCAGCACGATCGCGGGATATTTTTTGTTCGGATCGAAGTTCGGCGGCGTGACCATCAGGCCCTGCACGCGCGCGTTCTCCGCGCCCGTCCACCACGTGCTGCTCGTCTTGCCGAGGGCGATGCGGGAGAGGAGCGCGTCGTTGTCGTGCGTGATCTGGCGCGCGGCCGTCTCGTTGCGGCCGATGCCGTAGATGTCGGCGGGGCGGTCGAGCGTCGAGCGCTCGAAGTAGAGCGTGCGGCCGTCGCGCGTGACCGCGACGCCGTCGGCGGAGCCGTTCGCGTAGATGCGGCGCGTGCTGCCGTCGGCGAGGCTCACCTCGTAGATCGCCTCGTTCGACTGCTCCGGCGCGGTGACGAAGATCGACTGCGAGTCGGGCGCCCAGGCGATCGAGTCGATCCAGTTGTCGAACGTTGGCGCGAGGCGGCGCGTCTGCCCGGTGGCGCGGTCGGCGATCCACAGCTCCCACAGATCGGACTCGTAGCCGGGCCGCGCCTGCGAACGCCAGGCGATCCACTTGCCGTCGGGCGAGTACTTCGGACTCGTGTCCGCGCCCTTGCGCGTCGTGATCCGCCGCGCCTCGGCGACCGGATTCGTGAGCGAGACGACGAAGAGGTCGGAGTTCGTCGACACCTCGGGATTCGCCTCCGTGTCGCGTGCGAAGACGAGCTCCTCGCCGTGCGGCGCGATGTCGAACTCGTCGCCGCCGCCGAGGGAGAACGCCGGCGCGTCGAAAGCGCCGGGCGTCAGGTCGCGCGGCGCGCCGCCGTTCAGCGGCACCAGCACCACGTGCGAGCGCGTCGGCTCCTGCCACGCGTTCCAGTGGCGATAGAGCAGGCTGGTGATGATGCGCGCCTTCGCCGGCTTCTTCTCCTCGGCGCTGGTCTTGTCCTTGATGCACTTCGGGTCGACGCCGCAGTCGGGATAGATGTCGGAGACGACCACGACGCCGGAGCCGTCGGGCATCCACTTGATGCTCCCGGCGCCGCCCTGGAGGTCGCTGACTTTGCGCGACGTGCCGGCGGCGACATCGTAGAGCCAGACCTGCTTTGCGCCGCCGTCCTTGTTCGAGACGTAGGCGATGGTCTTGCCGTCGGGCGACCACGCCGGCCCCTCGTCCTGCTTCGTCCCCTCGGTGATCCGGCGCGACTCGCCGCCCGCGGCGGGCACGAGGTAGATCGCGCTGCGGCGGGCGTTCGCGCCGAGGTCGATCGTGGAGGCGTCGTAGGCGATCCACTTGCCGTCGGGCGAGACCTGCGGCGCGCCGATGCGGCGGATCGACGACATCTCTTCGAACGTGATGGAGAAGGCGGGGACGGCGAGAAGGAGAAGAAGGAACGCGATTTTTCTCATCTGATATATCCTAACGATTTCAAGCTCTGGTAATACTCATCATTCACCTTGCCGGCCTCGGCGCGCGCGGCGCGGCGGCCGAAGGTGGCGATGCGCGGCAACTCCACGATGTTTGCAATGCTCCGGCCGGGCATCTCGCGCGTGGCCGGAAACCCCTCGAGCGCGCAGAGCGTCGGCGCGACGTCGTAGGCGCTCGCGGCCGCCGGCGCCGGGAACGTGCAGGCCAGGACGCCGCTGCCGGATTGCCGGTCGCCCGGCAGGCCGATGAGGATGACGTCGTAGCCGCGCGCCTTGACGTCCGCGACGAGCGCGGCGACGGCGTCGATGGCGCGGACGGAGAGCGCCAGGCGCCGCGTGGCGTCGAGCGGCAACCGGTTCAGGATGATGTCGAGGGCGGGGAGGTAGACCGTCGCGACCTGCGGCTTCGCCGTGTTCATCGCGCTCAGCAGCATGTGCGACGCCGTCGCGTCGACGCGCAGCGCATCGCCTTGCGCGGCCGCGAAGACGAGCGACTGGCTGTCGGTCGTCCACCAGTTCACCGCCGCGACCGGCACGCCGCGGCCCGCGAATACCTCCCAAACGTAGTCGCGGCGGCGCACCGTCGGCGGGAGCGGCTCGCGATGGGCGGCATTGCGGAGCACGACGTCGGCGGCCGAGACCGACTGGATCAAATGCCGCCCGCCGCGGATGCGGATCCCTTCGACCGCCCGCACGCCGTGCAGCGCCGGCGGCACGCCCGTGCCGACGGAGGCCCAGCGCTCCGGCGACGAGCGGCCGGGCGTCGGCGTCGCCGCGCCCGCGCCGGCGAAGGCGCGTCCGAGGGCGGGGTTGGCGCGGAAGACGTCGAGCGTCAGCCCGTCGACGGCGATCAGCGCCACGCGCGCCGCCGCCGGGCGCGTCACCACCTGCATCGGCTCGGCAGCCGAGGCGCGGGTATCCTGCGCAAAGTAGGTGGGGATAAACAGCACGGCGATCAGCAGCGTCGCCGCGATCGACATCGGCATCCCCCGCGGCTTGGCGTGCAAGGCCGGAACGCGCTGCAGCTCGTAGATCGAAAACGAGAGGAGCGCCGCGGAGACCGCGACCGTCACCATCAGAAAAAAGACGACGATGAGCAGCAGGCCGGCCAGCAGCTCGGGCCACGACGGCGGCGCGGGAAAGCGCGTCCACCACCAGCCGATGGCCGCGGTGAGCAGCGCGCTTGCAGTGAACGAGATGCCGAGGAGGGCGCGCGGCGTGTCGACGGCGAGCTCCGGGCGCAGGCGCAGCACCAAGGCAATTGCGATGAGCAGTGTGGTGGAAACGGCGAATGCCGTCACTCCGTAGATGAGGGCGAGCGCGAGAGTCTCCCACGCCGTCAATGGATGGTTGCGAACGAGCATGACCGCGACGAGCGGCAGGACGGCGAAAAGCGCCACGAGGAGCCCGGCCTTGGCGGCCACGGTGAGGAGCTCCAGCCAGAAGGCGCGGCTGCGCCACGGGTCGAGGGCGAACCATCGCTCGATGCCGTGGGAGAGGTAGCCGCGCTCCCGCAATTGCTGCCTGAGGAGGTCGACGGGACGGTCCGGCACGGCGCGGAATATAGCACCCGGCCCGACGTTCTATCGCGTGACTTTTCAATGAATTCCGACGAGTCTGTCCGCCCCCGGCCGCTGGGCAAAATCCTCTCCGGCCTGCTCCTCGCCGCCAGCCTCGTCCTGCTCAAGACCAAAGCCGGACTGATCCTCATCCTCGACTACTTTCGCGGCTACGCCGTGAACCCGTTCGAGGGCTTCGGCGTGGTGCAGTACCTCGTCGCCGGCGGCACGCTGCTGCTGTCGATCGGCGCCTACGCGACGAAGTGGCCGCTCTCCCTCGGCATCGGCGTGGTCCTCATTACTTTGATCCACGAGATCGGCCACGCCGTGGTGATGCGCGCGAAACGGCTGCGCGCCGGGGTGATGGTGTTCATCCCCTTCATCGGCGGCGCGGTGACGCTGAAGGACCAGCCGCGCAGCGCGTACGACGACGCGCAGATCGGCCTGGCCGGCCCGATCTTCGGCACGGCCGCGTGCCTGGTCGTGCTGCAGATCTACAAGTGGACGGGGCAGCCGAGCTGGCTGGTCATCGCCTTCGCCGGCTTCGTGCTGAACCTGATCAACCTCCTGCCGATCGGCATGCTCGACGGCGGCCGCATCTCCGGCGCGGTGACGAAGTGGATGTGGGTCTTCGGCGGCGGCGCGCTGGTGTACAAGGTGTATCAGCAGCCGAACCCGCTGATGATCCTGGTGCTGCTGCTCGTGGCGTTCCAGGTGTACGCGTCGATCGTGCGCGAGGACGACGAGAGTTTTTACGACGTGACGATCGGGCAGCGGGCGGGGATCGCGGCGGCGTACTTTATTCTTGTGGTGTTTCTGGGGCACCAGACGTATTTGGCGTGGGTGAAGCTGGCGGCTCAGGCGCCGAAGTGAAGTGAGGCCGGGCCACGGAAAATTAGAACGTCGAATGCGAATGCAGAATGAAGAAAACGGGGGTCGGTCGGCTCCGTCAGTCCATTTTCTCAATTCTGCATTCGCATTCGACGTTCTAATTTTCCGTGGCTGGTTGCGAGAGCCGGAATTGTCGCGAACGCCAGCGCCGTTTGCGGTACGTTAAGACGTTATGAATCTCTATCTCCTCTTCGCCATCGCGCTCGGCGCGATCGCGCCGCAAGCGCCGGCGCCGCGGCCGGCCTTTGCCGCCGTCGTGGCGAAGAGCTGCGTGCGCGCGGAAGTGGAGATCAGGCACTCCGAATCGCGATTCGCGATTCGCGATTCGCGATTCGGAGTGCCGATCCTTCACAGAGCGTCGGTCTCCGCGCGCATCGACGCCCCCCTCACCGGCGCTGGCACGCCGCGCGCTCCCTCGGCGTAGGCGTTCCCTCTCGCTGTGCCGCCGCCGTACCCAAAAGAGAAGGACCCATGATCGATAAAGTACTTACATCCATCTTCGGATCGAAGCACGACCGCGACGTCAAGCGGATGGTGCCGATCGTCCACCAGATCAACGCCCTCGAGCCCGAGATCAGCGCGCTCTCCGACGACGGCCTGCGCGCGAAGACGAAAGAGTTCCGCGAGCGGCTGCGCCCGGTCGTCGAGGCCCTCGACGCCGCCAAGAAGGAAGTCCCACGCGACGAGTACGCGGTCAAGGCCGCGCAGGCCGACCTCCAGGCCGCGCTCGACGATCTCCTCCCCGAGGCCTTCGCCGTCGCGCGCGAGGGCGGCAAGCGCATCCTCAACATGCGCCACTTCGACGTCCAGCTCATGGGTGGCATCGTCCTGCACCGCGGCAAGATCGCGGAGATGAAGACGGGCGAGGGAAAGACGCTCGTGGCCACGCTGCCGGTCTACCTCAACGCCCTCACCGGGCGCGGCGTGCACGTCGTCACGGTCAACGACTACCTGGCCCGCCGCGACTCCGAGTGGATGGGCCGCCTCTACAAGTTCCTCGGCCTGACCGTCGGCGTGATCCAGAACCCGCACGGCGACCGCGAGCGGCAGGAGGCCTACCGCTGCGACGTCACGTACGGGACGAACAACGAGTTCGGCTTCGACTACCTCCGCGACAACATGAAGTTCGACCTCGAGGCGATGGTGCAGCGCGACCCGGTCTACGCGATCGTCGACGAGGTCGACTCGATCCTGATCGACGAGGCGCGCACGCCGCTGATCATCAGCGGCCCCTCGGAGGAATCAGTCGATAAGTACTACTCCGTCGACCGCATCGTGCCGCGCCTCGTCAAGGAGACCGACTACCAGATCGACGAGAAACAGCACACTGCGGTGCTGACCGAGGAGGGCGTCGCGCACGCGGAGAAGCTCCTCAACGTCGAGAACCTCTACGACCCCGCCAACATGGACACGCTGCACTGCGTCCAGCAGGCGCTTCGCGCGCACACGCTCTACAAGCTCGACGTCGAGTACGTCGTCAAGGACGGCGAGGTCATCATCGTCGACGAGTTCACCGGGCGGCTCATGCCCGGCCGCCGCTGGAGCGACGGGCTGCACCAGGCCGTCGAAGCGAAGGAGAACGTGAAGATCGAGGCGGAGAACCAGACCCTCGCCACGATCACGTTCCAGAACCTCTTCCGCATGTACGACAAGCTCGCCGGCATGACCGGCACGGCGGACACGGAGGCGGCGGAGTTCGACAAGATCTACAGCCTCGAGGTCGTGGTCATCCCGCCGAACAGGCCGATGGTCCGCCGCGATCTCCCCGACCTGGTCTATCGCACGGAGCGCGAGAAGTTCAGCGCCATCGTCGAGGAGATCAAGGAGAAGAACAAGAAGGGACAGCCGGCGCTGGTCGGCACGATCTCCATCGAGAAGTCGGAGCTTCTGGCGTCGATGCTCAAGCGCCAGGGCGTGCCGCACGTGGTGTTGAACGCAAAGCACCACGAGCGCGAGGCGGAGATCGTGGCCCAGGCCGGCCACAAGGGGGCGGTGACGATCGCCACGAACATGGCCGGCCGCGGGACGGACATCCTACTCGGCGGGAATCCGGAATACATGGCCGCGCAGAAGACGCGCGAGGTGACGGACCCCGCGGAACGCGAGCGCATCGAAGCGGAGATCCGCGAGCAGTGGCAGCGCGAGCACGAAGAAGTCGTCAGCCTCGGCGGGCTGCACATCCTCGGCACGGAGCGCCACGAGTCGCGCCGCATCGACAACCAGCTCCGCGGCCGCTCCGGCCGCCAGGGCGATCCCGGCTCGTCGCGCTTCTACCTCTCGCTCGAGGACGACCTGATGCGCATCTTCGGCGGCGACCGCCTGATGGGCTGGATGGAGCGCCTGGGCATGGAGGAAGGCGTGCCCATCGAGCACGGGATGGTCACGAAGTCGATCGAGCGCGCGCAGAAGCAGGTCGAGGGCCGCAACTTCGACGCGCGCAAGCACCTCCTCGAATACGACGACGTGATGAACAAGCAGCGCGAGACGGTCTACACGCTGCGCCGCTCCATCCTCGACGGCCGCGAAGGGAAGGAGTACATCCTCAACGCCGCCGACGAGATCGTCGACTACCTCGTGGAGACGCATTACCCCGAGGACGCGCGGGAGCACCCGAACGAAGCGGAGCTCAACGCGGAGCTGTACGACTTCTTCGGCGTCGACCTCCAGGACGCCGGCGTCGACCTGGAGACGACGCGGCGCGAGTTGGTGAAGGACCTGATCGTCGACGCGGTGAACAAGCGCTACGAGGAGAAAGAGGCGTCCATCGGCTCGGAGATGATGCGCCTCCACGAGAAGTATCTGCTGCTCCAGGTGATCGATCAGCAGTGGAAGGACCACCTGCTGAACATCGACCACCTCAAGGAAGGGATCGGCCTCCGCGGCTACGGCCAGCGCGACCCGCTGGTGGAGTACAAGAAGGAGTCGTTCGACCTCTTCACGGAGATGATGGAGCGCATCCAGGACCGCGTGGTGAAGTACCTCTGGAAGACGGAGGTGGTCGTGGAGCGCGAAGGCGAACAGGAAGAAGTGCAGCGCGTGCAGCGCGCCCTTCCCCCGCCCAAGCCGAAGCAGCAGCCGATGTACTTCTCGTCCGGCGACTCGTCGCAGGCGCAGACGGTGAAGCGCAAGGAGGCGAAGGTCGGCCGCAACGACCCCTGCCCGTGCGGCTCGGGCAAGAAGTACAAGAAGTGCCACGGGACAGCGGCGTGATCGCGATCGAGATACCGAAGGAGCGCCTCCGTGAGTTCTGCCGGAAGTGGAAGGTGACGGAGTTCGCGCTGTTCGGGAGCGTCACACGGCCGGAGGAGTTTCGGGCGGACAGCGATGTGGATGTGTTGGTGCGGTTCGCGGATGATGCGCGGATCAGTTTGTTCGATCTCTATCACATGGAGGAGGAGCTAAAAGCGATCTTCGATCGCGACATCGATCTCGCCGATTTCGTCGCCGTCGAGCGAAGCCGAAATCCATTTCGCCGCGAGTCCATTCTCACTTCGGCGGTGCCCGTTGAGCTCTGACGATCAAGCGCTGCTTCGCGACATCGTCTTCTCCGGCCGCCGGGCGTTGTCCTACGTTGCGGGTATGCAACAGCGCGAGTTCGACACCGACCCGAAAACACAGGATGCTGTCATTTACCGCCTCGGTGTAGTCGGGGAAGCTGCGCGATGGCTCTCGGACGAACGGCGCAGCGCGATCGTTGCGGACTGGCCGGCGATCGTCTCCATGCGTAACCGGTTGTTTCACGGGTACGCCGAGGTTCGTCTCGAGGTCGTGTGGCAGAGCGTTACGGAAGATCTGCCGGCGCTTGTCCAAGACATCGAACGGTATATGTCATGACCTCCCTCTCCTTCATCGGCGCCGGCAACATGGCCGAGGCGATGATCCGCGGGCTGCTCCGCGGCGGAGTCTTTGCGCCGGCGGACGTCATCGCCTCCGGCCCGCGCGCGGAGCGGATGGGCGAGCTCGCGGAGGCGTACGGCATCCGCACGACCAGCGACAACCGCGAGGCGGCGGCGTCGCGCATCGTGGTGCTCAGCGTCAAACCGCAGATCCTCAGCAAGGTGCTCGACCAGATCGCCGACGCCATCGATCCGGAGGCGCTGGTGATCTCGATCGCGGCGGGCGTGCCGGTGGCGGCGATTCAGTCGCGGCTGCCGGCCGGGATGCGCGTCGTGCGGGCCATGCCGAATACGCCGGCGCTCGTCGACGCCGCGGCGACGGCGATCGCCGGCGGTGAGCACGCGCGGGAGTCGGACCTCGACGACGCCAAGCGGATCTTCGACTCGGTCGGCATCACCGTCGTCCTCGACGAGTCGCTGCTCGACGCCGTCACGGGGCTCTCCGGCTCCGGGCCGGCGTACGTGTTTCTGATCCTCGAAGCGCTGAGCGATGCGGGCGTGAAGGTGGGACTGTCGCGGCGGACCGCGCAGCTCCTCGCTGCACAGACGGTCCTCGGCTCGGCGAAGCTGCTGATCGAGACGAACGAGCATCCGGGGCGGCTCAAGGACATGGTCACGTCGCCCGGCGGCACGGCCATCACCGGCCTGCACACCCTCGAGAACGGCGGCGTGCGCACGACGCTGATGAACGCCGTCGAGGCGGCCACTCGCCGCTCGCGCGAGCTGGGGGAAGCGCTGCTCAAGAAGTGATATTGCGGACGCTTCGCGCCGCAATATCTGGCGCTACTCCAGTCGGCGCTTCGCGCGACTGAGTGCCGCCGGCGCTGCGATCAGGCGGTGCGTTTTGCGGAAGCCTTTTTCTGCATCCACGTCATCAGCCAGTACAGCAATCCCACCACCACCGCGAAGCCGATCAGGTAGACCGACTTCGCCTTCAGTACCTTCGTCAGCGCGTCGGGGTCTTGCAGCAGCGCCGGCTGGTCGCCGAGGACGCGGATGCCGAACCAGGCCAGGGCGCCGTTGAACAGGCCGGCGCCGAGCACCGTCATGATCGAGAACGTCCGGAAGTTCATCTTGAACACGCCGGCCGGGATCGAGATCACGTGGCGAATCGCGGGCAGGAGGCGCGCCACGAAGATGCCGCCAGCGCCGTACGCGTCGAACCAGTGGTCCGCCTTGGCGATCTTCGGCGGCGACATCAGCACGTACTTGCCGTAGCGCTCGACGAGCGGGCGGCCGAGCTTCCAGGCGATCCAGTAGCTCAACGCGGAGCCGACCCACGAGCCGGTCGTCGCCGCCGCCACGACCAGCGCCACGTTGAAGCGGCCTTGCGCGGCCCAGTACGCGGCGGGGGGGATCACGATCTCCGCGGGGATCGGCAGCGCCGTCGACTCGAACACCATCATGATGAAGATGCCGAGGTAGCCCCAGTCGAGGACGAACTTCATCCAGACGACGAGAAGGTGATGGATCGTTCCGGCCACTAAAGCTCCGCCAGCGCGGCGCGCCGGACCTTGCCGCGGTCGTCGAGCGGGATCGCGTCGATCAGCTTCACGATGCGCGGCACCTTGTGCGCGGAGAGGCGGGCGCGGCAGAACTCGCGCACCTCGTCGCGCGTCACGTCGGGGCTGGCCACGACCGCCGCGGCCACCACTTCGCCGCGCGCGCCGGCCGGCGTCCCGTAGACCTTCGCCTGGCGCACGCCGTCGATCTGCAGGATCACCTGCTCGACCTCGCGCGGGTTCACCTTCTTGCCGGCCGTGTTGATCAGCTCCGAGGCGCGGCCGGTCAGTGCGATCTCGCCGGCGGCGTCGATCTGCGCCAGGTCGTCGGTCGTGAACGCGTCGAACGGCACGAACGTCGCTGCGTCGTGCAGGTAGCCGAGCGTCACCGCCTCGCTGCGGACCACGAGGCGCTCGCCCGACAACGACAGCGACACGCCCTCCATCGCGCTCCCCACCGTCCCGCGCTCCACGGCGCCGCCGCGGCGGTCGTAGGCGATGCCGCCGCACTCGCTGCATCCATAGAAAGAGTGGATCTCGCGGCCGAAGCGCTCGCGGAAGCGGCGCGACGCCGCCGGCGGCAGCGGCGCCCCGGCGGAGAGGAACGTCCGCACCGTGTCGAAGTGCCCATCTGCTGCGGCCGCGAGGTGCTCGAACACCATCGGGATCAGCGGCACGACCGTGCAGCGGTGCTGATTGCAGAGCGCCAGGATCGACTGCGGCAGGTAGTCGTTCGAGATCACCACCGCCGTCCCCTGCGCGAGCAGCGGCGTGACGAGATTCGAGAAGCCGTACGAGTGCGAGAAGGGGATCGCGCCGAAGTTGACGTCGGCGGGATGGATGTCCATCGTTGCGCAGATGTTGACGCAGTCGGCGAGGAGGTTCCCGGCGCTGGCGACGATCCCCTTCGGCGCGCCGGTCGACCCCGACGTCGTCTTGATCAGCCGCGCCTCGGACGGCACGGCGGGGCGCCCGGCGAGGACGCGCGTCGTCAGCTCGGCGGCGCGGTCGCGCCGGTAGAGCAGGCCCTTGATGGCGAAGTGCGAGAGGATCGCGCCGACTTCCGTCTCCGTCGCGTCGCGGTCGATCGGCACCATGACGAGCTTCCGCTCCAGCGCGGCCAGGAAGGCGGCGACGAAGTCGGCGGAGTTCGGCAGCTGCACGCCGACGAGGTCGCCTTCGCGCAGGCCGCCGGCGGCGAAGCGCGCGGCCATGTCGCGCGCGGCGCCGAGGAGCTCGGCGCGGGTGATCGTCGCGTCGCCGGCGATGAGAGCGGGAGCATCCGGCGCGGCGGCCGCGAGTTTTTGGAATGTTTCGAGCATCTGGCGACCAGTTTATCCCGAGCGGCGCGAGGGATCAGCGGGGGGCTGATGCCTCGCTGCGCTCGGCATAAACTACAAATACCATGCACGACGTCATCGTCATCGGCGGCGGCCCGGCGGGCTCGACCACCGCGACCCTTCTCGCCCGCAAAGGATTCGACGTGTTGTTGCTCGAGCGCGAGCGCTTCCCGCGCTTCCAGATCGGCGAGTCGCTCCTCCCGTTCAACAACGACATCTTCCAGCGCCTCGGCATCCTCGATCAGCTCCAGAAAGGCGACTTCGTCCCGAAGTACGGCGCGGAGTTCATCACCGGCGACGGCGCCCTCGGCTACACCTTCCGCTTCGACGAGAACCTCCCCGCACCGCACGACCGCGCCTTCCAGGTCACGCGCGCGAAGTTCGACGAGCTGCTGATGAAGACCGCGAACGAGGCCGGCGTCGCCGTGCGGCAGGAGACGAACGTCGTCAACGCCGACATCTCCGATCCGAAGCGCGTCGCCGTCACCACCGCGAGCGGCGAAACTATCGAGGCGCGCTTCGTCGTTGACGCCAGCGGCCACGCCGCCTTCCTCGGCCAGCGCCTCGGCGGGCGCACGCAGATCGAGCAGCTCAAGAGCGTCGCCACCTTCGCGCACTATCGCAACGTCCCGCGCCCGTCGGGGCGCGAGGGCGGCAACATCGTCGTCGTCGTCCTGCGCGACGCCTGGTTCTGGATGATCCCGATCACGCCGGAGATCATGAGCGTCGGCCTCGTCGCGTCGCACGAGCACATCAAGTCGTGCGGGCTCCGCCCCGAGGAGTTGCTGGAGCGGACCATCCGCGAGACGCCGTACGTCGCCGCGCGGATGAAGGACGCCGAGCGCGTCAGCGACGTGCGCACGCGGAAGGACTTCTCGTACGCGATGGAGCGCATCGTCGGCGAGAACTTCGCGTGCGCCGGCGACGCCGCGGGATTCCTCGATCCGATCTTCTCCACGGGCGTCTACATGGCGATGAAGTCGGCCGGCCTCGTCGCCGACGCGATCGAAGCGCAGCTGAAGCAGGGCAACATGCGTCCGCTGCTCGCCTACCAGCGCTCGTTCCACAAAGCGGTCGGCCGCTATCTCAAATTCGTCTCGCAGTTCTACACGCGGCCATTCCTCGAGCTGTTCCTCAGCCCGCATCCGCGCTTCGGCCTCATCAAAGCCATCGTGCGCGTCCTCGCCGGCGACGTCTGGGGAACGCCGGGCGGCCGCTTCAAGCTCGCGATTTTCTTCGGGCTCGTGGCGCTGCAGCGGCGCTTCGGCAAGATCGCGCCGCAGATCGAGTGGGAGCGGCTGCCGGCTCCCGCATCGGTTGTGTGACAATGGACGCAATGACCACGGACCTCCGACGCAAGTTGAAAGAGCTGCTCATCGAGCGGCTGAAGTTCGAAGACATGACCCCCGACGACATCGCCGACGACGAGCCGCTCTTCGCCGGCGGCCTCGGCCTCGACTCCATCGACGCCCTGGAGATCGTGGTGATGCTGGAGAGCGAGTTCGGCATCAAGGTGAAGAACGAGGCGAGCGCGCGCGAGAACTTCAAGTCGGTGGCCACGCTGGCCGGCTTCGTCGAGCAGCGCGTCGCGCAGAAGGCGTGATTGGGACGAGTGGCGCCCCTCACCCTGGCGCTTCGCGCCTGTCCCTCTCCCCGCCAGCGGGGAGAGGGTGCTCTGAGTGCAGCGAAGAGCGGGTGAGGGGCGCCACTCGCGTATGACTTGGCTTTCGTCGCTTCCTCATCAAATCCCCTTCCGCGCCGCCTCCACCGGCCGCCGCATCGATGACCGCACCATCGAAGGCACATACCTCTGCGCCGACGACGATCCCGCGCTCTTCCTTGCCGAGGCCATGGCGCAGCTCGCCGGCGGCCTCGTCTTCGAGGCGGCGCGGCATGGATGGCTGAGCGGCATCGATGACCTGGTGATCGATCGTGCACCGGCCGTGGGCGACATCGTGCACATCGCCGTCCGCCTCGACGCGGAGCTCGGCGGCCTCTTTCGCTTCAGCGCGCGCGGCTCCATCGATGGAGTAGACATCGCGCGCGGCCGGTTTACTCTTGCCGCGCCCGCCCATGAGAACGCCTGATCCCACGATCCGCATCGCCGTCACCGGCGCGGGGATCATCTGCTCGATCGGCCGCAACAAAGACGAAGTGTGGCGATCGATCCGCGAGTCGCGCGCGAACATCGCCAAGCTGACGCGCTTTCCGGGCGAGACGTTCCCGACCGAGCTCGCGGCCGAGGTCGACGCCGACGTCGACGCGCTGCTGCCGATCGACAGGCGGGCGGCGAAGCGGATGTCGCGCAGCGACCGGCTCGCCGTCGTCGCCGCGTCCGAGGCCATTGCGCAGGCGGGCGCGTTTCCGCGCGAGCGCGCCGTCGTCTCGACCGGCACGTCGACCGGCGGCCTCGTCGAGGGGGAAGACTTCTACTTCGCGCGATTGGTGCGCGGGCGCGGCCGGACGCCGGTCTCGCGCGTGCTGCAGCAGCCGACCTCGGGCCCGTCCGACGCCGTCGCGCGCGCCTTCGATCTCGGCGGCGGCGTGCTCTCGAATGCGACCGCGTGTGCGTCGGGCGGCGCGGCGATCGGCATGGCGGCCGACGTTTTGCGATCGAAGCATGCGGACGTCGCCATCGCCGGCGGCACCGACGCGCTCTGCCGCCTCACGTACAGCGGCTTCAACGTGCTGCAGGCGGTCGACGGCGAGCCGTGCACGCCGTTCGACGCGCAGCGCAAGGGCATCACCCTCGGCGAGGGCGCCGCGTACCTCGTCCTCGAACGATGGGACGACGCCGTCGCGCGCGGCGCAAAGATCCTCGCGGAGCTCTGCGGCTACGGCGCGACGTGCGACGCGCACCACCCGACCGCGCCGCACGACGACGGCCGCGGCGCCGAGGCCGCGATGCGCTCGGCACTGGCGGAGGCGGGGCTGGAGGCGGACGACGTCGACTACGTCAACGCCCACGGCACCGGCACGACGCTGAACGACTCCGCGGAGTCGAAGGCGATCGCCGCCGCCCTGGGCACGCGCACGCCGGCGTCGTCGAGCAAGTCGTTCTTCGGCCACACCCTCGGCGCCGCCGGCGGCGTGGAGGCGGTGATCACCGTGCTCGCGCTCATGCACCAGCTCGCGCCGCCGACGCTGCGGCTGAACGAAGCGGCGCCGGAATGCCCGCTCGATTACATCCCGCACACGCCGCGGCCGATGGCGATGCGTGCGGCGCTGTCGAATACGTTCGGCTTCGGCGGGAGCAACGTCGCGCTGCTCTTCCGGGCTGTGTCATCCTGAGCGCAGCGAAGGATCCCCTTCACATCGGCGGGAGATCCCTCGCTGTGCTCGGGATGACACAACGCATCGCCGTCACCGGCCTCGGCACGATCGCCCCCGCCGCGATCGCCCCCATCGACCGCTTCGACACCGCCGGCCTCTCGGCGCACGCCGCGGCGCTCGTGCGCGACTTCCGGCCGCGCGACTTCATCGCGCCGATGAAGCTGCGCCGCATGAACCAGCTCTCGCGCCTCACCGCCGCCGCGGCGCGCCTCGCGCTCGGCGAGCGGAAGCTGCCGGCCGGCAGCGGCGTGGCCATCGGCACGGCCTTCGGCACGGTGCAGACCTCCGTCGACTACATGCAGGAGTACGTCGCGAAAGGCGCCGCGCTCGCGCCGCCGCAGCTCTTCGCCGAGTCCGTCGCGAACGCGCCCGGAAGCCACGTCGCCATCGAGCACGACCTGCGCGGCTTCAACGTGACGGTCACGCAGCGCGAGTCGTCGGCGCTCGCCGCGGCGATGTACGCATGCGCGCAGATCGCGAAGGGCGCCGCGCCGGCGGCGCTCATCGGCGGCGTCGACGAGGTGACGGAGATGGTCTTCAGCGTGCTCGCGCGCCTCGGCGCGCTGAGCGATTGCGCGCGGCCCTTCGACCGCCGCCGCGACGGCTTCACGCCCGGCGAGGGGAGCGCGGTGCTCGTCGCCGAGGCGTTGCCGTCGAGCGAGCCGCTCGGCTACTTCAGCGGCTTCGGCATCGGGCGCGACACGACGGCGACGATCTCGGACTGGGGCGCCGACGACGCGCGTGTCGCGGCGGTGATGCGCGCGGCGATGGACGACGCCGAGGTCGAGCGCGTCGACGCCATCTTCGCCTCGGCCAACGGCTCGCGCCGCGGCGACGCCGTCGAGGCGCGCGCCATCGCCCGCGTCTTCGGCGACAATGTTCCGCCAGTGGTCGCGACGAAGGGAAGCTTCGGCGAGTACGCCGCCGCGGGGGCGCTGCAGCTCGCCGCGGCGTTCGCGGCGTTGCGCGATCGGGCGCTGCCGGCGTCGGTCGGATTCGAGGAGAAGGATCCGGAGCTGCCGGTCGCGCCGATCGAGAGCGCGCGGCCGGCGGCGTTGCGGCACGTGTTGGTGAATTCGATTTCGGCGGGTGGAGGCATCGTTTGCGCGGTGGCGAGCGCTACGTCGTCGTGATCCCGGCGTACAACGCGGAGCGGAGCGTCGGCGCCGTCGTGGCCGAGGTGAAGAAGGTCATGGACGACGTCGTCGTCGTCGACGACGGCTCGCGCGACCGCACCGGCGACGCCGCGCGCGCGGCCGGCGCGCACGTGCTCGTGCACGAGCACAACCGCGGCAAGGGCGCGGCGCTGAAGACCGGCTTCCGCTACGCGTGCGAAAACGGCTACGACGGCGTGATCACTCTCGACGCCGACGGCCAGCACCTCCCGCACGAGATCCCGAAGTTCGTCGACTGCCGCGCCGCCACCGGCGCGGACCTGATCATCGGCGGGCGCGCGCACCTCTTCGGGCAGATGCTGCCGCGGCGGCGCTTCGCGAACCGCTTCTCGGCGTGGTCGATCGCGAAGGCATCGAAGACCGGGATCACCGACTCGCAGAGCGGCTTCCGCTTCTATTCGGCGAACCTGCTGCGCAACGTCAAGCTGCACACGGACGGCTTCGACATGGAGTCCGAGGTCATCGTGCGCGCCGGCTGCGGCGGCTTCAAAGTCGTGACGACGCCGATCGACCTCGGCTTCGTCGACGGCGTGTCGACCAGCCACTACAAGCCGCTGGCCGACACGTTGAGGATTGCGTGGACGGTGTTTCGGGCGCGACTGATTTGGCGCAATCGGTAGCGATTGGCGGTTAGGCCCCCGCCCCTAAGCGCCAACCGCTAACCGCTAAGGAAGCTCTGCGCAAGTGTCATCCTGAAGCCGCGTAGACGGCGAAGGATCCCCTGCCCACATGCGCGTCTCTCGCAGAAAGGCGGGGGATTCCTCACCGTCTGC
>Ga0070717_10000553_pt1 | contig 23739 bp, 35 predicted proteins | sample LARL113metaG_FD_71366 | JGI IMG/M metagenome (GOLD analysis project Ga0070717, IMG submission 71366) | Corn, switchgrass and miscanthus rhizosphere microbial communities from Kellogg Biological Station, Michigan, USA - LAR L11-3 metaG | ecosystem: Host-associated > Plants > Roots > Rhizosphere ...
CTTGCCGAAAAAAGTTTGATAGGATGCGAGTCGACACGCTCAGCTAGTATTACAACGAGACTTTTGGGGTATACTGAAAGGAAGTCTGTTCCTGGATGTCAAAAATACCATAACCTTGCCGAAAAGGGGAGTTATGCGTCAGTAGGAGAACTAGGCGATGAGGAACTCCGCCAGGTTTGGTGAATACTGCTTGTCTGTTTGAAGAGAGAGATGCTGCTATACTCATCGCGAAAGAACCAGTGTTGCTCAATCCCTTGACCATAAGGATGAGGTATCAGATGGACGGGTCTCTCTTGCTCTCCCTGGGCGAGAGCCTGATGATCGAGCAGGTCTCGCAGGAAAAACGGCATGTCATCGTCTCGGTCAGATCAACCGCTCCTACTTCTCGTTGTCCTGTGTGTGCCGCCCCCTCAGAGTCCATCCACAGCCATTACCTGCGGACGGTAGCTGACCTCCCTTGTGCAGGTCAGTTGGTCGTGTTGAAACTGACGGTACGCCGCTTCTTTTGTCGGAATGCTTCCTGTCCTCGTACCATTTTTACCGAGCGCCTCCCCGATCTCGTCCAGCCGTGGGCACAGATGACGAATCGGCTGCGAGAGGCGCTTGGGATGCTTGGCTTTGCCACGTGTGCTGAGGCGGGTTCCCGCCTAGCTCCGCGCTTAGGAATGCAGAGTGCTCCTTCCACGCTGTTGCGCTGCCAGAAGGCGACTCCTCTCGTCTCACCTGAGCCATTCACGAAGATTGGCCTGGATGACTTTGCCTTCCGCCGTGGCCGCACCTACGGGACGCTCATTGTCAACCTGGAGACCCACCGCCTCATCGACGTGCTGCCCGACCGTACCGTCGCCACCGTCGTGGCCTGGCTCGCTTCCCACCCTGACATCGATGTGATCAGCCGTGATCGGGCTGCCGATTACGCTACAGCCGCCTCCCTTGGCGCTCCTCAAGCCATCCAGGTCTGCGACCGCTGGCATCTACTTCGCAACCTGAGTGAGTACGTGACCACCTTTTTAGCGCGGATGCGTGCTCAGATCCGAAAAGCTTCCCAGGCGCTTGCACCACCAGGAGAAGAAGACCCTCTTGAAGACCAGCTCCAGCAAGAACGGGAGGCGACAGCATGCGCTCGGCAAACGCGCCGCGAGGTTCGTCAAGCGCGCAAATCGGCCCTGGAGCAAGCCAAAGAAGCCAGGGCTGCCCAGCGTCTGGACCAGTATCAGCAAGTGCTTGAGCTTCGGGATCAGGGACTCTCTTCCTACGAGATTGCCCCGCGCGTGGGCATCTCTGCCCGAACTGTCCGTCAATGGCTGGTCGATGGGATCGAAACTAGACCACGGCGCAGACGTCCCAGCCCTCTTGATGCCTATGCCTCCTATCTGCGCCAGCGTTGGAAGGAAGGAGAGCAAAATGGGGAACGTTTGTATGAAGAGCTTCAGACACGTGGATATGCTGGCTCCATGCGTGCGCTCTATCGCTACTTGAACCGCTGGCGTCCTCCCCGGATGCTCCAGGAAAAACCAGAGCCTTCGAAGCAACGACCACGGCGAAGAAAAAAGACGGCACCCTCTCCCGGCCCATTTGATGAGTGTAACGCGAAACAAGCAGTCTGGTTGTACTTGCGTTCACCCGATGAGCTCAGTGAGACTGAGCAAGCACAGCTGGCCTTTCTTCGGCAGGTTCACCCTTCCCTTGAGCTCGTGTATCAGCTGGTTCAGGAATTTACGACCATGGTACGGGCTCTCCAAGGAGAGCGCCTGGAAACGTGGTTAGCGCACGTACGTGCCAGCCATATCCCTGAGCTGCTGCGCTTTGTGAAGGGCATTGAACGAGACAAAGCCGCTGTCCAGGCGGCTCTTCAGCTTTCCTACAGCAATGGCGTCGTTGAGGGACATGTCCATAGGCTCAAGCTCATCAAGCGGCAGGGCTACGGTCGTGCCTCCTTTCCTCTGCTTCGTCAACGGGTTCTCTACCAAGCTATGTGAGGAGTGGCTGTCTGCGCTCGTGATGCAGGAGCTTTGCCATGTTCGTTTCAAGAGCAATGCAACTGTTCTCGAAGGGAGTACCAGGTCAAAAGTTCCTGGTTGGCTGGCAAAAGGTGTCGCTCAGCCAATGGGCGCAGGAACTCCAGGTTTCGTCTGATCCGCTCCAGTTTCCAGATGTGCTCCCGGCTGAGTCCTTCCTTGCCAGTGGCGTACTTTTTGAGGGCCTCTTCAGGCGAGAGCATCAAGCCGTCGAAAAACGATTCCACTAACCGGTCGGCGTCGAGCACTGGATCACCGGGAACATACCCTCGTTGCAAGAGAAACCTTACCCGTAGGCGCATCACCCGTTCCTCACAAGTGAAGCACACCCGCTCTCTTTTCTCAGGTGGCACCCCCCGCACACTAAAAAACACGTGTCCGTGGGCTTTTGCTTCAGAGATGAGGGAGGTGTTCACCAGAACCGCCACCCGAGCCCAACCTAAGTCTTCTTGCTTGATGGCCAGGTTCGGGGAAATCTCAGCCAACCCAAGCCAGTTAAATCCCTCTGGTGCTTGGCGTGATCCTTCCCAGACTTCGGAGAGCCAGTGAAGGACCAGGTCAGGATCTTGTTCTAAGAGCCAGTTGCAGAACTGGTCTGCATCCATGTTGGGTTCACTCATTTGCTGTCTTTCGCTCACTCGTTCATTGCTCAACATGCTCCTTTGGAAAGAGGCTCATGACTCGGCGAGAAAGGAATACTGTATGGTATCACATCTGTTCCATTGCTCTCTGGATAAGCAAGCAGTATTCACCAAACCTGACGGAGTTCCAAGATATGGTTCTGTAGCTCCTTTCTGCCACGAATCGTTGCCGGGAAGGCTGTGGCGACCTTTTCCAGATCTCAGCTTCCAACCCATAGGCATAAAGGCGAGGCAAACGGGTACAAAGGCCATGAAACAAGGCCAGTTCTCAACCGAGAGGCTGACGCATATTTTCGCCAGTTTTGACTCATGACGCATAAAAGCACATTTCGGCGAGGTTATGGTATTAATGACAGTAGTCCAGGTGTGTCTGGGATGCGTTGTGCATCATTTGTCAGGAGGTCCTGCGTGCATGAGCTACCGACGGGAACGGTGACGCTGCTCTTCAGCGACATCGAGGGGTCCGCGCATCTCCTGCAACAGTTGGGTGACCGTTATGCTCTAGTGCTGTCAGAGTGCCGACGCCTGCTGCATGAGGCGTTCCGACACTGGAATGGCTACGAGGTCGATACGCAGGGGGATGCCTTCTTCGTGGCCTTTGCTCGCGCCACCGATGCCGCCTCGGCGGCAGTCGCTGCTCACCTCGCTCGGCCGCCCTATCGAGGAACAGGAGATGATCGAGCACGCTGCATCCATCCAGAGGCGCGCTGCTGCACGGCACCGTCTCCTGTCTGCGGGAGAGCGTATTCAGCAACTGGCCCGGGTAGAACAAGATGAGACGATTGCCTTCGAAAAAGGCCACGCAAATCCTCGCGCAAGTGAAGCGGAATCCCGTGACATTCGCTTCGCCGCTGGGTGAGCTCCTGGTGGAATGTACGCAGGGTTGGCATGTTCAGCCTGGAACTGAACCACAAACGTCTCGTCCAACGCCTCCTGGCCATTTCTGCTCGGACCGAATTCCACCGCTTGAGGACGGGGAAACTGGAAAACGAGGAGTGGGAGCGCGTCGTCGCGGCATCAGAACACCCACGAATTGCGCAACGAGATAAAAGCAAGCAGGTAGCAAAGAAGTAAAAAGTGTGTCTCCTGATGAGGAAAAGCAGTTACTCCCCATCATCAGGAGGCATCATGAGTAGTATCGCGTATTCACCTGTCACCATCCAGGCCTCATCTCAGTCTGTTCCTGCTCTCCCATCGTAGTGATTGACTTTATGGTCGTCCTCATTGGCTATGCTTTCAGTGGTGAAGCCACCCTCGAAATGTTCTATGAGCGTCTGCTTCCCTTTGCGTCCCCGTTCATGGCGCTGTTCGGACGAAAGCTGCTTCCTCATCGCTCGACGCTTAGCCGCTTTCTCGCCGCCATTGACCAGGCCGCCGTCGAGGCACTGTGTAGCCTCTTTCGAGAGGATCTGGTTTCCCGATCTCTCATGCAGGACGGGTCACAGAGAGGAGGTCTGTGGGATTGACAGGGAACCCAACTTTTTGGTCTTCGATGTGGATGGGACTCGCCAGGCAGCGCGCCAGCGAGCGTTACCACGCACCTCGGACCTTCCTGCTGCCCACCGATGTTTCGAGGAGGTCTGCGCTCCAGGATATGTTGGGCACAAACGTGGCGAAGTCGTCCGCACTCGCACTACCATGCTTCACGCCCATACACATCAGTGGCTCGGGACGTTTTCCGGCGCTGGCAATGGCGATTACCGGGGCGATCTGCTTCGTGCAGGGGAAGCGATCCAGGCCTATTTGACCGCCCAGCATGTTCCTTTTTCCCAGGCAGTGGTGCGCCTGGATAGACAATATGGCAACGGTGCCATGGTGGAGGATCTGGCCGTGCTCGGACTGGGCTACGTGATGCAAGGCAAGGACTACGATCTCCTCGATGTGCCCCAGGTGCAGGCCCGCCTGGCACAACCTCCTGATCAGCAGACCACGCACCCGGAAACAGGAACCTGCCGCGCACTCTTCGATTGCCCCGATGTCCCTCTCACTGCGACGGGGACTCGGAGCAGGGTGATCGTCGCCACACATCCTGCAACTGCCACCGCCAGTCCGATCGGAACAACCCGCGACGAAGTCGTCTACGAGCTGTTCTTCACCATCTTACCGCAGGGCGCGTTTACCCCTACCGATATCGTGGCCCTCTACCTGCATCGAGGAGCCTTCGAGACGGTTCTCTGCGATGAGGACAAAGAGCAGGATCCCGACCGTTGGTGTTCCCATACACCCTGCGGAAAAGCGGGTCTGGCAAATCCTCAGCCAATGGATGTGGAACCTGCGCCTGGAACTGGGGCATCGCCTCCATCCGATGCCCATGCGCATGACTTAATTCGCTCCTACCCTGGCGCCGTCTGATCCTGCGCCCGTTCCCAACAAACCGGCCCCTGTGACGTATAGACCACCGAAGTTCGCACGGCCAGCACAGATGGGAGGCTTTCCCGCAGATGCATTCACTCCTCAACCTGATGGCACGCTGCGTTGCCCTGCAAGACGGCCTCTCTATGCGCAAGAACGGCGGCCAGAACGCGATGTAAGTGTGCGTGCTCGGGTAGGCCATTGCCGCGCCGCGAAAGTCGCGTGCTGTGGCCGAGCGTCAGACCGCCTCCCGAACCTGCCGTTCTGCCTACGCTTCCACCAGCTGCTCACCCGATCTTGTGGGGAGACTGGAACCGGTGCCAGACGCGCCGCGAGTGGATGATGTTGTTGCGCACTCAAACGGTTACCGTCACCTTCGCTCCCTCTGCTTGAGAAGCAGCACCTCTGTCTGGCCTGAAGTCCTGTCGCTTGCTTTGTTGCTTGCTTCTTCCCACCCTCATCTCGTTGCGCGATTCGTGGGCACATAAGATCCAAGTAATCGAACAAGCACTCGCGCGTCATGCCCCCCGACCCTGGCGATCCTCTCGACGTGCTGATGAAAGTAGGGAGCTTAGAGATTGCCGGACTGGTGGGCGTCATCGTAGCTGCCGCCTCTCGCCGCATTCCCGTCGTCATCGATGGCTTCATCTCAGGCGCAGCGGCGCTGATTGCAGTCGAGCTAAATCCGCTTATTCGCGCGTATCTACTTGCCGGACATGCCTCGTTGGAACGGGGACACCGCCTGATCCTCGATCGACTTGGACTCTCCCCCTCCTCGATCTGAAGCTAAGGCTCGGAGAGGGAACGGGAGCCGTACTTGCGATGAGTATCATTGAGGCTGCATTACATGCACACTGCGAGATGGCTACTTTTGAGGAAGCGGGGGGTAAGTACACGCGAGGAGAAGTAGCCAGCTACACGGGGAAACAGGTTTTTCGCCTCATCAAGCGCAACTTACCTATTGCCCCCCTTTCTGAAAGAGCTTTCATCTTGACGCGATCTCCTCACTTTGAGGACTTTTCGGTTAGCATCTCATATGGGATGATGCCCATAGACTGGCGAACGGCTAAGGGGTCCACTGCCCCCGATGCCAGGCTTGAATAGCCTGCTCCTGCCATCGCACCTCCGCACGCAGAGCATACGGTAGAACCCAAGAGGTAGAGCAAAAGTACCCCGATAAGAGGTTTGTCTACCATTTTCAGCCAGATCTGTCCTATGCTAGAGACAGAGGAGCATAGCCATGAACAAAATGACACGTTCGCCATTATTCTTAATGGCGCTGACTATTTTTATTGACTTCGCAGGCTTTGGCGTCATCCTCCCCCTGCTGCCATTCTGGGCGGAGCGGCTCGGGGCAGGACCTGTGGGTGTCGGCCTAGTTCTCACGATCTATGCCCTGGCACAGTTTCTCTTTACGCCCCTCCTCGGGACCCTTTCTGATCGTTACGGTCGTCGACCAATCATCCTCGCTGCTCTGCTCATCGAGGCGCTCTCATTGGCGCTCTCGGCATTGGCCGGTTCACTGCCAATCTTGCTGATAGCGCGTTTCATTGGTGGCCTGGGTGCCTCGAATATCGGCTCGGCACAGGCAGTCGTTGCAGACGTGACACCTGCCGAAGGACGAGCCAGAGGCATGGGCCTCATCGGCGCAGCGATTGGATTGGGTTTCGTCGTTGGACCAGCACTGGGAGGGGCACTCGCACCCCTTGGAACGGCTGTCCCTTTCTGGGTTGCTATGCTCGTGGCGCTCGCCAACGCACTGCTCGTGCTGCGCTTCCTCCCGGAAACGCGCTGGATCGGAACCACCCGCGCTCCAGCTTCTCCCGCCGCCCATGGTATGGGGGTGATACTCGCGGGGTGGCGGCAGGTGCTGCGCCATCCGGTGGTGGCACGATTAGTAGCCGTGAATCTCCTCTTCACGGGGGCCTTTACCGCCATGGAGACGGTCTTTGTGCTCTTTACGCAGCATACCTTTGCCTGGACGGCCATGCAAAATGGGTACATCTTCACGTATATAGGCGTGCTTATTGTGCTCATGCAGGGAGGTTTGGTCGGGCAACTCGCCAAGCGTTGGGGTGAACATCGTTTGCTGCTTGCTGGCTTAGGGGCGTTAGCTAGCGGGCTTGCATTCCTCCCATGGAGTGCGCACCTGCCACAGCTGCTAATCGCATTGGGTATCGTAAGCATAGGCGATGGAGCCGTGACGCCGATGCTATCGGCGCTCCTCTCGTTTGCGAGTCCACCCGAGGCACGAGGCGAAACACTGGGTCTTGCCCAGGCTGTGGCAGCGCTGGCACGAGTCGCAGGTCCGCTGGCCGCAGGAAGCGCCTTCGCGGTCGGGGGTCCAGGAGCGCCTTTCCTGGCTGGCAGCGCACTCGTACTACTGGCTGCATTGATCGCGTTACCTGCACATTCAAGCAAGCAGAAGATCTGCCTGGCTCATTCCACGTCCGCTGTTCAACCAGCCTCTCCAGAGGAGACACCTGCCATGGTAAGGGAGCATTAGTGCTCGTGTGACGCTCCCATCCCCTAGAAAGGGATAGGCTTCCAGGCGAGACCGCTCCCTGGGGGATTTGAGCTTGATTGAGGTTTATTACATTTAACGACAGATTCTCTTGAGATTTTTGTATGGTTGTGACAGAGTGCTATCATCGTTTTGTTGGATCGGGTTTGCTTTGATGCGAAAGAAAGGAGGGAGAAGAGCCTACATCGAACTTTGCCGTCTCATACGTTCTCGTCAGCGTGTCGTATGTGTGTGATATGTCTATGAACCCTGGGAGGCAAGCATCATGTACAGGAAAGTATTTTTGTCTGCTATTACCGCCCTGCTGGTATTGAGCACCCTTTTCGCAGTAATAGCGTTTGGTTCTCGCGTCGCCCAAGCACAACGGGCGTCATCCACCACCAACGTCCAGGTCAACCAGGTGTTTCCCTGACCGTTCCCAACCAACAAGCAGAACGAACCGAGCCTGGCCCAGAATCCAAAGAACCCCTCGAACCTCATCTCCGGTTCCAACGACGAGATTGGTGAGCCTGCATGTTCAAACACGACGCCTTCGTCGTGCCCGTTCGTAACAGGCGTTCAGAGTTCCGGGTTCTATGACTCATTCAATGGCGGCAAAACTTGGCCCTGCCAGGGATTGATCGACCTTTCTGCGTTCCATGAGTACAGCTTTGGGGATCCAGCCCAGGCTTTCGACAGCAAGGGCAATGCCTACTATGGTACGCTTGCCTTCCCCTCTCCTCCAACCACCGAGGAACTGGCTACCGGGCTGCAGTCCGACTTCTTTGTCGCGAAGTCTACCGATGGTGGCTGCCACTACACGTCTGCGGCCAGGGTCAGTGGCTCGTCGCCAGCGATCTTTGATGACAAGGACGCTATCACTGCCGATGCCAACCCCAGCAGTCCGTTCCACGACAACGTCTATGCGGCCTGGACGAAGTTTACCACAGGCGGAGATCAAATCGTGTTCTCACGCTCGACGGACGGGAGGGCAACCTTCAGCAATCCCCTGGCCATCAGTCCCGACTACAACAATAACCATGTTGGTGGGCGACAGGGGGCGGCGGTGAAGGTCGGTCCTGATGGCACGGTCTACGTGGTCTGGCTCGACACCGTTAATAAGCAGGCGGTCGAGCGCCTGTCCATCTCCCACAATGGCGGCAAGACCTTCCCCATGCAGAATATCACGGTGGCCACAGTGACCGATGATTTCGTCAGTCCGGTGCCTGGATCGAGCTTCCGCCAGGATGCGCGTTCCTTCCCGTCGTTCTCAATCGCGCCCGACGGCACGCTGTACGTGGCGTTGGGTAACCGCACGGGCGATCCTACCAATGGGCACGCCGTCGTCCTGGTCACGAAGTCGACCAATGGGGGTGTCGAGTCTCATAAAGTCGTACCCATCCGTTTGCCCCAAAGTCTCACAAAGTCGTACCGACCAAGCCATTGGCATACTCAAGTTGCCTCCAGGCCTCTAGCGAAAAGGGGAGGGCTAATTGATAGGTGGGCAGGGTTTGCATCGCTGCCAGCTCACCCATCAGGTCGGCTTTGGTTAAGCCCAGAGCTGGCACCCGAACGAGCTCGTCACTTCCCTCAAGCTGACAGACAAACGCGGGAGGATCAGGATCAAAGTGAATAGCCACACTGCGCTGAGCAACGTGTTCGCCAAGGTAGTAGGAAGAGCCTCCCAAGCAAAAGAAGCCATTGGTGCGAATGCGGCGGAACCATCGGCACTCTCGAAGATACTCCCACACGTTCTCCAGACACAGCACATCTTCTTCCCATTCCGGTCGATACATGCGCCCAGAATGCATGGCTTGCGGATAGGCCTCTAACGGTGGTTTGTGGGAGAGGACCCGGCTGGGCAAGTGACGATTGAGCACATCGCGGCGTTCATCCAGACCAGCCCACAAGTCAGCATGAGACGAGTAGGTTTGCCCGAGGAGCGCCTGAGCAGTCATGGTCTGATGTGTGCGCTCGATAATCGCGTGGTCCGTGGGACAGCGCTTGCACGTAAAGCGCACTTGCACGCCAAGGGCAAGCAACCAGAGATGTAATTTGGTGGGAAAGGGGGAGGGAGTCGTATTATCATAGAAGACCGTGCCATGATCGAGCGTGAGAACGTGAGGTAACCCATGCACGAGGAACGCTCGGCGTAACGTCACCTGGTAGTCTGGCAAAGCCGGATTGGTTGTTTCTAGGCTGGGATACCTCTCGGCCTTCAGACGACTGACCACGTCGACAATGGTGATCAAACTGACCTTGCCCACTCCTTCCACCCGCATGATCCCTTCTGCGTCCATCTGCCATTCTTGGTGAGGCGTGCTCAGTGGAACTCGAGGTGGTTGGGTCAGGTCGTGGTGGGGAGGATCTCGACGCGTCAGACCAGCGTGTTTGAGGAGCCTGGCTAGTTGTGCTCGACTCGGCAAGAGTTGATCTTGCCAGTATGCATCTGTCTTGAGGGCTGTTAAAAGAGTCGTTGGTCCCCAGCCTGGATGGAGTTGGCGCAGGTGCAGGATGGCCGCCTTGAATTCGTGAGGAAAGGTACTCACCGGGCCAGTGACAGGACGGCCCATCTGCGAGGTGAAGCCGACGGGCCCGAGCTTTCGCCATCGTCGTCGCCACGAGGCTCTCGGTCCAAGAAGAAGATCATAGCGCCTTCGTTAGGGCACCAAAGGGAGTACGACTTTCTGAGACGCGACATACACAGTAGAGGAAGCAGGGGATACTTCAATCACGGCGTTCTTCGTAGCGCTCGAAATTTCTCCATTACTACTGGAAGGTCATACGTTGCGACCAAATGAAGAGCCATGAAGAACAGCAGAAATATAGTACTTCTGGGCGGAATTACTCAGGCCAGTGCACGTTCAGTTAACACGCAACGTCACTCCACGTTATATACAACAGCAATCCCTGGGACTCCTATTGAGATGTACCTCGTTGTAGTTCTTTCGTAGAAGCGAAGCTTCGCCTAGAAACTGGAGTAAGAGTTGAAACGAATCACGGGTATCCTCGGCCTCTTGATCATCGCTATGCTCCTCAGTGTGGGTGCCACCACAAAAACCTTTGCTTCCCCCTCGCGTGCGCCTGCTGTGACATATACCCACGCCTGTCCGGGTGTCATCATGGGCTACGCACGCTGTCACGCAATCCGTGTGGATGCCGGCCCGGGTGGTGGAAGTCCATCGGGTTATAACCCTGCCGACCTGCTATCAGCCTACAAGCTTCCTTCTTCTTCTACAGTAGGAAGTGGCCAGACCGTGGCTATCGTCGATGCCTACGACGACCCTAAAGCAGAGTCCGACCTGGGTACGTATCGTGCGCAATTTGGTCTGTCAGCCTGTACGACCGCGAACGGCTGCTTCAGGAAGGTCAATCAGACCGGAGGCACTACTTACCCCCGAGGGAACAAGGGCTGGGCCCAGGAAATCTCACTCGACCTGGATATGGTGAGCGCCATCTGCCCGAACTGCCACATTCTGCTGGTTGAGGCGACCACCAATAGCTTCTCTAACCTGGCAGCGGCAGTCGATGAAGCCGCCGCACTCGGTGCTAACGAGATCAGCAATAGCTACGGCGGGAGCGAGTATAGCAATGAGGTAACTGACCAGTCGCACTACAATCACCCTGGCATCGCCATCACGGTGAGTTCGGGTGATAGCGGCTACGGCGTGCAGTTCCCAGCGGCGTCCCAGTATGTGACCGCTGTCGGTGGGACGACGTTGAACAAGGCAAGCAACTCACGCGGTTGGAGCGAGGCGGTCTGGAGCGGCGCGGGTAGTGGCTGTAGTGCCTATATCACCAAGCCCACCTGGCAGAAGGACAGCGGATGTAGCAGACGGACAGTAGCCGATGTGGCTGCGGATGCCGATCCCAACACGGGTGTCTCCGTCTATGATACCTATCATGAGACCGGTTGGCTGGTCTTCGGGGGCACGAGTGTGGCCTCTCCGATCATCGCCAGCGTCTATGCCCTGGCCGGCAACGCAAGTAGTGTCACCTACGGATCGTCTTCATACAGCCATACCAGCAGTCTGTTCGATGTGACCAGCGGGAGCAACGGCAGCTGCGGTGGCTCGTATCTGTGTACGGGTGTCGTCGGCTACGATGGCCCAACGGGCAATGGCACCCCGGACAGCACGGGTGGGTTCTAAGCAGTTCATTAGCCTGATCCTCTCAGAAGGGGGCATCCCTACCTGTTCGCTCACAGTCACGCAGGGATGCCCTCCGTGATGCCAGGTTCTCTCAGTAATTGGTGCCAAAAAGCAGACGTTCTCCATCAGATGGATGAACGTGCTGTTGTTTTCCCACATCTATACGCTCTCCATTACCCTGTTTCAACAGGCTGAGACACAAGACGACGTGAGAATGGCTTAGCTTGCTTGGGAGGGTAAATGGGAATGTTGAGAAACCTTAGCATACACCTACGTTAAAATCGGGGCGCTACCCTTACCAGTCAAGTTGTCAACTTACTCAAGTGATCACTATTTCTCCAACGAAAATGAGAGAGTTCATTGAGTGACTGGCAAGGCTTGCAGAGCTGCAAGCTCACCAATCGACAAGAAAACCAGAGCAGGTGAGCCAAAGCAAAGGAAGGGGTATGACTTTACGAGACTTTCAAGAAATCAGGTAGGTACGACTTTATGAGGCTCGACAGCCACACCGTGCACGGCAGTGGATGCGTTTCCTGCGGGAACTGCCGGTGGGCCAGATGTGATTACCCAGTGTCCAACCACCTTCGGGAATACCGATATCTTCCTGGGGATCATCTCGTAGTCGTGTCGATTGCGGGGGAAGCGATTGATTGGATGGCCCTGTCAGTCACCAAGGAAACCAGCGTATGGAAAGGACGAGATGGATGCACGGGGCGACAAAGGCGGCGAAGGCACATCCGCTCTTGTTCTCTTTCCTGTTTCCAGTGGTGACTGACGGCGTCAGCTTGGTCATCTGAGTGGGGTAAGACCCCTTGAATGCGCGTCTACCAGGAAAAAGGAGAGCACGAGCCAGAGACCCTGGCTGAGAAGATCCAGCAAATCGTGTGATATCCCCTGCCCAGTTCTCGTTGTGCAAACACGGCGAATGGCCTGAGCCCCTGATAAGATTGTTTGTAGAATGGATTTCGTAGTTTGTCGTATTACAGAGTAATCGGAGAAAGGCTCTTTACGTACGTATAGGATGCGGTTCACACACAGTACGGTAGATGTTCGTAGCGCTAGTAGTCTTGCTTATCCAGAATGGAGGACATGACATGCGTAAACTCTCTTTCGCATATCTCACGGCAACCATGCTGATCCTGCTCGCCTTTGTTCCCACGTCCGTGTTGGCACACGCGCGCGTAGCGACAGTTGGCCCCGGCGTGGACAACATTCCGCAGGGAACGCAGAGCAACACCGCCTACGCCAACAGTTTCACGACAAAGAAGGTGACGAACGTGTTTGCGACCACGCAGCAGACCAGTTGCTACACGCCAGAGGTGCCGTACGCGGCGAACGACGGCCCCAACGACGGCTACAGTGGCGAATCAGCATGCAACGGCGCCGCCACCACCGGCGAGAACCTCGGTCCCTATCCCACCCAGGCCGGCAGCAATCCGGGTTCTCCTGCCGCCACCCCCATGTTGGCCAAGGATTACTCAGAGTCCGATATTCGCGTCGACCCCACCAACCCCAAGCACCTGATCGGCTCCTCCAAGTGGTTCGCCAGCGCCGAAGGGTACAACCACCTGCTGGGGTTCTACGAGTCCTTCGACGGCGGCACGACCTGGTCGGTCCAGGGGCATATCCCAGGCTACGAGGGCTGGACCGATAACACCGATCCGGTTGGTGCCTTCGACGGCTATGGGAACTACTACGAGTTCATCCTGGCCTACCAGTTCTTCTACAACAAGGATGGCACGCACAACTTCACGGTCGGCGCCTCGCAGGAGCCGAACCCGGCTGTGCCTGCCGAGGTCGTCTCCGTTGCGGTACGCTCCCACGGCGCGACGACGGCCACCAACTGGATCACGACCCACAAGGGCCAGCCGGATTACGTCGCCACCTATGATAGCGTTGGTGGGGAGCCGGATAAGCAGTGGATCACCATCGACACCAACAAGACCCTGCCCAACGGCTCGCCTAATCCCAACTACAACACGATCTATGCCATGTGGACACTGTTCAACGGCTTCTCTAGCAAGCCGTATGTCTCGACCGCCAGGGCGCTGTCTAATGGGACGCACACCGACTGGTCTACGCCGCAACTGCTCCCCACCATCACCAACACGGCGGGCGATACCTATTTGCTGCCACACGTGGACCCCGCCGGGGTGGTCTACACGACGGTGACGGATTTCCCAGGCAAGAAGGCGTTCTGCTGCGTCACCATCTCGGTCGATTTCTCGACGAACGGTGGCCAGACCTGGCAGGGGCCACGCATCGTCATCCAGAACGTGCAGTATCCGCCACTGACCTATGCGAATACCACCTTTCGAGATGGGATTGAGGATACCTTTGCCGTCGGTAACCACCTGCCGGCACAGGGCCACTACCCGCTCTACGTGGCGTGGGAAGACTACAGCGCAGGTGTAGGCAACAACATCTTGTCAGCCTCCTATGATGGCGGTCTCACCTGGAGCACGCCCATTCAGGTCAACGATAACGCATCGCCAGTCGATGAGTTCCAACCCAACCTGACGGTCGCAGCCGATGGGGCGGTGAGTGTGGCCTTCTACGACCGCCGCCTCAGTTGCCCCGCGGCTGGCAGCGCTGAGGCGAGTGGCGCTGGCCTCGCCCTTGACCAGGTCAACCCCAATTATACAGGCAGCCTGCCGCCCTATAGTGCCGGCAACTATTGCATTAACGCCAGTGTGCAGTTCTACAATGCCACCCTGGTGCCATTCGGACACAACATCCGGCTCACCCAGCACACCTGGGACCCGCAGTTGAACACGCCGCACACGGACAGCGCCTTTACGACGACTACGTTCATCGGCGACTACTTCGGCAATACGACCAGTGGGTCGACAAACATATCGAGCTTTGTGAGCACCTACAACGGCGGTTCCAATCCCAACCACCAGCAGCAGCAGGTCATTGCTACTGTGGCCATTCCGTAGACGCTTATGTTCAGCAAGGAGGAGGGCTATCTGGCTCTTCTACTTGCTGATGAGCGCCTGAAGCAGTAGCGCGCAAGGCGGGAGCTTTGGCCTGTGCTGGCTACATGTGCTATCCGTTCGCAAACGAGACCTTCGAGAACACCTTGCCACGTCTCTCACTCCTTGCCGATTCCCCAGCAGGAGCGTAGAATCGAAATGCATGTATCTGCTCATCTTCAAAAAAGGAATCGTCTACTGTGCAATCTATTGTCACCTTCATCAAGCGCTTGACACACCGGTGTTTTCAGTCGCTCCACCACCGCTTCGTCGACTGGACCACACCTTCCACTCCCTCTCTTCTGTTGGGTATGGTGGCTGACCTTGCCAGAAGCAAGTCCGAGCTCGTGGCAGAAAACGCCCTCCTCCGGCAACCACTCATCATCCTCCGTCGGCAGGTCAAACGACCAACATGCGCAAAGACGGATCGTCTGATCTTGGTCCTTCTCGCTCGAGCGTCTCGTGCATGCAAGCATGTGCACATCACTTGTCCAACCAGAGACGCTCCTGTTGTGGCATCGGCAGGGATGCGCGCCTGTTCTGGAAGTATAAGTCCAGAGCAGCATCTTCTAAACCAAAAATACCCGCAGAAACCGTGGCTTTGATCAAGGAAATGGCGGCGCAGAATCGGCGTCTTCTGAGCTGAACGGATCCGTGGCGAATTACTCAAGCTGGGCATCCGCGTCTGCAAACGCAGCATGCAAAAGTACATGAGGCATACTCGCACACCAAGACGGCGAGGACAGAACTGGGCCACCTTCCTGCAAAACCATGCCAAAGACATCTGGGCGTGTGATTGCTTGCAGGTCACAGACCTCTTCTTGCGCTCACTGTTTGCCTTCTTCATTCTCGATATGCGATCTCGTAAAGTCATCCATGTGGGTGTCCACACATCTCCACGATCTCCTACCGACGCCTGGACCGCCCGTACCGCTGCGGGAGGCGACTCCCTATGGACAATCGCCGAACTAGCTCATTCGCGATCGTGAGAACACATTTGGATCCTGTTTCGCTCGCGTGGCTGCAACCAGCGGCATCACGATGCTCATCACGCCTTACCATACACCACGAGCCAATGCGATCTGTGAACGGTTTCTGGGCAGCGTGCGTCGAGCGTGTCTCGCTCACCTTTTCATCTTCCAGGAGAAGCAGCTGCATCGTGTCCTGCATGCCTCTGTCCAGTACTTCAATCGAGCCAGACCGCATCAAGGCATCAAACAACAGATTCCAGAACGGTATGGTGAGTCTGTCCCTCTAGATCACGATGGTGGCGAGATCCTCTCCTTCCCAGTCTTGAGTGGATTGCACCACGATTACCGCAGAAGCGCTTGATCTCTGACACGTTGGCGAAGTAGTGGATGGTTCCCTCGGGTGGAGCGCGCTTCATCTGGGAAGTCGCAGACCGTCAGTCCCTTTTTACCGGTTTTCTCAGATGAATGCAACAAGCAAGAGGTAGTTGTCTTTCCTTGTAAAAACGCTTCACGCTTCGAAGCGAAACCTTCTGCATGACTTCGCTTTACTCGCCTGAGAAGCATCAAAGTAGTAGGAGGTTACTGAAGAGATCAAACCCTCTCTTTTTTCGGCAGACGGCTCATGTAGCCAGCACAGGGCTCAACCGTCACCAGTGACGATGGCAAGTCCTTCGATTCGGGCATCTCCAATCCCATCGCCGCTTCAGGAGGGACCTACAGTTTCACTTTTACGAAAGCCGGCACGTTCACCTATCACTGCCAGATCCATCCCTATATGAAGGCCACGATTATCGTCACATCCTAACCGCGCCGGTGGTTCAGCTGCGCGCTCAGCCATGTGAGCGTGAGGGCGAAATTCACCCCGGGCTCCGGCACCCTTACCGCCTACCTCGCCCCTTTTAGCGGCAAGACGAGTTGCGCGCACTATGGCCTTTTCGTCACCCAAGCTGGCGAGGTCTGGGTGACGATTCTGGCAGAAAACGGGCTTGCGCGTCTGGATGTCAAGGTTCCTGCGCGATGCCCCAGGCAGGCTCCGTTGCTGTGCTGCAGTTCGGCGGCATGCTGAGCGAGTGGCTTCTCGGAGCATCCCGATAGAGTACCTCTCCAGGGTGGGACACACGTCATTCCCCCCAGCGTTCCCCGAACGCGCGGCAGACCAGCAAGGCTGCCGCTCTTTCCCTCGCCCAACCAGGCGAGCGATGACGCCCAGCAGCGTGGGATGCTTTTCGCACATGCCGAGGTGTTCTGGCTTGAGCAAGGGGACTGCCTATGGCGGGTGTAACCCCTTTGCGTATAGATAGGTGGAGAGACCTGACAACAGAAGCACAGCTCCGCGTTGCGCTCTTCCAACGCCCCGTGATGGCCGGCTTCATCATGTTTGTAGCCACGTAGTGATCCAGGGAAACAACAGAGGAGTATCCAGCACATGAAACACTCAAGGAACGCTCTCTTTATTGCCGTGGGCTTTGCCCTGGCACTTTTCATCGTAGCGTGTGGCTCTTCCGCCACCGGCAGCGGGAGCAGCGGACGCTATGGCGCGAGCAGCAGCAGCGCCTCCACGCCCAGCAGCGGATCTGCAACGACTATCAAGACCGCCACGCTGACCGTGGGCGGCAAAGCGCTGACGGTGCTCACGAATGCGCAGGGGATGACGCTCTACTACCGCACCTCGGACACGCCTACCTCCGTCTGCAGCGGTGGCTGCGCCAGTGCCTGGCCCCCGGTCTTGAGTACGACGATGCCCAGTGGCTCGACCACACTGCCGGGCACGTTTAGCCTGATGAACGATGCCAACGGCAGCCAGGTCGCGTATAATGGCCATCCCTTGTATACCTATTCGGGCGACTCCGCTCCTGGGCAGGCGAACGGCCAGGGTTTTGCAAACATCTGGTTCGTTGCCCCCACCACGCTCCCGGCCACAACCACACCATCAGGGAGTACGCCGACACCCAGTGGGTACTAGCATCAGCCCTGATATTCCTACCTGGAGGGCATGCCCACGCTCAACAGCCCTCCAGGTAGGTATCAGGACACCAGTTCAATCTCTCTGATAAGCGAATGAGGGGAGGCCAATGTGACCATGATGGGATGGGTGAGGGAGAAGCGGGCATTCGAGTCGGTGACCGGTCCAGTGTTTCCACACTGTCCGGGAGAAGATGTGCATATCTTGACATGGCGGAACCGCACATGAGTAAGCGGCAACATGCTCGAGAGGCCGACGGGACCCGGTCCTCGTGGGAGACAAACGGACAGGACTTTCAGGCGTTTTACCAGGAAAACGTCACCCTGCTCTATCGCTTTGTCCTGAGCCACGTGGGCAATCGCGAAGAGGCCGAAGACCTGACCTCGCAAGTCTTTCTCAAAGCGGTGCGCGGCATGAATCCCGAGCGCGGCTCGCAAGCCATGCGAAAATGGCTCTACCAGGTCGCCCGCACAACGATTGCTGACTCCTGGCGGAACTACTCTCGTCTTCCAACCGGTTCGCTGGATGAACTGTCGGACGCGGGCTGGGATGGTTCAGCCGCAGGAGAACCAGCGATGGACAGCGTCGTCAGTAGTCACCCTGGCGAGCGGGTGAAACGCCTCATGCAGGCACTGCCCGAACATTACCGCGCAGTGCTCAACTGCCGTTTTCTCCTCAATCTTTTGATACGTGATACGGCCACCCGACTGGGACTGACGGAGGCGAACGTCAAAGTAGTGCCATTCCGCGCGCTGAAACGCGCCGCTGTTGTCGAACACGTTGCGAGCAGAAGCCTGTAACAGCGAAAGCATAGCATTTCGGAGAAGAAGCAACGATGGCCGGGGAAGATCAGGAACGCCTTGAGGATTTTCTCGCATTAGAACGCTACATCGAAGAGGTGCAAGCGGGTCGCGTCGCTCATATTCCAGCGGAGCTGACGCCTGACCTGGCACGCATCTATCGGATGGCCATGTCCCTTCATGCAGCCTCAACCGGGGCGGCGGCTCCTCGTCCTGAATTCATCGCCGCATTGCAGGCAAAGCTGAAACAAGTGGAGGCGATACATCGCACCCCTCTCAAGCAGCATCGCCCATGCTCTTCGAAAGAACGGCAAGAGCACCCTCGTCTCTCTCGGCGTGCGCGGCTTCGAACCGGAGCCGTCGTTGCTGCTTCGTTCGCAGTCGGAGCAGCCATTGATCACGCCCTGGAAGAGCAGAAAAGAGCAGCGATCACCTCTGCCATTCCCAACCCTCCCCCTGGCCGCCCCTGGTACCTGATGGTATCCCTACGACCAAGCACTTTGTGACGACGCTCGACAAGCTGGGTGAGCAGCCAGCGCCTTTTAGTGCGGGTGGAATCGTCGGCTACGTGGTTCGCAACGACGGTGAGAGCGGCGATCCGACGGACGGCCCGGTCATTGCCATGTCCGCCGCCTGCACGCATATGGGCTGTTTGGTGAACTGGGAAAACTCCGCTCGCACATTCCGGTGCCCGTGCCATGGAGGCGTTTTCTCTGCATTTGGAAAGACGGACATCACACCTTCCACTGTGCGTTACCTCGCGCCTCTGCCGCGCTTAGCAACGATCATTGACCCCGAGGGCACCATTTTCGTGCGCGTTCCTTCCCAGACCTCCTCGATCCACTTCTAGCCCCGCAATCTCAGGGAGAAGTTTTTTGGTACAGCCACATCTTTCATGGTCCAACATGCACGCAGGTGTCGCCGCGTGCAAAATCGCGGTATCTGCCGCCTGTGCTCATCTGGGATGTCTTGTCCCACGCGATGCGCAACGAGATGGGAAGAGCCATGAAACGGCCTTGTGAGGCAGCGTGAAGAGGCGATGTCATCGGTTGGGAAGAACCCATCAAGCTTGCTCCACTGGGAGCTGCAGCAGGGTCAGTAGGGCATCGGCGCCTGCGTGAGCGCGTTCGCCCGGCAACATGGCGAAGAGGTGCGGACGCAGCACGACGCGGCCAGCCTGGAGCATGAACGCAAGCATCCGGGTCCGCCGTCGCTTCGCCACGAGGCCAGCCCGGCCTCGAGTCAGTAGCCGACACGTGAGGAGGCGTTGCCTTTCACGTGGATCACCTCCAGCGGCCCGGTCGCCGGACGAGCCGCTGCGCCTCGCGCGCAAGGTTCGCGCTGAGAAACTGCCCCTCAACCCCATTTGATGGGAGGGGGAGGCCGCCACGTGGCGGCCTCCCCCATCGCGATTAGTAGCTTTGTAGGAAGACGTCGGGCTGGTTCTCCGTCACCCCTGCCGAGGTGGTGACGACATTGCGGTTATCACCCCACGTCACGAACCGCGTGGTGCCATTCGAAGTGATGTTGTTGTAGTCGCCCATGTAGCAGAAGGCGATGACCGGATCCTGCTGCGGGTTGGTCTGCACGATCGGGAAGGCCACCGTGCTGAGCGTTCCCTCGCCTGTCTTCGACGACGGGCTGGCCTTGGCCGTGGCCAGGCTCAGGTCTTCCTTGTTGGTCCGGATCAGGTCGACGGGGGTGCCGGGCACCCGCTCATACCACATGGCATGGAGCCCGGTGCTATCGGTCGTGATCCAGGGCTGGAAGCGGTCGTTCATCGTCACCGTGCTGGGGCCGGCGCTGATCTGCTGTGGCGCGCTCCACGTCTTGTTGCCGTCCCGCGAGAAGCTCAGGAAAATCCTGGTGGCGTTGGTGTTATCCCCACCCACGCCGCCGGGACGGTCGTTCCAGACGGCGTAGAGGACGCCGTGCTGGTCGATGGTCGTACTCGGCAGCTCGAAGTTGCGGGCGTCGTGCCCGGTCTGCGTCTCGATGACCTCCCGCAGGTCCGCCGCGTTGTTGCAGGCCACGATCTTGTCACCGGACCCCTTGACCGGCGCGATGGTCGTGATGCCCTGCACCGTTGCGCTGGCCACGTCGAACGTCGCCATCCGTTCGTTGGCGGCAGTGATGGTGGCGTTCGTGCACCCCTCGGGGACGCTCTCCTCCCACGAGACGAACAGGCTGCCCCCGTGCGGGACGGGGTTCGAACCCTGGGCGCAGGCCAGCGAGCCCGAGAGCATGGTGGTCCGCCAGTGCACACCATCCGTGGAGTCGGTCAGCATAATGGGGCTCTGGGGAGCACGCGAGAAGAACGTCCAGGTGATGTAGAAGTGGAGGTGCCCGCTCCCATCGGGAGCCACCGCCAGGTACTCCTTGTCGGCGAAGAAGTTGATCCCACTGCCGACGTCGACCGGGACTGAGACCAGCTGGAAGGTGCTGGTTCCGGCCGGCATCTTGTAGAAGCTGATCAGGGAATGCGCCCCCAGGCCATCCGAGCTGAGAGCCAGGCTCGCATAGTAGAAGTTGCCCGAGGCATCGTGCACCACCGCTGGATCCCCGATCGGCTGAACGGTGGGCTTCCAGGGCACATCGCCCATGTCGGTGAAGGTCGTCCCGGAGTCGGTGGAAACCGAGTACCCGGTGAGGTTGAGCGCGGGGATGCAGCAGACCAGCGAATCGTTGAACCCGACCACCACCTTGCTGCCCAAAGCCGCCACGCTGGTCTCGCTCTGCGTGTTCTGCGGTGATCCGTGATCCTCGGCTAAGCAGTTCACTTGCACGTTGCCGGTGGCGCTTGGTTCGGCGGCGCACACGGTTCCCTGGTGCAACGGCCCCGAGGGTGCGGTCAAGCTGCCGTTCAGGAGCCTGACGACGAGGTCCCCAGTCGCATCGATCCGAGGATTTCCGGCCCAGTCGGGATTCTTCGCCGCATTGCTCGCGCGGGTCACAACGCTCCCGGTCAAGAGCGAGAGCGCCAGCACAACGGCGACCGGCAGGATGGCCCTTAGTAGTTTTCTCATCTGTCCCTCCTTGGTTATTCCATGGTCAATAGCTGATGGGCCCGGTGTTGCCGAACCGGACAGTCACGTTGCAATCCCTCAATCGAGGGTCGCAAGTATTAAGCAAGCAAACGGTAATCCAGCCGCTTGACAAAAGGAAAGCTCACAAGCAGAGTAGCATGATTGAACCACCTGTTCTGCTGACAAGGAGCTTCCACCCATAATACCAGACTCCCCCTTCTTTCTCATCTACATATCTATACGCAGAGGAGTTACACTGGGGCCAGTGGCACAGGGCCACGCCAATCGGACTGGCGGTGGCGATTGCAGGATGGATGGCAACGATCACACGGCTCAGCAGTCCCGTCGGGATGAGAGGCACATCCGGACAATCGAAGAGGGCGGAAAGGTTCCTGTCTCCTCCATGCTCCTCGCTTTCCATCTGCCTTGCCTTTCCTGCTTCTTCCCCTCTGTATCTCGTTGCGCATCCCGTGGGTTGTTTTCGCTTTGTTTGTTGGTGACGATCTCCTTTCCAGCGCTCAATAGCTAGATGACATGAGAGATGCGATGCCACAGGGGCAGCACAGCACGCGAACGGCACCATGCCCGCAGTAGCCATCTACCATTCCTCTCGAGACGGGTTTCTGAAAAAACCAGGCACAGATGAGACGCTGCGGTTTGTAAAAGCGCTGAGTGCTACAAGTACAGCGTGTCTAGTTGTGTGCAGTCCAGATGTTACCAGGACCTGCATAGCTTCCCGCTTCGCCCCAGGCAAGCTGCGTGCTTCCCCGGTCGTCGACGGCCATCTCGAAGTAGTCGCCATAGGGCAAACCAAAACCTGTGGGCGTGCTATAGCTGAAACCAGGAACGTAGCTCGATACCTGCCTCTCACCGCTCCACGAAGCGCCGCCGTCGCTGCTGGAACGGTAGAACAGGTTCCAGGAACCGGTGCGCATATCCGTCCAGGCGATGCGCACGTCACCACTACCCGCTCCGGCGGTAATGGCCGGGAAGCAGTGTTCGACGCCTTGCGCGGCGAGCGAGACATCCTGGCGTGCCGAGTAGCTGGCGCCGTGATCGCGCGATTTCACGAAGTAGATGCGCTCCGGGGCGTAATCAGTCTGATTGACCGTCGCATTGTAGAGCAGGTAGACGCTATCATCGCTGCCAATCGCCATCGTCATCTGGGCACCCAGGAAGGCGAAGCCGCAGTTCGCACAGGGATAGGGCGCCCCGCTCACACCAACCGGCGTCAGGGACCAGGTCTGCCCCCCGTCGCGCGACTCGGTCACGAACAGGTTGACCGGTCCCTTCGCCTGTCCGTTCTGGGTGTAGCCCGCCCAGGTAAAATAGATGTTCCCCTGAGAATCAATGCCGGCTCCCCCTCCAAGCGACCACCCCTGCTGCGTACTGCCGCTGTTGATCAAGTGCATCGTCCAGGTCTGCCCGCCATCGTGGGAGATCGAGGCGTACATTTTCTGGGCTGCATTGTAGGCGACAGCGATTGTCGAGCCTCGCACGGTCAGCTCATCCTTGTCGGTCGCCCGCTGCAGGTTGTCGACAATCGTCGGCCCCAACCAGGTCTGGCCGAAATCGGTGGACTTCATGACGGCGATCGAGGATTTGCTGTTCTGCAGGAATGATGCCCAGACGGTCTTGCCATCGACGGGATCAACGACCAGCTGTGAGTCGTACTGGCCGCCAACCACCGACTCCGGGTCAATAGGCCTGGGAGCGCTCCAGGTTTGCCCGCGATCATGCGAAATCTGGAGCAGGACATGCAACGCGCACGAAGTGCAGGAGGTCTGCCCGGCCACATCATAGTGCTTGTAGAGGACGTACACGTGCCCATAACGATCGGCGGCTAGGGCGGGTTCCCAGTCATCCCCGGCAGGGAAACCCAGGCGCGCCTGAGGGGTAAAGCCGGTAGCCGCATGAGCAGCAGCACCGAAAAAGTAGCACGAGGTCATACTCGCGAGTACGAGGCAGCAGAGCAGAGCGAAGAGCCGGGCGCGCGCAGGTAGACGGCACATATGCTCCTCCAGACCCAGAGTCAAGCTGCTGCTACTAAGGCCCCACCGAGCTCTTGCCCGGCGGGGCCAGAAACTGTGCTACGAGGCGGTGACGAGTGCGGTAAAGATCTCCTCACCAATCTGTTGACCCGTGGCGGGATCGACGCTGCAATCCAGCCGACCGTCGGTCCAGATGGGATCTATCCTGCCACCGAAGGCCACGATGCCTTCGTAGTCACCGTACTGATTGCCGGCATCCGCGCATGAGTTGATGGCGCTTTCATCGCTCACAGCGGTGGTCACTTTGATATTGGGAGCAAAGGAGAGGCCACCGCCGGTTGACTG
>Ga0070717_10000554_pt1 | contig 23714 bp, 18 predicted proteins | sample LARL113metaG_FD_71366 | JGI IMG/M metagenome (GOLD analysis project Ga0070717, IMG submission 71366) | Corn, switchgrass and miscanthus rhizosphere microbial communities from Kellogg Biological Station, Michigan, USA - LAR L11-3 metaG | ecosystem: Host-associated > Plants > Roots > Rhizosphere ...
GAATTTCGAAACATAGATCGACGCCAGCTTTGTCGAATTCGTCGAGGATGGGTCGCCAGCGTTTTGCGAGTTCTTCAAAGGCCGTCTCCACCAGTCCTGCTGGCCGTTGCGGCCACGGATAAAAATAAGGCCAGGCCAATGCCCCTGAAAAAGTGACATGCGCATTGAGTCCGAGATTCGCCGAAGCCTTTGCGGCAAAGCGCAATTGTTCAACAGCCCACGCTTGACGGGCTGATGGATTGCCGTGAACGGATCCGGGAGCAAATCCCTCAAATGCTTGGTCGTACGCGGGATGAACCGCAACCAGCTGTCCTTGAAGATGAGTCGAGAGTTCCGTCAGCTCGACATGATTCGACGCAAGGGTGCCGCGTATCTCGTCACAATACGCCTTACTTTCGGCGGCGCGCTTCAGGTCGAAGAGACGGTTGTCCCACGTCGGAATCTGCACCCCTTTGTAGCCGAGCGACGCGGCCCACCGCGAAATCTCTTGTAGGTTATTGAACGGCGGATTGTCGCCCGCGAACTGCGCCAGAAAAATTGCCGGACCTTTGATGGTTTTCACAGGCTTACGATTTTCCGTTGATTATACGAGCGGCTTGATCGAGTGTCTCCACGGCATCTTCTGGCAGTCTTCCGGTTGTATCGGGAGAAAGATTCAGCAGCAGATTCGAATGACGGTTGCGACAATCTGTATAGTATGACGCAATTTTCTCTGCGCTCTGGATCTTAAATCCTGGACGCCAGAACCAGCTGTTCATCGGTGGCATGGGCTTGTACGGCGGACCAGTCGGTATCCATGCTTCCATGGGCATGTAATAAGTTTTGTCTTCGAACTTCACGTGCGGATTGTGGCCCTCAGGTGGCGGCAGTTGGTCCTCTCCGTTGATCACATCGGTCGGCCAGCTCTTCGGTTCGCAGATGCGTCCCAGGTTGCGCTTGCTCTGATAATAGGCCTGGTTCATCACTATGATTCCGTGCGGACTGTACTTCTTGATCAGCTCGTAGACCTCCCAGCGCTGGTCTTGCGAAAGCTTCCATGTGATATCAAGCAGTTGATAAAAGGTGTTCGGATATTTGCTATGCAGCTCAGTCAGCTGCTGCTTAATGAGCTTGTAATATCCTTCCTGCACGGGAATGTCCCAATCGAATTTGCCTTCGTTGTGCGGATCGAGAATGCAGTAATAAAAGCCGTGCTTCAATCCGTACTCCTTGCAAGCCGCCACGAATGCGGCGACCACATCAGTTTTGTTTGGGCTGGCCGCAACGTCGTAGTCGTAGTTCGCCGCGTCCCAAAGGCAGAATCCTGACATGTGCTTCGCGGTAAGCACGGCATATCTAGCGCCCAAGCCGTGGGCCACCCGAATCCACTGGCGCACATCGAGCTTCGTTGGGTTATAAGTGCTTGCAGATACCCCGCCGGTTTCGTAGTCGTTGCCGGTGAAGGTGTTCATGCTGAAGTGGAAGGAAACTCCAAATTGAAGCTTTTCGAAGTTGTGCAGCGCGGGAGTTCGGTAGGTTGCAGGTTCAATTCGCGCCGGCGAAGCAGCTAGACCAGTTCGCGGCAAAAGAATAGAGGCAGAGCCCGCAAATAATTTAGAAAATTCTCGCCGATTCATTCAGATCTCTTTAGAGCGAAAGCAACGTAAACGCCGCCAGAAGGATGTTTGAGGTCTTTTCCTCCACCGGCCGCGATCACTACATATTGCCGGCCATCTACTTCATAGGTAATAGGCGTGGCATTGCCGGAGAAGGGAAGCGTGGTCTCCCACAACAATTCTCCCGTGGATTTGTCGAAAGCCCGAAACTTCCTGTCGTAGTTTGTCGCACCGATAAATAGGAGTCCGCCTGCGGTCACGATTGGACCCCCGTAATTTTCGCTTCCAGTGTCCTTCATCCCCTTCGCGGCAAGGTCGGGATATTCACCCAGTGGAATCTTCCAGGCATATTCGCCAGTATTCAGGTTGATTGCATTCAACGTGCCCCACGGCGGAGCTACGGCGGGATAACCATCGGGATCGTGGAACCGGGTGTATCCGGAAAAGCGGTACCCCATCTGCGGCTGCACGGGCTGCCCAGATATCTCTTTATTCTCTCCCTCACTTACGAATAAAACCAAAGCATTGACTTCGTCGGGGGTGAGATTGGGAAAGGCGGGCATCCGGCCCTTACCCTTCTGGATTCTTTCCCTGATTTCGTCCTGAGTCATGCGGTCGCGCACCCCCAATAGTGATGGGAATAGTGGCGGCGAGCCCTTCATGTCGTCGCGATGGCAAATCGTGCACTGACTCTGGTAAATTCCTTTGCCGCTCTGTGGATCCGCTTTGTTTGCGGCGAGTTCGACCGCCCAGGCCATCTCGTTGGAATTGACGTAAAGAAGTCCTGACTCTGGATCAAACGCCGGCCCGCCCCACTCCGCGCCACCATCGAAGCCGGGAAAGATGATCGTGTTCTGCTTTGTGCTGAGCGGAACGAACTGTCCGTCACTGCGATACGTGCGGAATTGTTCGAGCACCCAGTGGTGTGCCTCTGGGGTGCGGTTGGTGAGCATGTCTTCCGTCAACCGCTGGCGTGCATAAGGCGCGGGCTTTGTCGGAAGTGGCTGTTCCGGGGCAGCAACTTCTCCCGGCAGATCGCTCGGAGGATATTTGTGAGACTCAACTGGGAACAGCGGTTTGCCGGTTGCCCGATCGAATAGATAAACAAAACCCTGCTTGGTCGTCTGTGCGACTGCATCTGTTCTTGACCCGTCGTGTGTCACCGTAACCAGAGCAGGAGGCGATGGAAAATCGCGATCCCAGATGTCATGATGCACACCCTGGAAATGCCAAATTCGCTCCCCGGTTTCAGCCTTGAGCGCGAGTTCGCAATCGGCAAATAGGTTGTCGCCCAGCCGATCACCGCCGTAAAAATCGAATGCGGCAGAGCCGGTAGGCACATAAACAATGCCCGTCTTCTGGTCAACCGTCATTCCCGCCCAGTTATTGGCAGCGCCACTTTTCTGCCAAGCATCTTTCGGCCAAGTGTCGTAACCGAACTCGCCAGGATGCGGAATAGTGTGGAAGATCCAGCGCTGTTTTCCGGTACGAACGTCGTAGGCGCGAATATCACCGGGCAGGGCAGGGAGGGTTTCCGGTAAACGGCCGCCAACGATAAAAAGATCTTTATAGATGACCGCCGGACTGGTCATCGCGATGAAACCGGTGGCCACATCGCGGCCGAGCCCCTCGCGAAGATCAATGCGGCCTTTATCACCGAAGGATGGGATTGGCTGGCCGGTGTCGGCATCTAGCGCGTAAACAAAATTCATGACGCCGACAATTATGCGGCGGTCTTTGTTGTCGGGACTCGCCCAATAGGCAAGACCGCGGTCTGGTTGGGTACCAACAATGCCGGAATCAAACTTCCATTTCAGTTTGCCGGTCGCAGCATCGAGGGCGAAAATTTTTTGTGATGGCGAAATTCCATAAAGAACGCCTGCGACTTCAATAGGACTGGTCTGCAGGCCTCCGGTTTCTTCGGTGTCATAGGACCAGGCAACTTCAAGCTGCTTGACGTTGGACTTATTGATTTGGGCGAGCGTTGAGTAATGGGTTTTGTCTGAGTCGCCACCGTAGGCCGTCCAATCTTGAGTTTTCTTCTGTCCCGCGCTTTGCGAATGCGTTGGCAAGAGCACGAGAAAAATGAGGATGCTTGCGAACCGCCCAAACCGTACTGGAGTCATCGGCCCAATTAAAACATAAGGATGTTGGGCTGTGCTGGATGACATTTCAGTTATCGGGGTGGACGACATTCAGCTTGCGGAGTTCATCTCGCCACGGCTGACCACGATTCGGCAGCCACTTAAGGAAATGGGCGCGATAGCCGCATCGACACTGCTGCAACGCATTCATGGCGAGGATGTCCCGGAAGAAACGATTCTGCAACCGGAGCTGGTCATAAGAGAATCGACTTCTTCCGCTAATAAGATGAATCCGAAGACAGCTCCCTAACCCAAATATTTCGGAAACTGATCGGCTGGCTGGGATCGCCATGCGCCTGGAGCATAATAGGCGCGGGGCCGTGGCTCTTGTAATACGGCTGTCCGATATACCGTGTCTCACCCTTCAGCTGAAAGTGATTCTGCACCAGCACGCCGTTGAAGAAAACGGTGGCATACGCAGGAGTTTTGAGAGACCCATCGGCATTGAAGATGGGCGCTGTCCAAACCACATCGTAAACTTGCCACTCGCCAGGCTTGCGGGTCGGATTTGCCAGCGGAATAGATTGCTTGTAGATGCTGCCAGCCATGCCATTGACATAGGTTTGATTCTTATATGAATCGAGGATCTGCAATTCGTATCCGCCATCGTCAGAAGCAGTCGCGGCAAGAAACACGCCGCTGTTCCCTCGCGACTGGCCGCTGCCGGTAATGTCCTGTGGAACTTTCCATTCAATATGAAGCTGATAGTCGCGAAAAGTTCGCTTGGTTTCGATGTTACCCGCGGCCTTATTCACCGTTACGACACCGTCGGCAACTGTCCACTTCGCGGGCGACTTGTCATTCGCGGAAACCCACTGGTCGAGGTCCTTCCCGTCAAACAGAATGATCGCGTCAGATGGAGGCGTGTTGCAGTCTGCGCCGGGCGTAACTACTTTGGGCACGGGCTGCCACAATTCCGTTTCTTCAGGTTTTGGCGCGGCTGATTGCACTACGCCAGATTGCGGGGCGCCGGCTTGTTGCGCAAAAAGACTGTTTCCAATAAAAAGGAGAGCCATAGCCAGGAAGATCGAAATTTGATTTCGCATAATGCAAGAGAATAAATCAAGAGATACCGAATCCGCGCGCTGAAAGTTGTGAAGCACGAGATTGGCTTGAAGTATTGCGGAAAAAAAGAAAGTTGGTAGCATCAATGCCACATTCTGAGTGGAGGCTGTTCCGAAAATGACTACAACGCGTCGCAGTTTCCTGATTGGCAGCGGACTCACAGCCCTTGCCTCAACCCGCGTCTTTGGCGCCAACGAGAGACTGCGCCTTGGAATCATCGGTGCAGGGGAGCGCATGAAAGGACTTCTCAATGCTGCGGATAATGCCGGCCCTTACGAGATCGTAGCGGTGAGCGACGTTTATGGACCGCACCGCGATGCCGTCAAAGAACGTTCGAACGGGATGGCAACTACCCACTTGGATTATCGCGAGGTGCTTGCGAAGGAAATCGATGCCGTAATAATTGCGTCGCCGGACCACTGGCACGTCGCCATGGCGCTCGACGCTCTCAAAGCAGGGAAGGACGTGTATCTGGAGAAGCCGGTCACTCATACTCTTGAGGAAGGTGCCGTTCTGACTCGCGCAGTGCGTTCGAGCAAACAGATTTTGCAATGCGGAATGCAGCAGCGCAGTTGGACCCATTTTCGTGATGCCGTTGATCTCATTCAGGCGGGCAGCGTCGGCCGAGTTGTACAGGTGCGAACCTACTGGTGGCAAAACTATCAAAGAGACTGGCCCAAGAAACCAATCGATCCGCAGGCGCTTGATTGGAAGCTTTGGCTCGGGCCCGCGCCCGATCAGCCATACAGCGAGGAGAAATTGTTTCATTGGCGTTGGTTCTGGAATTTCGGTGGCGGAGCGATGACCGACTTATTCACTCATTGGATTGATGTTGTGCATTGGGCGATGAAAACTGACCAGCCGCGACAGGCCCAGATGCTGGCCGACAAATACGTTTTCGATGAGTGGGACTGTCCCGACACTATCCAGGCGGCGTTTCGGTACCCCGGCTTTGATGTGATGTACGAGGGAATGATGGCCTCGTCGATCGACGATGGTGGGCTCGAGTTCCGCGGTACAGATGCAACACTGAAGATTAACCGCGGCGGATTTAATGTCTATCGGGAAGATGTGCCTCGGGACCAAAATCCGGTCCTCAGCGCGCACAGTTATCGCGACGGCACCATCGATCACATGGAAAATTTCTTCGAGTGCGTCAAGAGCCGCAAAGAACCAAATGCGCCAATCGAAACCGGAGTTGCGGCCGCCCGGGCCGGCCACATCGGTAACCTTGCCAACAAACACGGTGGCCAGATTGCGTGGCCGATGAAGGCTTAACCAGCGGATCTTCACATTCACATTTAGCAGGACAATTGGAGAAGACAAACTCGCTATGTTTCAGCCGGAAGCTTATGGAGTCGCGCTAGCTTTCATGATCACCAGCATGATTTGTTGGGGCTCGTGGGCGAACACGATGAAACTAACCGCTGGTTATGCATTCCAACTTTTTTATTGGGACTACGTCATTGGCATTCTGCTGGGCAGCGTTCTCTGGGGATTCACCCTCGGCAGCGATGGTGGCGGATCGTTGGCATTCGTAAAAAACCTGCGACAGGCGAACGTGACGCACATCGAGTATGCGATCGTTGGCGGCGCAGTCTTCAATGTGGCGAACCTCCTCTTGGTAGCTGCCATTGATATTGCCGGACTGGCAGTAGCATTTCCGGTGGGAATCGGTTTGGCGTTGGTTGTAGGTGTGCTGTTGAATTACGCGATCTCGCCAAAAGGACATCCCTTGCTTCTTTTCGGCGGCATGGCACTGGTGGTGCTGGCAATCATTTTTGACGCACTTGCATATCGCCGCAGGGAAAGGGAACGTCGCTCAATAAGCGCGCGCGGAATATGGATCAGTATTGCCTGCGGTGTTCTGATGGGTAGCTTTTATCCGCTGGTTACGAAGGCTGTGACCGGCACCGGCTCTCTGGGCCCGTATGCAGTCGCTTTCTTTTTCGCAATCGGCACGGCGCTATGTGCGATTCCGGTCAATTATTTATTAATGAAGAAGCCACTCACCGGCGCCGCCCCGGTCAATATGTCGCAATACTTTCGAGCGAAGGCCGCATGGCATTTTTGGGGTGTTGTCGGCGGGGTGATCTGGTGCACGGGAACGGTGTTCAACTTTGTAGCATCACATGCGCAGATGGTGGGTCCGGCGGTGTCGTACGCAATCGGACAAGGCGCCACCATGGTTTCGGCAGTATGGGGCGTATTCATTTGGAAAGAATTTGCCAATGCTCCGCCAGAATCGCGAAGATTGATTCCCGCAATGTTTATTTTCTTTCTAGTCGGGCTGATATCAATCGCCATTGCGCCGATTGCCGCCTGGTAATTTGCATAGGATGTTATGCAGAAGCCTATCGTTGTTGTCGGCAGTATTAATCTAGATCTGGTTGTCCGCGCGAACCGAATTCCTAAAGTAGGTGAGTCCGTAATCGGACACAGCTTCGCTACATTTTTCGGTGGGAAAGGCGCGAACCAAGCGGTTGCGGTTGCGAGACTCGGATATCCAGTTTCGATAGTAGGGAATGTAGGGGATGACGCCTTCGGAACACAATTGCGAAATGGTCTTAAGGAAGCCGGTGTAGGTACCGAGTACGTCGGAACGGTTGCTGGCTCCTCGGGTACTGCTCTAATCACTACCGGGCCACACGGCGAGAACAGCATAGTAGTTGTCCCGGGCGCAAATGCTCAACTCATTCCAAAATCACTGGAGCGAGCAAAGCCACTTCTGGAGCGTGCGGGTTTTATTCTGGTGCAGCTTGAGATTCCATTGGAGACTGTGGAGTATCTCGCTGAATTTGCCGAGGGGCACGGCATTCCCTTCATGCTTGACCCGGCGCCAGCGCGCAAGCTTCCGATGTCTTTGCTACGCCGAGTCTCATGGCTTACTCCGAACGAAACCGAAACTCGTGCATTATTGAGAACGAAGCTCGATGACAGCGACCGAACTACCTACGCAGCGGCAGATAAGCTGCGCTTGAGTGGCGTGAAGAATGTGGCGCTGAAGCTTGGGTCACGCGGCTGCGTGATTGCGCAGGAGTCTCTGCCCAAGCAACGCATTGCAGCTTTCCGGGTGAATGCCGTGGATACAACCGCCGCCGGAGATGCCTTCAATGCTGGGTTCGCGGTTGGCTTGCTGCGCGGCAGTTCAGTCTTTGATAGCGCGGTTTTCGCTTCAGCTGTGGCGGCGCTTTGTGTAACCAGGCCGGGAGCGCAACCCTCAATGCCCCGCAGCGATGAGGTAGAAAAGTTCCTTCAGGAACACTTGAACGCTAACTAGCCATCCAATGCAAAGCCGTTATGCCATCGGTGAAAACAAAGTCATTGCGGTTTAGAATGAGCATCCATCCGAATGCGCGAGCGATATTCCTTTCTTCCCTGGATTTCCGATCTCATCAGGTACAGCGGTCCTCCTACAAGAACTTTGCCTGGGTCGTAACCAATGGGCGCTTCTGCCAGCATGTTGTTTTTCCCCGCGGGAGAATTCGAAGACTACGCAGGTGATCAGCGTCACCAAAGACAGTGACTTCAAGCACGGCGCAGGCAAACTCCAACCGGCAGTATTTGCGGATGGCAGATTTCTCCGAAAGGTCAGCGAGGACCCTAGCTGAATGACAGCATTGGGCTTGACCTTAGCATCGAGAACTGGAAAACAGGAGTTGGGTCACTCATGGTGGACACACATCAGTACCGGATAGTTGCTTGGTGGGCTTCGGCCCGGACGGGCACGGCAAAGTGCGACTCTGCGCCGAATGCAATCCACTTCACCGCCCCACCGCAGTTTGGAGGCGTTGAAGGCCGGTGGACGCCAGAAGATTTGCTTCTCAGCGCTGTGGCCAGTTGCTACACGACTACCTTCCGCGCGATTGCGGAACGATCGAAATTTGAATACACAGACCTGGAAGTGGAAGTCCAAGGGACGGTTCACAGAGCTGATTCTGGCTACCAGTTCAGCGAAATCATAATGCGCCCCAATCTCACGATTTCGTGCGAAGAAGGCCGGGAAAGGGCGCTCGTGTTACTACGGAAAGCTGAGGCGTTGTGTCTCATCTCGCGCGCACTCTCAATCACGCTAACCGTTGCATCTCGAATTCAGATCGGCAAATCCTTGCCGGTAAGGTGATTGCGCGAGCAGCAACAACAAACCACGAGAGCGTCATGAAACAGCATTTCGTCAATTTGTGATTGCCGTCACATCCAGCTGTGACAGCTACCACCGCATCGCCGGTCACACATCACTGACAATCGTGCCTAATTTGCCTATCACGAATTGCAGGGATCACCACAAGTTACACCAAGGAGTAACAAAGATGCTGCGATTTCGCTTGCGCTTCTCGGAAGTTCTGACTCTCGCGGGGCTTTTGCTGGTATCCAGCACAAGCTATGCGATTCCCGCCTTCTCACGCCAGTATGGGACTTCCTGCAGTACCTGCCATGTGGACTTCCCTAAGCTGAATGATTTCGGGAAAGCCTTCAAGGATGCGGGATTCAAGTTTCCCAAAGGCGATGAAGACTTCATCAAAATTCCACCGGTCATGTTGGGCGCGCCGGCGCAAAAGGAACTTTGGCCGCACTCGATCTGGCCGGGAACAGTACCTGGGATCCCGCAGATCGGTCTGCGATTCAACACCTTCTTCCAGGTGTATGGCAAGAGCCGGAACGCCTTCAATAGCCAGTTGCTGGGATCACCAGGATCCGTGGTCCCCCCGGTCGTGCCGAAGACAGACTTTCAACCCGGGCTGTTCAGCATTTTTACCGCGGGAAACTTTGGCAGTGACATAGCGTTCTGGGTTGACGACGACATCAGTGTCGGCGGGGCCAACGGAGATGGCGGGCTGGGCGACGGCTATTTGAAATTCGTCCAGTTTGGCAAGCTTTTTAAACTGCCGGATTACGTGATGGCACTTCGTGTGGGTCAATTTGAACTCGATCTTCCCTTTAGCCAGGCGCGCAGTTGGAATCTGAGCGGGTGGGACATTTACGACGAAGCCAATCTTGGGGTTGTAAACTCACTGATTCCGAATCAGCAGAACGTGAACAATGTTTTTGCCTTCTCCACGCCAGGTCAAGGAGTGGAAATCAGCGGCGGCCGCAATTATCGCGGCTACCACTATTCGCTGGCAGTGATCAACCAGAACACAAGTGGGTCAACCAATCCCGGATCCAACGTGAGTCCGACGGTTGGCCTTTTTTCCGACTCAAACTTCAAGGATATTTACGGCCGATTCTCGTACCGATTTAATCTTGAGCATGATCCCGCAAACCGCAACGAAATTCGGGCGGCGGGGACGTCCGGTCCACGAGACCACACTTACCTGAACCTCGGAACATTTTATTTCTACGGACGCTCAGTGCAGCGTCTAACCGGCGCAACCGCCACGGACGTGATTACCGCGAGGGAACCTTTCTACCGCGTCGGAGGTGATTTTAGTTTCAATTATCGAACGTTCAACCTGTTCGGTCTATTGATGTATGGGCATGACAAAGATTTACTGCCGTTTACATCCTCAGGCTCTGGCGGACCGACCGGTTTCATTTCGGGAGCGCCGGCGCGTTTCAGCGGCGGCTTCCTGGAAGCCGATTACCTGGTGTTGCCTTGGGTGATGACCATCATGCGTTATGACCGCGTGCAGTCCACCGCTGACTTCTTGAACCAGATTGGGTCCCAAACAGGATCGCCCAACACGGGGAACTTCTTCTCGGGGGCGACAGATACTCGCAACCGCTTCACGCCGGGCGTGCAATTCCTGATCCACGCAAATATCAAGGCATCATTTGAGTACCAGATTCGGCCGCAACAAGTGGTGTACGACACCAACGGAAACCGTATTACAAATCCCTTCCGCACCAACCAATCGGTTGCGGGGTTGGAATGGGTGTACTGAGTTTGTGAGGGCCGTGGCCTTCGCAGCAAATCTGCATTCTTAGGAGAGAGCATGAAAAGCAAGATCGTAATGGCAGTTCTGATGGTTTTCACATTTTGCATCGCGGCCGGCGCCGGAACTATCCAGGGTAAAGTTTCGGGAGTAAGCGGCGAATCGGTGGTGTATGTTGACACCATCCAGGGCAAAACGTTTACCGCGCCTTCCGAGCGTCCAGTGATGGACCAAAGAGGTCTGATGTTTCAACCGCATTTGATGGTCATACAACAGGGGACGACGGTAGATTTCTTGAACAGCGACAAGACAGCACACAATGTGTTCTGGACCTCGGTTGGCGGTAACAAGAAGCTGGGGCACAACATGGGTACCTGGCCTCAAGGAGAGAAGCGGCCCTTCAAGTTTGATACCCCCGGGGCAGTGCCGCTGCTCTGCAATGTACATCCCGAAATGTCGGGCTACATCGTGGTGGTTCCGTCCCCTTATCACGCTGTCACTGACAAGTCAGGAGAGTACAAGATCGAGAATGTTCCTGACGGCAGCTATAGCATAGTGGCGTGGCATGAAGGCTCAAAGCCACAATCGAAGCCAGTCGCAGTTTCGGGCGAGACCAAGGCGGACTTTACCCTCAGCAAGTAGAGTATCGAGAGTAGGGGGCGGTCGAACTCGGCTGCACCCCGACCTGTTACCTGTTTACCGACCTCTGCCTTCCCGGAGAGTTAGACTAACGTGCGCTCATTATGCTGAAGCGGTATAAAGACAAGCGAGTGGACGGCGATTGGCTAAACACCAATTTCCCCTGCATGATGGCTTGCCCCGCGCACACTAATGCCGGACGTTATGTTGGGTTGATCGCGGAAGGCCGCTTCGAAGAGGCGTATCGTGTGGCCCGTGATCCGAACCCGCTGGCCAGTATTTGCGGCCGGGTGTGCGCTCACCCTTGCGAAACCGCGTGCCGACGGGGCGAAATTGATCGCCCCATCTCCATTCGCGCGCTCAAACGATTTCTGACCGAACGCCACGGGCCGGAGTCGAAGACCCCGGTCGCCGTATATGCCGGTCGCACGACGAAAAGGTTCCCGCACAAAGTCGCAGTCGTCGGAGCTGGTCCAGTTGGGCTGTCAGCGGCGCACGATTTGGCATTGCTGGGCTATCCCGTCACCATCTTCGAGGCTTCGCCAGTGCCCGGTGGCATGCTTTACCTGGGGATTCCGGAATACCGCCTGCCGCGCGATGTGGTCGAGGCGCAAGTGCGCGAGATCCTTGAGACCGGCGACATTACCCTTAAGCTCAATCAGGCAGCCGGCCGGGACTTCAGCATCTCTGATCTGCGCACGCAGGGATTTGACGCTGTGCTGATCGCGATCGGCGCGCATCGCAGCCGGGACCTCAGCATTCCAGGAGTTGATCTCGACGGCGTTCACAAAGGCATCGACTTCCTGCTGAACGTAAACCTGGGTTACAAGTTCACCATCGGCAAGAAGGTGATTGTGATCGGGGGCGGCAACGTTGCCATGGACGTAGCCCGCTCGGCCGCCCGTGAGCTCCTGAAGCAACACGCCTCCGGTATCGAGGAGGCCGAACCTTCGCAGGAAAGCGTGGCCGCGGTTGCCACCCGTGAAATGGTGGACATCTCACTTTCGGCCCTGCGCATGGGCGCGCGGGAAGTGAACATCGTGTGTCTGGAAAGACGTGACGAAATGCCCGCCGCTCTGGAAGAAATCGAAGAAGCTGAAGGTGAAGGAATCATCCTGCATCCGGGACAGGGCCCTAAGAGAGTCGTCGGCAGAGATGGAAGAGTCATTGCGCTCGAAACTCTGCAGACGAAGCGGGTGTTCGACGAGAACAAGCGTTTCAATCCCACCTTTCATGAAGGATCAGAAAGCCGGCTTGAATGCGACACCATCATCATGGCCATCGGCCAGGCGCCGCGACTGGATTTTCTGAAGCCAGACGATAAGGTGGACATCTCTGCGCGCGGGCTGATCGCAGTCAATCCCCAGAGTCTGATGACCTCCGCCACGGGCATTTTCGCCGGCGGCGATTGCGTATTCGGCCCGCGGCTGATTATTGACAGCGTAGGGGATGGAAAGCGTGCGGCGCTTGGCATTCACGAGTATCTGAGCGGTGACAAGCATCCTGATCCCGTCGTCGAAGTGGAAATCCTGAAGCGGCACGGCATGCCGCTGAATTTCCTGGACATTGATCGCCAGCCGGTCCCGATGGTGCCGCTGGAGCGGCGCACCGGTATGACGGAAGTCGAAGTGGGCTACGACGCGCAATCCGCAATCGAGGAGGCGCAGCGTTGCCTGCACTGCTGGGTAAACACGGTCTTCGAGGGAACGCCCGAGGACGGCACCATGTGTATCCTGTGCGGCGGGTGCGTGGATGTTTGTCCGGAGAATTGTTTGGAGTTGGTTTCTTTGGATCGGATCCAGTTCACGCCGGAAACCGTGCAGCACATTCGCGACAACCAGGAATGTTTCGGGGTAGAACTCGACGACATCGCAGTCGATGAACTTGGTCTCGTGACGGGTGCGGCGATGTTGAAGGACGAAACGCGTTGCATCCGCTGTGGTCTGTGTGCGATGAGGTGTCCGGTAGGCACGATCACAATGGAGTCGTATAACCTGGTGCCCGCAGGCACGGACGGCATAATACCCGCGGATGCCATTGACGGGATCAACCGGCCAGGACATGCGGCGGCAGCGCTGCTCACGAAATAGTTATGGACGACAAGGAGAACGTGGAAAGCAAGAACGAACTTAATCGCCGCACCTTCTTCGCCAAGCTGGGACTCAGTTCGCTTGGCATCGCGGCCGCGGGTACCACCGCCTTCAGCTATCAGTTCTTATCGCCCAATGTGCTGTTTGAGCCGTCGCCGGTGATCAATGCGGGAAAGCCAGAGAGCTATCCCCTCGATTCGGTAACTGAAGATGTTGACTCCGGTATATATATCATTCACAGCCAGGAAGGCTTTTTCGCGCTACAGGCGATCTGCACGCACCTCGGATGCCTGACGGCATGGAAACAAGAACTGGGCATCATTGCCTGTCCTTGCCACGGTAGCAAGTTTTTCGTCCATACTGACGGCGGTCACAGGCCCGGAGACAAAATCGAGGGTCCAGCACCCAAACCTCTGCCCTGGAAGCGAATGTGGATCAGTGAGGACGGCGATCTCATGGTTGATCGCTCCGCCGATATTCCGCCCATGCAGTTTGTGAGAGTCTAGGCATGAAAAAGACGCCCGCGAATTATTTCGAGGAAGTGCGCAGCACACGCATCTGGCGCTCGATCTTTCGCAGCGGCTCAGGGACCAGCACTCTGCACCGTGCGCTAGCGATCCAACAAAACGTCTTTTTGCACCTGTTCTCGACCAAAGTACGCCGGCGGATGCTGAGCTTCAGCGCGACCTGGTATCTGGGGACGCTGACCTTCGGCACATTCCTGGTCCTGGTGATCACCGGCATTTTGCTGATGCTTTATTACCATCCGTCAGTGCCGCAGGCTTACGCTGACACCAAGGACTTGCAGTTTGTGGTCTCGTCGGGAATGTTTCTTCGCAACTTGCATCGCTGGTCGGCGCACGCGATGGTTTTTCTGGTCTTTGCACATATGTTCAAGGTCTTCTATCGCGGCGCATATCGTCCTCCCCGCGAGTTCAACTGGGTGATCGGTGTCATTCTTCTGCTGATCACGCTTTTGCTCAGCTACACGGGTTACTTGCTGCCGTGGGACCAATTGGCCTACTGGGCAATCACTGTGGGATCGAACATTGCGCTAGCGGTACCAATACTCGGCAATAAGATCCATTTCCTCTTATTGGGCGGAAATTCGGTGAACGCCAACGCGCTGCTCCGTTTTTACGTGCTGCACTGTGTGATCCTGCCGCTCGCGGCCGCTTTCCTGGTTGCAGTTCATTTCTGGCGCATACGCAAAGACGGCGGCCTATACGTGCAACAGAGTGAGCCCACGGCCGCGAGGGCTGCGACCAAGACGCCGGAAGCGGAGGCGAGGTGAGCGACGAAAAGGATTTCGCCACCGGAGTTGATTCCAACGCAAAGCAAACGCCGAGGCGAATCGCATTCATCACCCGCCGCACTTCAGCCCAAGTGAAGGTTGCCGATGAAGAGCAGGTTCAGACCTTTCCTGAAGCCCTCTTCCGCGCGGCAGTGGCCCTTGAAGTAATCTGCATCCTGCTGGTAATTATCGCTCTCCTGTTCAATGCGCCTCTCGAAGGGTTGGCCGATCCATCACATACGCCAAACCCTGCGAAAGCTCCCTGGTATTTTTTGGGCTTACAGGAGTTGTTGCACTATTTTCCTCCGGTATTCGCGGGAGTGCTGGCGCCCGGTCTTGTAGTCATGGCACTCGTCGTCATTCCTTATTTCAATATCAATATTGAAGCGGAAGGAGTGTTCCTGAGGGACCGGAAGCGGAGGTTATGGATTTTTGCGATCGCGGCTGCCGCATTGTCGCTGTTCCTAGTGTTATTCCACGTTTATATCGCGCTAGTCCCCACCATAATGATCGCGGTACTAATGGCCCTCGCGGGATTCAGTTCGCCGCAATCGCCTTCTGCGTTCCAGCGATATCTATCGTCGAAGCCACTCTCATTCTGGATCATGACCTGGTTCCTGGTTGAACTGGTCGTTCTGACGGCGATTGGCACATTCTTCCGAGGGCCGGGCTGGTCGTGGGTTTGGCCCTGGCAGAGTTACTGATAGCGAGGCTCTACTGACACTGAAAGACAAACTCGTCAGACTATGGCGGCAGATGTTTGGCGACAGCGTTCGCGCTTTCGGCGTAGTCAGCATGTTATTTCTGATCTCGCTGGCGATTGCTCCCGCGAAAAACCACTTCAGCGAATGGCGCCACTATCAAAAGGCTTATCTGAGAATGATCGGCGACCGCGGCGACGCCATCACTCTGCACCGCCATTTTCAGGGCGGCCTTCAACAGATCTGGCTGCCGGAACTAGGAGTCGTAGATCGCTGCACCACTTGCCATGTGGGATTGAAGGAAGCCAGTTTATCGGACGTCGGCGCCCAGCCGTTCCGCAGCCACCCGGTGATTCCCCACAAGCTCGACCAGTTCGGATGCGTAATCTGCCATCGTGGACAAGGCCCGGCCACAACGGTTGGAGAGGCCCACTACAGCACCCTGGCGTGGGAACAGCCGGTTCTCCCCGCGAAGTACATCGAGTCATCCTGCGGCCAGTGCCATCAGGACTCGCTCATCGGGACACCGCAGTTGAACCAAGGACGACGTTTGCTGGCACAGGGCGGTTGTCTGCACTGCCACACCGTTCAGGTGAGAGGCGCCACGTTGCAGGCAACGGACGCTCCGCCGCCGCTCTCGCACATTGCGGACAAAACGACACGAGAATGGATTTACGCGTGGATCAAAGATCCCCAGGCTTACGCGGCGTCCGCGAAGATGCCAAATTTCAAGCTGCACGATGAAGAAGCGCGCGACATCTCGGCATTCCTCATCGCAAACAGCACGCCGCTTACTGACGACACCCTGACCTTACCAGTGCAGAAGTCCGCTGACCTCGGGGCAGGAGCAAGTTTGTATGGAGAATCTTTCTGCTCCTCCTGCCATGCGGTGCAAAACGCGGCGGGAAATCTGGTTGGCGGCGACGTTGGACCTGAGCTCACCAGGGTTGGGAACAAAGTTAAAACCGAATGGCTGGAAGGCTGGCTGCGCAATCCGCGAGTTTATGATCCCGCCACTGCGATGCCGCATTACCGCTTCAATAACCAGCAGATCGCGACTTTGTCCGGCTTTCTGATGTCCAAAACCGATTCCGATCTGTTAGCCAACGTTCATCTCGATCCCGCAACACCAGAACAGATCGCGCACGGAAAGCGGCTGGTGATGGATTATGGTTGCGCCTCCTGCCATGAGATTGGCGGAATTAAGAAGCCGGAGAATTTTGCGCCGGAGCTCAGCCGGATCGGCAGCAAGCCCATTACCCAGCTTCTTTTCTTGCCTGGGATGCCGCATACAATTTTTGATTACATCGCGGGCAAGATCCGCAACCCGCGCGCATTCTCGCCGGGCTTGAAAATGCCGCAATTCACCTTTACCACCGCGCAGATTGACGCCCTGACAACTGCGTTATTACCGCTAAACGAGCGTTCGCGCACACTGCCGCCCTCATTGTTGGTTGCGGGAGCAACCGCGTCCAACTATGAGCCTGCCGGGAAGGCCGGCCAACTGATGCACGACCTTGCCTGCTTTAGCTGCCATCGCATCAACGGACACGGCGGCGATATGGCACCTGATCTAAGCCTGGAAGGTAGTGCAGTGCAGAGGAATTGGCTTCAGAGCTTCCTGAAGAACCCGAGCACGTTGCGTCCGGCATTAATCCGGCGCATGCCGAGATTCAATCTTACAGATGCCGAAATTAACGAACTGAGCGATTACATCCTGACGGTTTACCAGAGTCCTTCGATCGACCGCGATTCTCTCCCGCTGTCGGGCTATCCCGCGGTGCAAATGGAGCAGGGGAAGCAGCTCTTCTATTCCAAATATGCTTGTCAGTCATGCCACATCGTAGACACCAAGGCCGACAAAGGATATATCGGACCGACGTTGACTCAGGTCGGCTCGCGTCTGAACGCAGCATGGATTTTCCACTGGCTAAAAAATCCGCAAGCCCTGCGTCCAGGCACGATCGAGCCCAATCGTCAGATGAGTGACGAAGAGGCCGAGCAACTCACCGCCTATCTAATGAGCCTGAAAGGCGCGGCGAAGAAGGAGGCCAAAAAATGAGCCGCCTCTTGATCATGACCATCGGACTGGGATTGATCGCCACCGGATGCGCCCGCAAGGGCAAACCATCCTCGGCTTCGCAGCCTGCCGTTTTTGGCTCGGCAATTGTCGAATCAAGCGGTGGAAAACAAGTGGCTGCCGCGGGTGCTGTGCTGCCGCAGCCGTTGGTCGTTCAGGTCAATGATGATCAAGGCAACGCAGTCGTGGGGGCACGGGTCGAACTCAGCGCGGAATCCGGGGTAACTTTTGATCCGGCTAACGGCGTGACCGATTCCAGCGGCCAATTTACGGCCAACGTCTCGCTGGGAGGCATGGCAGGACGATACCAGATCAGAGCCAGCACGGTTAACAAGTCACAAAAACGGATTGACCTCAAGCTGGAAGAGATTGCGCTCGGCTACCAGGAGGTGCTGGGGCAGCAGTTAAATGTACGATATTGTGAACGGTGTCATAACCCAGAGTCCACGCCGGAACGAGTCTCGAATTATGACAATCTTGAAGTCAAGCCCCATCCATTCACTGAGGGAGATTTTCTGAACAAGATGAGCGAGGAAGATCTCAACGCAATCATCAGTCACGGAGGCCCAGCCCTCAACAAGTCTTCCTTGATGCCTCCCTATGGATATACTCTGAGCAAGTCGGAGGTTCAGGCGCTGATTGCATATATCCGCGCGATATCTGATCCTCCTTATCGGCCCGGCTTGTCTTATGCGACTAAATAGTTGGTTGTTGATTACTGCCAGCGTCCTCTTCTCGTTTGTGAACGCCTACCCACAGGTGCTTGCGCCGAATGAAATCAAAGATCCCGAACTGCGCGCCCTGCAGCAGCAATATCTCGATGACCTGAAGGCCTTGGGCGAGGACGTGCGAACCATTCAGCCTGACTATCCGTTCTATCTGAGCCGCAAACTAGATCTGGACGAGCAGCAGCAAAAGGCGGCGGACCAGCGTTCTATCCGCTTTGATCGTTACAAGGGAAAAACGGTTCTTGAGATTACGGGTAACTACTACGCCGCGTACCCGGCGGACAAAATGGTTTTGGAACAGCGCGCCAAACAAACATTTGACAGCATCGTCATGCCGCTCCTGAAAGCCGCCGTGCCGCGTTTTCAGCGCAACTCGGACGTCAAGGCTTACGCCTTTGAGATTTCTCATCACGTGATCGGAAAGGCCATGGGAGTCACTATGGAGCGGCCGGAAAACCTGGTGGTGGTTCTTCCGCAGCAAGCTGCGATCCGGCTCCTGGGAGCAACCGATGAAAACGTGCAACAAGCGGCATTGTTGCAGGCGGAGATCTATTTGAACGGCGACCCGGTCACGCTCTGGCTCAAAGGCGAGGATCGGCACCTGGCGGCCGCGACTCGAACGACCGATCCGCCCGCCTCATCTTCAGTCGAGGTGGCAGCCGGAGGCCAGCAAGACAAGCAGGAAGACAAAGGATCGAGTGAAGGTGCGGTAGCCCAGGCAGCTCTTGCGAAAACTGTGAAACCAGCCGATCCTCCCGTGCCCGTGCGCGACACCTCCGCTCAAGCCCTCGCCAGCCTGCAGGCCGCGAACCAAGAGGCTCTAGCTGCAACTGTGAAAGAATTGGATGCGAAGGCCCATTTCGTCCCCTATGCCGCGCCGGCTTTCATTGCATTTCGCAAAGGCATTTATCTCGAATTCTCTCTGAACACAACTTTGCCTGAAGCTCCTGGGGGTTCGCGCTACCGGCTGGCGGCCTTGGCCTTTGACGAACACATTGCCCACCTTATTCGACCGATGTTAGGTTATTTCAAAGACGACTCGCAGTTCGACGGAGTAAGCTTCAGCACTACTTTGCATCTCAGCGGAAAGACAGGAAGTCCTGCGAGCAGTGAAGCCGTCGAGTTCTTCTTTCCTCTTTCGGCCTTGCGTTGCTATGAACGGTACGACTGCACTGGACAGCAATTGATCGATGCAGGTACGGTGCTGATCAATGGTGAGCGTATCGGTCTGGATCTGCAGATTGCCGAAGGCGGCTCCGCGCGTTAGCCATGTTATAGCCCTACCCTACCGCGTAATAGGCGGTTGCGAGCACATCTTCAATGAGCATGCTGACCGGAACCGCACACGAATCCGCAGGCCGTTGACGACTATGTTAAGGCCGCCGCCGTTGGATCGTAGTAAGAGAGCCTAGCCCGAGCAGTCGAATATTTAAACCAAGCGATTCCGGAGGATTCCAACCACCCGCGCAGCTATGCCGCGCGAACTATGGCTTGTGATTTAGGCCGCGGTTTGGACGCGTTCGCTCGGACGGGCTCCGAAAAACAACGCGCAATGCTTTGGCCATGCCAGCGTTAAGCGTTGCTGCTTGCCTAATGCAGCACTAACGAAGACGATCACAGTTCTAACGTGTGTCGGATTGTTAGGTACCTTGTGATTGGGAAACTCACGAGCTATGAGTCACTATGTTTGCAGTTTGCGGCGGTATTTCCATGCGGCACTACGTGGTGTCAAGCACAATTCGACTGTTTCAATCTTGAGACGATGATTCACTATTGAATAAATTGCGCGGCAAGAATTCAGCTTTGAATGCCTTTTCCCTCTACGACCCGGATATACCGGTTAATTGGCAAGCTGGTGAGCTTATCTACCTGATTGCTGGGCGCCGGCCAGCAAATCTCAAGTTCATCAATCGTCGCCGCGCTGCCGATTCCTAGTACTTCTCTCAGGTCATGGGAAGAAAGATAGCTGCCGCCGTTATTTTTCAGGCGAAAACGTCGTTTTCCGCCAGCGCTCCAATACAATTTCGCGCCAATTGCGTCGCGATTGCAATGGACACCTTCCAGCTTCAGCCCAAGCCAATTGTTCCCCACGGCCGCATTGTTCTTCAACAGCAGCGGGGCGCCCCCATTATTTCCAATCAATACGTCAAGTGCGCCATCATTGTCGAAGTCCCCGACGGCCAGGCCCCGTGCGGGAAAGAAATTTCGAAACGCCGGACCCGCTTGTTCGCTAACGTTATGAAGCTTGTGACCTGCAACTTGATGGAAAAGCAATAGCGGTTCCTTGTACCGCACTTGTGCCGAGTAGTTTTCAATCATGTCATCGGGATGTCCATTGGCCAGCAGCAAATCGATGTTGCCGTCATTGTCGTAGTCGAAGTACTTAAGCCCCCATCCACTCAACAGTCGAGTGGCTTGTCCGATGTCACCTCTGAGCGCATCGTCAACAAAAGTCTCATCTCGATTGTTCCTGTATATGGAAAACATCTCGTGGTCCACATTCGCGACAAACAAGTCTTGCCACTCATCTCCGCTGACATTGGCAGCATCTACACCCATCCCCGAACGGGCTTTGCCACTATCACTGAAGCCAACGCCGGCTTGCAGAGCGATTTCTTCCCACTTCCAACTTCCGTCGGGAGCAGGGCCGCGGTTCACGAACAGGAAGTTCTGGACGGTATCGTTAGCCACAAAGAGGTCGAAGCGCCCGTCATTATTGATATCCGTCGCCACTACCCCCAAGCCCTTGCCCAAAGCCCTGGCGATGTCTGTTCCCTTACTGACCTCGGTGAAAGTGCCATCTCCGTTGTTGTGATAGAGGAAGCTTGTAGTCGGCTTAAAAACCCGAGGGATGCAGTAATACGCCTTTCCAAGTTTGTTGTCGCCACATTCGGTCTTGTGTTCGCCTGAATAATCCACAAAACTGCAAACGAACAGGTCCAGCTTGCCATCGTTGTCGTAATCAAACCACACTGCGCTTGTAGTCCAGCCGGGAGTCGCAACGCCGGCCTTCTCCGTAACATCCCTAAAGGTCCCATCATGATTGTTCTGGTATAGGGTGCACCTTCCATACGCAGTGACAAATATGTCGGGCCAGCCGTCGTTGTCGTAATCACCCACGGCGACACCCATCCCGAAGTAGGCGCCGCCAACCCCTGCTTTCTCTGTCACATCGGTGAAAGTGCCGTCCCGATTGTTCTTGTACAAGGCATTGCGGACCGGCTTCGTCGGTTTCCAGAAGTCGCAAGGGCCACTGTTAACGAGAAATATGTCCACCCACCCATCATTATCAAAATCGACGAACGCACAGCCCGGCCCCATTGTTTCGGGCAGGTATCGCTTGGGCGACATGGCATTTTCGTGGATCCAGCGGATGCCACTAGATGTTCCCGGGACTTCGATGAATAAGGGACCGCGTTGCGCAAAAAGGCGCTCTCGCCACAACGTCAAGGCGCCAAACCCGCTTGCCAAATGAAGCAATCTTCTCCTGGTCAATCTCATCGAGCGATCACTCGCCGACTTCCTGAACTCCGGTGGATCCGCCTAAGTCTCTGGTTTTTTTGGCCCAAAGCGCCGGTGTTCGTCGGCCTCTATTTCCCTGGATTGGTGTTGAAAGAAGTTCTCACATTGCGACTTAATCAACCGAATTGAGCCGCAAAACGCTACTCTAGACACCCAGCTTTTGTTATAGGACAAAAAATAGCCTGGAAAAAACTAAAAATTAGCTTGAAAAATGAAAGAATTCCGGACTAGTATTTTTCAATTATTTTCAAGCCCTCGGAGGCGGATATGAAATCTGCTCCAAACGGATTGTGGTGGAAAGAAATTTCGTGTCTCGTTTACGTTTCAATTTGCCTCATGTTGCTGCTTGCCACCCCGGTTCAAGCCCAGCTTTACACAGGATCTGTTACCGGTGTGGTTGAAGATCCCTCAGGCGCGGTGGTACCCAATGCCTCGGTGGTCCTTACTGATACTGAAAAGGGATTGAAGTATACCGCAAAAACGGATTCATCAGGCCGTTATGTACTGCGGTCATTGCCTCCAAGCACATATTCCATGCACGTGGAAGCCGCTGGTTTCAAGTCGCAGGAGCAGCGCGGGATAATGCTCGTAGTTAATCAGAATCTGACCGTGAACGTCCCGCTGCAGGTAGGAAGAACGAGCGAAACTATAGAGGTCAGCGGGCAAGCCCCTGTTCTCGGTACCGAGGATGCGGTCACGGGGCAGAACCTTGATCCAAAGGTCATCAACGATCTTCCCCTGATCGGCAGATCGGTCTTCGATTTGGCGCTCCTGACGCCTGGAGTCAGTCAACCAGCAGGTAGTACGTTCGGCCCCAGCACAATGGCCAACAACTTTATCTCTGATGGTGGCCGCAATGCGCAAGCCGACATCCTGATTGATGGCGTGAGCACCGTCGGTGTAGAGCAGAACACGGCAATCGTGAACCCCCTCTACACGCCCTCAGTTGATGCCGTACAGGAGTTCAAACTAGAGCAGTCGAACTTTAGCGCCGAGGTTGGCTTCACCGCGGGAACGGTAGTTAACGCCGTGACCAAATCTGGGACAAATAGTTTTCATGGAAGTGCGTATGAGTTCTTGCGCAACGATATCTTCAACGCCAACAACTACTTCAATGATCAGGCCGGGATACCAATCGCGCCGGTGCGCTGGAATGACTTTGGTGCCACGATTGGTGGGCCGATCATAAAGAACCGCACCTTCTTTTTCTTCGACTATGAAGGTAGCCGCGAAAGCTCATCAGTGACGGCGAATGCCGGGGTTCCTAGCGTGGCCGAGCGTGCAGGAAATTTCGGTGAGTTGTGCGGCTATGCAGGGGGCACGTTCGACAACACAGGTTTGTGTTCCGCTGCTGCTGGCCAACTCTGGGATCCGTATTCAGCGAATTCCGACCTGAGTAACGGCGGATCACGCCAGACCCCTATTCCGTTTGATAACCTGGCTACGTATCAGAGTTCCGGGAATCCAATTATCGCGGCTTTTCACCCGCTTCCCAACACACCCGGCAACATTATCGATCCTGTGGCATTCAAGATGATGCAGCTTTATCCCCTGCCCAATTTAGGCGTGGGAACCAGTGCATACGACAATTTGAACAATTGGGTTGGCAGTGGTGCGAACAGAAGCCGAAGTGATCAGTTTGACATAAAAATTGATCACCGATTCACCGATGCCACGATGCTTAGTGGCAAATTCTCGTACTTTCTTAATGATTTTAAGAGTGCCAATCTGTTCGGGAATGTGGGTGATGCCTACTCGTCCGGCCCTTCCACCACAAGGACGAAGCTGCTAGCGCTCAATTTCACCCACACATTTACTCCGAGAACGTTGCTAACAGTTTCACTGGGGCTCACCCGCAGCTTCAATTTTGATCACGGTGGCTCGGCTGCAGACTTCCCGAATCAAGTCAGCACGCTTGGTCTCCCGAGTTATCTTCTTACCTCCAACGGAGTCCCAGCCACACCTAGTGTGACGGTGAGC